>Ga0207429_10010_pt1 | contig 155574 bp, 120 predicted proteins | sample YelNats1bottle13_FD_187545 | JGI IMG/M metagenome (GOLD analysis project Ga0207429, IMG submission 187545) | Hot spring thermophilic microbial communities from Obsidian Pool, Yellowstone National Park, USA - site 1 bottle 13 (SPAdes) (version 2) | ecosystem: Environmental > Aquatic > Thermal... | reverse complement strand
AGCGAGAGAACTTACGCCGTACAAAATGGAAAAATGGAGTTCCCAGCATTAGAAAATGCATTAACAACATAACCCAACTTTACAATTTACGTTATAAATTGGAAACACAAAATTCTTGACAAGTCTCAGGTTCTTCATTTGATATCCCTCCTCACAATGAGAAAGGATATCATATCAATGTACAATTTTGTACATTCTTATATTCCACTTTCAGTACATTTTTATTTTATCATCAACAAATCGAATAATACCCCGCCTTATCAATCTTTTCTAAAATACCTTCAAAATCTTGGTAAGACATCCTTGTTGCAATCAGTGATTGCTGAGCATCTCTTAAAACTGTCTCTGTAAAATAAATCTTTTTCATTTTTCTTCAGCTCCTTTTACCACCTGCATTAAGTCTGTCTGTATGGTGAATTTTTTAACAAAAAACACATGGAAATAATTTTAATAGCTTTATTTTAATTTTTCTACATCAAACTTAACAAACTTGTTTGTTAACATTTCACATAGAAAGCTTAATATCAGCACCTATTACAACCAAAAGCTTATCTTAAGGTATCATATACAGCCATGGAAATTTACAAAAATTAAAGGCGTTTTGAAGCTTTCGCCCCAAAACGCCTTTGTTTTGGAGAATGTTTGAATTTGTTGCTTTTATTATAACACAGATATTTGAAAATTGCAAAGCAAAATTAAGAATATTTCGTATACCCTTCTCTTATCTTCTTTATCCTCTCAATCTCAACTCCGGTTGCTTCAGCTATAAAATTATCATCAAAACCTTTTTGAATAAGCCTTCTCACAATTTCCTCTTCTTTCCGCTGTATACCTTCCTGTATGCCTTCCTCATAGCCCTTTTCTTTGCCTTTTTCTTCTGCCTCTTTGTAATACTCCTGTATCAGCTGCTGTACATTGAATATAAACTCACCCACATCTTCCACCCCCTCAGCTTCTACCTTCTCTAACAGTTCATCTATCCTGCTTTTCATCTCCTCTCTCACCTGCGGCTTTACTATCCTGAGCAGCCATGAACAAAACACTTTTAACTGCACCTGTGGTAACTTACAAACATATTCTGACACTTCTCTAAGCTTTACAATAAACTCCTCTGCATTTCTTCTTGACTTTTCTAAATACAAAATAATACTTAAAAGGTCTAACCTGCTTTTTAGCCTCTCATCATCAAGCCTGTTTACATCAACTAGAATATAGTTAAACATGTCATCCTTGAATATATCAAAACCTTTAAATATCTGGGTCGGTATATTCCAGCTGCTTCTTCCATTGTACAGCACTATAGGAATAATCGGTGGAAACAACTCGTCTGCCTTCTCTTCCATGTGTCTTTTCCACACCAAGCTCATATACTCAAACAATCTTCTCGGCATACTTTTGTCTGCTGTGGATTGTGGTTCTATTAACACATAAAAGTATATGTCCGTATCTTCTAATCTTGCTCTATATATGACATCTGCTTCTTTTTCTACAAACTCGTCCTTAATAAAACTCCTGTCAACAAACTCTAAACTCTCAGCATCTATTCTATTTACCCATTCTCTATTTATATTGCTCCTCAAAAAGTTTAAAAATACTTCCTTGAACTGAAATAATCTTTTGAATGTCAAATCATACTGGTTATGCGGTACTTTCTGTTCCATCTACTTCATCCTTATAAATAATTTTTATCCAGCTATAGTTTTTTCTTCTGTTTAAAATTATACCATAAAGAAAAAGAGCATACAAGCAACATCTCACTACTTACATGATTAGTGTAAACCTTAAAAACCTATTTGCTAACATTTCACATTGAGAGCTTTATATCAGCACCTATCACTCCCAAAAGTTTGCCAAAGCCGTCATATACAGGCAGAGAAACTGTGATGCAGTAGTTTTTTGTAATAGCTGAGATGTAAGCTGAAGATACATATGTGTGACCTGCCATTGCCTTTGTGAACCACTCTCTGACTTTTGCGTTTTCTATGCCCTCTGGCGGATTTGAGTAGATGAACGTTCCATCAGAGTTGTTTGTCCACAGAGCCTCAAATATATTAGAAAACTTTTGAAGACTCTGGTCTATAACCTCTTTGTGATGCTGCTTTTTCTGCCAGCTTAAAACAAGTTGCGGAATCACCTCATTTTCCATGGTCTCAATAGCCTTTGCAACACGCTGCTGGTTTACCTCTATTTCTACTCTCTTTGTGATCTTTGCTGAGATGTCATTTCTGACAGATTCAAACTCCCTGCACATGTCAACAAGCCTGTTCATAAGCTGCATAAGCCTTGCTGCAGTTTTTTGGCTCACCTCAACAGAGTTCAAAATTCTGCTGGTGCTCCTATCGACAGCGATGTAGTCATTCTCAAGTCTTGATACATAGTGCTTAAGGTCATTCATAATAGAGTACTGGACCGAAAGCTTTTCTGATGCCTGGGAAATCTTCTTGTTTATGTAGTCAACAAGCTGCGAAACCTGATTTAGTTTCTGGAAAGTAGTTTTGCCATACTCTACTTGTGCTGATATTATGTCCTTGCTCTTCTCGCTGAGGCTTGAAATTCCATCAACTATGCCAGAAATCTCAATGATAAAGTCTCCAATCTCGTCTGCAGTTGATTTTGTATCATTTGAAAGCCTTCGGATTTGGTCAGCAATAACATGAAAGCCTGTTTTGAAATTCTCGCCAAGCACACTTTCAAGCTTTGCAGATTCAATAGAAGCGTTCAGTGCAAGGATGTTTATCTGCTCTGAAATTTTCACAATTGTGTCAAGAAAATCTTCTACTTTTTTGAAAACAGCCTTGAGCTTTGTTATTTGGTCTGCCATCTTCTGGGTGTGTGCCGTATTTTCTAAAACCATATTTTCCAAATCACTTGAAACCTCTGCAAGCAGCTTTTGAATGTCTTCTTGAATGTTCTGGTTCTTTTCTTTGAAATAAGCCATGAATTCTTCAAGGCTTGAGATATTTGTATATGCGCTTTCAATATGCTGAAGGACAAGTTTCAAGCCTACCAAAAGCCCTGATATAGAATTTTGAATGTCCTTGCTGTTTGAAAGCACAAGATTGGATTGCTGCTGGTTCTTTTCTGCACTCGTTTCGATGTCATAAGCAACAGACAAGATCTTGTTGTAAGCAAGGTCGATCTCTTTAAATATGTCACTTAGAAAACCCTGAAAAGATGCTGCCCAGTCTTTCACAGGTGTCAAAAAGAGCTTTTCAAATGCGTTGAGGTTGTTCTTGCCCTGCAAAATAGAAAGTGTCTTGTCAACAAAAATTTTTAAAATCAGAATGGAAAATACAGTCGGTAGTACAAGCGCAGCCAAGATAGTCAATACAATCTGCATCTTGCAAAACCCCCCTGAAAAAAGTTTTACAAAAAAATTAAAGGCGTTTTGAAGCTTTCGCCCCAAAACGCCTTTGTTTTGGAGAATGTTTGAATTTGTTGCTTTTATTATAACACAGATATTTGAAAATTGCAAAGCAAAATTAAGAATATTTCGTATACCCTTCTCTTATCTTCTTTATCCTCTCAATCTCAACTCCGGTTGCTTCAGCTATAAAATTATCATCAAAACCTTTTTGAATAAGCCTTCTCACAATTTCCTCTTCTTTCCGCTGTATACCTTCCTGTATGCCTTCCTCATAGCCCTTTTCTTTGCCTTTTTCTTCTGCCTCTTTGTAATACTCCTGTATCAGCTGCTGTACATTGAATATAAACTCACCCACATCTTCCACCCCCTCAGCTTCTACCTTCTCTAACAGTTCATCTATCCTGCTTTTCATCTCCTCTCTCACCTGCGGCTTTACTATCCTGAGCAGCCATGAACAAAACACTTTTAACTGCACCTGTGGTAACTTACAAACATATTCTGACACTTCTCTAAGCTTTACAATAAACTCCTCTGCATTTCTTCTTGACTTTTCTAAATACAAAATAATACTTAAAAGGTCTAACCTGCTTTTTAGCCTCTCATCATCAAGCCTGTTTACATCAACTAGAATATAGTTAAACATGTCATCCTTGAATATATCAAAACCTTTAAATATCTGGGTCGGTATATTCCAGCTGCTTCTTCCATTGTACAGCACTATAGGAATAATCGGTGGAAACAACTCGTCTGCCTTCTCTTCCATGTGTCTTTTCCACACCAAGCTCATATACTCAAACAATCTTCTCGGCATACTTTTGTCTGCTGTGGATTGTGGTTCTATTAACACATAAAAGTATATGTCCGTATCTTCTAATCTTGCTCTATATATGACATCTGCTTCTTTTTCTACAAACTCGTCCTTAATAAAACTCCTGTCAACAAACTCTAAACTCTCAGCATCTATTCTATTTACCCATTCTCTATTTATATTGCTCCTCAAAAAGTTTAAAAATACTTCCTTGAACTGAAATAATCTTTTGAATGTCAAATCATACTGGTTATGCGGTACTTTCTGTTCCATCTACTTCATCCTTATAAATAATTTTTATCCAGCTATAGTTTTTTCTTCTGTTTAAAATTATACCATAAAGAAAAAGAGCATACAAGCAACATCTCATTACTACAACTCGAATAGGTGTAAAGATATTTACCACAGCGAAAAAATGTGCGAAAATAGTTAGGAGAAACAAAAGTTAAATTCAAACTAACTAAATTCCTTTCTATGGTTATGTTATAATGGTTAACAGGAGGAAAAAGAAAAAGGAGCCATGTGTGATGATGGATGTTGAAATATTAGACCCAATAGGATATGAAATATGTAGAAATATTGCTAAAAGTAATTTAGCGGAAAAATTCTACCTTGCAGGCGGCACTGCATTAGCATTGCAACTTTGCCATAGAAAATCATATGATTTGGATTTTTTTCAAAAAGAAGTTAGTGAAAGAATAGAATTTGAATATATTTACAACATCTTAACCAAGTTGTTTCCCAGAAAAGATGTAAATATTATTATAAAGCAAATTGACCAAATGACTTCAACTATATGTGGAGTAAAGATAAGTTTCATTGCATATCCCTTCCCTTTGATTGAGCCATTAGTCCAAGGTGATAAAATAGACATTCGTTTAAAAGGAATCAATTTAACATCTCCTAAAGAAATTGCTTTGATGAAGGCATACACCATTGGTAGACGACCAACATTTAGAGATTATATTGACTTGTATTTTTTGCTCAAAAATGGTATTGTAAATTTAGAATATATTTTAGAAAAAGCACCTCAGAAATTTGTCATAGAGGGAGAACCAGTTTTTTAAAAAAATTATTTTTAGAACAGCTTATGTATACAGAAGATTTAATTGATAAAGAAACAGCACTAATCTCTATAATTGGTACAGCACCAAAAGTAGATGAAATAGAAATGTTTTTAACCCGGCAAGCTAAAGCAGCAATTGAAAAAATATATGAAGAAAAGAGGTATGCTACTGTGAAACTTCCAGAGGATTTTATAATCTTGTTCAAAAATTACAACTTTGAAATGTTAGATACAGAAAAACACAAAGAACTAATAATAAAGACAGTATTAGCAAAAGGTGATTGGGGACATATTGAAAAACTCTTTACTATTTATAGTTTCAACGAAATAAAAGAAGTATTCTTAAAAGATTTCTATGGAGTCCAAGAACTCCCTATTCCTACAATTTACCTTTGGGGAAGTCTATTTCTCGATGAAAAAGAGTACTGGAAATTTAGAAATATGAGAAGGAAGCTAAACTCAATAGAAAAGTGGAAACAAACAAGAAAAATTCACAACACTACCAAATAAAGGCGTTTTGAAGCTTTTGCCCCAAAACGCCTTTGTTTGGATAATGTCAAATCATACTTGTTCTGCAGTACTTTTTGTTTCTTCTATTTCATCCTTATAAATAATTTCTTCTATGCCAGAAATCTCAATAGATAAAGTCTCCAATTTCGTCTACAGCTAATAATGAACCATGAATTTTTCAAGTATAAAAAATACTCTAATTCTCAGTTATAAAACGTGATGTTGTCATATCAAGCTCAGCTGATAATTTTCTAATTTCATCTATCATATTTTTAAGTTCTTCTATTGAAGCAAGTTGCTGTTCAGTTGCAGCTGATACTTCTTCGGCTGATGCAGCTGTTTGCTCTGTAACTGCTGAAATGCTTTCTACACTACTGAAAATCTTATCCTTTTTGCACTCTATCTCTTCTAATATCATTAAAGACTTTTTCATATTCTCGTAAAGTTCTGAAATGGTATCACGCATTGATTTAAAAGTAATCTGAACATTTTCAAGTGCATTCTCCTGAAGTTTTATTAAACTTTCAACATCAGCCATAACTTTATCAGAAAACTTTGCTTTTGAAAGAATATTTTTTACAATATCTTCAACATCTTTTGTCGATTCTCTTGACTGTTGAGCAAGTTTTCTGATCTCTGCTGCAACAATAGAAAATCCTTTACCAGTTTCGCCTGCTTTTGCCGCTTCAATTGCAGCATTCAAGGCTAAAAGTTTTGTTTGTTCAGAAATGCTTGAAAGAAGATTCATTATTTTTCCTATTTTCTCAGCCCACCCTATAAGTTCTCTAACATTTACAATCATGTTTTTTGTAGTATCCTGTGACTTTTTTGCAACCTGATACAACGTTTCAATCGCTGAAAATCCCTCGTTAGCCTGAACCAGTACGTTTTCTGAAATTTTATTCATATTCTTAAAACTATTTGCTATATTGCCAATTTCATTCGAAAACTCTGACATTTGCTGAGAAATTGCTGTAGCTTCACCTGCCTGCTGGGATGCACCCTCGGCAATCTCTGAAACTGCTTTGGTAATCTCCTGCGATGCAGCTGCAGTTTCAGCAGCAACTCCTGCAATTACTGATATTGATTTATTAACTCTCTCTGAAAGTTCTTTGATTTTCATAATAAGCTCTTCTAGCTGTTGCACCATGCTGTTAAATCCTTCTGAAAGCATACCTATTTCATCATTGGTGTTAACCTTTGCTGTAATAGTTAAATCTCCTTTTGCTGCTGTGCTCATCGAATCAAGAAGTATTCTTATATTGCTGGTTATCCTGAGCGTTATAACAAGCCCTAAGATAATCCCCAAAATACCAAATACCAAACTTGCTAAGACTATAAAAATCTGTAATTTTGCAATTTTAGAATTAATATCACTGACAGGTACAAGCGAAACATACAAATAACCGCTATCAGGACTTTTTGAATAACTCACAAGCCATTTTCCTGAAAGATTTATCTCAAAATTATCAATCTCTTTTTTATTAGCTTTTTGTAATAAAATGTTACTCAGTATCTTTAAATTTTTCTTCAACTTATCATTTAGGTTGTTTGGAAAAATAATACTTGCATCTGGCGTAACAACAAAAGATGTGCTATTTTTGGTAACTTTTATGTTCGAAAGCATTCCATCAAAAATATCTTTTCCAATATCAACAACTATTAGTCCAACTCTGTTACCACTTGAAGAATCATACAAAACCCTTACAACTGATGTAGCATATTCTCTTATATCAGAACCCACCTCTTTTAAAATATCATTAAAATGCTGGTTATGATCAGAACACCATATAAACCCCTGTTCACTTTCAAATGCTAATTTTGCCCAACTGCTGCTCATAAGATTTTTAAAGTCAAGATTCTCAAAACTCAATGTAGGGTATCCTAATGACGATTCCTTATCAATCAAAATATAAATCCCTGATAAAAACTTGTTTGCAGAAACAATGCTCAACAAAGCTCTTTGAGCATTCTTTTTCCACTCCAATTTTTCATAATCATCTTTACTTGTTCTTTGCACATTCAAATATTTTTGTATAGTCTCATTTGTAGCAAGCTGAAAAGATAAATCTTTTGCACGCTCCAGTATTTGATCAAAGTATTTCCCCGACTGAAAAGTAGAAGTTGAAATACTGTTTTGAAGATTTTGTCTCAGTGTAGATGTAGAAAGTGTTACAGCAAAAATATCTATTGCAAAAACCAAAATCAAAATTACAGAAAATATTAAAAGAGAAATTTTTCCTGGTAATGTTGAAAGTAACTTTCTAAATTTTTTTAAATCTACAGACAACTTTATATCCCTCCTGAATGCTAAACATCATGAAAAACAGAGCCATCTAACAATGGAGATAAAATCCATCTCAGACAGCCCTGATACATAATTTATTCTTTCACAGCACCAGCAGTAAGACCAGATACAATCCTTTGCTGGAACACAAATACCATAATTACAAGTGGAATCATAACAACTATTGCAGCAGCTGAAATTTCATCCCATGGAATTGTGAACCTTCCCTGGAACATTACAATCCCAACAGATACTGTTCTCCAGATATCGTCTGTGTTGATAACAAGTGCAAACAAAAACTCATTCCATGCAGATATAAAAATCAAAATTGCTGCAGTGAATATCCCTGGTGCTATAAGCGGAGTTATAATTTTATAAAAAATCTGAAATGTGTTGCACCCGTCAATCTTTGCTGCTTCATCAATTTCATGAGATACACCTTGATAAAATGTTGTCAGATACCATATTGCAAGTGGCAGTGAAAATGTGGTGTATGGGATTAAAAGCCCAAAAAAGCTGTTTCTAAGTCCAAGGTTTTTCACCATAACATATATAGGCGATACAATTGTTATCTGCGGAAACATAGAAACAGCTAATGATAGACTCAAAACAATATTTTTTATCTTCGGTGAGATATTTGTTTTTGCAATTGCATATGCTGCAAAGCAGGCAATTACAATTGAAATAATTGTTGTTTCAAGTCCTATTACAAAGCTGTTTAAAATATATCTTGCAAAGGGTCTTTCAGTAAACACCATCTTGTAATTGCCAATATGAGGCTTTAGTGTTATGAGTGAGGAAACATTGAATATTTCGCTTTTTGGTCTTATAGAGGTAAGAAACAACCAATAAAATGGAAACAAAATTACAATCAAAGCAAATATAATTATCAAATTCATTACAATTTTTGCTATTTTTTCGCCTGTCAGCTTCTTTTTTTTCTTCATTTTACTTTCTCACCTCTTTTGATGTGAAAATACTTCTGCACCAAGAATTTTTATATAGATAAAGCTGATAATTGTCACCATTATAAATATCAACACTGCTAATGTTGAACCCCGTCCAAAATCAAGCTGGTTAAACAGAGTTTTATAAGTATAGACTGAGACAGTCTCTGTTGAGTTTGCAGGTCCACCACCAGTCAAAACATAAATCAGGTCAAATACTCTAAATGCATCCAAGGTTCTAAAAAGAAGTGCAACCAATATTGTGGGTTTTAACATAGGTAGCGTAATCCTAAAAAATTGATATACTGCATTTGCACCATCAACTTTTGCTGCTTCATAAAGCGATTCCGGAATTGTTTGAAGCCCAGCAACAAGCAAAATTGCAATATAAGGTGTTGTTTTCCAAATATCAGCTGTCATTGCAGCTATCATGGCATTGCCAGTACTCGATAAAAGATCTGCCGCAGTTTTAATAATTCCAATGTCTGCAAAAAACTTTGCAAGAATTCCAACCTGCCCATCATACATAAATTTCCACATCAAAGCTGATATAACTGTTGGAATTGCCCATGGCAAAAGAACAATGCTTTTAAAAACATTTTTTAAGTTTGTTACTTTGTGCATAACAACTGCAAGCAGCAGACCAAATACAAGTTCAAAAAACACTGTTACAACTGTAAACAAAAGAGTATTTAATGTAGCTGACAAAAGTCTTGAATCTTTCAAATAGTAACTGTAGTTTTTAAGCCCAACAAAGTTTGGTTTTACTATAACCTGATCAAATGCTAAAAGTGCCTGTTTTAAATCGGCTGCTTCCTGAGTATTCGGCAAATCATCTGCAAGACTTATAATTTTTTTAGCATACATGTTATACTGGTTTACTTCTCTGTTTGAAACTGGTAAATATTTTAAATCTGCAGTAACAGGTTTAAAACTGTTGAGTAAATCATTTACTTTATTTAATCTTTCTATTCTTTCTTTGTTGTTAAAAATGCTTTTTTGCATAAGCATCATCGAAGATTTAATTTCTTTTATTACTGTCTTTTGTTTATTGTTTAAAGAATCAGGGTTTAAGCTTTCAAGAATTGAACTTGCTGTAAACTGAGTATTAGCAAAGTTTTCAACATCTATTTTGTAAGAAAGTGAAACCTCACTCTTTGTAGGGTTATTGAGCTGAATATCAAACAAGCTAAACACAAATACCTGTATAAGTGGAATAACAGCAACAAAAATAAATATCAAAACTGCAGGCAGTAAGAATAAATATCCAAACAGTCTTTCATTCCTGTCCATCTTTTCCCTCCCCTTTAAACTTGATTGGCAGGCTCAAGATTTTCTTGAACCTGCCAATGGAATTATTATTAGAATTACTTTGAACTCTTGACAACTTCTTTTAATTTCTTATCCATATCAAGAACAGCTGTTTTTACATCTTTCTTTCCATTTACAATGTTTGAAAGTTCAATCTGCATAACATCTGAAATCTTTGGGTAAACTGGTGAAACTGGTCTTGGTACAGCTGCTAAAATTGCTTCAACAAACTTCTTGTCTCCAATAAGTGGATTTGCCTTGATTACATCCTTGTCATTGAAAAGTGGTTTGTACACCGGAACATTTCCATTGTAAATAGCCATAAGTTTTTGACCTTCTTTTTGAACAAGGAACTTTAAAAGCCTCCATGAAGCCTCAGGATTTTTGGAGTATTTATTTATACCCACCATCCAGCCACCAAGACATGCAGCTGAGCCTTTTGAACCTTTTGGAAGAGGCAGGATACCAACCTTACCTTTAACTTTTGATTGTGGACTGTTAACCATTGCCCACATATATGGCCAGTTTCTTGCAAAGACAGAAAGACCATTTATGAAAGCTGTATGTGTTTCAACCTCTGTGAAAGTGTTAATGTTTGGCGGAACAATATTAGCTGTTATGACCTTTCTCATCATATTAAGCCCATCAATTGTACCCTGGTTATTTACTACAATGTTGCCACTCTCATCTACAACTCTTCCACCATAAGATGCAATATATTCTATAGCATCACAAACAAGACCTTCGTACTGTTTTGCCTGCATTAAAAATCCGTACTTTGTGCCATTTTTACCTTTGTACTTTTTAGCAACCTTAATTAAATCATCCCATGTTTTTGGAAGTTCATTTTGGGGAACAATATCTTTTCTGTAATACAGAAGACCAGCATCAATAAACCTTGGAAATGCCCACATCTGACCTTTGAACCTCGCAGCATCAATTGTCCCTTTAATGTAGTCGTTGAGATTAATCTTGTCGCGCTTTATAAACCTGTCAAGAGGAAGTGTGTAGCCTGCCTGAGCAAACTCAGCTGGCCAGATAACATCCATATCAAACACATCAATATCAGAACCACCAGCACTCAGTACTGTTACAAGCTGGTCATGATTTTGACCTGTGTCAGACGGGTTTTCTTTGTAAATAACCTTGATGTCGGGATTTTTCTTCATAAACTCTTGAATAATCTTTTCTGTTGCGTGAGTTTCGTCCTTGCCACGCACATAAGTGATTGTGACCTGCTTCTTAGAAGCAGCATTAGAATTAGTAAGACCAAATGCTAAAAATAAACCTGCACAGAAGATAATTAAAGTTACAATAGCAATAAACCTTTTCATTTAAAAATACCTCCTTTTAGTAAATTTATGATATAATATAAATTGGGAGTTGTATATTATCCCATAATATGGGATAATATCGTTTTCGTGCCTGGTCTAATTCAAAACATTTTTTGACCAGGCAATTATTTTTAATGATTGACGTAATCGTTTACGCTAAATAAAATATATTATATCTTGTTCAATTTGTCAATAGGTTTTTAAAAAAACTCTATTATTTTGTCATATTTGCATTTCTGGTTGATTCTCTTGGAATTATTGAAGTATCGAGGATATATTTGCCTTTTGAAATTTCTTCTCCAGACAAAATATTTATCAAAAGTTGTGCAGCCAACTTTCCCATTTCATATCTTGGTTGATGAACAGTAGTAATTTTAGGTGTTACCATTGAAGAGAGTTCAATATTATCAAAGCCCATAATACCAAGATGGTCAGGAATCGAAAAACCAAGTTCTTTTGCTGCATCACATGCACCAATAGCCATTTCATCGTTCGAACAAAAGATAGCATCAGGAAAAGGTTTTACACTTAAAAGTTCTTTTGCAAGTTTGTAACCAGTTTCATACTTAAAATCACCATATTTTATATATCTCTCATCAACATCTAACCCCAAATTCTCAAGAGCCATTTTGTAGCCTCTTAATCTATCTTGAGATAGTATTGCTCCAATTTTTCCTGTTATCTTTGCAATTTTTCGGTAACCACATTTATATAAAAAAACTGTAGCATCATATGCAGCTTTGAAATTGTCAATACACACAGTGATAAGTTCGTCAGAAAAATAGTCAGAAATCACAACCATAGGAAACTGTCTGGATATTTCAACAATCCTCTGTGGCTGGCTCATACTTCCAACAATCAAGATTCCATCTGCTAACTGCCCCTTCATCATTCTGTAATATTCTTCTTCAATTTCTTGAGAATCTGAAAAATCACCAAGAATTATATTATATCCTTTTTCACGTGCCTCTGTCTCAATACCTTTTATTAACTTGTTGTAAAAGTAGTTCTCTATATCAGGTATCATTACAAGAATATTTTTAGTTTCTTTGCTTCTAAGTCTTCTTGCACTCTGATTTGGGATATATCCAAGCTGATCTATGATTTTTAAGATTTCTTTTCTTTTTTCCTCACTTACTCCTTCTTTGCCGCTCAAAACCCTTGAAATAGTTGCAACAGAATAACCAGTTATCTTTGCTATGTCTTTTATTGTGTACTTCATCTTAATCATCCTTTTCTTCTTTGATTTATATTGATACGTAATCGATTTCGGCTTTAAATAAAAATATAGCAGTTAACTTTGACGAAATCAATACATATTTTGTATAAAATGTGCGAAATTTTGTTGAACAAAGACAACAAAAAGCCCTGTCCCTTTTGTTATTAAGCTGCCTCTTGCAATTGCTCTTGCAATATTATTCTGACCTATTTTATTAAATTATCCTAAACACTACTGCATTTTGCCATCAAATAGTGGCAAAAATAAAATTGATGTGTTATAATTAAATTGAATCTAAAACCTTTACGAAAGAAGGCGATTTAGATTGAAGGATTAAAGAAAGAAATTGTTTTAAACTACCTTATAGAAATCAAAAAGCTTATTGTAAACGGTAAATGGTATTTAGTACTGATTTCATGAAGATGAACCTCAAAAGGGTGGTGATAAAAAATGAACAAAACTTATTGTCCGAATTGCAAAAAGAATGTTTCTTTCACAATCAAAAAAGAAGTTATAAAAGAATTCAAAGGTATAGAAGTAAATGTGGAAGAGTATATACCACTTTGCAATGAGTGTGGAAATGAACTGTTTGTGGCTGAAATCGAAAACGAAAACCTCAAAAGACTTTACACACGCTATAGAGAAATGACAGGTTTAATTACCCCCGAAGAGATTCAAAAGATAAGGGAAAAATACAATCTTTCACAAAGAGAACTGGGACAAATTCTTGGCTGGGGGAAAATGACAATAAACAGATACGAGCGAGGTGCTTTGCCTTCAAAGTCACACAGTGATATTTTGAAATTAATTCAAACCTCTGAAGATTTTTTCTACAAAAAAGTTGAAGAAGCATTTCTCTGTGGAAGAATAACTGAAAGGACATATGACAAAATAAAAACAAACAGGAAAAACCATGTTGCTGAGATACGAAAAAAAATTATTACTGCAGAACTCGATTCCCCTGAAAGTATTTATAACGGCTTTAAAAAATTTGACCTGGAAAAGTTGGAAAACCTGATAAGTTATCTTTCAGATAAAGTTGAGAATTTATATTTGAGCTCCCTAAACAAGTACTTATGGTATATCGACTTTTTGCATTTTAAACGTTATTCACGGTCTATTACCGGCTTGAGCTATATACGTTACACATATGGCCCAGTTATTAAAGGGTTTGTATACAATGAAATAGCAACTTATCCAAGTGATAAATTCTTTGTAGAAGAATATGAAACAGAAGATGGAGCAATCAAAACAAGCTTCAAAAGCAGAAAAAATTATGATTTATCGCTGTTCACACAAGAGGAATTAGATACTATCAATATAGTAATAAATTTTTTGAAAGATAAGAACTGCAGAACCATTTCAGAGCTATCTCACCAAGAGCTTGCATGGCAACAAACACCGATGAAAGAATTAATTTCGTACGAATATTCAAAGACCCTTAAATTAGAAAGCAGTTAAGGTTATGAATAGTGTTTGAGACTATAAATAATTTTGTGCAAAGTATAAAGACCTCCTTCTTGGTAAGAATCAGAATATAAACAAAAATATCCAAGAAGGAGGTTTTTTGTTATGGAAAATGTTTTAACAAAAGAGCAGCTCTTAGAGTTTATAAGAAAAAATAATATTCAGAGCGTAAGTGATATTTACGAAAGCTTAAAAGACTTGTTTAAGAGTGTACTTCAAAGCTTTTTAGAAGCAGAGATTGAAGAAACTCTGGGTTATGAAAAATATGATGTTAAAAACAAACAAACTACTAACTCTCGAAACGGGTATACTCAGAAGACTGTAAAAACAAAATTTGGAGAGATGGAAATTGATATACCAAGAGACAGAGAAGGCGAATTTGAACCCAAGATAATTCCCAAATATAAAAGAGATATCTCTGAAATTGAAGATAAAATAATAGCTTTATATTCCTGAGCAATAGCAACATGAGACATTCATGAGCAAATTAAAGATATTTATGGTATTGAAGTATCTGCTGAGATGGTAAGCAAAATTACAGAAAAAATAATACCAGAAATAAGAGAGTGGCAAAACAGACCGTTAGAAAAGATATATCCGTTTATCTTTATGGATGCAATTCATTACAAGATAAAAGATGAAGGCAGGATTGTAAACAAAGCTGCTTACGTTGTTTTAGGAATTAACATTGAGGGATATAAGGATGTTTTAGGGATATGGATTGGAGAAAGTGAAAGCTCTAAATTCTGGTTGGGTGTTTTGAATGACCTGAAAACAAGAGGAGTAGAAGAGGTATTACTGTTTTGTGTTGATGGCCTTACTGGTTTAAAAGAAGCAATAGAAGCAGTGTTCCCAAAAAGCGATATTCAAAGGTGTATTATTCATCAGTCAAGTCAACTCATTCAAATATGTTTCATACAAGCATATAAAAGAATTTTCAAAGGATTTTAAAAAAGTATATCAGGCAACTAATGAAGAAGAAGCACTGGAAAATTTTTATCAGGTAAAAGAAAAATGGGGGAAACAGTATCCTTATGCGTTCAGGAGTTGGGAAAGCAATTGGGATTCACTGACTTCGTTTTTTAAGTTTCCCCCAGAGATAAGGAAGATAATTTATACAACAAACATCATAGAAGGAGTTCACAGACAATTTAGAAAAGTGACAAAGACAAAATCAGTATTTTCAAACGATACAGCGTTAGAGAAGATGCTTTATCTTGCAACAAAAAATGTTGTAAGAAAGTGGACACAGAGGTACAGAAATTGGGATATAATATTAAATCAGCTTTTGATAATGTATCCTGAGCGTTTGAAAGAGTATACAAAGTAGATAGCAATCACCAGTTCGTACTTTTAACCGCTTCCATGGAAGCAGTTAAAAACAATAAATAAAAAACAGACTATTATAACCCAGTATTAAATTTTGTCCAGGATTTTAAAAATTTATGCATAAAAAATATTAAAATGGTAATACTAAAAAATAGAAAGTGGGCAATTAAATTCTGAATGATTACTTACCAAGAAGGACGGTTTATCTTAAATACACAAAATTATTTACACACCCTATTTAACGTACAAAGAATAATTCTTTTTCGCTTTTGCTTATAAAGTATTTTTTCTACTACAAATTTTTGTTCTTTATTTAACAAGACTTCAAATTCGTTTACATAACCTCTGCGACTTATAAGAGAAACAGGAGCACCTTTTATACCAGCAGGAATTTTTATTACTAACACTATGTCACATTGTTCTCTTTCGTGAGGAGTTTTGTAAATTAAATTGCAACTAACAAAAGCTTTTTCAAATAAAACTGTTCCTTCTTTGATTTTTTTAATACTATTTTTTCTGCACCAATAATTAAAGCCTTCTTGATCTATCCATCTAAAACCAATAATGTTTTTATCAATCATTGTTCTTTTAAGTGCTGTTTCTATATTTGCTATATGACTTTCAATACTTTTCAACAGCCCATAAGTTTGTAGTTTATTTTCACGTAAATAATCATTAATATCTCTATAAGAATATCCCAAATAACATTCTATACTGCTTCTTTCTGAATCACTCAAACTTCTTCTCCACTCGTCATATACGCTTTTTTCCCATTCCTCTATATCTTGAGGTTCTTCAAACCATAGAAAATCCGCCAACAACGAATCTTTTACACTTGGCGATTTTAACTTATTGTAAAGAATTTCTTCTAAGTTCTTTCTTTTGAAAAATATAAAATTCATCATATTAATCTCCTTTCTAATCATCGATTTTATGGTCCTGTTCCAGTCGAAGTCACTTCCCATAAGCCATTTTTATTCTTCTTAAGATAGAAAAATCTAACCTCCATTCCTGTTTGCCTATCTTTGTATCCTTCAACCACATACTGCTGCCCATATTTCTTGTCATAATATCTTCCCCTTGTGATAGTCACTCTACTTGCTGTCCAAGGACCATTTCTTATTGAAATATAAAACCAAATGGCTTTTTCTGGTGTTGAATGATATTTTCTAAACAGCTTTATCCCAAAAACAACAACCACTGTAATACTAACTTTTGATTATATCAATTATATATTTTCACTTCAATTATATAATTTTCTAAATTTCAATACAATTGTTTTGGTTTTTTCATTTCTATTAACTTTTAGTTGTACAGAATCTTTGCTTAATATTTCCATTTATCAAACATATTTTCGATGATATAATATATGTATACAAACTCATGTTCGATAGGTGAGAAAAAGTGGGCAGGGTAATTTTGCACTGTGACCTCAATAACTTCTATGCATCTGTTGAATGTCTTTATCGTCCTGAGCTAAAGAACAAACCTGTTGCTGTTTGCGGTGAAAGTGAGCTTCGGCATGGGATAGTTCTTGCAAAAAACCAAATCGCAAAATTATATGGTATTCAAACAGGTGATGTTATATGGCAGGCACTGAAAAAATGTCCAAACCTTGTTGTTTTAAAGCCTAATTTTCCTCTTTATATTCGATTTTCAAAGCTTGCTCAACAAATTTACTCTGAGTATACAGATTTAATAGAACCTTTTGGAATTGACGAATGCTGGCTTGACGTAACAGAGTCTACAAAAATTTTAGGAAGTGGCAGAAAAATTGCTTATGAAATTAAAGAAAGAATAAAAAGTGAGCTTGGTCTGACTTTATCTGTTGGAGTATCCTTTAACAAGGTGTTTGCAAAGCTTGGAAGCGACTACAAAAAACCTGATGCTGTAACAGTTATCACAAAAGAAAACTTTAAACAAATTGTCTGGCCGCTGCCCGCAAAAGACCTTTTGTATGTCGGTAGTGCAACAGAAAAGAAGCTAAGTTCAAGGGCAATTTATACAATAGGTGATATAGCCAAAAGCTCACCTGAATATCTTAAAAGAATCCTTGGCAAATGGGGTGAAGTGCTCTGGATATTTGCAAATGGACTTGACACAACCCCAGTTACTCCCCCACTTTTTGAAGACAACATCAAAGGAATTGGCAATAGCATAACACTGCCAAGAGATTTGACTTCATATGAAGATGCAGAATACGTTATTCGAATGCTTTCTGAGTCTGTTGCTCTGAGGCTTCGTCAGCAGTATTTAAAATGTTTTACCATTCAAGTTTGGATAAGAGATAGCTCTCTTTTTGCAATCACAAGGCAGGAAAAACTCCAAACACCCACTTTTTTGGCAAGAGAGATAGCTCAAAAAGCTTTTGAGATATTCAAAAAAAATTGGAGCTTTAAAAATAGCATAAGATCAATTGGTGTAAGAGCCTTAGATCTTGTTTGTGCAAACTCATTCTATCAGCTTGAGTTTGACAGCTTGAAAAAATTTAAATTAGAACAGCTAGAGAAAACAATTGATAGAATAAGAAAAAGATTTGGGCACACATCGGTGCTGCCCGCAGTGCTTTTAACAAAACCAGATTTGCCTTGCGAGATTGCCTTGCACAATAAAATCCACCCTGTTGCATTTTTTAAATAAAATTTTGTTTTTCAAAACAAACATGAAAGGGTAAGGTTTTTAAAATGAGAAAAATATTTGTAGAAGTTTATGCTCACTTTTCAAAGGAAGGAGAAATAACCCCGATTTCGTTTGTCTGGCTTGATGGGAAAACATATGAGATTGATAAAATCATAGAAAAAAGACCTGCTGCCTCTTTAAAAGCAGGCGGACAAGGCATAAGATATAAAATCCTTGTCCGCTCAAAAGTCCTGTATCTTTTTTGTGATGAGAATAGGTGGTTTGTGGAATTTATTCACTATTAATTAATTTTCGAAAACATCTCTTTTAAGTAATCACCATTTACAATCTTAATAAATTCATCTGGATGCTTTTTTATAAATTTTTTTAAAAACTCAATGTAAATTTTTAATTGTATGGAGAGCTCTCCATCATTTTCTCTTACAAATTTCTCAATGTCACTTAAAAATTTATTAGGAGATGATACATTTATAGCTATATCCTTTTTAATATAACTAATATATTTCTTTTCCTTCATCTGAAGCTTTAATTCCTTAGACTCTAAATCAATGTAAGAAAGACCAAAAAATTCTGGTTTCCCACCTCTTTCAAGCAATCTACAATACCCAATAAGCACCGTAAATATTTTTCCTTTTATCTTTTTATTACTAATTCCACATTCTTCTCTAAACTCTCTTTCCATAGAATTAATAAGAAACTTAAAAAAATTACCCTCACTATTGATTAAATCAATTATATCTGCTGAACCAGATCCCGAGGGAGCAAACTTTTTTGCATTTTGTGCAGATTTAGGAGACTGAACAGTTATAATCATCTTTTTATCCTTTGTGAAAACAAGTGTTGCAGTCCCTATATGATTTGAACATTCACTTTCATCTAATGTTTTTAATGTCATATTTTTGAAATTAATAAATAGACTAAATCCATCATAAATAATATGTTCGTCATTTTCTTTACATATTTTTACTGCCGTTATTTCGTTCGTACATAAACTTGAAAAATAATCAGTATACCCTAATCTTATTTTTTTTGAAGAGTCCACCAACAAATCTTTAGTAATTTCAGCTGCTAACCTTATTTTTTTGTCATTAAAAATGATCTTAGAACCATGAATATCAAACAAAATGTAAGGCACAATTTCTTTAATTTTTTCTGGAACCTCATATTTTTGGGATGTCAACTCATATTCTTTTTTAATTACATTTTTTGACATGCAATATAAAAAATCATTAACATCGTCGGAAAAATAAACATAACTGCCTTTCAACCGTTGGATTTTATAATTTGAGTCCTTTACACTTTTCTCATCTCCATCTATTTTAACTTTACTTAAAATATCATCCTTTCTCGTTTCTACATAAAAGTAAGACATTCTAATCCTCCGCAAATTTTTAAAATCATTTAAGAGAAGAAGAAATGAAATAATAAAAGTTACAACAGAAATTAAAGAATAGATATCAAAAGTTCTAAAGTCTTTTTTCCAGCTCATGTAAGTACTAATTACAAAAATAACAAAGTTTACTATAAAACCACCTTTATTTTTCCATAAATAAAAGTATAACTGTAACTTACCCTTTAAAACATCCATATTTATAATCACCCAGTTTACTTACAAATCTGTAAGATTTCGTTATCAACCAATACTCATATGTATAAAAAAAGACAAAATTTGATGTTTAAATCTGAAAGAATAATTAAATAAAATGGTAACATAAAGTTTTAAAGCTTTTTTACAAGTAAAGAAGTATTCAAACACAATTATACCATCTGGTAAAACAAAATAGAATGCTTTTTTAAAAAATAGCAGGCAGTTGAAAGAATTGAAAAATTAAAAGAATTTCTTTGTTGTATGCTAATAATTGATGTTTTTATGTACTAATTTTATGATATAGGAGAAATATTCAGATAAGCAAAATGGCAGAAATTTATAACAAGCTGCATCATAGGAAAGTAAAAATATGGTTTGATAAAAAGAAATTTATTATTGGAAGAATATCCGACTATTATTATGAACTGGGATACAGGAAAGAAGAAGTTATTGAAGAAGAGGAAGAAGAAGGAATTCTTATTGAGGTTATCGAACCCAATTTTCTTCAGAAGGGAGATATCTTGCTTCTGCACGATAATGAATTTGAGAAAATTGAAGAAATTGTATAATAATTGATTGAAAAATTAGATTTTTATTATTGTTTTTATTTCCCATTTCTCTAAGCTTATGTATATTCATCAGAGACAGTCTTAAGGATAAGTGAAAACCTACTAATGCTGGGCATGAGAAGTTTTTTTCGAGACTATAAATAATTTTGTGTAAAGTATAAAGACCTCCTTCTTGGTAAGAATCAGAATATAAACAAAAATATCCAAGAAGGAGGTTTTTTGTTATGGAAAATGTTTTAACAAAAGAGCAGCTCTTAGAGTTTATAAGAAAAAACAATATTCAGAGTGTGGGTGATATTTACGAAAGCTTAAAAGACTTGTTTAAGGATGTACTACAAAGTTTTTTAGAAGCAGAGATTGAAGAAACTCTGGGGTATGAAAAGTATGATGTTAAAAACAAACAAACTACTAACTCTCGAAACGGATATACTCAGAAGACTGTAAAAACAAAATTTGGAGAGATGGAAATTGATATACCAAGAGACAGAGAAGGCGAATTTGAACCCAAGATAATTCCCAAATATAAAAGAGATATCTCTGAAATTGAAGATAAAATAATAGCTTTATATTCCTGAGCAATAGCAACACGAGACATTCATGAGCAAATAAAAGATATTTATGGTATTGAAGTATCTGCTGAGATGGTAAGCAAAATTACAGAAAAAATAATACCAGAGATAAGAGAATGGCAAAACAGACCGTTAGAAAAGATATATCCGTTTATCTTTATGGATGCAATTCATTACAAGATAAAAGATGAAGGCAGGATTGTAAACAAAGCTGCTTACGTTGTTTTAGGAATTAACATTGAGGGATATAAGGATGTTTTAGGGATATGGATTGGAGAAAGTGAAAGCTCTAAATTCTGGTTGGGTGTTTTGAATGACCTGAAAACAAGAGGAGTAGAAGAGGTATTACTGTTTTGTGTTGATGGCCTTACTGGTTTAAAAGAAGCAATAGAAGCAGTGTTCCCAAAAAGCGATATTCAAAGGTGTATTATTCATCAGTCAAGTCAACTCATTCAAATATGTTTCATACAAGCATATAAAAGAATTTTCAAAGGATTTTAAAAAAGTATATCAGGCAACTAATGAAGAAGAAGCACTGGAAAATTTTTATCAGGTAAAAGAAAAATGGGGGAAACAGTATCCTTATGCGTTCAGGAGTTGGGAAAGCAATTGGGATTTGTTAACTTCGTTTTTTAAGTTTCCCCCAGAAATAAGGAAGATAATTTATACCACAAACATCATAGAAGGAATTCACAGACAATTTAGAAAAGTGACAAAGACAAAATCAGTATTTCCAAACGATACAGCATTAGAGAAGATGCTTTATCTTGCGACAAAAAATGTTGTAAGAAAGTGGACACAGAGGTACAGAAATTGGGATATAATATTAAATCAGCTTTTGATAATGTATCCAGAACGTTTAAGTGGATATATAAATTAATAACAAACTTCAGTTCGCTTTTAGATTGCTTCCATGGAAGCAATCTAAAACAAATTAGAACCAGAAAAATCAGAGCAATATATCCCAGTATTAAATTTTGTCCAGCTTTTAAAAAATTTATGCATAAAAATTTTTAAAATGGTAATACTAAAAAATAGAAGGTAGACAGGATTATCTTGAATGATTTCTTACCAAGAGGGATGGTTCAATTTAAATACACAAAATTATTTACAGACCCGTTTTTTCTCTAAACACTATCTCAAGTTCAAACCCCAAATTTTGAGCAATTTCATATAACATTTTTACAGTAGGATTATAATCCCCACTTTCAAGCTTTGACACCATAGCCTGACTAATTCCAAGTTTTGCTGCTAATTCTTTCTGGGAAAGATTATTTTTAATTCTATACTGGATAATCTTCACAGCAATGCCTACCAAAATGTCGTCCAGTTCAAAATATTTTTTATCTTCTTCATTTGTATATCTTTCAACTATTTTGTAGGCTGAAATTAATCTCTTATTATCTAACATTTTACTCATCTCCCTGCAAACTATTCTTGGCAAACTATTTTTGTTATATTATATCCATTTGCACGCGATTTATAATCAATAACATCTATCTCTCAATTTGTAATTAGTTGTAAGTCCTCATATACAGATTTTAGTTCTTCTATTCGCTCTTTTGCTTTTTCAATCGCATATGAATAACTTTTTGGATTATTTTTTGTACTCTTACTTTTTTCAGGAAAAGCATAAAGCAATACTACAATTTCTCTTCCTTGCAAAGCAAAAAAAGCAAACAATATTCGAATATTATGAACATCCATCACTCTTAATGAATATTAAATAACCGTGCTTGCTCAATCTCTCAAAGCTTTTTTGTTGAATACAATTTTTCTTTAGGTTCTCTAAAAAAATAATTTTCTTTCTAAATTGTTTTCCAAAATCAGTTTCTTTCCCACTTTCGCCCAAAATCTCATCTAAATCGTCAATTAAAGAAGGATGAGCATATACATAGTCGCTCTCATAATTCTCTACATAAACTATTTTATTAAGCTTATGTAACATTGGATTAAACACCCCAATTATATAACTTATAAGTTATATTGTCAACAACATTTTTGATTTTTTTGCGTTTTCAAGACTTTGACTTCCCACTTTAATCTCATTTAAATTCTTTTAACTTTCTTTTTGGAAAATCCTCTCTTTAATCATAAATATACCCTTTTATCAACCATTTTCAACAAGAAAAAATTTAGGGATAAGTGCAAATTTGAGCTCTCAATTTTCAGCAATTGCACTTATCCCTACTGTAATTATTTACTGTAATTATTAACCTCTATCTTCAATTTTTAAATTTTATTATATTACCCTTTCACAATCTCTTTTCCCACCTCAAAAGCCTTTTCAAGTAATTCTTTTCTATTTGCCACTTCACCTGCAGGATTCAAATTATTGTTACCTATTATAGCTTTTATCTCCATATTAAATGCCCATTTAAAAAATCCAGCTATCTCGTTCATTATCTTTTCTCCATCTGTTCCCCCGCCTTGAGTATATACAAGTACACACTTTTTGCCGCTAGGTAGTCTTGACCCTTCTCCAATCTCTAAAAGGGCATACAGTCTGTCTAAAAATAGTTTGGTCTGGGCTGTAACATAGCTCATGTAAATTGGAGAGCCAACAACCAGTGCGTCGGAAGTATACAGGGCATCATATATTCTTTGCATATCGTCTTGTTGTCTGCACCTGCCGTTTTCCTGGCAAAAATTACATCCCTGGCAGGGACGAATATTCAGTTCATTCAATTTAAATATTTCCACCTCAGCGCCTGCCTCTTTTGCACCACTAAGAACTCTTTCAACCAAAATTTCTGTGTTGCCACCTTTGCGCGGACTGCCAATAACACCTATTACCTTCATTTCCAATCACTCCACAGTAACACTCTTTGCCAAGTTCCTTGGTTTGTCTACATCGCAGCCTCTTTGGACTGCTGTGTAGTATGCAAAAAGCTGCAAAGGCACAACTGTCAAAACAGGTGTTAAAACGTCAAGCGTTCTTGGAATGTACAAAATATGGTCTGATACATTTTCTATGTCGGTATTTCCTTCCTGCGCAACAGATAGAACAACAGCACCACGGGATTTTACCTCTTTTATGTTGCTCACCATCTTTTCAAAAAGCTTTTCTTGCGTTGCAAGCGCAATTACAAATGTCCCGTCTTCAATCAGTGCAATGGTCCCGTGCTTTAGCTCACCTGCTGCATATGCTTCTGAGTGAATATACGAAATCTCTTTGAGTTTTAAAGATCCTTCCATTGCAACCGCAAAGTCCAAACCTCTTCCTAAATAGAAGATATCTTTTGCATTGAAATGCTCAGATGCATATTTTTGAATATTTTCCCTGTGAGTCAGAACATACTCAACCTTTTCAGGAAGTCTCTTTATTTCATCTCTGATCTTGGCAAACTCTTCATAAGAAATTGTCCCAAGCTTTGTTGCAAAGTCAAGTGCAATGAGATAGAGGCATATCAGCTGTGTTGTGTAAGCCTTAGTTGATGCAACCGCAATCTCAGGTCCTGCCCATGTATAAAGACAGTCATCTACCTCTCTTGCAATAGATGACCCAACAACATTGACAATCCCAAGCGTTCTTGAACCCTTTGCCTTTGCTTCTCTCATTGCAACAAGAGTATCTATCGTCTCACCCGACTGAGAAATCACAATTGTAAGAGTGTTCTCATCTACAATTGGGTCTCTGTATCTAAACTCGCTTGCAATGTCAACCTCAACAGGAATTCTTGTAAGCTTTTCAATGACATGTTTTCCGACAATCCCTGCATGATATGCTGTTCCGCAGGCAACTATAAATATTTTGTTGAGCTTTTGCAAATCTTCTTTAGTAATCTTAATTCCATCAAGGTTCACTTCAAAACCACTATCTGGAAGCCTCCCTGTCAAGGTATCCCTAATAGCTTTGGGTTGCTCCATTATCTCTTTTATCATGAAATGTTCATAGCCGCCCTTTTCTGCGCTTGATACATCCCATGTAACATGAAATACTTCTTTAGAGACAGGTTCTTTCTCTGCATTGACAATCTCTACCTTATCTTTTGTTACAATAGCAATCTCGCTTTCTTCAAGAATATAGGTATCTCTTGTATACTCAAGTATAGCTGGGATGTCTGATGCTATGAAGTTTTCGCCCTGCCCTAAACCGATGATCAGAGGACTATCTTTTCTTGCTGCAAGTATCATGTCTGGTCTATCCAAGCAAAGAACTCCAAGAGCATATGAGCCCTGAATTTTTTCAAGGGTCTTTATAAATGCATCTAAAATGTCACCATCATAGTAGTATTCTATCAAGTGTGCCACAACCTCTGTGTCTGTTTCAGATGCAAAACTATAACCTTTTTTAACTAAAAACTCCTTGAGTTTTAAATAATTTTCTATGATACCATTATGAACAACTGCAATCTTTCCATTCTGACTGAGATGAGGATGTGAATTCTCATCAGACGGTTCTCCATGCGTTGCCCATCTTGTGTGACCAATCCCAACAAAACCTTCAATGGGATTTTGATTTAGCTTTTCTTCTAAAACAGAAAGCCTTCCTTTTGTCTTGACTATATCAATCTTTGATTTATTTATATTGATAACTGCCACACCGGCAGAATCATATCCTCTGTATTCAAGTCTTTTAAGTCCAGAGAGCAAAACAGGAACACAGTTTTTTGCCCCAACATATCCAACAATTCCGCACATAGTTTTTGCCTCCTATCAAGCCTTTATATTCAATTTCCAAGCTGCTATTTTCTCATAGCAAATACAAGAATATTAACCCTTTTTTCTTTCTGCCTTTGTCCCAGAAGTTGCCTTCCGGGGTTTGTAGCAGAAAGTTTCGAGGAAAAAGGTTTAAAAACCCCGCCGGGGCATCCGCCGAAAACCTCGATTCTCCCCAGTCCTCGTCAACCTCCGGAAAATATGCACAAAGTAAAAAGCGCTATATTCCCCAGAGGTCCTGGCGCTTTTGAGAAAGCCTTGTTAAAAGGCTTTTTAAAACTTTTAAGATAATCTTGATTCAATCAACATAGCAAGTTCACTTGCATCTTTTTTAATCTCTTCATAGTCTTCGCCTTCAATCATAACCCTCACAAGTGGCTCTGTGCCAGATGGTCTTATTAAGACCCTTCCTCTTCCATTTAGCTTCTCTTCAACCTTTTTGATAGCCTCTAAAATTACAGGGTCTTGTAAGCAAAAAGCTTTTTTGCTATTTTCAACTTTGGCGTTTACAAGCACCTGAGGATATACTTTCATTATCTTTGCAAGTTCAGAGAGTTTCTTTCCACTTTCTTTAATTAGCTTTGTCAGCTGAAGACTTGTCAAGATTCCATCGCCTGTTGTTGCAAAGTCTAAAAGTATTATGTGGCCTGACTGCTCGCCGCCGATTGAATACCCGCCTTCAAGCATCTTCTCAAGAACATACCTGTCACCAACTTTTGTAACTTCAAGCTCTATTCCAAGCTCTTTTGCCGCAACGAAAAGTCCCATGTTGCTCATAACTGTCACAACTAAGGTATTGCGACTTAGTCTTCCCTGCTGTTTTAGGTTTTTTGCTAAAAGAAGCATTATTTTGTCACCATCGACAATATTACCCTCTTCATCAACAAAAAGTGTTCTGTCTGCATCTCCATCATATGCAATGCCAAAATCAGCTTTATTTTTAACAACTTCTTCTTGCAGAGCCTGAATGTGAGTAGATCCACAGTTTTTGTTGATGTTTGTACCGTCTGGCTGGTTGTTTATTACCACAACTTCTGCTCCAAGTTCTTCAAAAACTTCAGGTGCAATTTTATACGCTGCACCATTTGCACAGTCAATGACAATTTTAAGCCCTCTGAAATTTGCACCATTTAGCGTTGATTTTAAGTATTCTTGATACTCTCTTTTAAGATCAACTCTATTTATCCTTCCTATCGCATCAAATTGAGCGTGTGGAACCTCATCCCATTTCTTGTTTAAAATAATGTTTTCTATTCTGTCTTCAATCTGGTCAGAAAGTTTAAACCCTTGAGAATTAAAAAATTTGATACCATTGAACTCGTAAGGATTGTGTGATGCAGAAATCATAACACCTGCATCAAACCCCTGCGATTTTACAAGGTAAGCTATAGCAGGTGTTGTAACTACTCCTGCCAAATACACATCTGCTCCAACAGATGTAAGTCCTGCACAAAGAGCAGATTCCAGCATATCACAAGAAATTCTTGTGTCTTTACCAATTAAAATTTTGGGCTTTTGCTTAGTTTCAGTGAGCACGTACGCCCCAGCTCTTCCTAAGTCAAACGCAAGCTCGCATGTAAGTTCTTTATTTGCAATACCTCTCACGCCATCTGTTCCAAAAAGCTTTCCCATTCTCGTCCCCCTTTCATATGAAAGTGATTCATTACTTTATCTATTATATACCTATGTTTAAGAAATCACAATGTGAACATTCATTTTAGAAAAAATAAAAGCTGCCAAGGGAAATTTTCACCGGGCAGCACTCACCAAAGCAAATTACCTTAAATAATCTTTGAGCTTCAAATCTAATTTCTTTATCCCTTCAACCACAAGCTTTGCAATTTCATACGCCCCGTACATATTAAAGTGGGTATTGTCTTCTACACCGTCCGGAAACTGTGGTAACTCTTTCGGCTTTGCATGGACAAATAACTTTTTCGAATCTTCAACCCCAAGTTTTTCATAAAACTGAGAACTCATTTGTAGCAAATCTATCAGAAAAACATTTTCTTTCTCTGCCAACTCCCTCATAGCCTTAGGGTAATCAAAATGAAGTCCGCTACCAACAATTTTCCCATTTTCATCAAAATGTCTTCGTGCAACAGGTGTCACTAAAACCGGCACAGCTCCTCTTTTTCGTGCTTCATCAATATAAACCTTTAACATTATCTTATATGTAGTATTTGCCTCAGTATACCTTTTATCATCTTTCTGGTCGTTGTGACCAAACTGAATGAAAAGATAATCACCCTCTTTTATAGTCTGAAGAATTTGTTCCAGCCTTCCCTCTTCAATAAAACTTTTAGAAGATCTGCCTGAATAGGCATGATTAGAAATAGAAACTCCTTTTTTGAAAAAGCATCCAAGCGCCTGACCCCAGCCGGCATAAGGCAAGTTTTCCTGGTCGCACACAGTAGAGTCTCCTGCAAGATAAACAACAATTGGATTTTTAGCCTCTGTAACTTCTATACTACATACCTCAGCTCCATCAGTTTCAACTTCAAAAATTATCTTTTCGTCCTTCACATTCACTGTAAATTCTTCTTGATACATTTCTCCCCTCTTGATTTGTGCATTCTTTATCATGAGTCTTCTTGGAAAAACCATTATGGTCGCACTTGCAATATCTTTTCTGAAATTTTTGAGCACAAATTTGATATCATAATTGCCATTCGGGACATCTACCCTAAACTTAAACGTTTCAAAACCATAGCCCTGATCTTTGCTGTAAAGCGTGCTCCCACTAATATTTAAAAAATCATCCTTAACAACAGACTCAAAATTGAATTTAAATGCCATTAGAAACACTCCTTTGTTTTTAAAAATTCTTCTTTACATCTATTTTACTTTCTACCTCAAAATTATTCAACATAATAACACAATATTTCTACATATACTGCTATTGAATTCTTCTTGATTTTTTCGGTAACCCTATCTTTGTGCACAATATCTAATCAAATTTGTGCATATCAACTATTTTCAAAACGCTGATTTGATTGTAATTAGTTCAGATGTTATAATAGTTTTGGAAGGTATTATATCAAAATTTAATATCAAAAGGAGTGTGATATTTTAACCCACAAGAATCAAACATATTCCTCATAATATCTACAAGAAGGTGGAAAATAAATGCAGATTTTTTTAGCATCAGGACCTTTTAGAGCTCTGAGGCATAAAAACTACCGGTATTACTGGTTTGGACAAGCAATATCTGTAATTGGTTCTTGGATGCAGAACATGGCAATGCAATGGCTGGCTTTAGAACTTACAAATTCAGCACTGCTTCTAAGTATTGTCACAGCTGTAGAACAGGTCCCTGTTATGATTTTATCCCTCTTCGCCGGTGCAATATTAGACAGAAAACAGAAAAAAAGAGTAATTTTGTTAACCCAAAGCCTTCTTTTAACATTTGCTTTTCTTTTGTTCTTGATTACATATACACATGTTGTTAGGTACTGGCACTTAGTTGTTTTAGCGTTTATGAGAGGTCTTGTTACAACATTCGATAATCCTGCACGGCAATCTTATATGATAACTCTTGTTGGAAAAGATGACCTGCCAAATGCTGTGGGTCTTAATTCTATGATTTTCAACCTTGCAAGAATCATAGGTCCTGCTATCGCAAGTTTGGTAATATCAACAGTTGGAATTGAAATGTGTTTTTTGGCAAATGCTATAAGTTTTATACCAGTTATTATAGGCGTATTTCTGATTGATGCCAGAGAACATCAAAAAGAGGAAAATGGAAAAAGTGTTTTTGTAGAGGTGGTTGATGGACTGAAATATGTTTATACAAACAAAGTTCTTTTAAGAACAATATCGCTTGTTTTAATCATGGGTACATTTATACTCAATTTTAATGTTCTTATTCCTGTGTATGCAAAACTTGCGTTGGGCAGAAATGAAACAGGTTTTGGACTTTTGATGTCATCGATGGGAATTGGCTCACTGATGGGCGCATTTTTGACAGCTATAAGAAAAAAAGAAAATATCAATTTAAATCTACTTTTTAAATTTATTCTTTCTGTCTCCATAGTCTATATTCTTCTGGGTTTTAACAAAAGCTACACAGCTGCATGCATATTATTTGTACTTGTAGGACTTCTTGCAATAAGCTTTAATACAAGCGCAAATTCTCTTTTGCAGCTTTCATCAAGCGATGACTTCAGAGCAAGGGTGCTGAGTATTTACTTTCTTTGCAATGCTGGAACAACACCAATTGGTAATCTATTTACAGGGACAATCTCACAAAAAATTTCTCCCTGGGCTGGGTTTTATATATCCGGTCTTGTTACTATAGTTTTGACCATAATCGTTCTTATCACCACCTTTAAGAAAAGGAACCTTGAGAAAACTAAATAATCTTAATCAGCACCATCAAAAACGGCATTATTACAACCGAAAACACGGTGGAATATGTAATCATAGCAGTTGCAAATTCATAATCACCATTATATACTCTTGAAATTATAGCTGAATTTACCATTACAGGCATTGCAGACATTATTATAAACACATCGCGCATAAGTTTAGGAACAGGTATAAAATGCGAAAGAATCCATGTAATAAAAGGTGTTACGAGAAATCTTCCTGCAAATACTAAAAGGCTGTCTTTATCTAATTTGAAATTTTTAAATCCCATCTCATACATTGTTATTCCAACACAGAAGATGGAAAGGGGGGTTGTGAGCCCTCCTACCATTTTAAAACTATCAAATATAAACTTTGGAAGTTTTATCTGTAAAAGTACAAGTATAACTCCTATCAAAAATCCAATCAAAGGCGGGTTAAATATACGCTTTAACGTGTCTATGCTAAAAACATTCTGGTTCTCATCTTTGTTATCTCTAATAATTCCATAAACCCCCAATGTCCACCAAATTGTAGTATTTGCCATGTAATATAGCAGTGTATAAGGTGTCGCAACGTCTCCAAAAAGAGCCAAAGACATAGGAAGTCCTACAAAAATTGAATTAGAAAGCGAAAATATGGCTGCAAAAAGACCTCTTCTGTGAACTTTTACATTTGCAAGTTTTGCTATAATCACAGCTACACTGTAAGAAAGCAGGATTGACAAAAAAGGAATCAAAAGCCCTCGTGCTGAATGTTCAAGCTCATTTTTTGTAAATGTTGAGGTGAGGTTTGCTATCATATAAAGCGGCAGCGACACATTTACAACAACCTTTGCAAAAAGGTCTGATACCTTTGAGTCAAACCATCTATATTTTGCAAGGAAAAAGCCTAGCATTAGAACAAATAAAATCACCAGAACTCCCTGAATAGCATTGATAAATGTATGGAGCAAGATTTTAACCCCCTTCAAAAGTTGCCTAAAAAGTAGTGAAGTTTTTCAAACTATTATAACATCAAAATTCACGCTTTGGAGACAATTTTTATTGTAAATATCCTTGTTTAAAAAGTCAACACAATTAGATATAAACTCCAATATTGCACATTGGGAATTTTGAATATTTATATGGTTTTTGAGGCTAAATTCATTCAAGATAACAATGTTTTGTTAAACAATTATCTTAAATTTTTCGCTTAAAACTTAAAATAATCCACTTTAATTTATCATGTTTTGCTGTTATAATTAAGAGCAAAATGGTAAAAATAATGAACAATATTGTGGGAGGTTTAAGATGGAAAAGGAATTTCAACTCTGGGAAAAGATAAAAGACATAACATATCAGTATCTTGATTTTACTCTAAACTACAGGCAAAGCGGACATCCTGGCGGTTCTCACTCAAAAGCTCACATGTTAATTGCTCTTTTGTTTGGTAAAAAGATGACATATGATATAAGAAAACCAGAATACAGATTCAACGACAGGCTAATCCTTTCTGCTGGACATACCATACCAATAATCTACTCACTATTTGCTGTTATTGGCGATGCTTTTGATGAGATGTATAGGCAAACAAAAGATGCAAAATATCTAATTGATGAAGATAAACTTGTAAGATACTATGACTTATTAACCTTCAGACACAATAAAGGCTTACCCGGTCATGCAGAGTCAAGTGGAAAAACATTGCTTTTGAAATTCAACACAGGTCCTTCTGCACATGGTCTTCCTGCATCTGTAGGGCAAGCTTTAGCACTCAAAAAAGCAGGACTTCAGGATGTAAAGGTTTTTTTGATTGAAGGAGAAGGAGCACTTACAGCTGGTGCAACTCATGAGTCTCAAAACGGTGCATGGGCATACGGACTTGGAAATCTTTTCTGGCTTTTGGACTGGAACGATTTTGGAATAGATGACAGACCTTTTTCTTCGGTTGTGTACGGTACACCGGATGAATGGTTTTCTGCCCATGGCTGGAAAGTTCATGGAACAATGAATGGTCACAGTTGGCAGGACGTCTATAACACAATCAAAAAAGCGGTTGAAGAAGCAAATGATAATATTCCTAATCTTATGTGGTTTAAAACCAAAAAAGGATATGGATACGGAGTATATGACAACAAATCACATGGAGTGCCGCACAAGAAAAACTCAGAAATTTTCTGGGAAACAAGAAAACCTTTCATGGAAAAGTATGGAGTTGAGTTTATAGGTTTTGGAAAACCTGCACCATTTGACCCGTATGAAGAAAGAAAGCAATGGGAAGAAAACCTCAAAATTATAAATAGAGTGCTTACATCAGATGAAAAGCTTTTGAAGTATATCACAGACACACTTGTTGAGATTGCAGAAGCTCTGCCAAAAGATGCACCTTCGACATTTGTTCTAAACCAGAATCCATATAAAGACCCGGCTATCTATGATTACAAAAACTATCCTGATTGGCTTTTTGCAAAGCCGGGCGAAAATGTCCCAAACAGAGCAGCTTTAGCAAAATGGGGAATGTATATAAACGGCGTAATCGGCAGAAAGTATGGAAGACCTCTTTTTGTTGCAACATCTGCCGACCTTACGGAGTCTACAAATCTTCACGGATTTGGACTTGGAAAAGATGATTTTGCCGGGTTTGGAGTGTATGACAGGGAAAAGAATGTAAACGGAGCAATCTTGCCATCTGCAATTACAGAGTTTTTAAATGCCGGTGTGTGTGCAGGTTTAGCAACTGTAAACTTAAGCGAAAATCCATATGAAGATTTCAACGGTTTTTGGGCTATAACATCAACATATGGGTCGTTTATGTATCTCAAATATGGGGCAATAAGGCTTTTTTCGCAGATGGCCCAGGACTCACCAATAAAGTTTGGTAAAGTTATCTGGGTTGCCGGTCATTCTGGACCAGAGACTGCAGAAGATTCAAGAACGCATTTTGGAATTTTTGAACCAGGAGTTTTACAACTTTTACCGAAAGGAAAGATTATAAATCTTTATCCGTGGGAACACAATGAAGTACCGGTTTTGCTTGCTGCTGCACTTGCAACTGACATAAACAATATAGCATTGCACCTTACAAGACCACCAATTGAAATCCCGGATAGAAACGCTCTCGGAATTCCTTCACATTTTGAAGCTGCAAAAGGAGCTTACATCATAAATGATTTTGATCCGAATAGAAGAAAGGATGGAACAATAATAGTCAGGGGTACAAGCACAACATACAATTTAATAAAGCTTTTGCCACAGCTCAGAAAAGATTTTAATCTCAAGATAATTGCTGCACCAAGCTTTGAACTTTTCATGATGCAGAAAGAAAAGTACAGAAACAAAGTGCTGCCCCTTGAAGACTGGATGGATTCAATGGTAATAACAAATGAGAGCAAAAAGCTCATGCACGACTGGATATTCTCTAAGGTATCTGAAGAATATTCTCTTTCAAGTGACTGGGATAATCAGTGGCGAACAGGTGGAACAGTTGATGAAATCTTAAAAGAAGCCCACTTAGATTGCGATAGCATTTACAGCGGCATTGAAAAGTTTGTAAAAGACAGAGAAAAAAGAATTGCTAAACTTAAAAGTATTTTATAAACCCCCGGCAATAAACTAAACCTAAGTTAAAAAATTGAGCGGGATGAGAAGTAACATTATCTTCTCCCTCCCGCTCTTTTTTATTACTGTTTATTAAGCTCTCTGAATTTGTTGGGAGATACACCTTCAAACTTTTTGAAAGCCTTGGTAAACCCACTTACCTCTGTATATCCTATCATCTTCGCAATCTGAGACACTGGATAGTCGGTTGTCAGAAGAAGTTCTTTTGCTCTGTTCATTCTCAGGTTCTGGATATAGTCGCTTATGTTCTGTCCAGTCTTTTCTTTGAATATTGCTGAAAGATACTGCGGAGTTATATTGAACTTATCTGCAATTGTTGAAAGTGATATCTCTGAGCTTGAATATTGCTGGTGAATATACTCCAAAATATTTGAAATCAAGTCATTGCCCATTTTCTGTTTATTTACTATCACACTTTCAGCTAAAATTCTGTAATCTTCTTGCAACGCCTGAAGAACTTTTTTTGGATTTTTTTCATCAATGATTAACCGCATTACTTTTTCTGGCTCAGGTTTTTGTTTTTCTCCAACTGTGTTTGGAATACTATTCAAAAGTTGATAATACAGTCCGTAGAGATATATAAGTATCATCTTTGCCATGTGAGGAGAATTCGCAGCTGTGATATGGCTGCGGATATTTTCAAACCCCTCATAAATCCCTTCTACTTTTCCTTCTTTCACAGAATTTATAATCCTGTTTTCAATGTCCTTGGGCAAAAATTCTTTCTCTGAAGTTATATCTTGAGAAAGCTCAGAAAACTTGAAAATCTTCATGTTAGGTTTTACAAATTTCAAGCCGAGAACCTTTTCTGCCTGCTCGTATGCAAATTTTAAATTTATTATGCCCAATACCTCTCCACTTATACCAACAGAGACAAATATAGAAAAGTTTTTCTCCAAAAACTCAATCATGTCTTCATATAAGCTTGTAAGCTTTGATAGACTTTCCTCAAAACTATCTTTAATCTCCACAATAACACTTAGCCTTGTCCTTGAAAATAAGACATCCCAATGTTTGAAGTTATTTGTATCTAAAAGTTCATCCAAAACATTTGTGACAACAAGGGTCACAAGAGCATACTCACTATCACTTTCATCCTTTATAAACCCAGAACAGTCATCAATCTCAACCAAACACACTACAAACTTGCCACTTTGTTTTTCTATACCCACGGTTTTTAATTCCAGTTCTCCTATGCTTTCGGGTAAAATACCACCCACTAAAAGCTGGTATAAAAGATTGTTCTTTATTATAGGTGTAAATCTCATAATCTGCTTTTTCATCTCTTCTTCCTTTGAAAGCGTATGAATCACAAGGTCTCTTATCACATCAAATTCATTTTTAGAACTTTTTGTTTCTTTATTTTCACTATTGGATTGCAAAAGACTTTTTATTTCACTGAGAGGTCTATAATTTTGCAAGCTGAAGAAAAATATAAGGATGCTTCCCACAATGCTCATAAGCCCAAGTAGAAGTAAGCTCAAATTTCTTACTCTTCTAACATCTTCAAAAAAACTATCAACAGGAACCATCGATATATACTTCCAACCATAAAGAGGTGAGATCACATAATATACTATCCACTTTTGTCCTTTTAAATTTAATTCTTTTATGTTAAAGCTATCATATATAGAAAAATCAAGCTTGGGCAGAGCTATATTTTGATTTTCTGCAAATACCTTTAATATCTGATTATTATCTCTATCCAATATCCACATTATACCTTTGGGATAGCTAACAATCTCTTTCATTGTACTTACAATCTTGCTCTGATCAATTATTACAAAAACATTGGCATTCTTTCCGTCAATAATCCATCTTGACAAAGTATTTGCAAATACAATTGTTGAAAGATTTTTATAATCAGCTTTTATCCTGAACGATGATATATATTTCATTTTGTATTCACCGCTTAAAAATTCCAGCCATTTCTCATAACTCATATCAAGCGGTCTGTTTATATACATATAGTAATTATACGGTGTTGTTGTATATGAAGGACCTATTATCAACTTTTCAGAAGGAATGTAGATAAATGCATCTAATATATATGAATTTTTATATGTCTGTGAATATATCTCTCTGCAAAGATTTCTTATATTAAGAAGCCTATCACTGCTGTCGAGTGCTTCTTTCGCTTCAGGCAAAAAAATGAAATAGTATGGATTCAAGTTTACCCAATCTGCAAGAGACTCTACAGATTTTAACACTTCATTTTCAACCTTATCCTCAAGTTGTATCAGTGTTGTCCGATTGTATCTATATAAATTGTCCATCATAATATCTTTTACATTGAAATATGCTCCTAATCCAATAAAGAGCGGAATGAAAAAAATTATTAGATACGAAAAGACAAACCTCCACAAGATCTTTTTGAACATACTTCGAAAAATCCTCCTCAAAAGACAAATTCATAAACCCTTCTCTTTTGGGCAATTTCAATTATAATACAAGCAATATAGAAAAGCAATGAAACAAAATTGTAAAGAAAATATAAATAGTAAGTACATTTTTAAGAAGTTTAACATTGTCCTTTCAATCTTAATATTTTCCTCTTTCAAAAAGCTATAGTCCCCCTCTATAATTAAAACTGTAAAGCCCGTCGACAAGATGTTGAAAACAACAAGAGCTTGCCACGGGAATTTTGGAAAAATTCAATAAAAAAATTTTAAAATGAGGAGGTTGTAAAATGAACTGGTTCAAATCTTCTAAAAAGGTTTTAAGTCTGATTTTAGCCATTGCATTTACATTATCAATTGTAATTCCAGTGTTTGTTTCATCATCCTCAACAGCTTATGCAAAATCAACGCCAACACTTACCTATTTTGTTCGTCTTGACCCCAAGGTTGCAACATCTTACAACAGCTACTCTTCAATTGCTGCTTACCAGCTTTTGCAGAAAAAACTTGGAGTAAAGATTGTGTTCAAGCACCCACCGGTCGGTGGTGAGACAGACCAGTTCAACTTAATGGTAGCATCAAGACAGCTGACAGACATTATTGAGTGGAACTGGGTTGACAACTATCCAGGTGGACCTGTAAAAGCAATGCTCGACAAGGTAATTATTAGACTTAATGATTATCTGCCAAAATATGCTCCAAACCTCAACAAATACTTACAGCAACATCCAGATATCAAAAAGCTCATTGTAACAGACGATGGTGATGTTTACGGATTCCCTGCTCTTCGTGGAACTAATCCAAAGATCGCATGTGTATACTATGGGCCTCAGATAAGAAACGACTGGCTCAAAAAGCTCGGACTAAAAGAGCCAGAAACAGTTGATGACTGGTACAAAGTTTTGAAAGCATTCGTGACAAAAGACCCAAACGGCAATGGCAAAAAGGATGAAAGAGGATTTTCAATTCTTCGAAATGCTTCCAACCCAAGATATGCTTTTGATTATTCTTCTTTCTTGGTTGGTGCTTGGGGAATAAAGACAGACTTCTTCCAGGTAAATGGAAAGGTCAAATATGGTCCGTTAGAACCCCAGTACAAACAGTTTATTGCAACACTTCAGAAGTGGTGGAAAGAGGGTCTTATTGACCCGGATATCCTGACAATGAACCAGAAAGTTATTAAAGCAAACGTTCAAAACGATGTAATCGGTGCATGGATAGGACTTCTTTCTGGTGATATGGGCTTTTTCCTGAATCTCAAGAAAGACATTATAGCAACAAAATTCCCTGTGCTCAAAAAAGGCGAAGAACCACTTCTGGGACAGGCAGAGTTTTTGTTCTCACGAACAAGTGCAGCAATCACAACAGCATGTAAAAATATACCACTTGCTATGAAGGTTCTTGACTGGGGATACAGCAAAGAAGGATATGAAGCGTTCAACTATGGTGTACTTGGAAAATCTTATATTAAAAAAGATGGCAAGGTATACTACACAGATGAAATCTTGAAAAATCCACAAGGGTTATCTGCAGCAGAAGCTTTAGCAAAATATGCTCGTGCATCTATAAGTGGTCCATTTGCTCAGGCTGATGAATATTATCTGCAGATTCAGATGATGTATCCACAACAAAAAGAAGCTGTTATGGAAAAATGGTCTTATGTTAAAAATGATAGACTTTTACCACCACTGTCGTTTACAGACGATGAGTCAAAGAGGCTTGCTAATATCATGAACACTGTCAACACATACTACGATGAAATGTTCTTAAGACTTATGACAGGAAAGGCAACAAATGTTGATGCGTTTGTAAAGACATTAAAACAAATGAAGATTGATGAAGCTATTAAAATTTACCAGCAAGCTTATGATAGATGGAAAAAGAGAAAATAATTAGCCTTTAGATAAAGAGCCTTGCAACAAGGCTGACAGCAATCACTTTCTTGATGGTACACCTTATTGCAAGGCTCTTTTTTATAAAACTCTGTTTCATTTTTAAAGTGCAAAAATCATTATCTTTTCTCAAAGGAGGTTTTTAAATAGATGGAAAAGACTGCGGCAAAGGCCTACCAGCCAAGCAGATGGCAGGAACTCAAAAAAGACCTTATACGAAATAAAAGCCTTTATATAATGCTCATCCCTGTAGTTGCATACTATTTTATCTTTCATTACATTCCAATGTATGGTCTTCAGATTGCTTTTAAAGACTTCACACCAGCAAAAGGTATCTGGGGAAGCCCATGGGTCGGCTTGGAAAAGTTTAAAGAGTTTTTTGTTTATGACAGTTTTTATGTATGGAGAATAATACGAAATACTATACTTATAAACGTTTATGACCTTATATTTGGTTTTCCTGCACCGATATTATTTGCACTGCTTTTAAATGAAATCAAAAACAGCATATATAAAAGGACTCTTCAGACAGTAAGTTACATGCCACACTTTATATCAACAGTTGTCATTGTTGGTATGATTATGGACTTCTTCTCAAGAGATGGTCTTATAAATCAGATTTTAAAGTCTCTCGGTATTTTATCAGAACCAATCTCCTTCATGACAGAACCTGGCTGGTTCAGACCATTGTATGTCGGATCTGGAATATGGCAAAACCTTGGGTGGGGTTCGATTGTGTATTTGGCGGCAATCTCAAACATTGACCCTCAGCTATATGAAGCAGCGCTGATAGATGGTGCTGGAAGGTTCAGACAGGCACTTTATGTCACAATACCAGGAATACTGCCAACAATTGTCATTATGTTCCTGTTGAGAGTCGGACACATGATGAATGTCGGGTTTGAAAAGGTATTTTTAATGTATAATCCTCTTACTTATGAAACTGCTGACGTTATTTCAACATACGTATACAGGAAAGGTCTTTTAGAAATGGACTACAGCTACGGCGCAGCAGTTGGACTTTTTAACTCTGTTATCAACTTCTTGCTGGTCATATTCTCTAATAAGATTGCTAAAAAACTTACAGAGACATCGCTGTGGTAAGAAAAGGGGTGAATTTGCAAGATGAAGATAAGAAAAAGTCCAGGTGAAATAATATTTGATACTTTTAACTATATATTTTTAGGTCTTCTTTGCTTTACAATGCTGTATCCCATGCTATATGTTGTGTTTGCCTCATTTAGCAATCCGATAAAGCTCATGGCATACAGAGGTCCGCTGTGGCGACCGCTTGAATTCTCAACAGAAGCATATAAATTGCTTCTTAGTTACCCTATGATATGGATAGGATATAAAAACACACTTATATACGTTATTGTTGGAACAGCAATAAATATTCTTCTTACTACAATGGGCGGGTATGTCCTATCTCGAAAAAATTTAAAGCTTAAAAATCCCGTGATGTTCTTCATAGCATTTACAATGTACTTTAGCGGTGGAATGATTCCAACATATTTGCTTGTTCAATCACTTGGAATGATAGACACAATCTGGGCGATGATAATTCCAGGTGCAATCTCAACAACAAACCTGATTATAATGAGAACTGGATTTCACGCAGTTCCGGACAGCTTGGAAGAGTCAGCAAGGATAGATGGTGCAGGGGACTGGACAATACTTTTTAAAATTATGATACCACTTGCAATGCCAATGATAGCCGTTATGATACTCTTTTATGCGGTAGGGCACTGGAATGCATTTTTCAATGCGATTATATACCTGCGCTCAAGAGAACTTTACCCTCTTCAGCTTGTTTTGAGAGAGATATTAATTATGAGCAGTACTGAAAACATGACAACAGGTATTTCAGATGCATCAGACAGGTTTGCTGTGACAGAGCTTATCAAATACGCAGCAATTGTAGTATCAACAGTACCAATTCTGTGTATATACCCATTTTTGCAAAAGTACTTTGTAAAAGGTGTCATGATTGGGGCTATCAAAGAGTAATAATTTGTGATATAATTAAATAAACTTAAACAAAAGAGAAGTGGTGAAAAATCAACATGAAAAAAGATAATATAGCTGCACAGCTGTATACTTTGCGGGAATTTTTAAAGACTGAAGAGGATATTTCTTTAAGTCTCAAAAAGGTCAGTGAAATTGGGTTTAAAGCTGTTCAAGTCTCAGGGATTGGAAAGATTGAACCAAAAAGATTAAAAGAAATCTGTGATGAGTTTGACCTTAAAGTCTGTGCAACCCATATACCTTTTGAAAGGCTCAGAACCGAGCTTGACAATGTTGTGCAAGAACACAAAATTCTGGAATGCTCTCATATCGCAATACCCTCTGCGCCTTCTGAATACAGGTCTGAAGAGGGTGCCTTGATGTTTGCTTTAGCGTGCAACGAAATTGGAAAAAAGCTTAAAGAGGAAGGAATTACTCTTTCGTATCACAACCATAGTTTTGAATTCAAAAAATATAATGGGAGAACATGGTTTGAAATACTGATTGAAAGTTCAAACCCGGAATATCTTATGATTGAAATTGATACGTATTGGGTTCAGTTTGCGGGGGCAAACCCTGAAAAGTTAATAAGATGCCTTGAAGGTAGAATTCCTCTCGTACACTTAAAAGACATGGGAATGATAGAAGATTTTAAACAAACAATGTTTGAAGTTGGATATGGCAACCTTGACTGGGACGGGATAATTGCTTCTTGTAATCAGGCAGGAGTAGAATGGTATATAATAGAACAGGATATCTGCCAGCGTTCACCTTTTGAAAGTCTTAAGATGAGTTTCGATTTTTTAATAAAAAATTATGTGTCCTGATCCTATCTATACAAAAAAATAATGGCTTGAGAAAACATACTTTCTCAAGCCATTTGTTTTTAAATGGAGAATTTTGTAATATAAGGAGGTTTTATAATATGAAGTATCGGAAGTTTCCAAATATTGATTTAGAAGTATCAGCATTAGGGTTTGGGTGTATGCGTCTGCCTATTATCGGGGAAGATTCATCTCAAATTGATGAGTCTTTAGCAATAAAGATGATAAGACACGCTATTGATAATGGTGTAAATTACATTGACACCGCTTATGGTTATCATGGTGGAAACAGTGAAATTGTTGTTGGCAAAGCTTTAAAAGGAGGTTATAGAAACAAAGTAAACCTTGCAACAAAACTACCTGTATGGAAACTTACTAAAATTGAAGATGCTGATATATTACTAGATGAACAACTTAAAAAACTTGACACAGACCACATTGATTTTTATCTTCTGCATGCTTTGAACAAACAAAGGTGGGATATGTTAAAAAACATGAACATCTTTAGCTGGATTGAAAAAATAAAATCACAGGGAAAAATTAAACATATTGGTTTTTCTTTTCATGACAGTCTTGACACATTTAAATTAATAATTGATGAATACGAAGGCTGGGAATTCTGTCAGATACAATACAATTACCTAAATCGAAACTATCAAGCAGGAGAAGAGGGTTTGAAGTATGCTTACGCTAAAGGACTTGGAGTAATAATAATGGAACCGCTTTTGGGAGGAAAACTTGCAAGAAAACCTCCGGAAGAAGTACAAAAAGTCTGGGAAAAAGCAAAAATAAAAAGGTCTCCTGCCCAGTGGGGACTTCTGTGGCTTTGGAATCAAAAAGAGGTAACAACAGTCTTAAGTGGAATGAGTTCTATACAGCAGGTAATTGAAAATATAGAAACAGCAGACCAGGGATATGTTGGATGTCTTTCAGAGGAAGAATTAAAGCTTATCGATGAGGTAACCAAAAAATATCTTGAATTAAAACCTATTGATTGTACAGGTTGCAAATATTGTTTACCCTGTCCTAATGGTGTTGATATTCCCCGCAACTTTAATCTTTACAACGATGCAAAAGTTTATAACATGTACGAAGAGGCAAAGAAAACATATTTAAAACCTGATAAAGAACAGCAGAAAGCTTCAAATTGCGTAGAGTGCGGCATGTGTGAAGAAAAGTGTCCTCAAAACCTGCCAATCAGAAAACTTTTGAAAGAAGTCGTACAATTTTTTGAAGGATAAAAATTAATAATGATGGGGCTGTCCAGAAAAAAATGATTGAACAGCCCCTTAATTCTTATAACCTTAAAATCCTTTACCTTTTATTTGTGTAATTCTTTCTAGAATCTCTATGTCACTCTCAAGAGGAAGTTTCACTGGTTTTCCTGTCAGGCTTGAAAGATAAATGGCAAGTATGATTTCAACAGGATGTCTCCCATCTTCAGCCGGGATAAGTGGTTTTGTTCCGGTTTTTATAGAATTTATTACATCTCTATATTGTCTTAGATGCCCTTCTTCTTTGATGGCAGCAGAAGATGCACCAGCAGGACCATCTTCCTCTTTTTTGTAGCTCTCCAAATACTCATTCTCAGACCCATCTTTGAAGTAAAGACTTTTAAGCTGAGTATTTACAGCTATTGCAGAACCATTTTCTCCAAAGATCTCAAGCCTTGTCTCAAATCCTGGATATGCACTTGTTGTTCCAACTATTTCGCCAATCGCTCCATTTTCAAACTTGACACAAGCCACAGCAGCATCTTCCACCTCTATTTTATTATGTGCTCTTGTTGTACAGTATGCAAAAACCTCTGAAACTCTGCCAACAATCCACTGAATCATGTCTATATAGTGTATAGATTGGTTCATGAGCGCACCGCCACCATCTAAATCCCATGTACCTCGCCAGCTGCCACTATCATAATACTCCTGCGATCTATACCACTTTGTATAACTTGTTGCTAAAACTATGTTGCCAAACTTACCTTCATTCATGAGCCTTTTTAAAAGTTGCATACAATCGCTGTATCTATGTTGTGAAATTATCGAAATTATAACATTATTTCTATTTTGAGCCTCTATTATCTTGTCTGCCTTAGACAATGTTATATCCATTGGCTTTTCAACAATTACATGTTTTTTCGCGTCTGCTGCTAAAACTGCCATGTCAGCATGCATACCCGATGGTGTGCAGATAGAAATAACATCAATCTCAGAATCAAGAAGCATCTTTTCATAATCAGTATATATCCTCTTTACTCCAAAATCCTGCGCAAGTTTTCTGGCTTTTTCTTCTACCACATCGCACACTGCAACAAGCTCAGCATCATTTGAAAGAGCAGAGATGGCTGATGCATGTGTCTTTGATATAACTCCACAACCGACAATGCCAAATCTAAGTTTTGACATCTTTTAAATCTCCCCTTCTTCGTCTATTATCCTCTTAATTGCTCTGTAAGCTTTTGCAAAATTTTCAGGTCCTCCACCAGGAAGGTTATTGTTGAGATGAGGTTCTATAGACAAAAAACCACAAAAACCTATCCTTTTTAGTGCTGCTATCACATCTTTTAACCTTCCGTCACCCTCACCTACCACTGTAACACTGCCATCTGAAAATTTTGCATCTTTTATGTGTACATACTCAATGTAATCCTTTAAAAGTTCAAATGCATGAGGATAGACTTCAACCTTGCACTGGACAAAGTTTGCCGGGTCAAATGTTGCTCTCAAATTGGGTGAATTGATTGCAGAGAGGATTTTATAACACCTTTCAGCATTGCTGCCATATATCTCTTTTTCATTCTCATGAAGAAGAATTATATCTTCCTTTTTAGCAATCTCTGCAAACTTCGAAAGCCTTTCTATAACAACATCTGTGTATTTTTCTTCTTCACCCTCTGGAACATAAAATGAAAAGATACGTATGTATTTTGTTTCAAGGACGTGTGCAAGCTCAATGATGTGCCTGAAAAGCTCAAGATACTTTTCAAAGTCGCAGTTTACATCAACCTTGCCAATCGGCGACCCTATTGCCGAAACCTTTATACCACTGTCCTTTAACTTTCTTAAAACCTCCTTTGCTTCATCCTCAGTATAGTCAGCAATGTTTTTACCATTCGCGGACCGAAACTCTAAATATTCAATACCATGTTTTTTCAAAACCCCTATCTGTTCATCCAAACTGCTTGCTATCTCATCTCCAAATGCTGAGAATATAAATTTATACATCCTCCCACCATACCTCCTTGTTCAAATTCCATTTTGTACAAATCCAAAGTAAAAAGTCAATTTGAAAACGATTTAGAGATAGGGATTAAGAAAAAATTTTTTGTTTTTGTGTGTTTTTAAATATATTTTATATCTATTACCTCTTATTTTCAACAACAAAACCATAAAAATAAGCTGGCAAAATTATGCCAGCTTATTTTATTCCTCTTTAAACTTATATGCATTTTCAATCCTCTTTATCATTGAATCATACAAAAGCTTGGAAAGACCTATTCCACCTTGTTTTGAAGCACTTTTTGAAACCTCATCAACAAACATGTCGTTAAAGATATCATCTGCAATACCCTCTTTAAAAAGCCCACCTTTTGGTATCGACTTTTGCATCTGTTTAAAAATAGTAGAAAGCATTATTGCTTCAAATTCCTCACAAGCCTCTTTAAGCTTTTGCTTATCTTTCTCAGAATATGCTTTTTCCAGCTTGTCTATGATAGAGTTATCAATACCCTGCTGATAACCAGCCTGAACCTTTATACCCGAAATATCACTCATTGATAATTACCTGCCTCTAAAGATTTATCTTTTGAGATTGTTTGCCATGGAAAGCATATCGTCAGCTGTTTGGATTGCCTTGGAATTTATCTCATACGCTCTCTGAGCAATTATAAGTTTTACCATCTCATCAACAACCTGAACGTTTGACATCTCCAAAAATCCTTGTAATATTCTACTCTTTTGCCCTTCCATCTCCTCTTCAGATACTGGCTCACCAGATGCAGCAGAAACATTATAAAGATTTTTACCCTCTGCCAAAAGTCCTTGAGGATTTATAAATCTTACTATCTTGATTTTAAGACCTGAATCCTGAATTTGCCCCTCCTGGTCTTTATAAGTAATCCTCCCCGTTTCATCTATTGTGATGCTGGATATCGCAGTCTCTGGAAGAACAATCTCAGTGTCGCCTTCTGCTAAAACTGGATATCCATCTGAAGTCACAAGTTTTATTTGCCCCTCAACATTGGAGACTTTAAAGCTACCATCTCTTGTATATCTCGGGCCGTTAGGAGTTGACACAACAAAAAATCCTTCCCCCTGAATCGCTAAATCAAGCGGGTTTTCAGTCCTCTCCAAGTTCCCTTCTGCAAAGCTTTTTGTTATAGCAGAGATTGTAACACCATGACCTATCTGAAGACTCACAGGTTTCCCGTCACCTGCAACAACATCTGCACGCGATAAAGTCTCATACAGAAGATCTTTAAACTCAGCCTTATCTTTTTTAAAAGCTGTTGTATTGACATTTGCAAGGTTGTTGGATATGATATCAACATTTGTCTGCTGTGCTTTCATACCAAGAGCAGCAGAATAAAGTGCCCTCATCATCTTATACCTTTTCCTCCTTTTGCCTTTCTAATTATTTCTGCAAATTACATCTTAACTATTTTCTTGCAATCTCACTTACTGCCTTTTGCAACGTCTCATCCTGAATGGTAAACGCCTTCTGGTTTGCTTCATACGCCCGTAAAACATTTATCATGTTGACCATCTCTTGAACTGAATTTACATTAGAGCCTTCCAAATACCCCTGAACAATCCTGCCTGAAAATGGTATCTGCTGTGCTGTAGCATCTGCTTCAAACAGGTTATTGCCAACTTTGCGAAGCAATTGTTTGTCCTGAAAATCAACAACCCTGAGTCTGTCAACAAACTTTCCATCCTGGTAGACATTCCCCTGTTCATCAATTCTCACTTGCCCACTATTTTGAAGAATTATCCTTCCGTTTTGACCTAAGACGTAAAAACCATCAAGTGTAACAAGCTCTCCCCGCGAATTTAAAGTAAACGCACCGTTTCTGGTATAAAGTATTTGCTGAGCACCTTGATTCCCTGGCACCTCAATAGCAAAAAATCCATTTCCTCTTATCGCCAAGTTCAAAGGCTCATCTGTTTTTATGTAAAGTCCCTGGGAAAAATCGCTCACAATCCTTGACACATCCGCACCTAAAGACATATACCCTATTGCATTGTCAGGCGAAGAAACTTTGTCGTATATCCTGTAGACAAGCATGTTCCTGAAACTTTCAACCTGTGCAACATCTCTTTTAAATCCGGTTGTGCTCACATTTGCCACGTTGTTTGCTGTTATGTCCATTAGTTTTTGATTCAAAATCATCCCCGATGCCGATGTGTAAATTCCTCTAATCATCTTTTCTGCAATCTCCTTTTTTTATCTGACTCTCGGGTCTTTTATAAGACTTGCTTCCAAAACATCTAAGGATTCTAACGCCTTTCCTGTTCCAAGTGCAACGCACGAAACAGGATCATCTGCAATCCTTGTTGGAATTCCTGTCTTTTCAGAGATAAGCTTGTCAAGCCCCCACAAAAGACTTCCTCCGCCTGTCATCACTATCCCAGTTGAGGTAATGTCTGCTGCAAGTTCAGGTGGTGTATTTTCCAAAACTCTGTGCACAGCTTCAATTATAGCCGAAACAGGCTCTTCTAAAGCTAAAAGCATCTCATCAGATGTCACAGTTATTGTCTTTGGAAGACCGGTAAGAAGGCTTCTTCCACGCACCTCCATCGCTTCGACTTTCGGTTTTTTGTAAGCACATCCAATGTTTATCTTCAGCTCCTCTGCAGTTCTTTCACCAATTGCAACGCTGTGCTTCTTTCTTATATATCGGATAATTGCTTCGTCAAATTTATCCCCTGCAACTTTAATCGATTCGCTGACAACCGCCCCACCAAGAGAAATCACCGCAATGTCTGTAGTTCCACCACCGATGTCAATCACCATACACCCTACAGGTCTTGATATGTCAAGCCCTGCACCAATCGCAGCTGCAATTGGTTCTTCTATTAAAAATGTTTGTTTAGCGCCTGCCTCGTATGTTGCATCTAAAACTGCTCTTTTTTCAACCTCAGTAACTCCGGATGGCACACACACAACAACCCTCGGCTTGAAAAATACCCTCTTGCCAAGAACTTTGCCCAAAAAATATTTCAGCATTGCCTCTGTAACCTCATAGTCTGAAATAACACCATCCCGAAGAGGTCTTACAGCTACGATATTGCCCGGTGTTCTTCCAATCATGCGTCTTGCTTCTTCTCCAACTGCTAAAATCTGTTTTCTTGTCTGCTCTATCGCAACAACTGATGGTTCTCTTAAAACTATACCCTTTCCTTTCACATACACCAAAACTGTTGCTGTACCCAAATCTATTCCTATATCTGTTCCAAACGCCATAACGCCGATCTATCCTTTCTATTTTTCTTTTTTGTAAATATACCTTAAATATATTTTAATTTTTAATTTGCATATTTTCAATGAATTTTATATACAATTTTTATAAAACAAATAAGGCTTTTGCCGCACTCACTTTTGAACTGCCGGCAAAAGCCTAGTTAACTTTCTTACTTTCCAGTTTTGAAATATTGGATTGCTCGCTGTAGCTGTTTGTCAACATACTTAGATTTTAAAAAATCTATAAACTTTTCATTTAGCTTTTTCTGTGTTGTTATATCAAGCACTCCAGAAGGATAAAGCTTATTGTCTTTCTGGAACTTTTTAACCGCAGCCACTGTGCTATCATCCATCTTTGCTGTCCAGCTACTTAAATATCCAAGGTAGAAAAGCCTTTGCTGGGCTGCCAAAACCTCTAAGTCCATATCACCATTCTTGAACTTCTTTGTTGCAGTCAGGCTTAAAATCTTATCAGGTCCAAACTGTGAAAGTGAATCATCCTGAACCTCTATGTCTGGCACAACACCTTTTCCTTCAACATAATAGCCAGACGGTGACTTGTACTTTGCAACAGTCACTTTCGCCACGTACCCTTTTTTTGTATCTGTCTCAGGAAGACTAACTAAATTCTGTACAGTACCTTTGCCATATGTCTTTGTACCAATCACAACTCCTACTTTTCTGTCTTTTATAGCCTGGGCAAAAATCTCTGACGCAGATGCGCTCGACTCGTTTGTTAGAACAACAAGTCTGTATTTCGGGTTTTTGTTTTTGGATTTATACTCATCTTTAAACGTGTTGTATTCAATTGTTACAATTGGTCCTTCTGGCACAAAATATTCACATGTCTTTACAACCTCATCCAAAAGTCCGCCGGGGTTGTTTCGAATATCAAAAATAATGTTCTTGATATCTTTTTTGTCAAACTCATCAAGAGCTTTCTTGACATCATTTGAACACCCTTGGGTAAACTGTGTAAGTTTAATATAGCCGATGTTGTTTTCAAGCACCTTGTACTCTACAACAGGAATTTTTATTTTTCTTCTGACAATTGAAAATCTGTATGTCTTGCCATCCCTTAAGATGTCAATCACAACAGTTGTGCCTTCCTGACCACGAATGAGTTTAACAGCATCATCTGTTGTCTTCCCAACCAGAGACTTCCCATCTGCTGCAATGATTTTATCTCCAACTTTCAAGCCTGCTTCTTTTGCAGGTGTTCCATCAAAAACTCCAACAATTACTATGTAGTCCTCCTGTTTTTCTATCTGAACACCTATTCCTGAAAACTCGCCATTTACGCTTTGGATAAAGTCCTGAGCCTGCTGTGGTTTCATATACTCTGAATACTTGTCAAGGCTCTTGAAAAGCCCTGTAAACATCATATCAATCAAATCATCATAGCTGTATTTGCCAATATGATAAACTTTGGCAACCTGAAGAACTTTCTTGATATAATCCATTTGCTTATCAGTAGGATAATCACTTGAAATTATAAAAAATTGAGAATATACAGGAGCTGCAATAAAGATAGAAAGTGCAACCACTACAGCTACAATTTTTATTAAAAGCTTTTTGTTAATCTTCATCTCTATCCCGCCTCCACATCATGATTTTTTATATGTTCAAAATCTACTACTTTAAACCTTTTCTAATTTAATCGTTAATCCGAGCTAAAGAGGCTCATGTCAAGATATCTTTGTGCAAGCGTGTCTCTTAAAAAGTTTATGAGGTTGTAAACAATGTTTGCGGCAGTACCTTTTGTAAGCCTTTGCTGAGGCAAAAAATTATTATCCTCTGTTCCAACCATTATTTTTTCATTTTTTAATATCCAAGCAGCATCCTTTGCCCAAACAGGAATACTCTCATCATCGAGGTAATCTGTTTGAGTGATTGGCTGGGTTACCTTTTTGTCAAATCCAAGCACCTTTGAAATAACAACAGCAGCCTCTGCTCTTGTAATATAATCTTCCGGTTTAAAATACTCAGCGCTTTTCCCTCTCATAAGACCAGCTTTTGTAACTGCGTATATGTAACCATAATATTTATGATTTACAGGCACGTCCTTGTATATTGATTTTTTCTGCACTGTTCTTGGATTATAATAGTTAGAATATATGTTGAGCGCATCCATCAAAAGTTTGGCAAACTGAGCACGGGTTATATACTCTGTAGGATTAAAATCAGTGGCATTGTCAAATCCGCCAAAAGCAAAGCTTGTGTTCACTGCATCTTCGTACTCATACCCTTTCACCTTTGGAAGAGTAGGCGCAATTGCCATTCTGATAATTGGATTTTTTTCAATGCTTTTTGTCACTCTACCTTTCTGTCTTATTGTCAGAACTTCTCCCGTCTTTGTGAAGGTTGGAAGGTCAAACATAGCAATGAAATTTCCTTCAACCTTGGACTTCAGTACATATGTTCCTGGAATACTGGATGGAAGATTATTTTGTTGAAACTCTAAGATAGTTTTTTGCACAAGTGCAATATTGTAATTGATGGTTGCAAACCATGAAGGTGTTTCCATTGTCTGTTTTATGTTCTGAAACTCTCCGCTTCCCCAGTACCCGTCATACCCGTAGTTTTTACCTTCGATAGTAATCTTTAGTCCCTTATCATATGTCTTTTCAAGCGTCCACTGACCCTGAAAAAAGCTCACTGCCGGATTTGTATCAACCGCTGTCGATTTTGAAAATGAATAACTTTGAAGATTGTAAGTAGCACCCTCTACAGTCAACGTCTCTTTATAACCGGCAATTGTATACTCCTTTGTTATACTCCCATTTTGAAGCTTTGTCAAGCTACCTTTTAAACTTACAGTTCTTTTTATGGCAACCTTACCCGTTGAATCTTTCAGGTCATAAGTGTAAGAAAGAGTCTCGTTATTTGCTGCCCTTTTTATTTTTGCATCAACAGTACCTGTGAGAAGAACTGGTTTCCCAGTTACAAATGTATATTCATAATATTCAATCTTGGTCTTTTTAGGGTCGGGGTCTTTGTAGGCTGAAATTCCCCCCTCATATCCTAAATACCCTTCCTCGCAAAAAGCAATTTTCCAGCTACCAATTAAAATCAAACTCAAGACAAAAGCTGCTAAAAAAAATTTTTTTAACAATTCTAAAAACACCCCTTATAAATCAAAACTTTTAGTAGTTTACAATTACAATCACTGGTGATAATACTTCTCTTGACAAGTCAAAATTGTTCTGTGAAATCAGTAACAAAACCCTGTCACCAAACTGTGGCGCTTCAGCCCTCAAATTTCCGTTTGCATCTATTAAAACAGCTTGGGTTGTGTTAAGTGTAAAACTCTTATCAACTCTGTTCCATGTCTGAGTCATCATATCATTGTACTGGACATTTAGAATTTTCATATCTTTTCCGACAACACCCGAAACAATATATCCGCCAAAACTCGCATCAATTATAACATTTGCATATTTGCCATCATGGATAATATAAATATTTTTATCCTTAAGATTCAATATCTCTTTTGGACTTCCAAGTCCATATACATCACACAAAACTGTCTGTGTATCGTAAAGAAGAGTTAACTTGCTCGGAACATACTGCCATCCACGCTGACTATCCAAATATACATAATCTTTTAAGCTGATATATTCAAGCTCTGAAATATCCTGTACCTGCCCGCGAACAAATATGGGTTTTGATATGCCCTGTAGCTTCTTCGCAACAACAAGGCTGTCTTGACTTGCAACGCCAATTATTTCATCCCCAACCTTGAAACTTGCAGGGGTTAAAAGCCCATTTGAAATGGTGTACGTTTTGCTTCCTATTGAATATTTGTTACCGGCTACTGTTATTGAATTAGAAGATGTCATGCTCACCTCGCCCTGTATCTTGGTAAAAGTCCCTCTTGATATTGCCACAATTGTGTCTAAAATCTCCTGTGAAAATCTTTCTTTTGTCACAACTATAACAGGTAAGTTTTGAAGTTTTGACAGCGTTGCAGAAGAATTACCATCCAAAATAAACTTCAAATCAGATGGTATCTTGAATGAAAGCCATGTGTACAGTGGTTCAAATGCGTTGTTTCTCAAAATCTGAATGTCAGAAAGATATAAAACATCTCCAACAACCATTCCTTTTGCAATATAGATATTTTTTACATATTCATTTTCTGATATCTCTATCTTTCGGATGTACGCTGAACTTCCATAAAAACTTCCTGTGAGCTTTACATACTGACCTGGCACAACATCTTTCAAAGCTGCAGGCATACCGTTTTTTACAATATCAACTTTGTCATTTATTTCATATGGTCCATATATTCTCCCATCGATATTGACAATTATTTTCTGGGGAAAACCAGTTGCAAGATTTCTTATAACATTTTCAATCTTTGCAAACTTTTGCTGTATGTTAGAACTTGCCGTGACTGTACGTACAAAATCTCCATTAAAATAGAGAAAAACCATATCTCCAGGCAAAAGACTATCCAAGGAGACGGCATTGCCATCCTTTTTAACTTTTATGCCCAGCTTTTTGGAAAATCTGTAACTCTTCTTCATACCATCTTGGTTGTAAATCTCTATATAGGCAAGGTTAGAATCTATTTCGTGCAAAATTCCTGAAACTGTATTCTCAGACTTCTCATCAAAAGTAGTGCTCATATACTGAACATACCCACAAGCTGTCCCTGCCAAAACTTTCATACCATCATAAAAATCATTTTTTGTAAGAACTCTTGAAAAATCACCCTTGTCAATGTAGACTGTATCCGATGAAAGAAGATATTTTGTTAATACTCCATTTTGATTGAGAACAACCCTGTCACTTGTAATTCTTGCTATAACTCCCTGTACTCTTGTTATTTGAGGACTGTCAAGCGAAACCAATGTAATAGTATCTGCTCTATTTTTTCGGATTTTGACCTGTACAAGATTTCCTGTATTCAGTTCGGAAAAGTTTAAGCTTTTGCCAGAGTTTTCATCATAGATTGTAGCTTTGGGATTTAAAGAAAGATTGTAAATTTTACCATCCGAAAGTTTTACTGAAAAAGTCATTTTCTTTGTATCAATTTTTGAGATAGCACCTGTTATATTTTCCTCTCCTGGTCGTTGCAAAAGACTTGCAAGTACAACCTCGTTTTTACCATTTATATAAAAGCTTGCATAGTCCCCTTTTTGAAAATAAGAAGAGCTGAACAAGTTGCTATCTGCTATTACTGCAAAATCCTGCTTACTCGGAGTAACCACAATGTTTAAACTGTCTCCACCCTCATTTTCACATACAAAAATAACTTTACCACTGCTTAATTTTTGAATATCCTTTATCTCAAGTTTTACCTCTTTTATCCCGTTTGAGCTCAAGATGTTAGATTTCAAATTTCCAAGAACAAAAGCCAGCTCTTCATACGTAATATAATCATCTGGATGAAGATATCCATCAGACCTTCCAACAAGAGCACCATTCTTTAAAAGAGTATTTATTGAACTTAAAAACTTGCTGTCTATTTTATCATAATCAGGATAAGTCTTAGCCAAATTCTCATAAGAAATAGGTATTTTAAATGCCTTTACAACCCAGTAGCAAACTTCCTGACGGGTAGCAGGGGCAGAGCGCACAAAAACCAAATCGTCATACGAATATGGTCTTCCTTCATATACAGCTTTTGCAATGGTATCTTCATTTTTCTTTATAAGCTGCTGGGTCATCTTCTCATGTTCTCTTGCACTTGGTTGCACCTGCGCCATCGCATCCTGATACTCTTTTTTGGACAAAATTTTTAAATCATATGCAAGCTGAATATACCCAAGATAAAGATAGTTGTATGGCTTTACAAGCTTTTGACCTGATGGTCTTTTTAGTTCCAGCTTCTCAGCTCTAACAAACGCATCCTGCTGTCTGCCCGCACTATTTAAAATCACAGCCAGTGCCTCTTCCTTTGTCAGAGTATCAGAAGGATTTATCTTTGCTTTCCCAATTGTATTGAAAAATCCAAATGCTGACATAAACAAAAATGTTTCTCTTGAAAAAGCATTTTGAGGCAAATTTATAATTTGGGTATTTTTTACTATATTACTGTAACTGCTGCTTGCTATATACTCCTGACCAGCTTGGATATTTACAGGAATGAGTATACAAAAAAATAAAATTAAAACTGCTATATTTATTAATCTATATAGGCTAATCATTTTAAGTTTATTTCTTATCATGCTAAAAAACCCCCGCTTTAGCTTATGAATTCTGTCCTATAACATATTATCGACAAAGCTTTCTTTTTTCTCAAGAGAAAAGACAAGCTCTTCAAGAAACTCTAAAAGTTCTGTGGCTTTATCTATTCTGTTTAACTTATCTCTTATCTTAGCAGCATTCTCAATTCCTTTTACAAAAAAACTAAGATGCTTTCTTGCCTCCAATACTGCCATCTTCTCGCCCTTTTCAATGCAAAGCTGTCTGAAAAACTCAATCGCAACTCTTATCTTCATATGAGGCAAGACCTCAGTCTCAACATATCCCTTTTCAAAACCCTCTTTGATTTGTAGGAACACCCATGGGTTTCCAAGAGCTGCTCTTCCTATCATGATACTATCCGCACCTGTTATTTCATAAACTCTTTTTGCCGACTCAAAATCAGTTATATCACCATTTGCAACAACCGGAATTTTAAGCCTTTCTTTTACCTTTCTTATTATTTCCCAGTCAGCTTTTCCAGAATAAAGCTGTGTCCTTGTTCTTCCATGAACTGTCACAAAAGAGGCTCCGCTTTCTTGCAAGATGTATGCAAATTCAGGAGCATTAATACTTTCTTCATCAAATCCCTTTCGAATTTTGACAGAAACAGGTTTTCTGCTCACCTTTGCAACCCTTTCTACAATTCTTGATGCCAAAGAAGGATTTTTCATCAGAGCACATCCTTCACCGCTTTTCACAAGCTTGGGAACAGGACAGCCCATGTTTATGTCAATAAAATCATACTCAAACTCATCCTGCAATATCTCGGCAGCCTGTGCCATAACTTCAGGGTCGCTGCCAAAAATCTGAACACCTCTTATTTTCTCTTCCTGTGAAAATGAAATAAGCTCTTTTGTCTTTGTACTGCCAAGAACTAAGGCTTTGCTTGATACCATCTCTGTCACTGTGACATCTGCACCAAACCTTGAGCAAAGTCTTCTGAAAACCTTGTCTGTAAATCCAGCCATAGGTGCTAAAAAGATTTTTCCTCTGATGTCAAACATCTTTAATTGTCAACTCCTTTTTTGCAGAAAATTCAGCACAGCATCTTTAAATTCTAAAAAATCAGATAAATCTTTTTCAATTATATTTTTGAGAATCTCAAGATTAATAGTTTGATAATCATGCACTGCAATATTTCTAAAACCCACCATGGCTTTCAGTTTTTTGACCAACTCTTTTGACACAACATTTTTTTCCTCTAACAAATCGAAAGCTTCTCTGCTGCTTTGCGGGACTCCAAACTTAAAAACTGCGCACAGGTGCATTGCAATGTCTATTGCTGCTTCTATAGCTCTTTGAAGATTTAAAATAATTGAGTCTTGTTTTGTGTAATTGAGAAGATTTTTAGGATTTTGCTCATATTCTTCGTCTATTCTCTTCAAACATCTTTCAATGACCTGTATCTTATTTGCAATTATATCATCTATTATCATTTTTCTCACCCTTTGAATATATACTCATCCCAAAAAAGCTTTTTAAAACAACATCTCTCTCCTCGTTTAAAAGTGCATATTCTTTCAAAGCCCTCATAAAAAATAAATTTTTTCTTTTCTCATCCTCGCAATATATTACCTCTCCTGTGCCAACAATCTGGGCTTTTAGTACAGTGGAAGCCTTTGTTAAATCAATCAAATCTATATCTCTGTTTAAACTATCCGCAATTTCTTGAGAAACCCAAAACCTCTCAACGTTTGATATTTCTTTATCAGAAAGATATGCAATGTCAATATCACTATCTTTTCTAAAATTCCCCTTAACAAGAGAACCAAACAGAATTATAAGCCAGGGCGATATTTCTCTTTTCAAAATATCCACAACTACCTTTTTTATTTCCTGAATGTTAATCTCACGCATGCTTTTTTACCTTCTTTTTTCAAAAACTTTTTGTAGTAACCTACTTACAACAATATTTTACCACACTTCAGCCTTTATAAGCTCACTATTTTATCAAGACTATCATTTTATGAACACCCAAGAAGTTTTCCAACAAAAACTAAAAACAGCATGTGAAGAGGATAGAACCAGTAAAAAAAGTATTTATTGAGCTTAAATTCAAAGTCAACTGGAAGCATTCTCACAAAAAGTATCAATACCACACTTAAAATAGAATATACCTGAAGTTGCCAGCCCATAAGGTGTGTGACAATTAATGTAAGAATAGAAAATCCAATAAACTGCAAAATGGGTTTTTCATACAAAAAATAAAATAACAAAACTGCTAAAACACCATAGATTCCATAGTCCATTGAAATAAAGTATGATATAGCAAGTGGAATAATCACCAGTGGATACCACTTTCTTTTGAAAAAATAAAGGCAAAGTGCTGCAAAAAAGAAGGTTGCAATAACATTCAGCTCTCCATCACCTGTCATAAGATAAAAAGGATACTGGGATATGATGGCAAATATTAAAAGCCTCTTTAAATACTTCTTGTGATCAGATGTATGTAAAAAACCCACCGCCACTTGATAGGCAAAGATGGGAAAGGCAATGCGACCAATTATCCGCAGCAAGGGTTTTTGTGGAAAATATAAAAATCCTGTATGGTCAATAAACATGGTTATGCAAGCAATAAGCTTTAGCAAATTTGATTTTGAGACAGTAAGTTTTTTTGAACACAAAGATAAAAAAGGTATTGACTTTAGTTTTAGTGCTAATCTCTCCACCGAAAATCTTTCCCTTCCATAAAAAAGTATTAGTGTTATTTATATTTCTTCAGCAAAAACAAAAAATCCTTCTTATAGCTCATAAGCAAAATTGTGAAGAAAAAATTAAGGACTGCCTCTAAAATTTTACAGACAGCCCTTACAATATTTGCTCTATTAATTTTTAATTTTCTAAATTTGTCTAAGTCTGAAGCCCTTTTTTGAGCGATTTTGTAATAAACAACATAAGAAGGATTATGGTTAAAAAACTTATTATCAAAATGGTAGAAAAACAAAGATAAATATTTTTAAAGTTATTATCAATAAATGAAATTAATTTTGACCACAAATTAACTATAACTATAACTGCGACAGGCACAATATAATCTACTTTTGTAAAACTTCTATATACATGATAAAACACTATTCCGCCAACTATCCAGCAGTAAATTACAATGATATTTAAGTAGAAAAGCACTAAAAAGAAATTTACTTTATCCTTTAAAACAAAATATTTAATAACAAATTCGATATACCTTGAGCCATTGAAAAGAAAACCAAGTCCATTGAACCAGAGTATAAAGATAACTATATCAAGCAAAAAGTGCAAAAATTCGCTTAGTAGAAAATAGCCTGGAGTAATTTTATTTGAAGAAAATACTAAAAATCTTTCTGGCTTTGTAAGAAGTTCATTAAACCTGATACAATGAGATATTAAAATCGCTATTGTAGATATGACTGAAAAAATAAAAAATATTGGCGCAATTTCATCTTTAGGAAAATATTTTAGAAATATCCACAATAAAATAGCAGTTGAACTTATAGTATAAATAAGATAAAAGTTTAAACTATTTCTGTATTGGTATTTTACAAACTTTACCATCAGCCTAAAACCTCCTTTTTGAAAAACTGGTTTATAGACACTCCAAATTTTGAACGCAAGTTTTCTGCAGAATCTCTTAAAACTATTTTCCCGTCTTTTATAAATATTACTTCATCAAATATATGTTCAATTTCGGAAATAATGTTTGTTGAAATAATAATTGTTCTGTCATCTGCCACATTGGCTAAAATTATTTCAATTATCATATCCCTTGATACAGGATCAATAAAAGCGAAAGGCTCATCTAATAGATATAAATTAGTATTTCTCGAAACTAAAAAAGTAACTGACAACTTTTCTATTGCACCTCTTGATAAATCATGAATTTTAGAATTCTCATTAATGTTCAAAAATTTAATAAGCTGCTCAGCTTTTTGAAGGTCAAAATCATTGAAAAAATCAGAATAAAACATTAAAGCTTCTTTTACCTTCATCCATTTTGGAAATATTATGGAATCCGGCAAGAAAGCAACATACTTACGTGTCTCAACCCCCACCTCCTTACCGTTTATAAAAACCTCCCCAGAAGTTGGTCTTGCAAAACCTGAAATAATCTTCAAAAGTGTTGTTTTACCTGCACCGTTTTCTCCTATAAGTCCAATTATTTTTCCTTTATCAGCTGAGAAGTTAATATCATTTAAAACAGTCTTTGAACCATATCTCTTATACAAATTCTTTACTTCAAGTAGCATTTATTTTACTCCTCCCTGCTTAGTTTTTTTTCAAGAATACTCAAAATCTCACATTTGCTATATCCAATCTCATTCATTTCAGCTATAAAATCTTCCAGTATTTTTTCTGCCATCTTTTCTTTTAAACTCTTAATAAGCTTACCATCAGATATTACAAAATTTCCAATTCCTCTTTCGGTTTTTATAAGGCCTTCTCTTTCAAGTTCCTGAAAAACCCTTTGCGCTGTGTTTGGATTTATATTGAACTTCTGCGACATTTCACGAACTGAGGGAAGCTTTTCACCAGGCCTTATTTTGCCACTGACAATCTGCTTTTTTAGGTATTCCAATACTTGTAAATAAATAGGGACATTGGGGTTAAATTCAATCAATTCTCTCCCTCCTGTATTTGTGTTCTAATTAGATAATACACTAATACGATAAGATTGTCAATGGGATATTTTTAGTTTTTTTATCCAACAAAAAATAAATTTCTAAAATGTTTAAAAGAATCTTCTCTTAAGGCAAGAACATTCTGGTATAATTTAATAAATAGAAGACCATTTTGAAGGTGTGAAAAGATGCAAGAAGAACTGGTGCTTGTCTGCAATGAAAAATTTAAAGACTTTCCCATTGGAAACTTCCCCTTTGACCCTCACCATTCTGCAATGGGAGAATATCACTGCTATATCCCTGAAGGCTATCGCGGAAACTGGTACGATCCGGTAGTTTATCATGGCTGGAATGGAAGTGGACCTACCTGGATTGTAACAGAGGAAGATGGCAAAAAGTTTATGGAACAGACAAGGGTGCTCGCCGCATTAAAGAATTTGTGGCCAATGCTTGTAACAGGAGATGAGTTTTGGCAAGACTATTTAGTTGAAGCTCAGGTAAGAATGCTTTCAACCATTTCTCCAGCCCATGCAGGCATAATGTTCAGATATATTCATGCCCGAAGTTTTTATGCTCTTTTGTTTCAAGACAAAAAGCTCAAGCTTATAAAAAAAGATCAGGAAAATATTGAGGTCCTTGCTTTGTGCAACTTCAATTATGATTGTGATACATTTTATAATCTGAAAGTGGAATGTGTCGGCAGCAAACTAATTGGATATGTAAACAACAAAAAGATGGTAGAAGCAATTGATAGCTCATATACAAGAGGAAAAATCGGGATTACAGCAACAATGCCTGCACAATTTACAGATGTCAGGGTGTTGATGAACCATCAAGCTTATAAAAATTATTTGATGGCAAAAAACAATTGGGTTCAAGTTGAAAAAAATCTTCAATGCGAGTATCCTCAGCCGGTTTTATGGAAGATAATTGATTTTAAAAATTTTGGCGCAGGCAGGCAAATAAGATTTGGAAATTTACCAGAAAACAATCAGAAGTTTATGATAATAGCCCAGCATCAAAAGAGAGTTCACAGAGATGCATATGCAAATATAAGCTGTCTTACAGCAATTGATTTTGATGGTAATGTTATGTGGCAGATTGGTGAACCTTCTTCACAAAAAGACCATGCATATCTTACAGCCGACCTTCCTTTTCAGGTGTGCGATGTTGACCTTGACGGGGTTGATGAGGTAATTGTGGCAAGAAACTTTAAAATCATGATTTTAGACGCTCTCACAGGAAAAATAAAAAAACAAATTTCTGCACCTTTTTCTGATGAAACTGACAAGCTATACTCTGTCCCATTTGGTCAATATGCATTCGATAGGGTCAATATTGACTCAATTAGAATTGCAAACTTAACTGGCAAATCTAAACCAACAGATATAATTGTAAAAGATAGATATAGCAGGCTTTGGGCATACGATAACAATCTTGAACTTCTGTGGAAATTCAATGGTAAAAATACAGGACACTTTATGTTCACAAAAGACATTGATAACGATGGCAAAGAGGAAGTTGTTGTAGGGTATCATCTTTTAGATCATGATGGAAAGCTTCTGTGGACTTTATCTGTAGAATCAGACCACACTGATGAGATTGTGATAGGTCCAATTGACCCTGAGAGAAAAGAGGACATCATTGCAATGGCCTGTGGTGATGAAGGTTTTATACTCTCTGACCTCAAAGGCAATATTATCAAGCGACATTTGATAGGCCATGCTCAAAGAATAAGTGTTGGAAACTATCGACCTGATCTTAAAGGGTATGAGATATGCGTAACTACATACTGGGGATATCAAGGAATAATATACATCTTTGATTGTAAAGGGAATCTTCTGCATCAGTTCGAGCAACCTGTGCCTGGAAATATAATAACGCCTGTCAACTGGACGGGAGACGGAAGAGATTTGATATTACTTAGCGGTCATGTTCAGCATGGTGGGATGATTGATGGTTTTGGAAGAAGGGTTGTAACTTTCCCTGATGATGGTCATCCAATCCTTTGTGCAGATAGCATTGATGTTACAGGTGATGGCAGAGATGAGATATTGCTGTGGGATGAAAAGAAAATGTTCATTTACACCCAGCAGGACAATGGTATTAAGTCAAACGTACTTGTTCCAAATAAATACCCCATTATAAATGGCTCAAACTATAGAGGGGAGTTCTCTTTTTATAATACTTAAAAAACAAGGGACTGGTGCTAATAATTAGCATCAGTCCCTTATCATTTTTAAGTTTATTCACACCACGCACGGCTAAGATAATTTTTGATTTTTTTTGCATCCTTCTTTTCGCCCACAATCTCAAATGTACCTGTAAACTTTATGTCTTCTGAAGATGCCCCTACCATGACCTCAACAGTGCCGGGTGAGATTACCCTGTTCATATCATAATCATAGTATGCAAACTGGTCCGGGAAGATTTCAAATACAACCTTCTTCTTTTCGCCCGGATTTAAGTGCACTCTCTTGTAAGCTTTTAGCTCTTTTACAGGGCGAGTTACCAAGAACTCTTCTTTTCTTGTGTAAAGCTGAACTATTTCATCACCTTCACAGTTTCCTGTATTTTCTATCTCAACAAAGATTTTTATACTTTCATCCATTGTAATTTTTTCTTTTTCAATAGTAAGATTTTTGTACTCAAAAGTTGTATACGAAAGACCATAACCAAATGGTAAAAATGGCTTTGAAGACATCTCAACATAATCTCCATGCCAGCACGACTTTCCACCGGATGGCTTGTGACCATAGTATACCGGTACTTGCCCAACATCTCTTGGGAACGAAATTGCAAGTTTTCCACCCGGATTGTACTTCCCAAAGACAATATCTGCAATTGCCTCTGCACCCTCTTCGCCCGGGAACCATGCTTCCAAAACAGCTTTTGATTTTTGCCAGATATTTTCTAAGGCAACAGGTCTGCCGTTCACAAGAATAACAACAATGTTTTGATTCACCTTTGCAATCTCTTCTATCAGTTCTTCCTGAACACCTGGAAGCTTTAAGCTCGCTCTGTCTCTTGACTCGCCGGATGTGCAGTCAAGTTTTAAACCTGCTTTGTCACCAACTACAACAATTACAACATCTGCATCCTGTGCAGCTTTTTTTGCTTCTTCAAAGCCGGACTTATCGTGGGAGTTTACATCACAGCCTTTTGCATAAACAACTTCTGTCTTCTCTCCTATTCTTTCCTTTATAACCTCATACACAGATTTAATATTTACAACCTTTTTGACAAATGCATCTTCATCGCCAAGATCAACTTCTTCTTTCATAAAGAACATCTCTGTTGTTGAGATGTGTGCTGGGTAAGAATAATCACCAAGAAGGTTTCTAACTGAATTAGCATTAGGTCCTATCACAGCAACTTTCTTGAGGTCTTTTTCTTTAAGTGGCAATATACCGTCGTTTTTCAAAAGAACTATAGACTCCTGTGCAACTTTTCTTGCCAAATCTCTTTGTTCTTTGTTGTCAAAAAGTTCTATGATATTTTCTGTTTTTACAAATGGATTGTCAAAAAGTCCGAGCCTGAACTTCATCTCTAAAACTCTCTTCACAGCAGCATCAACAACCGCCATGTCAAACTTGCCTTCTTTTAACGCCTCAATGAACTTTTCTGTAAAACATTCTATTCTTGGAAGCTCAATGTCAAGCCCTGCCCATAGAGAAATATATGCTGCTTCTTCATATGTTTTAACTGATTTGTGATAGTCTAAGATATTCTTAACACCACTGTAGTCGGACACAAATATTCCATCAAATCCCCATTCATTTCTTGCAATTTCGGTCAAAAGCTTCCTGTTTGCATGACAAGGAATTCCGTCAATTTCATGGTAAGCTGGCATAATTGATTTTAGACCTGCAACTTTAACAGCAACTTCAAATGGATAAAGATACACTTCTCTTAGCTCTCTTTCAGGAATATGAACAGGTGCCCAGTTCATCCCGCCTTCTGACATTGCATAACCAACAAAATGCTTTCCTGTTGCAATAACCTTTTCTTCAAAGTCTTTGCCTTGAATACCCTCAACATAGCTTACAGCCATGTTCGCAACAAGATATGGGTCTTCACCAAATGTTTCTTCAACTCTTCCCCAACGCGCATCCCTTGCAACGTCAATGAGCGGTGCTAATGCTTGGTGCGCACCAACAGCTTTCATCTGAAGTCCTATTACCTTTGCCATTTCTTTTACAAGCTCATTGTCAAACGTGCAGGCAACACCAATGCTCTGGGGAAATACTGTTGCTTTGCTTGCCATAAAACCAGAACATGATTCTTCATGGATTATAGCAGGAATTTTTAGTCTTGTGTTTTCAATCAAAAACTTTTGTATTTGGTTTGCAGCCTCTAAAGCCTGCTGAGGTGTGAAATTGCTCGCACCTGCAACTCTTGTAATCTGACCAATACCATGAGGAATAACTTTTTTTGCTTTTTCCTCAGAAAACTGATTGTTTTCCAAAATATCCTTCACAAGCACACTTGTGAGCTGATACACCTTTTCTTCAACAGTCATTTTCTGTAAAAGCTCATTTACCTTTTTTTCAATTGACACTTGAAATTACACCTCCAACTTGAAATTTAAAAAACTTTGTGCCGGGGGGTAGAAAACGGTTTCAATGTTCATGAATAAAATTATGTCTCAATTAAATTATATCATTGTCAATTTAAATTCATCAACTATGCACTTTGTCAAATTATTTTTTAATATTATCATGAAAAATAGCTAACCAAATATCTCTATTTTAGAAAAAAGGGGGCTGTCCAAAAAGGTGAATGGATAGCCCCTTTATTTCAATAATATAACTTAATTTACTCGGTTCTGCGTGTATATTGCAAAATAAAAATTTTAAAATTTTGTTTTTAGACAACCTCTCTTATTTACATCAAAATCCTTATATAACATAGTGTCTCAAAACAAAACTAATTATTCCTGTTATAAACGCCATTACAAGCGAAATTATCAGGGTTGTTCTCAAGACCTTTGACTCCTCGCCGATTGCATCAATTGCTGCAGCTGCATTTTGAAGTTTTGACGGTGAAATGCCAGAGGCAAGTCCACCACCAAAAGCCACTACTGCGACCATCAAGAGTGGAGATAGTCCGAGCAATTTTGATGTTTCAATAGTATACTTTGCAAACATGGCAACGGTGGATGTTTCAGTACCTGTAATGAAACCGCCAAGTATACCAAGGTAAGGAGCCAAAAAAGCATAGCCATGTCTGAAAGCTTTTGCCGAATATTCTGCAAGTACATAAACAATGTTGTGTGCAGGTTGCAAAAGTTCATATCCGTTTGATGTCTTTTGATAACCTGAGTACATCATAACATAGGCCATCAGGAAAAACACAGTTGAAGACCAGAAAGGCTTTGGTATCCTTGATTTTGTCTTTTCCCATACACTTTTTAGTTTTTCCCCATCCATCTTGAAGATGAAGAATGAAATAACTGTTGAAAGTAGTATCCATGTATACGACTGCCAGATTACTCTCGTAAAAATTGGTTTTATTTTAGGTCCCTTCATTACTTCAACTGGCATTGAAAGTTTGTTATACAAAAATTCTCTTATAGGAGTGATGAGATTCGTAATTAGAATGAATACAACAAGAAGTATCCACGGCGATGTTGCTTTTATTATCCCCATTGTTTTCTCAATTTTTCTATCTTCATCAGTAAAATGGCTCGAATCATACACGCTTTTGCCAAGAAGTTTGAGTATTGCCATCATGACAAGCATTATGAGAATCCCTGCAAATATACCAGTTATAACTGGTGCTTTTACTAAAATCGCAAGCTCTGCTGCTGCATAGGATGTAAGTCCAACAATTATAGCAGGCACAAACCCTCTTTTGGTAAACTCGCTATTGCCAATTATAAAAAGCATTGCGAGTGAGATTGTAAATGAAACAACTCCAACAAACGGCAAAAAGTATCTTGCAGCTGTTATCAAATCCACATTTGCTATCTGCGAAAACACAACCAGTGGCGTACCAAGAAGTGCGTATGTACACAGCGCATCAAACCCGACTGCAGACAGGGCAATTGCCGCAAAAGTGGAATACCCAAGTCCAATCAAAATTGGGGGAAGCACTGTCACAGGAATAGCACCTGTTGCTGCAAGAAAAGTGCCAAAACCCACATTTAAAATCAATGCTTGATATACCTTGTCATCTTTTGATAGCCCTTTTATAAACACAATAATTCTTTTCATAGCACCTGCTGACTCCATGACATTGAGCTGTAGGATTGACGTGACAACAACTAAAGATACAGGAAGGGCAGCTAAAAATCCCATTATGGATGATTTTAACACAACATCAAATGAGGTTTTAAAATACACAATGGCAATCAAAGCTGTTGCCACCCATCCGACAAACCCTGCAACATCTGCAGTCTTCTTTGCAAAGATGAGAAGAAACAAGACAAGCAAAATTGGTAAGACACTCAAAAACAAATCCATACTACCATCAATCCCCCTTCTACCATCCTACAGATTTTATTCTCAAGGCCAGCGCAAAATCCTATTTTGAGCCGGCCATGCTACCAGTACTACCTCATACTTCAAACATCTTCTCAAGCAGGAAAAGTCCCATCTTTGTTTTAAAGTACTTGTCCCTTATAGTTTTTATTGTTTCGACTTCCATAGAGTCTTCATATATATTTACAAGAAAATCTGCCTCAACAAGGATTTGAAAGTCAATGTCATCTATCTTTGAATATGAATGATGGTTGCCAATGAGAAAAAGTATCCTCTCAAGTGTGTCTTTTTCAATATTCATGGGTGACAAAATTTCTTTTGCAACCTCTGGTCCTTCAATCTCCTGCAGATGACCTGCTGTTGAGTTATATTTTTGTTCACACACCTTAATCCCAATATCATGCAAAAGTGCAGCAGCCTCTAAAACATACTGTTTTTTACTGTCCAAACCTTCCGCCTTTCCAATCAATCTTGCAAACGAAAATACTTTGAGTGCATGGTTTATTCTTCTCACATCGTTTTTGAAATATTTTATCATCTCAAATGTTATTAAATCAATAGGATCCACTGCACAGCCTCCTTTGGCTTCGCTTGAAAAATTTCTACTAAACCGCAGGATGACCAGTGGCAAAATTTCCTGCCACTGGTCAGATTGTCTTATTCACTATTTAATTATTAATAAGCATATAGCTTACCATACGGGCGTTTGTTGTAAGGAATTAGTTTGTAAAACGGCTTTGACATTATATACTCTTTACTATATCCAAAAAGCTTTACAAACTCTGTGACATATTTATCAATGAATTTATAATCTTCTTCTTCCATATCAACAACTTTTACTTCTTTTCCAAGCTGATATGGCTGAAGTTCTCCACGAAGATACATCACACCACCATGCATACCTGTGCCACAGTAAAGACCTGTTATAGGCTCACCATCTTTCAATGTAAGACCCAGAACAATTATCCTTCCACCTGCCATGTACTCGCCAAGAAAATCTCCTGCTTTCCCGCCAACCACCAATACAGGAATCTTGTCTTGATACTCCTTCATGTGAATTCCTACTCTATAGCCAACATCGCCTTTTATGAAAATCTCGCCGCCGCGCATTCCATAGCCTATAATATCCCCTGCAGAACCATGAACTATTATTTTGCCCGCGTTCATGGTATTTCCAATACCATCCTGACCGTTTGCAAATACCTCAATTGTAAGTCCGTTCATGAACGCAGCCATGTCATTTCCAGGGGTGCCATAGATGTTAAGTTTCCTATCCGGGAATGTCAATCCATCGCCAATGTAGCGCTGTCCATTTACATTTATCAAATCTATCTCTTTGTAACCTTCATTAAGTGCACTTTCAATCATTTCATTCAACTCTTTGTAATGAATACCTTTTGCGTCTATGGTAAGCTTATGAAGATTCATTTTAAGCTTTTGCACCCCCTAAAATCTTCTCCTGCCTTACTTCTTTTGGCAAATCTAAATATCCAAAGTCCTCGTCAAGAAGTCTGTGCTTTATACTCTCAACATTAAAGCCTTCTTTTATCATATTAGTTATCATACCAGCTCTGTCAATTGAGTTTATAAACATAAAGCCAATAACTCTGCCATTTTTGAGATATATCTTTCTGTAAGTATTCTTCTCATTGTCGTGTTTTACCAAAACTTCTATATCATCAGAGTTAGGCACAACAATCCCTGCTGTTATCATATGGACATCAAAAAACCCTATTGAGTTCATTGGGAATCCTCTGTCAAATGTCTTTTCAACCCCTGCCATGTTATAGCCTGCCGTCTCGCCCTGATTATAAGCATTCGGCCAGATTGGAATTACTCTCTGTTGTTCAAATACAAAATCGTATCCTTCTGCACAGTCTCCCGCTGCATATACATCCTTTATATTTGTCTCCATTTTATTGTTAACAACAATACCTCTGTTTATTTTAAGCTCTGTACCCTTCAAAAAGTCTACGTTTGGCACAACGCCTATAGCAAATACGACTATATCGGCATCTAAAACCTCACCATTTTTGAGCTTTACCTTTTCAACCTTTCCGTCACCTGTTATCTCATCAACAGATGTCTCAAGTTTGAAAACTATACCATGTTTTTCAAGCTCATTTTGAACTATCTTTGATGCTTCCAGATCCAGTATAGACCCTAAAATCCTGTTTGCAAGCTCAACAACAGTAACATCTACATTTCTTTTTATAAGTGCTTCTGCTGCTTTGAGTCCGCTCAAGCCCGCTCCAATGACTACTGCCTTTTTTGCACCATTTTTGATAGCCTCATCTATTGCTTTCACGTCATCAAACTTTATAAATGTAAACACATTCTTGAGTTCAAACCCTTTTGTTGGCGGGATGAAAGGTTTTCCACCTGTTGCAATCAATAACTTGTCATATTTTACCTTTTCACCATCATCAAGTAAAACTTCCTTATTAGCAAAATCAACTGCTACTGCTTTTTTGCCAAGTTTTGTCTCTACTTTGTTTTTCTCATAGTAGTCCTCATCTCTTATATACATTTTGTTTTCGTCAACTTTTCCGCCAAGATAATAAGAGATGAGCGGTCTTGAATATACCCTGTACTTTTCATCTGATATAACAACAATAGGGTTTTGCGTGTCAACCTTTCTTATCGCTTCTATACATCCACAGGCAGCAACAGAATTGCCTATTATAACATACTTCATTGACAACATTTCCCCCTTTTTAGACCTCTTTGATTTCAAGGGCCTCATTTGGACAGTTCTTAACACACGCAGGTTCACCAAGTTCCAAACACAAATCACATTTTGAGGCTGCTTTCTTGTTTTCTCCTCGCCTTACTGCTCCATGCGGGCATGCCATTATACACGACCAGCACCCAACACACTTTTCCTCATCGCAAACTATTCTTCCATCTTCAAGCCTCTTCATTGCACCTGTGATACATGCCTTTGTACATGGAGCATCCTCGCAGTGTCTGCAAGAAAGAGCAAATGTGGTCCATGTTCCACTTTTTTCTTCTATCAAGATTCTCGGCGTAGGTTTTTCATCTTTGTGTTTTATATAAAGCTTAACAAGCTCGTGAGCCTTAACATTTGGCTTTTTGTATTTAGAGTGAGCATACACACAGTAAACCTCGCACAGGTGGCACCCTACACAAACTTCTTCTTTCGGAAAAATCTTCTTTGCCAAAGCCTATACCCCCTCTCCCGCATGCTTTACACCTAAGATCTCCATTTCTTTCTCTGTAAGTCCGACTGCCCTTAGCATAAGTCTATTACCTCTCAAGCTCTCCAACGCATTTATTCCCATAAGACCCAACATTTCTTTTATCTCATGACTCCAAGCCTTCAAAAGGTTTGCTGCTCTTTTTGCACCAATCTCTGGATTGAGTCTTTTTACTAAAACAGGGTCCTGTGTTGCAATTCCCCAGTTACACTTTCCTGTATGACACTTCTGGCAAACATGACATCCCAACGAAATGAGCGCCGCTGTTCCAATAAAGACCGCATCTGCACCAAGTGCTATAGCCTTTACAACATCTGCGCTGTTTCTAATCGAACCTGCAACAATTATTGACACTTGGTTTCTAATTCCTTCTTCTCTGAGCCTTGAATCAACAGCTGCTAAGGCAAGTTCTATTGGAATACCAACATTATCTCTAATTCTGAGCGGTGCTGCACCTGTGCCACCTCTCACACCATCGATTGTGATAAAGTCAGCACCTGCTCTTGCAATACCAGAGGCAATTGCTGCAACGTTGTGAACAGCTGCAATTTTAACACCAACAGGTTTTGTATAGTTTGTAGCCTCTTTTAAAGCAAAGATTAGCTGTCTTAAATCTTCAATTGAATAAATATCATGGTGTGGAGCTGGTGAGATAGCATCAGAGCCAATTGGAATCATCCTTGTTCTCGATACCTCTTCACCAACCTTCTCACCAGGAAGGTGACCGCCAATTCCCGGCTTTGCACCCTGACCAATCTTTATTTCAATTGCTGCACCTGCGTTCAAATAATCAACATCAACGCCAAATCTTCCTGACGCACACTGAACAATTGCTCTTTCTTTGTATTTATAGAGTTTCTGATGAAGTCCACCTTCACCTGTGTTCCAGTATGTCCCTACCTGGACAGCAGCTGCTGCCAAAGACTCACAGGCATTTAAAGATATTGAACCAAACGACATCGCAGAAAACATCACAGGTACTTCTAATTCAAGCTGTGGCGGAAGTTTTGTTTTTAAATTGCCTTTTTCGTCAAACTCAAGCTTGTCAGGTTTTCTACCAATAAAGGTTTTCAGTTCCATTGGTTCTCTCAGCGGGTCAATTGACGGATTTGTAACCTGGCTTGCGTTTATTAAGAGCCTATCCCAGTAAATTGGTATTGGTTTGTCATTTCCCATACCAGTTAAAAGTATTCCGCCTGTCTCTGCCTGTTTGTATATTTCATTTATATAAGCTGGAGTCCAGTTAGCATTTTCTTTGAATGCATTTTCTGTCTTTTTGATGGTAAGAGCCTTTGTTGGACACATAACAACACATCTGTGGCATGCAACACACTTTGAAGAATCAGCAACTACTCTGTCTTCTTCATCATCATATTCATGAACTTCGTTTGCACACTGGCGAACACAGACTTTACAGCGAATGCATCTTGTCTCATCTCTTACAACCTCAAATTCATTTTCATATAGCGAAATCATACTATCACCCCTTCGTCCAAAGTAACATACACAGGCTCTCCGCCTTTGGGCATCCAAACCTTTTCTGGGTCTTTGCATATTTCTCTTATTGCTGCCTCTTCTGATGCGACATATACAAAGTCGCCTTTTTGCGCAGCAACAAGCGGTCGCAGTTTTATTCTATCGTTAAGAGCAAGTATTCCATTGGAAAATCCAAGAATTATTGAAAATGGACCATTTACTAAACAGGATGAGTAAACTGCTCTTATCGCTCTGAGTTTTTCTCTTTCTTTTTCATCCTGCCTATCAATCACACTCCAAAACGGAGCTGCTAGGGCTTTGGCTGCAATTTCGACAGAAAGCTTGTGTTTTCTCAAAAGAAGGTCAAAAAGGTATGCCATGACCTCAGTGTCAGTCCTGAGTGTACACTTGTAACCAAACATCTCTAAGTATCTGTAATTTGTTCCATACGATGAAATCTCACCATTGTGGACAATTGACCAGTCAAGCAGGGTAAACGGGTGAGCTCCGCCCCACCAGCCTGGCGTGTTTGTTGGGAATCTTGAGTGCGCTGTCCAGATATATGCCTTGTACTCGTCAATCCTGAAAAACTCGCCTATGTCCTCTGGATATCCAACGCCCTTGAATGCACCCATGTTCTTACCACTTGAAAATACATACGCACCGTCAATTCTACTGTTTATGAACATTACACTGTCAACAACAAAATCCTCTTCTGTTTTTTCTGTATCTCTCAATTTTTTTTCAAGTGGCTTTACAAAATATCTCCAGACAATTGGAGCGTTTTGAATACTTGAAACCTTTCTTGTTGGAATTACTTCACTTTCCAACACTTCAAAGTTCTGATTTAAAAAGTGCTCTGTATCTTCTTTTGCCTTTATATCATCAAAAAACAGGTGAAAAGCATACCAATCTTTTCTGTCAGGATAGATTCCATATGCTGCAAATCCACCACCAAGTCCATTTCCTCTTTCTTTCATGATAGCAATGGAGTTGATGATGTCTGTGCCAGAAATTCTCACACCCTTTTTGTTGATAAATCCCGAAATAGCACAACCAGATGGAATTCTAACTTGCCCTTCCCTTAACAATTTTTATACCTCCTGTGTATATAAATTGAAAATTATTTACTATTGAGTTTTTTACTTCTAAAAAAATTACATCTTTTGCATACAAAAAACAACATTTATACATGTATACAATGGGTTAAGTTTAATTATAGCAGCAAATTGTTAAACAATCAATAAGAAATTGAGGAGAATTTTTTGTAAGCTGCAAGTTGAAAACAAAAAACTTGCAATTTTGATGTGAAGCTTGTAAACCTTTATGCAGGAAGACAAAAGATAAAAAATTTTGAATGTATCTTTTAATTGCAATGACCATAGGTTAGAATTTAAGTATAGCATATTAGATAAAAAATGAATTTTTAGAGGTGAAAAAATGCCAAAGCGAAATATAAAAGAAGAACCTGTCATGTTTGGCGACCCGGGATTTTCTTCATGGGGTATAGCTTATTACAAAAAAGGGCAAAAAAATATTGTTGAAAGACACACACACGACTGTGATGAGTATTATTTTGTGTTAGAAGGTAAATTAAAAGTAACATCGGAAGACAAAGAATATATACTTGAAAAAGGTGATATGCTCTGGACCAAGATGGGCGACTTTCATGAAATTGTAGAGGCCTTAGAAGACACAACAATGTTTTGGTTAGAAGGTCCACTGATGGGCAAAAGACGAAAGGGACATCAGTATGAGCTATAAATAAGTTATTGAAAAGAACTTTATTTTTTTGTAAAATAATAAACAGTTCTTTGGTTAAAAATTAAAAAGAGGTTGTGCTCTTTGTTAAAAGGGAGTAGCACCAAAAGCCTTGTCCTCAACATTCTCGAGAAAGGTGTTTTTAAAAACCTTTCTCTGGGGATAAGGGCCCAAAATAGGGTGTGCGAGACTTTTAACATGTGATTTTGTGTCACATGTTAAAAGTCTTTTTTATTTGTCTTTAAAAAGATTTTGCAAAACCCATAATAATTTTGTCAGCAGTTTTAAAACACTTTAAAAAGCAACTCAAAAACACTTTTGAAAAAGGAGGGATTTGAGCTTGAATCAAAATTTTTCTGATTTTCACTCTAAAACTGTAGAGATCGTTTTGGAAAATCTCAAAACAAGTTTAAGCGGACTTTCCTTTGAAGAGGCAGAAGAAAGACTTAAAGTGTATGGAAAAAATATAATTGAAAAAGGAAAAAAGAAAAAGTAAAAGAAGTGAGAGTATATGCAAGAGTTTCTCCTGAGCACAAATTAAGAATTGTAAGTAGCTGGAAAAGTCATGGCAAAATAGTTGCAATGACAGGTGATGGGGTAAACGACGCACCTGCTTTGAAGGCAGCTGATATTGGAATTGGTATGGGAATTACAGGTACTGATGTTACCAAAAACGTGTCTGATGTTATTTTAGCAGATGATAACTTTGCAACTATTGTTGCAGCTGTTGAAGAAGGAAGAAAGATTTACGACAATATACAAAAAACCATACAGTTTTTACTTTCTTCAAATATTGGAGAGGTTGTAACACTCTTTTTTGCAACCCTTTTAAACTGGGTGGTATTGTATCCAATTCATATCCTGTGGGTAAATCTTGTGACCGACACTTTCCCTGCTTTAGCACTTGGCATGGAAAAAGCAGAAAGTGATGTAATGAAGAGAAAACCAAAGAAAACTTCAGAAAATATATTTGCAGGTGGGCTTGGCTTTTCAATTCTGTATCAAGGTTTTCTAAAAGGCTTGATAACATTAATAGTTCCTCCATTAAGGGAGTTATTTAAATTGTCATACCTCAATTTTTCACAGTGGACAATCATAATTTTGGCATCACTTTCTATAATCCCTATTGTGGAAGTTGTAAAATATTTCACACGGCACTTCCACAAAGAATAATTTCAAAAACATTGTCAGGCAAAGACCATTATACAGGTTTTTGTTGACACTTTTTATTTGGTAGTTGTATTCTTATTAAGAAACATTAACAAAAGAAAGGGATGACAAAATGGTAGTCGGATACGTCTTAAAACTGATTATTTCTCTATTTGTGATACTTTTGGGATGTACCTTTTTTACAAACGCTGTTGAATGGTTTGGTAAAAAGCTAAACCTTGCCGAGGGAGCAGTTGGAAGCATTTTAGCTGCGGTTGGTACTGCATTACCGGAAACACTCATACCTATTATTGCAATACTTTTTGCAAAGGGTGAAAGTTCTCACCAAGTTGGAATTGGTGCGATTGCCGGTGCACCTTTTATGCTTGGAACACTTGCATTCTTTATTACAGGTCTTGCAGTAATAGTTTACACCCTGCTCAAAAAAAGAACTTTAAAAATGAATGTTGACTTGAGTGTATTTGAAAGAGACCTTACCTACTTTATAATTGTCTATGGCATTGCTGTTGCCACAACGTTTATACACAACCATAAGGTTATAAGAACAATAATTGCCCTTATTCTTTTTGTTGCTTATCTTATCTATGTAAAAAAGACGCTTGCGGATGAATCTGAAAATGAAGAAACTCAAGAGCTTGAAGAGCTGTATTTCACAAAATTTCTAAAGCTCCCAAACAATCTTCTTTGGATAAGCGTTCAGCTTATTCTGTCACTTGCTATAATAATCTTTGGTGCACACCTTTTTGTTGAATATGTGCAGAAAGTTGCCACTTTGATTGGAATTTCAGCACTTGTTCTTTCAATCATCATAACACCAATTGCAACAGAACTTCCTGAAAAGCTGAATTCTGTAATATGGATTGGCAAGAAAAAAGATACTCTTGCAATTGGAAACATAACAGGTGCTATGGTATTTCAATCATCTGTCCCTGTTGTTTTTGGTATAATATTTACTCCATGGGATTTGAAAGGAATTACAATGGTATCTGCAATTTTAGCTTTTTCGTCTGCCGTTTTAAATCTTTTGTGGGTTAAAATTAAAAAAAGCGTCAATCCATTTGCACTCTTGTTTGGTGGAGTGTTGTATATTATATTTATAGCTTATGTTTTCTGGATATAATTGTATAGATTTTTATTCCATGTTTGTGTTATAATTAAGAAAAACAAGCAAAACTTTAAGGAGAAGAGCAATGAGCGATAGAGAAATACTGGAATTAATACTGGAAAAGGTCACTGTGCTTGACCAAAAGGTTGACAGGCTTGAGAAGAAAGTTGAAAGCCTTGAAAAGAGGGTTGAAAGCCTTGAAAGAAGAGTTGAGAGTCTTGAAAGAAGGGTAGAAAGCCTTGAAAAGAGAATGGATGCACTTGAGGCAAGAGTTGAAAGGTTAGAATTACAAGTTGCTGAAAATACCCAAATTCTAAAAGCTTTAGAGCACTTAGCACAGGTAAATAAAGCAGAACATGACAATTTTACTCATCAGCTTGCACGGATTGAAGGACTACTTTCTTCTGAGATATCTAAAAACAAAGAAGAACATCAGCTGCTTTTTGTTAAGACTGAAGAGAACTCCGAGAAGATAACAAGGCTTGAAAAAGACATGGTTGTAATCGAGTCTGTTTGTGGTAAGAATATGCAAGATATAGCTTTTTTGAAGGGTGTGAAGAATTAAAGAGCATTTACATACAAAAAAGCTGCCAATACATGCGGCAGCTTTTTTGTTTGTATCTTTGCAATATTTTCACCTCTATCTATTTTTTTATTTAACAAATTGTTAACACATTGTGATAAAGTTTATACTATAATTAAAGTTGAGCACTTATATTTTATTGATTTTGGAGGAGGGATAATTTTTGATAAAGGTAGAACACTTAACTAAAAAGTATGGCCAGCACTATGCCATTCATGACATCTCTTTCGAAGTCCAAAAAGGGGAAATTGTAGGTTTTCTAGGTCCAAACGGTGCTGGCAAATCTACAACAATGAATATAATCACAGGATATTTATCACCCACAGAAGGTACTGCATATGTTGATGGATTTGACATCTTAGAAGAACCAGAAGAGGTGAAAAAAAGAATTGGATATCTTCCTGAAAACCCACCACTTTATATGGACATGACTGTGCAAGAATACCTTGATTTTGTTAGCGATATCAAAAAGGTTGATAAGAAAGAGAAAAAAAGAAGTATGGATAAGATAATGGAAACTGTTGGCATTGCTCATGTAAGAAACAGGCTCATAAAAAATCTTTCAAAAGGATATAAGCAGAGGGTTGGTCTTGCTCAGGCTTTAATTGGCAATCCTCCTGTTTTAATTTTGGATGAGCCAACAATTGGACTTGACCCAAAACAGATAATTGAGATAAGGACTGTTATAAAAAATCTTAGAAGTGAACACACAATAATATTGAGTTCTCATATACTGCCAGAAGTAAGTGCAGTATGTGAAAGAGTGCTTATAATTAATAAAGGCAAGATAGTTGCCAGCGACACACCTGAGAATCTATCTAAAAGACTTACTCATGGAAGCAAACTTCAAATGAGGGTTTTGGGACAAAAACAAAAGGTTTATGGAATACTAGAAAAGGTGCCAGGAGTAAAATACATAGAATTTATCGGACCGAAAGAACCAAACACTGTTGAGGTTATTGTTGAAGCAGAAAATAATTTGGATATAAGGGCAGATATATTCTATGCACTGAGCGAAGCAAAACTCCCTATTTTGATGATGAGAGCGGTTGACCTGACACTTGAAGAGATATTCCTGCAGCTTACTACCGAGGAAAAGGAGGCTGAAGCTGTATGAGTGCAGTTTTGAAAAAAGAGCTAAAAATATACTTTTCAACACCAACAGGCTATATATTCATGGGATTCTTCCTTTTAATCTCTGGATTTTTCTTTGCAGTGTCAAACCTGTTTTCGGCAAGCCCTAATTATACATCAGTACTGGGTAATATAACTTTTATATTCTTGGTTGTTGTTCCTGTACTTACAATGAGACTCTTGAGCGAAGAGGCAAGAACAAAGACAGACCAGCTGCTTTTGACATCCCCACTGAAACTTACTGAAATTGTACTTGGAAAGTATTTGGCTGCTGTAACTGTTTTTGTTGTTACAATTGCTGTTACTATATTATACCCAATAATTCTTTCTCTTTACGGTGATATACCTGTAGCAGAAACCTTAGGAGCATATATAGGCTTTTTCCTTCTTGGATGCTCTTTTATTTCCATAGGACTATTTATATCTTCACTTACTGAAAATCAGTTTGTTGCTGCAGTTGTAACATTTGCAGCTCTGCTTTTGACATGGGTAATAGATTGGCTTGAAAGTGCTCTTCCGACAGATAGAGTTGCAGGATTTGTGTTCGTTTTGATCCTTGTTGGGCTTGTTGGGGCATGGATTTATCTTACAATAAGGAATTTAATTATAAGCATTTCAGCAACAGTTGTAGGTGCTGCAGCATTTATTGCTGTGTACATCTTAAAACCTGAATTTTATGACAATGCTATAGTTAGATTTTTCAAGTGGTTTTCGCTTTTAAGTAGATACCAAAAATTTACAAATGGACTTCTGGACTTATCATCAATAGTTTACTATCTATCTTTTATATTTGTATTTATATTCCTCACTATAAGAGTACTTGAAAAAAGAAGATGGAGTTAAAGGGGGAAGAAATAGTGAAGCTCGATTTTAAAGCTATTAAAAGTTCATTTAAAACAAGAAAGTTCAAATATGGCGGATACGCTGCTATGCTAACTGCATCTGTTATAGCTATACTGATAGTATTGAACCTTCTTGTGGGACAAATTCCGGCAAAACTTGATCTTACACACAACAGACTTTATTCACTTTCAAAACCGACAGTTGACCTTTTGAAAAACCTAAAAAAAGATGTCACAATTTATGCTCTTTTCCCTACCGGAAATGAAAATCCCGTGATCTCTGAGTTCATACAGAAATATGCTGAGAAATCTTCACATGTAAAGATTAAATACATAGACCCCTACAAAAATCCAGGATTTGTTAAAAAGTATGATACAAGCGGTTCTGGCATTGATGAGGGTTCGCTTATTGTCGAAAGCGGAAATAAGTTTAGAGTAATCAACAGATACGACATGGTTGATTACTCATATAACGAACAGACAGGTGAATCAAATGTAACAGGTCTTACAATAGAACAAAAACTTACACCTGCCATTTTGTATGTTACATCTGACAAAAGCCCTGTTTTGTATGAACTAAAAGGTCATGGAGAGGACACGCTGGTTAGCCTTGGCGTTTCAAGTGAGATTGAGGCCGCAAACTATGAAATAAGAGATTTGAATCTTCTTACTGAAAACAGCGTACCTCAAGATGCAACAGCTGTTGTAGTAATCTCTCCAAAAACAGATATCTCAGACATTGAGCTAAAAAAATTAAAAGACTATATAAATGGCGGCGGACGTGTAATGTTTTTAATGGATCTATTGAAAGATGAACTCAAAAACTTCAACAGCCTGTTTGAAAGTTTGGGAGTAAGACTTGAACATGGAATTGTCATGGAAGGTGACAATAACTACAACGCAGGAAATCCTGTGTGGATACTGCCAAAGCTTGAATCCCACGATATTGTAAGCCCAATTGATATTAATAACATGTATATGCTCATACCAAATGCCCAGCCAATTGTTGAAACAAAGTTCAAGAAAAGAACAATCACCATCGAAAAACTTCTTACAACAACATCTAATTCTTGGCTCAGAAAAGATTTGAATTCAACATCGCTTAACAAAGAAAAAGGTGATGAGAGCGGTCCGTTTACTCTTGCTGTTGCTATTACTGATAAAGCAGATGCTCTCAATGCAAAATTAAGACCAAGAGATGCAAAAATTGTTATTGTTGGCAACGCAACATTTTTGAACAGTCAGTTTTCAAAAAGTGTTCCGGGGAATCTGAACTTTGTTGTAAATGCTCTCAACTGGCTTCAAGATAAAAAAGATACTTTGCAAATTCAGCCTAAGGATCTCACAACCTTTAGACTAAATATTAGCACTACCCAGGCTATGATTTGGGCAGCAATCACTGTTATTGGAATACCTATTGTTATTTTGATATTAGGTCTTACAATCTGGCTGAGGAGGAGACATTTATGAGAAAGAAAAAAAACAGGCTTTTTACAGCTATATCTGTTCTTTTAATTTTAGTACTTGTAATTGGTGCATATTTCTACGTAAGCTATATAAATAAAAAAAAGAAAGAGGCTGAAGAAAAAAAGTCTCCATCTACTATATGGATAGCAAACTTTGACAGAAATAAGATTACAAAGATTGATATCAAGCACGATGATATTCACCTTGTGCTTGAAAAAGTCAAAAACAAGTGGATTGTAAATGGAATCAATAACCCTCTTTATTTTGACCAAGACAAGATAGACGACATAGCATTTTCGTGTGCCCAAATGACAGCCGAAAAAATAGCTGACACTAACCCTAAAGACCTCAAAAAATACGGGCTTGACAATCCAAAATCAATTGTTGAGGCAACTTTCAGCGACGGGAAAAAAGTCACATTTTATCTTGGTTCTGAAACGCCAATAACTTCAACCTATTACTTAATGAAAAAAGGTGACCCAAAAGTTTATGTTGTGTGGACAAACCATGCAGAAAACTTTACTGTAAAACCTCAGAAGCTTTTGAGTGTCAAAATACCAGAAATAGATACGCAAAATATTACCTATGTCAAACTTGTCAGAAAAGGTCAGCCTACAATTGAAATTAAAAAAGTTGATGAAAAGAATAAAGAAGATAATGAATGGAAATACTATGTAAGACTCTGGAACCTTGTTCAGCCATACAGCCAGCCAGTGGGAGTCGCAAGCGATAAGTTTTCAGAGTTCATTGAAAATGTTCCAAACTTCAGTCCTGAAGATATAGTAGGCGAAGATGTTTACAATCCTAAGTACGGACTGCAGTCACCAAGAATTGAGCTCATCGTAAAGGATAACAAAAATACTTTGCATCTTTTTGTGGGTAACAATGTAGATGATTCAACTGTTTACTGTAAAATGGCAGACTCAAAAGTTGTATTTACAATGTCAACTTATAAGACTGAATTCATGAACACCATAAAACCATTTGACCTTATCGAAAAGTTTGCTTATATTGTAAACATCGATTATGTTGACAAGATTGAAATCTTTACTAAGGATAAGAAACATACACTTATACTTGATAAAAAGCTTATTAAAAAAGCTACAAGCGAAGAAGAATCTGATGAGTACAAATACAATTTCCAGGCTGACGGAAGAAAGATTGATGAAGATACTTTCAAAAAGTTCTATCAGGAAATCATTGGTCTTTTAATTGACGGTGAAAATGACAAAAAACCGACAGGCACACCTGAGGTCACTATGAAGTTCTATCTTGTTAACAAAAAGGTTGATGTAATTGAATATCTACCTTACAACGATGACTTTTATATGGTTGTTAAAAATGGAAAATCTGATTTTGTTATTGCAAAGGAACAGGTGCAAAAGATGCTGAAAGATTTAGAAGACTTGGTTGCAGGCAAATACAAACCACCTGAAAACTAAAAGTTTAAAACAGTAAGGCTGTCGAAACATTACGACAGCCTTTGTTTTTATTTATATGTAATGTATTTTTGCTTAATATCTTTATATCATTTTTAGTTTTTTGATATTGTATGTGCACCTGCTAATAAATTAAAATGAATAATGTATATAAAAACGATAGTTATTTTAAAAATGTGAGGTGAAATTTATGCTTGACAAAAATTACTATCAAAATCCCAAAATCCAGCACATAAATATGGAAGAGCCAAGAAGTTCTTTTATACCTTTTGACAATCCTCAAAAAGCTCTTGAAAACGAATGGGAGCTTTCAAATCTTTTTAGGCTACTGAATGGAAAGTGGTATTTTAAACTTTTTGATATGCCTTGCATGGTGACAGAAGATATAATCTTGGCAGATCCAAAAACCTGTAATTTTGACCAGATTATTGTCCCCAGCAACTTCCAGATGTTTGGTCACGACATACCAATTTATACAAATACCCGATACCCAATCCCTGTTGACCCACCATTTGTACCAGATATAAACCCAACAGGTGTTTATAAAAGAGATTTTTATATTTCCAAACAAGACTTAGACAAAGAAATATTTGTTGTATTTGAAGGGGTAGACTCAGCATTTTATTTGTTTATAAACGGTTGCTTTGTTGGCTTTTCAAAGGTTTCTCACATGATGCATGAGTTTGACGTCACAAAATTCATAAAAGAGGGTATCAACACCATCACAGTTGTTGTTTTGAAATATTCAGATGGAACTTATTTGGAAGACCAGGACAAATGGCGAATGAGCGGAATATTTAGAGATGTGTATCTTCTTTTGCGACCAAAGGTATTTGTAAGAGATTTATATTTAAAACCAGTTTTGAGTGATGACCTCAAAGAAGGATACTTGAGTGCTGAGATTGAAATTGAAAACAGAACCAATGAGCAAAAAGAATTCAGCATAGAAGTGCAAGTCTTCTTTGATAAAACTTTAATTAAAAGCTCAAACAAATCACTTGGGCTTTCTGCCTCTGGCAAGCAAGAGATCACTTTTGAATTTCAAATTGAAAGTCCAAGACTGTGGAGCGCAGAACTACCGAACCTTTACACATTTCTTGCAATCTTAAAGGATGTGGACGGAAACGTTTTAGAAATTATCCCGCAGAGCTTTGGTTTTAGGAAGATAGAAATAAAGGATGGGGTATTTTATTTAAACAACGTACCTATAAAGTTAAAAGGTGTCAACAGGCATGACATGCACCCGAGAGTTGGATTTGCAGTGACAAGAAAGATGATGCAAGAGGACATAACGTTGATGAAACAACATAATATAAACTGTGTGAGAACCTCACACTATCCCAACCATCCTTATTTTTTAGAGCTATGCGACAGATTTGGTATTTATGTGATTGATGAAGCTGACTTGGAGACACACGGATTTGGAGCGGTTGGTGACTGGGGACTTTTAGCAAAAGACCCATTATGGGAAGATGCGTTTGTCGAAAGGGCAAAGATGATGGTAAAGAGGGACAAAAACCATCCATCAATCATCATGTGGTCGCTTGGAAACGAGTCTGGCTATGGTCCAAATCACGATAAAATGGCACAGTGGATAAGGTCATATGATAAAAGCCGCCCTATTCATTATGAAAGTGCCCGCAACGCCGAGGTTGTAGACATCGTAAGTGTGATGTATCCACCAGTTGAAAAACTTGAAGAAGAAGGCAAAAAGATAGAAAGACGTCCATTTTTCATGTGCGAATATGCACATGCGATGGGAAACGGGCCTGGAAATCTCAAAGAGTACTGGGATGTGATATACAAATACCCAGGGCTTTTAGGTGGATGTGTGTGGGAGTGGGCAGACCATGGAATTTTGACAAAGACACCTGATGGAAAAGAATACTATGCATACGGCGGGGATTTCGGCGATGAGCCAAACGATGGTAACTTCTGTATAGATGGACTTCTTTTCCCCGACAGAACTCCATCGCCCGGGATGATTGAGCTGAAAAAGGTTTATGAACCAGTTGTAATTGAACTTTTAAGCAAAGAAGAAGGTATTTTTAAAGTTACAAACAGGTATGATTTTATATCTTTAAACCACATTGAGGTTGAATGGGAATTGCTGTCAAACGGCAGGATTGTGAAAGAGGGCTCTGTTGATGTGAGCGATATTCTTCCCCACTCTTCAAAAGAGGTAAAAATTGAGGAAGTCAAAGAAGTTCTGGAAGGCTACAGTGGTGAAATTTTCATCATCTTCACGGCAAAGCTTAAAAACTCCACAGCCTGGGCAAAGAGGGGGTTTGTTATAACAAAATCTCAGATTGTACTTAAAGAATACACTTCTCAAGATGCTGTGCAAAAAATTGATAAGGCAAATTCTATCTTTTCTAAGCAAAACAGGTTTGAAGTAGTTGATTTTCATGACAAAGTAGCAGTTTTTGCAGGCAACACAAAAGCAGAGTTTTGCAGATGGACAGGTGATTTAAAAAATCTTGAGCACAATGGTCATGAATTTATAAAATCCTCGCCAAGATTCAATCTTTGGAGGGCTCCAACAGACAATGATGTTCATATCAAAAACGAATGGATAAAAGCTGGCTTTGACAAACTTCAAAGAAGAATTGTAAATGTCAGCCTTGAAAAAAACAGCAAGTATTTTAAAGTAGAATCAACTTCGGTATATGGTGCATATTCAGTAAAGCCTGTACTTGAAGTAAGTATTAGCTACAAGATTTTCAAATCGGGAATTGTAGAGACAAATGTATATGCGCGGGCTCTAAGAGAACTTCCGCCACTTCCAAAGATAGGACTGCAGTTTATGATGCCAAAAGAGTTTGAGTATGTCAAATATTACGGAAGGGGACCTCATGAAAATTATCCTGATATAAAACAAAGTGCAATTGTAGGAATATATGACATGGCTATAAAAGACATGTATGTTCCATATATAATGCCCCAAGAATATGGAAACAGGTGTGACGTTAGATGGGCTTTTGTATATAACATCCATGGGATAGGACTTTGTATTAAAGGTGTACCAACGTTTAACTTCAGTGCAAGAGAATATACTGATGATGTTCTCACAAAAGCAAAACACACGTATGAGCTTACAAAAGCTGACGGGATTGTTGTGAATGTGGACTTTAAGATAGGCGGTATTGGAAGCCAGAGCTGCGGCCCCGGCCCGCTGGAGGAGTATTTAATCAAAGATGACAAATTTGAATTTTGCTTTTATATGATACCTGTTGACAGCAATAGTTTGAATTTTGAAAAGCTATTATAAAAAATCAAAAGGGCTTGTCCAAACTCTCCTGGATAAGCCCTTAAAACTTTTATATATCCTCCAAATCTTTTTCTTTTATCTTTACAAACAAAGGTCTCTCATTTCCTCTTGAATTTGGGCTGTGGATAGAAAGCATAAGTTCACCTTCAAAGGTTCTAAAAAGCATGCCATGTCCACCATCATCTGAAAAAATTGGCTTTAGCTTGTGCTGCCACGGACCTAAAATGCCACCTGACAGTGACTTTGCAACTCCAACACAGTATCTCTTTTCTCTATCAAAGCTTGACCAGAGCATCAAAAGACTGCCGTTTTGGGTTCTGAACAAAAACGGACCGTCTGTCACAAAACATTCCCTGCCGTCTTTGACTTTAATACTTGTTGTCCATGGTGCGCTGGAGGCTGTAAAGAGCAAAACGGGTTTATCAACAATTCTTTTCAAATCATCTGAAAGTCTCGCTGCCCAAATTTGCCCGTCATAAACCTCTACCCATTCACGGCAGAAAACAAGCCATGGATTTAAATCCTGGTCAATATACAGAGTCCCATCAAGGCACATCCAATTTTGGGGCGTAATAGGTCCGTCACTGTGTTCAACGTATGGTCCTTCCAAAGAGCTTGATACCAGAACCTGAGTGCCTCTTTTCCCATCAGGTGAACAGAAAGTTGCAAACATATAATATTGTCCTTTGTAAAAATGTACTTCCGGTGCCCAGAAATTTCTGTCTGCCCAAAAGCCCTCAGGTGGTCTGAATGCCGGATATGGTCCATCAAAATTTTCAAGGTCAGATGTCACATAATAGTCAAAACCAGTTGCTTTTTCGTCGCCCCAGCAGTTTTTATCAGTTGTGCCAAACATGTAGTATACTCTTTTTTCTTTTACTGGCACAATGAAAGGGTCACGAATATACACATCCTGCCTTTTTAGCATTTAATCATTCTCCTTTCCACCTTCAAAGTTAATAGGAAGCTCCATTTTCACAACTGTCCCCAAACCCAGCTTGCTCCAAACTTTGAGTTTAAAGTTCTTCCCATAGATGAGTTTTAATCTTTCATTAGTATTCAAAAGCCCAATATGCTCTGAAAAGTCAAAATCTTGTGAAAGCCTGCTCTGAACCTCTTCCAATTTTTCTTTGCTCATCCCAATTCCATTGTCTACAACCCAAACTGCGAGGAAATCTGAATCATTTTTTAGCCTTTTTATTCTGATTTTTATCCCACATCTTTTTTCTGAAGGTTTTATCCCGTGATAGATTGAATTTTCTATCAAGGGTTGAAACAAGAGCTTCATCACTTTTATCTCAAGCACATCTTCTCTATAGTCCCAAAACACATCAAATTTCTCTTTATATCTTGCTTTGACAAGCTCAATATATGCTTGGGTAGCTTTAATCTCATCTCTTAGGAAGATGGTACTTTTTGGATTGCTCAGAGAATATTTGAGTATAGCCGAGAGGTTTTCTATCATTTTTGTGATTTCGTTTGGAGTGCCTGTAAGTGCCAAAGTTTTAAGGTATATGTGTTCAAGAGTATTGAAAAGAAAGTGAGGATTAATTTGAGCTTGCAAAGCTAAAAGTTCCAAAGCTTGAAGACGTGTTGTTAGATAATGCCTTTCAATGAAGTTTCTTATTACATTGTACATTATATATCCATACTCGTCATTTGAAGTAATTTTTATTTCTTTTGGCGGTTTTCCTTCTGTTGCTGAATTTATTGTATCTATAATCTTTTTAATATTCCTGTAGTTTACCTTGGCGATGTAGTATGAGGCAGCAAAAGCGATAACTATAAAAATTAAAAGTAACACCAGTGTCACCTTGAAAAGCCTGATAGGGATGCTGTAAAGATAATCTTTGGAAACCACCGAAACAAAGGTCAAGTTGTATTTTTTTGACTCTAATCTTTTCGTGAGATAGTTGTCTGTTCCTTTTTTGGGTAGGACTATACTTAAAGTATTAGAGTCATCTGATTGGTTCGATACCAACACATTCCCATTTTGGTCCAATATGTACATTGCATGTTCAGGGATTGAGCTTGGAAGATTTAATAACTTTTTTATTCGGTCGTAGTAAAGATTGAGAACAATGACACCCTCATCCACATTAGAATATGCAGATTTTATCTTCTTGTAGATTGTCAAAACATCAATTGACTCTTCAGTAAAGTTGTAAGGCTGGATTTTCCTTCTTTCCACCCATATCAATTCTCTATGTTTTTTATACTGTTCAAACCACCATTTGTCATAAAAATACTGAAAGTTGGTTATTCCCTCTGGTGTAACAATAAAGTTGCCTTCAGGGTTTTCGAAATAAACATAGATTGAATGTATGAACGGCTTTGAATAAGATATCGAATTTAAAACATTTTTGAACATATTAAGTTGCCAGATATCTTCTAAAGAAAAATACATTGAGTTCAAAATTCTCTTTATCTGAAGGGTCACATCTTTGTTTATTCCAAATATCATATAAAGATAGTCTATCTCACCGAGCATAAGCTCGACATTGTTCTTGCTTTGTATTAACGTTGTCTCTAAATTTTTGTTTATTTCATTTTTGACGTATTGTTCTATAATGATGCATGAAAAAAGCCCAAGAATAGTTATTATCACAATGGGCACAATAACTATCTGTACAAAATTCTTTTTGAAAATCTTGCTTTTATAAAGCCCGTTTTTTCTTTTCATAGTAGTTTATCTCTCCTGAACAAACTCTGAGGGAGACTTGCCAAAATATTTTTTAAAAGCTCTTGTAAAGTTCTTAGGATTTTTGTAACCAACCATTTCACCTATCTCATGAAGCTTGTATATGGGAATTTTCATAAGCTGAAGAGCTTTTCTCATCCTGACTTCCATTAGAAAATCAGAGAAGTTCTTGCCAGTCTTGCATTTAAAAAGCCGGCTAAGATAGTAAGGATTCATATAGACAAGCTTTGCAGCATCCTCAAGCGTGGCCTCTTTATAGTTTCTTCTTATATACTCTTTCACAGTTTCAATCACACTTTCTGGATTGTCAATAGAAATCAAATCTTGTTTTTTGGTTTCTTCACTGTGAGTTTGCGGATCTTTTGACTGCTGGTCAAGCTCTTTTCTTATTAGCCCAAATATCTCTATTACCTCATCATATGTTGCAGGTTTTGTTATGTAGTACCTTACACCATATTTCATGGCTTTTTGAGCAAATTCAAAGTCCTGATAGCCACTGATAAAAATAACCTTTACAGGGATGCTGTTTAAAAACAAAATCCTTGCAAGGTCAATTCCACTCATAACAGGCATTTTAATATCGCAAAAGACAACATCAACCTTATTTTGCAAAATATAATCTAAAGCCTGCTTTCCATTTTCAAACAGGCCAACAACCTCAAAGCCAAGTTTATCCCATGGAAAGCAGGTAAAAAGTCCCTGTTTTATTTCACTTTCATCTTCAACAATAATCATCTTGTAAAACATAATAGGGTTTGCCCCCTTTTCTGCTCTAAACCCCTTGTAATTTCAATTATATCATCTTTCAAATATCTTTCACAAAACCAATATTTTACTTTAACCTTTTATCCCGCTTGTTGCAATCCCTTCAACAAAATATTTTTGAGCTGCAAAGAATATGATAATACACGGCAGCATTGCTATTACAGTCATAGCCATAATCTGGTTCCAAGCAATTGCAGCAGCACTGTCAACACACATTCTAAGTCCAAGAGCAATTGTGTATTTTTCAACGCTGTTGATAAATATTAACGGTCCAAAAAAGTCATTCCATGTCCAAATAAATTGAAATATTCCTATGGAAATCATTGCACTTTTACAAAGCGGTGCTGTAATTCTTATGAGAATTTGTAAAGAGTTACATCCATCAATTATTGCTGCTTCTTCCATTTCCTTGGGTAAACCCCTCATGAATTGGACCATCATAAATATAAAAAATGGTGAAGAGGCAAACATTGAAGGAATTATAAATGGTTTATAGCTATCCATCCAACCAAAGAAATTAAAAAGAATATATCGAGGAATTAAATTGACCGAGTCTGGTAACATTAAAGTTGCAACAACAATTGAAAAAAATAACTTTTTTAACGGAAAATTAAATCTTGCAAAGCCATAAGCAACAAGTGTGGATGAAATAATTGTAAATAAAACTACAGGTACAGTTATTATAATTGTATTTACAAAAAATCTACCAAACGTATACTGTCCTGTTCCCTGCCATCCTTTTATAAATGAGTCTGTGACAATTTTTCGTGGTATTAAACTTAGAGAAGTAAATATTTCGTCATTTGATTTAAATGCTGCTGATACCACCCACAAAAGTGGATAAATCATAAATATTCCAAAGAGAATTAAAAATGCATATGTCAACAGAAGCGAGATTGTATTTTTTGCTTTTCTGTTTTGGGAGTACATCTTTTCTTAGAACCTCCCCTCATCATACTCATAGTATGTCCAATAAGTAGAAGACCTAAAGATAAAGGCTGTAAATATCAAAATTATTACAAACTGGACCCAAGAAAGTGCTGCTGCATATCCCATTCTGAAATATTTAAAAGCATTGTCGTATATGAGCATACTCAAAAGGTAGGTGGAATTGACAGGTCCACCACCTGTGATAATGTACGGTCCTGTAAATTCCTGGAAAGCATTTATGGTCTGCATCACAAGATTGAAAAACATTATAGGAGAAATCATAGGAAGAGTGATTTTTGTAAACATTTTTAACCTTGAGGCTCCATCAACCAGAGCTGCCTCATAAAGCTCTGATGGAATCTCCTTTAGCCTTGCCAAAAATAACACCATCGATGACCCAAACTGCCACACCGCAAGAAGGCTCACTGAAAACATGGCTATTCTGGGATCTCCAAGCCAGTTTATACCTTCTATCCCAAAAAGGCTTAAGAACTTGTTTACTATTCCCTCCTTCATAAATAAAAATCTCCACAAGATTGAGATCACAACAGACCCACCGAAGATAGAAGGAAGATAATATACTGTTCTAAAAAGATTTATTCCCCTCAATTTCATGTTCAATATTATTGCAACAAAAAGTGCAAACGAGATTTTAAGCGGAACAGTTATTATAACATACTTTATAGTGTTTAAAAGTGCTTTTGGAAACAGTTCATCCTTTGTGAACATATAAATGAAGTTATATAATCCAACATAGCGAGGCGGCTTCAACATTGTATAATCACTGAAAGAGTAGTAGAAAGACATAATAAATGGATATAGCCTAAAAATCAAAAATCCAATAAGCCAAGGTAGTATATATAAAAAACCAACAAAGTCTTTTTTTCTATAGCGAACTACCACAATTATGTCACCTCACATTATTTAAATAATTATGCAATAATTTCAAATCTAAAACAAAATGGGAACTGCCACTTTTAGAGCAAAAATATTTCAACGAATGAAAATGGGTGAGATAGGTTATATAAATCCACGTATCCAATAATTGCACTTTTTTGTGACAGTCCCCATTTATTTTTTATCTATCGAGACTGCATTCTTTTAAGCTCAGAAAGTTTTTGTTTATATAATGCTATCAATTTATCTGCAGCCTGTGTCGGTGTTAGCTGTTTGTATGCAAGCTGCTGAATGATATCATATGCTATATTTGCTATTTCTTGATTCTGTGATAGTGCATTCTGTGGTTTTGCTGCGTACTTTACCGCTTCATTTGTAACCCTCAATATTTCTGGATCTAATTTATTTGCCTTTAACAATGCATCTCTGGCACTTGAACTTGCAGGAACTCCTCTTACATCAGTGAGTATTAGAGCAGCTTGTTTATCATTTAAAAACCAGTTAATAAATTTTGCAGCTTCTTTAGCATTCTTCGAAAGCTTATTTACAGATAACAATTGCGACGGTCTTACAGTTACTGCATAGTTTTTCAAGTTGTTGCCCCTGGGTGGTAATGTCATCGCCAAACTTGGAATCATAGCTTTATTTGCAGCATAAGTTGAAGTCCAATTCCATAAAATCCCTAATTCTCCTTTTAGCCATTTTGGATTTTGTTCTGGCTTACCTTGAAATGGCGCACTTTCTGCAAAAGGTTGAATAGCTCCTACATCAAATAATTTTTTCAAATAAGTAAAAGCTTCTATCAACTGATTCCTATTAAATCCTAATGTATAATCATCTAAAATCCAATCCTTTCCTGTTTTTTGACCAATATACGATGTCAAAACATAGTAACAGAGGATTTGATCAAAATTAAGCAAATAACTATTTTTATCTTTTTTGTGTACTTTTTCAGCTATTGATAGTAAGTTATCCCACGTCCAAACTGTATTTTCGTCGATATTAAACTTCTTAAAAAACTCTTTATTATATTGAAGTACCGAAGCATTTACACCTGTTGGAAGTCCTATGAGTTTCCCATTTGAATAGCACCAGTCTTTTAGAAACTTTTCTTCAAATGGCTTTAAGTTGACCTCTTTGAAAGTTTTAAGGTCTGCAAAGAAATCTCCCTGGCTGCTCAGCTCACCAATCCATGTAACGTCAATCTGGATTATATCTGGGGCTGTTCTTCCCACAAGCTGGGTGATGAGCTTTTGCATGTAACCTTCAATACCACCATACTCTGCATTAATTCTTACATTAGGATATTTCTTCATATACGCCTGGATTGCTGCCAAAGTGGCTTTGTGTCTTGCCTCGCCGCCCCACCACATAAACCTGAGCGTAACCTTGTTTGATGCTGCCTTTGCTTTCTCAGACCCAGCGATCGAAAAACCAAAGAAGAGAGACATAGTAAAAACTACTAACACAAGAACTGTAATTAACCTTCTACTTTTTTTCACTTTGACTTCCTCCTTCCACTGTTTGTTTTGTTTGAATAGATTTGATTGTGCAATTTTATAATAACATGGTCAAATATATTTAAAAAAGACACTTTACTTTACAATTGGTATCATAAAATTACTTCTTTGTTTTGTGAATAAAATACAAAAAAGGGGATGCTCTTTGATGTCTTGTTGCCAAATGAGCATCCCCTCTGATTTTTAGGAATATTTTGTTTTTTACTTTATTTAGCCTGTTTAACATATTATTTGCTTATCAATCTGCAAAATTTATAACATCCTCTTCAGTTCTTGAAGCATTATTCTGATGTTTTAAACTTTTCATCACTACCTTGTTCGAATCCTTATGAAACTAGCCTCTAATCACTCACAAAAAGGATACCTTCAACGTTTACATCATCTTAGGCAAAGAAAATAAATTTGGCTAAATAAAGTCTTTGAAGATTAAATCAAAAGAGGTCCTTTAATAGACAAAATTCTTGACAAGCTTCCTAAAAGTTAAATATGAAATAATCAAATTCAGCAAAATCTTCTTCTAAAACTTTTCCTTCAGCATCCCTGTTTACACAAAACAGACCAACCTTTGAACCTGTCCATACATCCTCTTTGGGAACAAATTCAAGCCCAAATTTAAAAAATTCTGTGCCATTAATACTATATAAAAACTCACTATTTGCTCCTTTTCCCATCCTAAGCTTTAAATATACCTCATTGCTGTCTATTTTCTTACTCTCAACAACCTTCTCATCAACCTGGGTACCCAAAATCTCACCTAATATATGTATAAGATAATTACCATCCTCTCTTTTCTCAATTCCTATCGCCGAATACTTGTGACCACTTACAATAAGTCCTGAAAAACTTCCTTTCGTATTGAAATTTGCTTTCATCTTTGTTACAACTTCAAACTCTTCTGCCGGTATCTTTTGAAGTAGTAGATTTGGCATATAAAACATGCTTCTCTTTTGCTGTGAATCCTTTGCACAAACAGCAAAAAGTTTTAAGACGCTCCTTTGGGTATCAATACTATACCATTCATCCCTCGGGTTTGCATGCCACTGCCATGCAAAAGATAGCTCCTTTCTATCAAAATGGTCCGAACATTCTATATAAAACTGGCTGCTTTCCTCTTCAGTCGCAGGTTTTCTGTACTCTAAAACCGGCTCTCCAATCCCATCTTGGTTCTGGTCAACCCCTATTATGCACCAGTCATCTTCAAACCATGTCATTGGTTGAAGATGTATAATCCTTCCATACGGTCCCTTGTCCTGAAAATGCACAAACCAGTGCTCTCCTTTTTCTGTCTCAACCCATGCACCCTGATGCGGTCCGTTTATCGAAGTGTTCCCCTGGTGCATAACTATCCTCTCTTCATAAGGTCCATAAATATCCTTTGACCTTAGAACTGTCTGCCAGCCATGTTTTACTCCGCCTGCTGGCGCAAATATATAATAGTATCCATTTCTCTTGTAAAGCTTAGGACCTTCAATTGTGGGTTGCGTCCTTGTCCCATCAAATACTATTCTTCCTTCATCTAAAACTCTTAGTCCATCTTCTGAAAGTCTAGATATGCAGAGTTTACTATTAAAGCCTGTCCTACTTTTTGCAAATGCATTGACAAGATACGCTTTTCCATCTTCATCCCAAAATGGGCATGGGTCTATCCACCCTTTTGCTCTTTTTACCAGCACCATGTCTGACCATTTTCCAAATGGGTCATCTGTATAACAACAAAATATTCCGTCATCTGGTATGCTAAAATATATGTAAAACTTGCCATTGTGATATCTTATTGCTGGTGCCCAAATGCCTTTGCCAATCTGTGGTGTGTCATACTCGGGCGAAGGAAGTTTTTTCACTGCATAGTTTATAATCCTCCAGTGAACAAGATCTTTTGAGTGTAAAATAGGGAGACCTGGAACACAGTTAAAACTTGACGCAACTAAAAAATAGTCATTCCCTACCCTTATTACATCCGGGTCTGAATAGTCTGCGTGAATTATCGGATTTTTGTATATTTCTTTACTCATTATTAGCTTCCACCCTCCAAGGAAATAGTTAAGAAGAGACTGTAGGATTTTTATCCTACAGTCTCTTACCATCGTTTAGTTATTGTTTTATATACCTGTCATAGGCATTCTGGTATATTTTTATTGCTTCATCTATCTTCATTCTCTTCAATGTTTTTACAAATGCATCATAGTTTGAATACTTACCTGTCATCATCTTTAAGAACATTTCATCGTAGAATGTATTAACTGCATTCATAATATTAGCTAATTTGCTTGCCTCCTCTGGTGTAAAGAATAATGATAAAGGTGGCAATGCAATTTCATTTGTGACCTTCGACCAATTTTTGGATGCTTCTTTTTGCTGTGGAAGCATAAATGAAATTTGTAAACTATATTCTCTTGACTGAATATAAGCACCTAATATTGGTACATATTTACCTAATGCTTCTTTTGGCCCTAACTTAGGATTATTTAAAATTTCGTCAGTATACATAGGTCTTCCATCCTTTATAATATAAGATTTCCCCTTTACTCCAAAATTCATTACTTCATATCCTTCCTTGCTAAATGCCCAGTCCAAAATTTTGCAAGCAACTTGTATATTCTTGCAATTCGTTGAAATTGCAGCACCTCTACCTGTAAATGGATATTCATTTTGTCCAATTTTTACTTTTTCGCCTTTTTTAAGTGATGGGTACTGAACACCTATTAAATCAAAAGATGTACCTTTCTTTACAGTTAAGTATGTTCCCATTTGACCACCTATTAGGCCAAGATAAGAACCAATCTTATCTTGTAATACATTAGCTTCAATAGCTTTTCTATCCATCGTTAAAACATCAGGGTCAATCAGTCCTTCTTTCCACCACTTTGCAAGTGTATTCATAAAACTCTTAAATTGAGGTTCTAATGGACCAAACTTGACTTTACCATTTACTTGGAAAAAGTCGGTTTTAATTCCCCATGCTCCTACTAGGAAACTGCAATAATCAAATGCAGCCCTTGGATTTGAAGCGCCTCTTAAAATAGAAAATGGTCTTTCATCAGCTTGCCCATTTCCATTTGGATCTTTTGTTTTAAATGCTTTCAGCATCTTGTACCAGTCATCCACTGTCTCTGGAGGATTTATTTTTAACTTTTCAAGCCAATCTTTTCTAACCTGAGGACCATAGTAAGCATCAATTGGTAATTCTTTTAACGATGGAAAACAATAATAGTCTCCATTAACTGTTAGTATCATCTTTCTTATATCAGGATTTTTCTTTAAAAGATTGTTAAGATTCGGAGCATACTTAGGAATATAATTGTTAAGAGGTATGATTACCTTATCTAACAATGCTTTTTGAGGACCGCCTGGATAACCATTCCAGCCCCATTCTATTATATCTGTCATCTGTCTCGAAGCTATCATAAGATTGAACTGGTCATTTGCCGCTGAACTACTTAGAGGTGGATGTTTAAATACAAGCTTGATACCTGTTTTCTTTTGAAGTATTTGATATGCTGGCAGTTCATTGTAACTTTTATAATGCAGCGCCTGTTCTGCACCCATAGGTACCCAGTAGGTTAATGTAATTTTGTTTGCAGCCTCTACTTTAGGAAAATTAAAAGAAAAAAGTCCCAAAGAAATTATTAAGAAGATAGTTGTAAATAACAAAATAACTACATTTTTATACTTTTTCATTTTCTCCTCCTCCAAATTTCTTATTTTTTTATTAAAAATTATAATATGCATTCTGGGAAATCGTACGCGGATTTTTTTAAGAATGAATTGAAAATATTAAGATACAAAAATTAAGTTTAAAGTTCGTTTTTAAAATGTTATTTAATAACTTATTATTGCACTGACTGACAAACAAAAGTGAACCAAAATTATAGAATTTTCATTTTAGTTGTTGAACATAATAACCATTCATTACCTTATAAATAATTGTTGCCGCTTCAGCTCTACTTGCTTTATCCTGAGGTCTTAATTTTTCATTGCTTCCTTGAACAAAACCTTCTGCTAAAAGTCTTTCAATTGCTTCTTTCGCATAACTTGCTATATTATTTGCATCTTTAAAACTTGAAACACTTTTTTTCAAATCATTGTAGTTATATCCCACAACCTTTAATGTTCTATCTACTATTACCATTATATCTTGCCTACTTATTAAATCATTAGGAGCAAACCTATTGTTTCCTACACCATTTACTATCCCAAGAGATTTTGCTATTCCTACTGCCTCATAATAGTAATCACCAGGTTTTACATCTGAAAAGTTACTGTTGACCTTTGCCTCAAGCTCAAACGCTCTTACAAGCATCAGCAAAAAGTCTGCTCGTGTGATCTGTCTTTGAGGTGCAAAATTTTTATCATTGACTCCATTTATTACACCTTTAGATGCTAAAATTTCTATTGGTTCTTTAGCCCACAACAACCCGCTTATATCATTAAATGTCTTATAATTTTCAACTACTACATATTCACCAGAATCCTTTGCCCTAAATCTTATTTCTTTTGTATCATAAAAATACATTCCACTCGGAATAACTTTAACTTTGCCACTACTCTCTATTTTCATTACCGTCAAATACTTAGGATTAACGCCTATCGTCGGTGTAAGTTTTGAAGCAACAATTACATGTTTTGGAAATTCATTTTCCTGTAATACTTTATTGTCAGCCTTTATCTCAATATTTAGCCCCATTTCTATTCTTTTATTAATTGTTTGTCTTAATTTCTCAGCTTCGTTTTCCTCTATTTTGCCAATTGTTACACTAAGCGTCTCTTTTGCTATATCTACAACTTTATCTGGTATTTTCACCTGTCCTATGCTTGTTGTAACACTTACTCCAATTCCTTTATCTTTTATTGTTTTTACTGGTATTACTTGCTCATACTTTGATACATTAGCTTTTGTCTCTACCAAAATTTCTATTATTTTTTCTTCTCCTTCATTTGCTTTAAGATTCGAAATTACCTGAGTTAGAGTCTTTTCATCAACTTTTGAAACTGCAACACGTCCGTTTACTTCTACAGCTGCTTTGATAACACTGTCTTGAATCGTTTGTGTTTGTTGCTGAACTTGCTGTTGCGTCTGTTGTTGCTGTATTTGCTGTTGGGATTGTTGTGAAGTTTGCTGCTGGGTTTGTTGCTGCGCTCCTGAAGGTGTGGTTATTATTGTTATAACCTCTGGAGATCCCTGCGTATTACCTGGCGTATATGTTATGCTCTTAGAAACAGGTTGGCTCAAATCTTTAGAATATATATATACTGTATATGTTCCTCCTGTCTTGCCTGCAAGTGAATATCTAAAGTTAAAGCTCCCATCTGAATTTGCCTGTGTCTGATCAATATAATCTATATTGCCATTGGGATCTAATACTTTTACTGTAACACTTACTGATGGCGAAACCTTACCACTAATTACCATAAAATTTGAGCTATCTATAGCAACCTTAAATTCGACATTATTATCAGCAAAAACAATGGTTACACAGCTTGTAACAAAAAACAAGAACGTAAACAATAAAATTAATATCTTTTTCATTATGTTTGCTCCCCTTTCTTAAAAGATCTGATTTTTAAAAGGTTACTTCCTGCGATAAACACTCAAAGTGCCTATCGCAGGAAGTTATTTGAATTACTGAGTTAATTAACTTTCACAATGTTAGACAAAATAGTTCCTTTATCATCTGTCACATATATTCTTATTTGAATAGATTTATTTATGTTATTTTTCCCTGCAATCTTAAAGAAGGTCTTATTATTTTTCATTTCACCCTTTAAAAGCGTAAACTTTACAGAAGCACATGATAATGTCTTATTTGTACCATCTACCAATTCAACCTTTAATATACCTGTTTTTGAGTCACCAGCATTATTTTTTATCCTGGATACTACTACACAATCTTTAGATGCATCAAGCTGCTTAAGAACATTGCCTTTGGGATCAAAAATTCCTGCGAGAGATATAGTAAATGTCTTGTCCCCCCAGTCAATTATATATCTTATGTTGTTTAAAATACTATTTTTCTGCTCATATTCATCTTCCAGTTCAATAACCAACATGTTTATTCCTTCTTCCAAAAGCAGTGAAACATCAACAACATCATTTTTGTTGTAAACACCTTCTAAAACAACCTGGTTATTAAGCTTAACAGTAATCTTCATATTGTCTTTGTTTGGCTTAAATAGTAAATCATATACATTTGTTGTTACTTCATCCGGAATAGGTGTAATAAATTCAACTGTTGGTAAGACTTTTGTGTAGATTATTCTAAATATATAGGATATTTGTCTTCCAAATTTATCAGTAGCTAATATCACTACTGTATTTTCTGTGGCATCCACTCTTATTGACTCATTTTTAATTTCTAACGCCTGGTTTTCTGACGTTTTAAGTAATGTATTATTCAAAATAATCTTAACTGTTGCTGCAATATTGGTACTATAATTTAATGTAAATTCAGGAATATTGATACTTTCTTTATCGTCATTTCCTATATAAATATTTAATGGAACAAATACATTATCCACAATCTCTTCTGGATTCCATTTATCAGAACCGCCTAATACATTATCAATTGTATATACTGCAGCTTCAACCTCAGTTAATTGTCTTGCCCACTTGACTCGTGCATCAGGATTAGCTCCTGGACCCTGGCTGTTATATTCGCTATATCTTGCTGTTTTTTCTTTATTAGGATCACCCCAGTTATGCCATCCTTCTGGTTTAATATGAACATCCATCCAGCAATTTATATAAGTAACTGCCGCATACTCTCTCCATGGTCTGCCAAGATATGTGCTTGCTACAGGATTAACCTCCATGTCTCTATATGTTAATTTGCAGTTCACAAATACAAAACCAAATGGTGTTTCTAAAGGTGTACTTGCTGCTGTTACATATCCTCCATGTACCACTTGAACAATTTCACAATCTTCGAAATAAGCAGTTGCTCCTCCATAAATGTAGTCGACATCCCCTTCAATAATACATTTCTTGAAATAAGCACGACCTGAAGTATTAAGATACAGAGTGTCTTGTCCACTTGTTATTTTGCAATTATAGAATATTGCTCTATCAGTCTTATTAATGCAAACAGCATTTGCTCTTTCAATTTGACCAGAAGTATTTTCAAACGTAATATTAGCTGCAATAAAATTGGGAGCAGAAATAATAACAGTTGGATGATCACTATTATCTGCTCTTGTTACATCTACATGATCATCAAAAGTAATTATTGTGCTGTCTCTATCTTCACCCACAATCGTTACATAAGGAATAGTTACACGAACTTTTTCTTTATAAATACCGTTTTTAACGAATATAACTATCCTTTCATTTTCATTTGTTGGCTGTTTACTTATTGAACTTAAAGCTGACTGTACACTTGTAAAATCACCTGTACCATCTTTTGCAACTACTAAAGTAGGTTTTGTCAAATAGAGAACATCTTTGCTCAATGTTTTGCTGTTTCCTGCTTTATCTATTTCTACTAATTCGATGTTGTTTATACCTGGTGCAAGAGGTACATCAAAATCAAATCTTTCATTCTCATTTAGTTTCTTATAATGCACAGTTGCGTTATTAACCTTAAGAACAAATGTCAAATCTTCTCCTGCTACTACATATCCTTTATACACTTTTTCTAATACCGTGTTTGTAGGTACTGCTATTTCCTTGTCTTTTAAAACTTCAGTATCCTTGTAAACAACTATTCCCTTTTCTTCTATTAAAGAATTATTTAAATCATATAACTTAACTTTAATCTCTTGGACATCGCTGTTCAAAGGTACATTAATCTCAAAACTTTGACCAGCAACAACTTGCAAATTACTGTAAACACTTTCTGCTACACTCACCTGTAAAGTACCACTCTTTTTTACTGTACCGCTTACAGTATATGAATCTTTATTTGTATATTCTGTCTGCGCATTGTTAAGAACAATATTTTCATCATATTTATCCAATTTCAATCCTATCATCTTTACTCTATTATAATTTGAAGTTTTACTACTATCTTTAGCACTATCAACAGCTATTCCAACATAAACATTTTGGGAAAACGTATCAGCAATTTGAGTCAATACTTTCCAATCAATACCGTTGTTTGAATACAGAAGTTTTATATATCCGCTGTCTCTTGTGATTCTTAACCAATAAGGTATTTCCGCAAAATTATATGATGCAACTGTACCTGCTAAACCACCTTTGTTATTTCTAACAATACCTCTTACAGCAATTCCGGTTTCACCCGCATTTGCATCTGCTTTAACATATGAAAGTGATATAAGTACAAATTTATCATTATTCGACAACCCTTCTCTTATCATTAATCCTCCTACTGCTTCAATATCTATCGGTGTAATCTTTTCGACTTTAGCCTGAATATCAAAATTCCCTGCAACAGGCTGATAAACAAATGCAAATGAATCTTCCCTGTCCCCAATCTTTCCGCAACCATTCACAGTTAATGAATTTTCATCTTCTTTATATACAGTAACAGGTATTGTAGTGTTACCAATATCCTTAGATAACCATGGACTAATCTTATTTTCCTTATTTATATGAACTTGTACGATATTTGACTGGCTTCTATAACCATGAGTGTCCTCAGCTATGGCATGTACATAATATGTGCCTTCAGGAACATTTGTCCATTTTATTTCATATGGAGCAAAGTAGCTTTCTCCAATTTTTGTTGTATTATAGTAAAACTCTACTTTCTTAATCTTTTTGCCCTGGCTTGCTGTAGCATTAGCTCTTATAAGTATAGTATCTCCTGCTTTGAAACATGCATTATTATATGGGCTTTCAAGCTCTATTCTTGGATTTTCTTCTAAGTTCTTTATTCCTTCTTCAACAATCCAGTTAAGATACTTTTCCAAATTTGTATATCCATCACCGCTGTCCTTTTTACTATCTGCAGGATCAAGTGGATCCAACCCTTTGCTTATCTCCCACCAATCAGACATCCCATCGTGATCACTGTCGGCTGGTGGTTCTTCGCTTCTCATTTCTGGCCATCCACCAACTTCACTCTCTTGGTTTATAAGCCTTCCTCGTCCATAAACTACATCTTCAACAATTCTTGCATCGACATAGTCTCTTTTAGGTAATATAGCACCAGCATATTTGATAACCTTTTTAAATGCCTCCTCAGCTGAATCTGTTAATGGTGGATTTGCAACATTAACCGGTTGTGTTAGCTTGGTTATCTTCTGCCAGTATGATGGATCATCAACCTGGACTCCTACACCCCAGTTGTCATTTGTGGCTTCTGGATGTCCATAAACATAATTTCCTGCAATATAGAAACTTCCCGCTGTACCATCTGCGCTCAATGATGGTCCAAAAATTCTGGTTTCTACCTCTTTCTGTGTTGAAGGACCAGGCTTATAATAGTTATTGATTATATTTATTTTCACATCGCCTCCTGGTCCATAAGCATTATTTGCACCATAAATGTTATTAAAACCCCAGTTATAAATTACATTATTCCTAAAATCTGTGCTTTCGCCGGCTGAAAATCTTGGCGTTCTGCTACTATGATGTGCTATTAAATTATGATGATAAGTAGTATTTTTACCGCCCCATATTCCTCCATATCCATGTCTTCCTTTACTGTGGGTAGACATTGTCAAACTCTCTGATATAATACACCACTGAAGAGTAGAATCTTCTACATTATAAATAGAACATGTTTCGTCTACAGCCCAGCTTATGGAACAATGATCTATTATTAAATTCCTCTGTGGTGGATTTTTATTTTTATTGTTGTTCAGAGCATCAGGTTCACTTCCAATTTTTGTTCCACACCTAATTCTTAGAAATCTCATTATAATATTGTCTCCGCTTATTGTTACTTGGTCTCCGGCAATTGTTATACCATCTCCAGGTGCAGTCTGACCTGCTATTGTTAAATTCGATCCTGAAATATCTAAAGGTGATTTCAGGAAAATTGTTCCAGATACTCTAAATACAATTGTACAATTACTTCTTTTAACTCCTTCTCTCAAAGAACCAGGACCTGAATCTGCCAGTGTAGTAACTTCGTAAACATCTCCTCCTCTTCCACCTGTTGCGTACATTCCGCCACCTTCAGCTCCTGGAAACGCAGGAATTAAATTTGTATTAGAATCATTTGCCAAAGCAATAGTTTGAGAAAGCATTAATAACAAAAGCTGAAGAACAATAAGAAGGCTAAAAACTCTTTTAAAAAATCTCATAAATACTTCACCCCCAGATTTTATCAATCAAGCTTTAAGATAATATCATTATCAAATGGAATCATATTCTCTATGTTGTCCCAGATAAATGCTTTAACCCTGTATGTGTTAGGAACAACCCAGCTTGAAACTTCTATTTTAATATCTTCTCCATCTCCAACAAAGTAACCATTGCCTACAAGATCTAAAACTTTGTTATCTTTATCATACAACACTAAAAGCAACCACACCTCTTTATCTATCCCTGTATCGTTATATACTTCGCTTGAAACCTTAATTATGTTATTTATTGGAGGTTTAGCCACTACATTATTATTTGCATCCACAAATTTGAATTCTTTAATTAGACAAGTTAAGAAAATATTCTTTTGAATCAGCGTTTTATTACCCGCTCTATCAACAAGTTCTAATACTATTTCGTTATCTCCATCCTGGAGTAATATTTCTTTACTTAGAATCGTATTTGAAGCTAAATATTCATATGTTTCATATGCAACTTGTTTATTCAATACAATACTTACCTTTACATCTTCTGGACAAGAAAAGCTCAACGTAAGCATTTTTTTAGTTACTTTGTTTGGTAATTCACTTTCCCATTTTATTTGCGGGACTTCTGTGTCTTTAATAACTTCAATTCTTCTAATTATTGTTGTACCTGACTTTTTCTTAAGTTTAACTTCAACGATATTTTTGCCCTCTTGTAAGTTTATTTTGTATTCGAATGTTTTACCTGGCATCATGTAAACATCTTCATAAACCATTGAGCCATTAACAACTACATTTATATCGCCCTCTGCTAAACATACTCCTTTCAAATAAACGTCCTGATTAACATACTCAGGTAGTGGTTGTATTGTAAACGAAGGCAGCCTTTCAATTATAATGGTGTAATTTATACATCCACTTGACTGACCATTTGGCCCTAACTTAACTCTTTCACCTATTTTAAAACTCTTTTTGTAAATATTAAATTTTAATGTCCCTTCCTCTATGAGATAGTCATCGGTTTTTTCCCAAGCCTTTAGCCAATCTGGAATTGGATTTACACGTTCATCCATTGCAACATATATATAAACATCATCGTTCACCGTAAACTCAATTAAAGTTTCTCCAAAATAGTTTTTGGAACTTCCAGCTGTTTGAATCCAATTTACTCCTTTATATTTGTCCGGAACATATGTTATTTTATAACTTCTGTCTCCATATTGTAGGTCTCCTTCTTGCAAGTTAGTTTTGGTCGTCCATCCAGAAGCATTTGTAACATCATATAAGACTATATCGCTGATTTCTTCAATACTACTTTCCAGAGTAACTGGTGGTTGAGGAGTTGTATAAACCTGCGAGGAATTTGAACTTTCTCCATACTTGTTTGAAGCACTTACAACAAAGTAATAAGTTATTCCATTTTGAACACCATAATAAGTATAAGATGTGGTTGTTATATTTGTGGCTAAAATTTCATATGGTCCTCCATTAGTTAAACTCCACTTAACTGTATAAAATTCTGCTCCACTTACAGCATTCCATCTTAAGAATATAGTCCTATCTGTAGATGATGCAACAACTCCACTTGGTTTTGATGGTGCACTCTGTGGTGTTGCACTCACTTCACTTGATAACTCACTCTCACAGTATTCATTCACCGCGCTTATTACAAAATAGTAAGTGGTTCCATTCGTTAAATTGAGAACAGTATATGAATTTCCTTGAACTCCACTAGCGACAATAGAATATGGACCTCCACTTTGAGTAGACATTCTTATAACATAGTAGATTGCATTTTCTACGGTATCCCATTTCAAGGTTACTTTTCCACTATACGGTGTTGCTGTAACATTCTTTGGTGCTTCTAATATCTTAATAGAACTTAAGTCAATTATTAATGGATCCGATAACTGTCCTTCACCTATTTCGTTTCTGGCGCTTACTGCAAATAAGTATACCTTACCTAATTCCAAACTATTTAGAGAAAATGCGTAGCAATTATCTGTAACATTTTCAGCTAAGTTAAAATAATCTTGATTCTCATCATACACTTTCATTTTTACGGTATAATAAACAGCATCAGGTACTTTATCCCAACTAAGTGTTATAGTAGACGACTTGATGGTATACTTCAGCCCAGTTACTTTAGCTGGAACTGTCATTTGCGGAGTTAGTTCAACAATATTGGATAAAGAACTTTCTCCCACCTCATTTACAGCACTTACTGCAAAATAATATTTCTCTCCATTGGATAAACCTGTATAGCTATAAGAATTATCAGTAACTTTTTCTGCTAATATTGAAAACTCTTCATTTTCTTTTTTATACCAAACATTATAGTATACCGCACTTTCCACTATATCCCATTCAAGATAAACTCCCCTATTAAATGCGGTACCACGCAAATTTTGAGGAGCCTGAGGCAATGGAATTCCTTTTATTGTAAAATTTTCTATAGCCAAATTAATTGAACTTGTACCACCTGGTACGTCAGGGGATATACACTCAAATTTTATATACAAATTATCCTTGTTATTGGCCTCCTGTGGCAAACTAAATTCAAAGCTTGACATTGGCAATTCAGCTAAAGCTCCTGTTTCAGGATTTCCTTTTATAGTTTCTATTGGATACCAATTAGTATTGTCGTATGAGTAACTAATAACTACATAATCAGTTGGTAATTTTGCTCCATAAACTCTCCGTAAATAACTTATTTTTATACAACCATATCCTTTAGTACCACCCTTAAGTGTAAACAATAAACCACAGGGTGTTGTACTTCCTTTAGCGTATAAATTAGCAACCATTCCACTTGCTCCAGTAAAATCTGATGTTGCTGATTTAGCTTGAGCTTTCCTATATGGACTTGGCAAATCAGTCCATGAGCCACCTTTTATACCTTCCACAAGTGTATTTTTGGAACTTGTTGAGATATATTCACTGGCTGAATATCTATCAAAATTGTCGAATGCTAAAGTCACTTCCTGTGCAGCAAAGGCTTTTGGATATTTTATATTAGTATGAACGCTAGTTAATACTACAATTGTAGTTATATAAATCACAATCATTAGAATACTTGTTAATCTGCGTATTCTTTTTTTCATTTTCTATCATACCACCTTTCTATATGAGGTAAAAAACTTATCTAATTTGTTTTATACCAAGAGAAGGCTATATATCCTTCTCTTGGTATATTCAGCTATAATCTTAAATTATTTGTTAGTTCTCTTGTATGCATTTGTTCGTATTTTTACTAGTTCCTGTAATCCCATTCTTTCCAATACTCGTATATACTTGCTCCATGTATTATTGTCAGCAGGATTCAGATTGTCGGTAATAAATCTAACCGCATATTCATTTACAACTGTCATTAAGTTTGCCTCTAATTCTGCTCTCTTTTTATTTTCATCAGCTGTATATTGCATAGCAACATCCGGAATATAATAGTATTTAGGCCTATTCATAAATGCTTTTTCAACTTCACTATAAATTGGATAATATTTCTTTATAGCATCAGGATATGCTACCATGAAACCATTAGGAGCACTTGGAAGATTGAATGCACCCAGCGACATTGTACCACTTGGATTCAAAGGATTCTGAATGTGGGGTAGATATTCATATTCATTTCCTATCTTTTTATATGTTATTCCATATTCTCCATAAGTATGGAAAATTTGTCCTTCTTTTGTAAGAGCCCAGTTTAAATATGCCAGAAGCTTCTTTAATTTCTCAGGTTTTATTTTGCTGTAAAATCCTAAACCATCTGCCGCATATAATGGGTTTCTCTTGAAAAAGTATGCTTTGCCGGGATAAGCTGTAGGCATATCCTTTGACCATGTCCAATTTACGTTAGGAGCTGCGTTTTTATATGTGTTGTTATAACTTGGAATTTGCGCTGGATAACCCCACAGAACAATCCCTTGCCCCAAACTCTGAAATTTTGTAAGTTGCTCTCTTGTCGCTGTTGCAAACTCTTTCCATATCAATCCTGCTTTATATAGTTTGTTTAACAAAATAAGCATTGATCTATAATTATCTTGACTAAAAGCAAAAGGTATAAATTTTTTAGTTAACGGATCAACATATGAAATTTGTCGTACTGCAAGTTCTGGCATTCCATACATAACCATAAAACCACCAAATGCCCACAAGCAATCTCCTTGATTTGCATTTATATAAGGAATCAAACCTGTTAAATCTTTCAGTTTTTTAAACGTTGAATACATTTCATCAGGAGTTAAAGGAAACTTTAAGTCATACTTATCAAATAATTCTTTGCGATAACACCAAGCCATATCAACTTTGGCCGGTCTTCTTCCATGGAATGAATAAACTTTTCCATCAGAATACCTGATAAGCTTATATACCTCATCCCATTCTTCCGCAGTCCATATTTTTAAGTAATTAGGCCATTCCTTTTTTATTTCATCAACAGTGAAACCTTTTAGATACCCGGCACTTATAAATTCAGCTAAATTAAATTCAGGCCTTAAAGCAGTTATATAATCTGGAGCCATACCACCTGCAAACAATAATGTTAATTTTGTTACCCAATCGGTAGATGGTATTTTTATATCTTCAAACTCAAATCCAAACTTGGAGCGCAGTTTCTTATTCAATAAATCATTTTTCACATCAGTGTAGCTTACAACTCTTAATGCACGTGTTATCTTCAATACTTTGTTTGAGCTTGATCCTGCGAATACCACATTGCTGTTGAGAAAAGATACAAAACTGCAACACATTACAATTATTAATGTCCATGCTAATATTACTTTTAATTTAAAACCTTTCTTCATTTTTCAGCACCTCCACCACATTATTCTCATTCTTTCAATGAACCTATCATTACACCCTTCACAAAGTATTTCTGAATAAACGGATACACAATTAACATGGGTAACATCGAAACAAATAAAGTAGCATATTTCACCCCCTTTACATTCACTACGCCCAACTCATTAATAGCACTCAGATCGCCAGATTGAGCAGCCTCTTGAAGCGATTGAGTCATTAATACTATTTGTCTTAAAACTAATTGAAGAGGATATTTATTACTGTCACTTAAATAAATAAGAGCTGAAAACCATGAATTCCAGTGTCCTACCGCATAGTATAATCCTATAGTTGCTAAAGCAGCCTTTGATAAAGGTAAAATTATTTTCCAGTATATGTATATCTCGCTTGCGCCGTCTAAATAAGCTGACTCTTCTAACTCAGGTGGTATACTTTGGAAGAATGTTCTCATTATAAGTAGATTTGTTGTGCTTATTGCACCAGGTAAAATCAACGCCCACATAGTGTTATAAAGTCCCAAACCTTTTACAAGTAAAAACGTTGGAATCAAACCGCCCGAAAAATACATTGGAATTACTATTAACCAAATATAGAATTTTTTAAGCGCCAATCTTTTTCTTGATAAGGGATAAGCAAAAGTAGTCGTCAATAAAAGATTTATAACAGTTCCAACGATAGTGTATATAACAGAGTTTTTAAAAGCTCTTGGCACTGTTCTTGCTTCCCATATCATTTGATATGCCTGTAGAGTAAATTCCTGTGGAAATATTGTAATTGTTCCTCTATCATTTGCTCTTGCGCTACTCAATGAACAAGCCAAAACATTAAGGACTGGATAAAGAGTCACAATCACTGTAACTATCATAGTAATGTTAACTACCACGCTCAGTATTTTTGAAGACAAAGAATTATCTTTTAGCATTTGACCACAACCCTTTCAACCTTTTCTGTTTTAAAAATTTTTACCACAAACTTGTTTCAGAAACTTTTTGTGATATTTTATTTGCAATTAAGAGAATTACAAGATTTATTACTGAATTGAAGATACCTATAGCAGTAGTGTAACTATATTCACCATAGATTAAACCTCTTCTGTATACATAAGTGCTAATAACATCTGATGTTTCATAGTTTAAAGGAGATTGCAACAACAGAACCTTTTCTGCTCCTAATGACATTATGTGTCCCACCTTCAAAAGAAACATAATTGTGATTGTAGGTAATATAGATGGAATAGAAATGTATTTCATTAGCTGTATTCTATTTGCTCCATCTATAATTGCACTTTCATATAATTCTGGATTCACCTGGCTCAGTGCTGCTATGTATATAATTGCACTCCAACCTGTATGTTGCCATATATCACTTACAATATAGATTGTTCTAAACCATTCAGGTTGTGCCAAGAAGTAAATAGGTTCAATCCCAAATTTAGAAAGTATCTTATTTACTATTCCATCGGTTGGTGAAAGATACATAGCCAACATTCCTATAATTGCTGGTAATGATATAAAATGGGGTAAATAACTTACTGTCTGCACAAATTTCTTATACAACTGTTGTCTTATCTCATTTAAAAATAGTGCAAATACTATAGGTATTGGAAATACAAAAATTATCTGATAAACATTTATTAATATTGTGTTCCGTATTAATCTCCAAAAAAATGGGTTATTAACAAAGTTTATAAAATGTTTTAGACCAACCCATTCACTATGCAAAACACCTTTACCAATGTTATAATCCTGAAAAGCTATTATTACCCCATACATAGGTATATAGTGGAATATTATATAGTATATTACCCCTGGCAATGCTAGTAAATGTAAATATTTTTGTTTCCATACTTCTTTTAAGATTTTAGTCATTTGATACACTCCCTTTTACTCTTGTCTACTCTTAAGCCGTATTAGAATTACTAATTAATAAGCATTTTAAGTGAAGATTTTTATTTTAAATCACCTCCCAAAATGCTATAAAGGTAAACTTAATTTCACGCGCTACAAATTCAATTGTCGACTATATTAGTAACACGAGACAAAGATAAATTACAAGTTTCACTTTTCAACTAAAAATCATTCTTTCAATATTTAAATACATTATAATGCATTTATGGCATCTAATATATATATTGGTGTATACAATCTACATCAATATTTTTAATAAAAAAGTTTTTTTCAAAAAATAATTGATTGTTAAAATTCCATTAGTTGCTGTAGAAATTCATTTTGTCAGATGATAAAATTATATTAAGAATCTTATGTACTATATCGACTTAATCGTGGAGGAATATTGATGTTGCAAATATTTAGAAATGGCAAGAAAATATATCTTTATGTTTTCATTACATATTTTATTCTCTTTTGTATATCCATCGCTTCTACAAATTACATTTACAATCAATTGAGAAAATCATTTTCAAATTCTATTATCAATTTTATTGACAATACTCTTCAAAACCAAATAATCTTTGTGGAAAAAGAATTTGAAAAATTAGAAGAAAAGGTTATCAGTCTATCATTTGATCCCTCACTAAGTTATACGTCTAAAATACTGAATCTTCGTGAAGGCTCTCCGGAAATGGCTGAAGTGTGGAATTCATATTTGCATTACAAAAACTTTCTGCTCCCTTCTTTGTTCAATAACACTGAAATATTAATTTTTTTAAAAACAAATGAATTGATATTTTCTGCTTCATTTTTGGGAATCGACTATAAGTACTGCTGGGAAAAGAAAATTTTTAGATGTGAAAATTTGTCCTTTGAAGAATGGTATCAACTTTTCTTCCAAAAAGTTCATAAGGGAGATATATATAACCTCTCTGTCATTGACATTTTGGATAAAAAAATTGACAACCTTTTTATACTATGGTCGTATCCAATTATCACTCAACAAAAAAATGGTGTAATATTAGCAATGTGGAAACATGAAAAATTGTATTCCTATCTTGATAATCTCTTATTTTCATTTGGTTCTTCACTTATAATAAAACGTAAAGGTGATACTGATTATTTAATTAAAATAGGTAACTTGAAGCAATCCGAATTAGATAAGCTGTGCCAATTAAATTTTGCTCAAAATATAATTATAAATTCAAATCAAATCATTATTTCTAGAACTTCTCAAAAAGCTAATCTTCAATATATTGTTTTCTTACCAGCAAAAGTCTTTTTTAAAAAGGTCGATATGTCGATAATAAAATTTAAAGTTTTCATACTCATAATAGCTACTTTAAGTTTGTTACTTACATTTATTTTCACAATTTATAACAGCAAACCATTAGAAGACATTGGTAATATTTTAAGGAATGGAGCATGCCCTGCGAATTTTAAAAGAAATTTTAATATTTATAATAAGTCATTGATAGAGTTAAAATTAGATTTGCTTGAATTATTAAATAAGCAAAAATCTATTGAAAATTATATTCAAGAGAAGAAAAGTGAACTAGTATATTTAAGTCTAAATAAACTTTTAAATGGAACATTTGCAACACAAAAAGAAATTGATACTCTACTTAAAAACTGTGAATTAAAGATTGAAGGTAATATTTTTGCCGTGTCAGTATCAAAAGTGTTAGAACCATGTGAATTTGATGTTGAAGAATATTATAAAATCTGGAGTAAAATAAACGAAGTAATGAAAAAATATTTGGAGAACTCAACTACATTTAAAATGTTACCAATAATAAAGACAGAGATTGAAAATGAAATAGTGTTTGTATTTTATTCTATTGATGATTCGCATGTTTTATTTAAAGAGAACATAAGCAATTTTATAAATTCGCTAAATGAAATTTTATATCTGTCAATGAGAATTCTCTTAAAAACAGCGGTAGGTCAATTTTATCCATCAATATATGAAACACATATATCCTACCATCAAGCAAAATCGCTACTTAATAAGTGTTTACAATATAATAAAGAGATTTTATGGTATGAAAATAGTGAAATTAATGATAGTTTCAACATATATTACCCACCAGAATTAGAAGATAAACTAATAAAAAGTTGCTTGAAAGGTGATATAAACGAGTCTATTCAAATTATTGATACTATCATTAATAAAAACAATGTTTTGAGGAGCGAAAACAATCAAGTGGTTACTCAATTTCTTTTTCATGAATTGGCTTCTACACTTATTAAAATTTGCGGACTTTTGAAATATGAAAAATTTGATAGAATACTCTCTATATTGAAATGTGAACCTAATGTGGCAATTGAATTAGCTAAAAATTATTTGACTGATATATGTAACTTTGCAAAACTTAATAACAATAAGCATAGGGATTTAGTAAACAACATAATTCAATATGTAAAAACAAATTTTTGTGATCCAAATCTCAGCGTATTTCAAATTGCTGAACATTTTAATATATCTTCATCATATGCATCTTATGTTTTTAAAAAATATACTGGTGAGAATTTAAGTGATTTTATTGAGAGATTACGTGTAGAAAAAGCATATGAACTACTTAAAAACGATAAAGGAATTAGTATAGAGGAAGTTGCCAGAAAATGTGGTTATATAAGCACAAATACATTTAGGCGTGCATTCAAGAAAATCATGGGAACTACTCCTTCGCAGATTAATAAGTAAAGACCCCATAACTCTGTTTTAAACGTTATTTTCCCCACAAAAAAAGAGGGATGCACATTTATGTCTTGTTGCCAATGGGCATCCCTCTTTGTTATTCTCTCATATATCTATCTCTTAAAAAACTCCTGCTTTTTCTAAGATTCGATAAAGAATTGCTGCTGCCTCTGACCTTGTTGAATTCTTTTTGGGTTTAAATGTATTATCATTATATCCTGTTACAATACCCAGTCTTGCAGCATTTTCTATAGCTTCCCTTGCCCATGTGCTAATCTGGCTTGCATCAGAATAACTTAATGAAAAATGTTCTTTTTCAAACCCTGTTAATTTGCCATATGCTCTCATAGCAACCACAATCATTTCTTCTCTTGTGATTGGTTCATCTGGTCTAATTTTTTTGCCATTTCCTGCAACAATCCCAGCTTTATATGCTGCTTCTATAATATTTGCATACCAGGCGTCTTTCTTTACATCTTCGAATTCTCCTTTGTAGTCTTCTTCAGCTATGCCCAAAGTTCGTGCAACCATTGCAATGAACTCAGCCCTTGTTACTGCCAAGTTTGGTTCAAATGTTTCTTCAGTTCTGCCCTTGATTATATGCTTTGATGCAAGAATATTTATTGGTTCATAAGCCCAAAAATCTTTTGGAACATCTTTAAACTGTTTATCATATTCAAATGCTCCATAGGTGGAAAGATGATTTATTTCTACTACAACAACATTTGACTTCTTATCAACTTTTCCACCAACATATTCCCATTTTTTGCTTGTTTCATTTAAATAATATATTCCTACTTTTCGAATATCACTTGCATTTTTCACTTCAAAGGCTAATTGAACAGTAAAACCAGAATTTATTTTTCCTTTGCCTGTTTTCACAGTTATATTGTAGATACCCGAAACAGGTTTTAACCCCTCAATTACTTTTTGTTCTTTATTTTCCAATGTAACCACTATCGAATTAGTTTCGTCTTCTGCACTTGCAATTTCTTTCAATGTCAGAATATTTTTTGAATTAAACTTAATGCTGATATCATCAGATTTTATTGAAATTATCTTATCTTTTTCACCTGCTGATTTTACAACATTCATAGGTATTGAAATTTCTTTAACAGGCTTTAAAGAGATACCAGTGACGTCAAAGCCAATCTCTTTCTTTGTATTTTCTGCAATATCTTTTGATATTTTATTTAGATCAATGATTACAGTGGCTTTGTTCGTTTGTTCAACAACTTTTCCGAAATTAGTCTCCTTTTGTCTTTCTGCAGCTACAGTTTGAGTGATTTCTTCTGCTTTTGTTTCTTTTGTTTCTTTCTGTAATTCCTTTTCAGATTTCTCTACATTTTGCAATATAGTTTCTGCAGATGGAATAATCTGTGGTTGAATTTCAATTGTAGATATTTTAGGAGCAATAAATTTCAAGAAGTTGCCCCAGATAATATTTCCATTTGAATCTCTACTATATTGAACTGGTTTTTCTAAACTTGCAAAGTTAGATTCTGTAAGTTTAATCCCCTTTTTATTGACCGACTCTGTACCGTTCCAAAAATAGTTACTATCACTCACAACGCTTTCCGGGTAAGAGTCTTTAGGTCCTGAAACTGTTCTATATGAGACAAAATTCTCAACTTTAAACTGAAGAGGTATTCCTGTATAAGAATATAGTGCTATGTTAGAACCTACATTGTTATAAGAAACGCAGTTGTAAATTTGCACTGCAGGATTGCTGTTGCTAGTAAATCCCGCTCCTCTGTTACCAAACGCAATAGAATTTTTTACGATATGTCCAACTGCGATACCCTCACCGCCCAGTTTAAATCCATTTCCGTCACCTTTTGTAACTGTTCCATCAGTTAAATATCCATTTTCGTATGCAACGCAGTCTTCTATTGTAACTGGTCCTATAGCTCCTGTTCCTAATTTAGTATACAAATCCCATCCATCATCGGTATTATGATGCGCAATGCAACCTCTAAAAACATTTCCTACTCCTGATGTAAGTTTTGCTGCAAATCCATCCGCATTGTTTTCTGAAGGGTCGCGATTATTATATGAAGTACAATTTATTATTAAGTTATAAGACGGCCAATCTGAAATACTTGAAGATAAATCTGTCCTGCTTATCTGAAGACCAGTGTCTCCATTTTCATAAAAATTGCACAGTTCAATTACGTTATAGCTACCTCCAATTACAGCTCCTTGAGTGTTCGGAGCAGAGCGTGCAAAATCGATACCTTTTATATACCAGTAATTGCCGCTAAGAACAAAACCTCCTCCTTTTTTATCAAAATCAATAACAGGTCTTGCCCCAGGAGCAGCAACAAGGTATTTCATAGCGTTTGGCGCTCCATCGTTATATTTTTTGATTTCCAGCTTAGTGCTGCGAACATATACCCCGTCAAGCAAAATAATTTTTTGTCCTTCTCTTACAAAATCAATAGCAGTGTCTAAGTCCAAAGGATTTTGTATAGTCCCATCACCATCACTTGTTCCATTAGGTGCCACATATATATCTCCACCTGGTGCATAGGTCTTCATGGTAACTGTGAAGTTTTTAATAATCCTATCATATGAAGTTAAATATTGAGTATTATCAGGTAGAAATACAATTCTAAAATCTGTAGTCCCTTCATTTAGTTTTGTTTGAACATTTACTATTTCGTTAGCTTTAACTTGTCTGTCCTGAACGATGGTTTCAGAACCTTTCACAATAGTTATAAATCCATCAACATTGCTCTTTACAAGCAAGTTATAATTTTGTTTTGAGGTTTTGTCCAAAGATAGTATACTAAAATCTGGTATAGTTGGACTTTGTGGCGGCATAACTCTTGGTGGATCAGTTTCTGAAGCAGTTACTCTAAAATCTATGTTGTAAACCTCGATTTCTGCAACACGTGCTGCAAAAAATCCCACATACATCTTTGGGGTTTGAACGTTTAGAATGTCTGGTTCATAAAAGATAGCTTCTTTCTCTTCTACCCCATCAAAAAGCTTTCCAATAAAACCACTATTAGTTTTTGCCAACGTGAGCCTATAAGTTTTTGCAGGATAAGTGTTATCAATAGTAGGTTTTTCTTCTTTTAACATTATGCTCTGGACACCTTTACTACCTGTTCCATCAGGTGATGTAACTCCCATTCTCATAAAAAGCTGAGTTCCATTAGGTTTTTTAGTACCTCCACTAAAGCCGCCAACGGCTACCATGTTTGATGCAAAAACACTTGAATCACCCGGCGTTCCTATTGCATCTCTTGCCATAATACCAAAAGATTCTTGACCATCGTGCGGTGTTTTTGCATAGTTTATTACCTTTATATCTGCTGAGAGAACAAAATTATCTTTTGTTGCATCTAATTCTGTGTAATAAAATGTTATACCATCATGGTCAGTTGCTACCTTTCCACCGCCATCTAAAGCTACAATTCTAATTGCTCCATCATCCTTAATTTCAACAAAGTTCTTGGTATCTGAGGTAGATTGCCCAAATCTAATTGATTTCCACTCATATTCTTTTCTCTCTCTTACAGTAACTTTGAAAATTATCGGGTTTACGCTTAAATTAACAGGGACAACTTTTATATCATATATTCCCGGCGTTGAACTATCAAATCTTGAAATATCAATGGTATATTCGTTTTCCGATAAGATTTCTTTATCTCCATTATCATAAACTTTAGACACTACTAATCCTGTTGGATCAAATGATTCACCTATATAATAAGTGGTTTTTGGATACTTAGTAACTTCGATTCCAATGAGTTGTTTTTCTTTTACGGTAACCATAAATTTTGTTGACACACCTTTGTATGAAATGGTAACCTCTTTGTTACCAGCAACAGTAGTGTCAATCGGAGTATATGAATATTCCCCATCCATTAATTTTACCTCTGAATTATCACTATATTTTGCATAAACAATAAGTCCCTTTAAATCTAATTCTTCCCCAATAAAATAGTTTACTTTATTCGGTAGACGTTTTATTTCCAAGCCTATAATTTGAGCATCTTTAACATTTACATCGAAACTTGTGCTGATTTGTGGATTTTCAACTGAAGTTATCATAATAGTCTTCTTACCAGAAGAGTTAAATACATAGCTGTCATCAATTGGAATACCTGATATCGAAAATTTATATTTATCCGATGTCAACTCTAAGGATTTGCCATTGTTATATTTTCCTATCACCACAAGTCCTTCTGGATTGAATTTGTCGCCAATATAATATTCTGTTTTTATTGGCAGATATTTTATTTCAAGTCCTGTACATACTAGAGGAAGAATATTTATGTTAATAATCTTTGAAACGTTACCATATTGAATTGTAATGGGACATACTCCTGGTTTTGTATTATCAAAACCTGTTACAATATAATCATTCTTTGACAGAGTTTCTTCAGTGCCATCTGTATAAATTGCTGTAACTTTGAGTCCACTTAAATCCAAATCTTCGCCAACAATATACTCAGTTTTCATTGAACTTGTATCAACTCTGAGATCTTTCACTTCCCTAATTTCTACAATTTCAAAATTACTAAAAGTTATTTCGGCATCTCTTGCCACATATAAACCTGCATAAATGTAGTCACCAAACATGTTATCAAGATTAAATGTCTGGGTTGTACCATTACACGAAACAACATATGTATTGCCTGATTTTTTTATACTGAGGTCATATTGCATACCAGTTGTCGGAGTTGTGTTTATTAGTGTTATTTTGGTTTGCTGTCCACTTTTCTTATATACAGCCTTCATAACAGTGTCAAGAGCACCAACTAAAATGTAATTTGACGTTTGAGTTGTCGAATCTCCATTTGCTCCAACTTTTTCTCTGAGCATAATTCCAAAAGATTTTTGGTTTGGTGTACTGATACTACTGTTGCTATTAAAACTTATAACAGTTGCTTTTGCTCTTATTTCAAAACTTGCATCTGAAGCAATAGTTTTGAAATAAAAAGATATGCCTTCATCCGTGCTTGCTATTTTTCCACCAGTAGCTTTCAATGTAATTGAACCATCTGAATTAAATGTAGGCGGAGGATTTTTATCAGCACTTGTATTGCTGCCAAATGCTCTAAATTCCCAATCACTTAAGATATTGCTTGTCCCTTCAGCAAAAACAAAACTTAGCTGGCTTAAAATTAAGCTTAAAATAAGTAAAAAACTCAAACTTATTTTTGTCAGTTTATAAAATTTCATTTTAGCTACCCCCCGTTCTTCATTTATCTTGTTTATTGACTGTATAGCCCCACGCAACCGGCCATTGCCCAGCCAATGCTTTTTCATGCAGTACTGTCCCAAAACCCAAAAGAATATTTGCAAAAAACAGAATCACAACAACTAAAAATTTAGTATCCTTTTTCTCCTCACCACTTGACATCCTTTACATTTGATAATTTGTTATTAACTGTTAAATTTTAAATTATTGCTTACTCACCTCCCCTTTTTATGGGATAATATTAAATGGGTATTCATATTTATTGAATTTTTTATATTACTAGCATAATCGTCATGCTACTTGGGGTTAGAGAGGTGGCGAAAATGGTTTTCCATCTCTAACCCCTAACTTTTACTTTTTGCTAATCAGTAATGACCTTGTTTGTATTATTTAGACTCAAAATCCTCCCATAATCTGCTGTATCTTTAACCTTTTGCAGAAACGCTCAATATGAGCGTTATCAAGCTTTATAAAGATTCAAAAAAGTCTGGTCTCCCTCCTCATAGTTGTTGTAAAAAAGGCTTCGGCTCTCTACAACTCTTGATGCCCTCTTGGGCTTATTTAATAAATTCATCGACTTATCAAACTACATACCTTCTTCTTTCTACAACGCTTACTACAAATACTTCGGTAAGCATAGACAATTCTCCTTAGAATCTATGCTTCTGTGCTTCTTTGTCCAAAAATTACTCAAACTCAATACTCTTACTCAGCTTCGGGCTGTTCTCCTTAACTCATATGAACTTCGTTCTTTCTGTAACCTAAATGGCAATGTTCCATCTATTTCAACCTTCTCTCGCTTCAGAAAAATCTTCAACAACGAAATCCAAAAACTTTTTCAAAATATCTCTATCCATGCACATAATATTCCTATTAGGCAGTCCCCTGAACTTGCTTCAATCTTAATCTTCGATACAACCGGTATTGTCCCAAAGGTCCGTGAAAATAACCCTAAATTCATTCATCTACTGCTGAAAAATACCTCAAAAGCTAACCCGCAGCTGTCCTCTGATAAAATCTACTCTCTTGTTTATTCTTCTTTGCCTAAAACTGCAAATAGCTTTTTCCAATATCCGTCTTATGTTCGTAAATGGCCATTTCTGCTGGGCTTTAAAATTCGCTGTCATTACCAATGCTCTCGGTATCCCTTTGGCTTTAGTTCCTCTGTTTGACTCTGATTCTACTTCTACTGACCCTCTGCAACATAAGGCTATCTCTGACTTCTTTTGCTTTATTCCCTTCGATCGAAACTCTATTCTCTTATATTCCTCAAAATTTCTCCACTTTCAACGCTGACAGTGCTTTGGATGCACATAACATCTATTCAACTTTAAAAAACACTTTCAACTTCTCCAAAATCATTATCCCTCTAAATCCAAGAGCCTCTAAAAATACTACACCTACATCAAGCCCTAATATCGTTATATCTGAAGATGGTGTCCCTATCTGCAAAAAGTTCAATCAACCTTTTAAACCTGAAGGCAAATGTCAGGGTAAAAATCGTTCTGTGCGTTTTAAATGGACTTGTCCTATGTCTTCTTACAAAAATGGCAAACGCATTTGCTCTTGCCCTTAAGCCTTGTTACTTTCTCTAAATCTGGCAGAATGTTCTATACTTACCCTGACGATTTTCGCTCTTTCCCAGGTCTGAGCAGAAATTCTCAAGAGTTTTTAGACCTCTACAATAAACGTGTCGCTGTAGAGCAGACTATTTATCACCTAAAATCCTATATGGGCTCCGATGTCATCTGTACTTATGACCATATTTCTATCTTCTCTGATTTCTTACTCTCTGCAATTACTTACTCACTTTTGTTTATCCTTGCTCACAATATCAAACTCTATTGTTCTAAATTAACTATCAAAAAGCTTAACAAACTCAAAAAACTTATCGCTTAAAACTACAATTTCTCTTAAATTATTAATCTACCAAAAATTTGTGACTTTGTTTTTTACTTAACCTTCTAAAGCCAAGAAGCTAGAAGGCTTAGGATACTATTGTCTTTTTTGATATTGTTAATTTTTGTCATATGTTTGTTGCTGATTATTTTTGTTTGCATTGATAATATTTGGTTGTCATTTTGCTTTTCTTTTTGTATCTTGATTGTATTTCATGTTAGTATTGGCATCTCTTATCTTCAATCACCACCCATTTTGCAAACGGCTATATTTTCTTTTTTGCGAAAAATTTTTATACAAATAATCCTATGATTATTATAAAGCCCTAAGGAACATTTCTCTAATTTTACTATATTTATTTTAACTGCTGTGTATAGTAGCTATTTATTAATCTGTATATAATAACAGCAACCTCAGCTCTCGATGCATTATCGGCAGGTTTCAAAATATTGTTACTTCCCTGGACAAATCCTTCTGCTACAAATTTTTGTATGCTCTCTTTTGCGTAGTTTGAGATTTTCATTGCATCTTTAAAAGCATTTATATTCATACTCCCGTTTTGATACTTGTAACCTGCAACTTTTAATGCTCTGTCAGCCATAACAATCATATCCTGTCTTGTAATATACCCCTTTGGATTAAATTTCCCGTCTCCAACCCCATTTACAATACCAAGTGCTTTTGCTATAGCAACAGCATCATAATAATAATCATCTTTCTTAACATCTACGAAACTATCGTTCTTAACAGGTGCACTGAGTTCAAGAGATCTTACAAGCATCAGTAAAAAGTCTGCCCTTGTTATTGGTTTTTGAGGTGCAAAGTTATTGTTATCAACCCCGTTTATTATTCCTCTTGATGCTAATATTTCTATTTGTTCTTTTGCCCAGTTAACATTTTTTATGTCAGCAAAAGTTTTATGGTTTTCTACAACAATATACTTAGCTGAATCTCTTGCTCTAAATGCAATTTCTTTATTGTTTGTAAAATACATACTGCTTGCAACAGGCTCAATCTTGCCATCTTCAGCTACTTTCATCACTGCTAAATACTTTGTTTGAACCCCAATTGAAGGAACATATTTACTTTTTACAATAACAGGTTTTTGTACATCTTTGTTTGTTAATACTTTATCATCAGCTTTGACCTCAACTTTTAAAGCCATTTCTATGCTTTTCCCTACCAATTGCTTGATATCATTTAAATCTTCGCTTGAAATTTTACCTATGTTAACACTCAAGTTCTCAACTTTCAATGAACTTGAAACTATATCTGCAGGAACTTTTACCTGAGCAATATTCGTTGAAATATCAAAAACAACATTTTTATCCACAACAGCTTTTAATGGAATTACTTGTTCGTATTCTAAAACGTTGGTTTTTGTATCAACAGAAATCTGAATAATTTTCTCTCCATTTTCATTAGTCTTTACATTTGCCACTATCTGAGATAATGTCTTTTCATCAACTTTAGAGATGGCTACCTCTCCAACTACTTGAATTTGAGGTTTAATAACCGTTGACTGCACCTGTTGAGTCTGTTGCTGCTGACTGGTTTGCCCCTGCTGTGTTTGTTGAGTTTGAGTTTGCTGTTGGGTCTGTTGCTGGGTTGAAGTACTTGTGCTTGGTAAAATAACGCTAACACTTGAGGAACTTGATTGTTGGGTAGTTGTATATGTTATTGTTTTTGAGATAGGCGCTGCTAAATCTTTTGAGTATATATAAACTGTATAAACACCTTCTGACTTGCCTGCAAGAGAATATTTAAATTCATAAGTCCCATCGTTCCCTGCAGTTGTCTGATCCAAATAATCTATGTTTCCAAACGGGTCTAAGACCTTTACAGTCACACTGGCATTTGTAATTGCCTTGCCATTAATCACAAGATATTTATTTGAATCTATACTTATATTCACTGTAAAATTTGCCGATAGTACTGGAAAAGCTAAAAGTAATATTGCAATTGCACAAAATAACGATATAAAATTCTTTACTCTTTTCAACTGAATTTCCCCCTTTTTCTTTCTTTTTTAGAGAGGGGAAAGGCAAAAACACCTTCCCCTCTGAAAATCAGTATCTTAAATCTCAAGATAAACTTTACTTAAAGGTTGCAATATTGGAAAGATTACCTTTTGTCTTTAACGTGTCAACAATGTAAGCTTTTATTACCGGTCCATTTACATTGTTTACTTTCAAACCTGCTTTGTATGTTATAGTCTTTCCTGCTTCTATTGATATCTTTTTACCTGCATATGCAACTAATATACCCTTAGAGTCAAATATTCCAACTATAATTGTTCCATTTCTTCTAAGTCCTGTATTGTTTTTAATATTTACGGTTACTATTATGTCTTTATTGGAACCTATTGTACTCAAGCTTGTACCCGCTATGTTTTTAACTTGAATAATCTGAACTGTAAAAGCATTTGAACCCCAATCAATTTCATAAACAACTTTGAATGTTGTTATTCTAATATTTCCACCTTCATCAACAACAACCAAATCTAAACTGTTTTCACCTTCTACCAGTGAATAATCAAAACTAAACTCTTTATTGGCTTCAACAATTAAACTTCCTAAGGTTTCACTATTACGCTTGAACGTCACAGTTCCATTTTTGCTTATTTTAGCTTTTACCGTTACAGTCGACTTTGTTGTCTTTGATACCGGTGCCTGAAGTACTGTTATTTCAGGTGCATAGTTTATAAAATCAACAGTTAATAGCTTCACTATATTTTCTCCTGCTTTTGAAGCAATAACCAATATATTGTTTGTTCCATCTGCTAGAACAACTGGAACAGTTACTTGTGTATTAGCAGTATAGGCAGGATTGGTATAAACAACTTCATTTCCTCTTTTCACCGTCAGTTCACAATCTGAGTCAACAGTTATGTTAATAGAATAATTCATCTTAGTTGTAGAATCTTTTTGAGGATTCCCAATATAAACCTTAATTGGATCATAAATAGTATCAATAAAACTATCTGCATCCCAACCATCTAAAACATTTTGTTTTGTATAGACTTGTGCCATTACATCATCAAGCTGAGGTCTATATCCATTAATTTTAGCACCAGGTCCATAATTTTTATATTCATAGAACCTCTCATTTTGTGGATAAAACCAAATTGTATTACCAGAGCTATCAGTTGAACTCATAGATGTCCAGCCATAATCATTAATGTGCTCACCTAGATACGACTCTCTAATTACAACATTTACCCATCTGTTCAAATCAGCACTTGGATGCCATGGTCTACCTAAATAAACTGAGTTTGCTACTGTTATATTAGATATGAATTTGCAATTTACAAACAAGAAACCAAAATTAGCTGTTTTCGCTGTTGATGCAGCTGTAACATAACCCTTGGGAGTAATGCCTGCTCTATCAACCGAAAAGATAGTACAGTTTTCAAATACAGCTTGTGCTGCACCAAATATAAAATCAACATCACCTTCAATATAGCAGTCTTTAAAGTATTGTCTACCCTGGTCTGCATATAATGTATCTTGATTACCTATAAATCTGCAGTTTTTAAACACCATCTTATCTGCGAGCGACTTTACTGCAACAGCCTGTTTGCTTGAAATAGGTTGATTTTCATCAAATGCATTCTCGAATGTTATATTCTCTGCAGTAAAGTTAATAGCACCGCTATTAATAGTGACACTTGCACTACCTGATGTACCATATGTTCCCGTTCCATCTGGTTTTGGAGTCCCTGCAGCAACATCGTATGTCAGTATTGTTGTCATTGGATCTTCACCAATTAGGCTTATATTAGGAGAATTTATAGTTATTTTTTCATAGTATCTTCCACTCTTGATAAATATAACAGTTCTCTTTGTGTTATTTGTTGGAACACTATTTACAGCTGCTTGAACAGTTTTGAATACCTTTATACCATTTACAATATCTCCATCATTTCCAGTATAATTTTTATCAACCATAATATCAAAATTAGCAAGGTATATAACATCAAATTTTTCAGTTGTTGTGTTTCCAGCTAAATCCTTGACAATAACTTCTATCTTATTTCTTCCTTTTTCAAAGTTTACATTGAAAGTTGCAGTTGTGTTAGCTTTCAGATAGTAATCCTGATATAATACCATATTGTCCTGCTGTAAAGTTACATAAGCATCCTCATTTGTGGAAAATGTCATACTATAAGCACTGCTGAGCACTGTGGGCTGAGGTTTTGATACCCAGTTAATAACAGGTTGTTTATTGTCATATACTATATTCAAGACAGTCTGTTTTGTTTTTGACGCATCACCTGTCTGCATATTTACTATTATTGTATTGTCACCCGGTACAAGCTCAACAGGCAATTCAAACTCGCTCTGCCCACCAATGTCAATATTTTTTGTATATCCATTAGCTATATTTGAAACTGTAACCTTTCCATCCACATTAGCATATCCTTTAATTTTATATTCTCCTACATTTGTCCCCTCTTTTTCTTGATTATATATCTCAATAAAATTGTCCGTTGTAATCAAATTTATATTAGAGAACTTTGCAACATTATAGTTATATAGTTGATTTGTCGCTTGAGCAGAATCAACTGCAAAACCAATATAATATTCATTGCCAATATCAAGATTATAACTACCAATAGTATTCCATGTAATACCATCAAGTGAATATGCAGCTTCAACAACTTGGCCTGTTTTCTTTATCTTCAACCATGATATATCAATATTTACAACTGTGTTCGGAGAACTTGCAGTAACATCGCCTGTATTAGGCATCTGGGCATTTGGTACCAATCTTGAAATAAATCTCACTGCAGTTGGCTGAGTAAGTTTATCAGCTTTGACATATGATTTTGCAACAAATGCTGCAACAGATCCTGGATCAAGCGAACCTCTGACCATCAATCCTGCAAATGCATTATGATCAACCTTTTCAAGATAATCTATTTTGGCAATAAGTTCTGCATCACCATAAACTTTTCTATACACATAGCCAAACATATCAGTTGAATCACCTATTTTCCCATTAGCTCCAACCGTTAAAACACCGTTATTATCAAATGAAGCCGTAGTTTTTATCGCTGGATTTCCAATGTCGGCAATTTTCCATGGAAGTATAGTTTCTGAACCTTTTGCAAATATTCTTATTGCCGTTGACTGAGTTGAAAGTCCAGTTGAGTCATAAGCAACAGCAACAAGATAATGTATTCCTTCTTCAATTGCACCTATTGTGTATGAATATGGTGCTGTAGTATCCTCACCTATTTTTACTCCGTTATCATAGAAAACCACTTTTGTTATGTTTGCCCCATTAAAAGCATTTGCTCTTGCTTCAACTTTTAAAGCTGACTTTGCAGCAACAATTGCATTGTAACCTGGATTTATTATAACTACTTCTGGATTTTTTGGTGCATAGCTCATATTTACTAATGAATTGAGGTAATTTTCAAGATTTGTATAACCATTACCAAATTTATACCCATTCCTATCATTCGGGTCATTTGGATTGAGTCCATTTGAAATCTCCCAGTTATCTGGCATACCATCATGGTCGCTATCCTGCGGTGCCTGTGCTGTGTTTAGTTCTGGATACCCTCCTACCTCTGCTTCTGTGTTTATAAATCTTCCAAGCCCGTACTTAATTTCATTTACAAGCCTTGCATCAACAGCATCTCTTTTTGGATATACAGCTCCTGCTTTTGCAAGCACTTCCTGATATGCTGTCTGTGCATCCTGAATGGTTACATCACCTGGAATATCCACTGGTTCAGTCAATTTTGTATATGTCCCGGTTGCAGTTATTCCAAGTTCATTGTTATTTGTTACCTCAGCATTACCTTCAACTACATTCCCTGATATATACCATGAAGATGGATACCCATTCGGAGTTGGATTTGCAATTCTTGATTTTACACTGTCTTGAGTACCTGGACCCGGTTTGTAATAATTATTTATCAAACTAACAGTACTGTTTTCTCCGCCATATGTGTTGTTGAATCCCCAGTTGTAAATAACGTTGTTTATAAACTCAACCTTCGCATCTGGAATTGGAGCACTACCAACATTTACACGTGGAAGTCGACTTGTGTGATTCATTAAAATGTTGTGATGCCATGTAGCATTGTATCCTCCCCAGATACCACCATAACCATGTCTGCCTTTCCAGTGGCCCGACATAGTCAAACTTTCTGCTGCTATACACCATTGTACAGTTAGATTATCAGTTCTGTATATTGAAAGAGTTTCATCTACAGACCAGCTAAATGAACAATGGTCAATTATTATGTCTTTGCTTCCACCAAAACTTGTAAGCGCATCTGGTTCTGCATTAATGTTTGCACTTCCCGGCCTAAATCTCAAATACCTTATTATAATATTACTTCCTGTAATTCTAACACCATAATCTGCTATACAAATTCCATCTCCTGGAGCTGTCTGACCTGCTATTGTAATATTAGAACCACTAATCACAAGTTCTGACTTTAAATGTATCGTTCCTGAAACTTTAAAAACTATAGTAACATTGTTAAGTTTAACACCATCTCTTAAAGAACCAGGACCACTGTCATTTAAATTAGTAACCTCATAAACATCTCCACCACGACCGCCTGTTGTATACATTCCTGCACCCTCAGCGCCCGGAAATGCAGGAACCAAGTTTTCTGCTCTTGCTATCAAGTTAAAAGGTATCAAACTTAACATAAAAGCTATTATGATAAAAACACTTAATAATCTTTTCTTCACTCTGTTTACCCCCTTTTTTAATAGACAAAAATTATGAAAATTTGTCTCTGATTGGGCAGAGGAAGAAAAATCAATCTTTTCTTCCTCTGCTCAAAAATATGTTTATTTAATCTCAATAGCAGAGGATAATGGGATCATTCCTTCCACAGAATTCCATATAAATGCTTTTACCGTAAGCCCTGAAATTGAAGAAGGTAATTGCAACCCTGCTAAAAGTTCTTCTGTAGAAGATGGTAAAACTGTATCGTATGAGATACCATAACCAATCATCTGGTTTTGACTATTATAGTAAACAATTATAATTGCTACATCTTTTTCAACATTCAACTTATTCTCAGCTTTTGCAAGAACATTTATTGTAGTATTTGGAATCAAAGCTGTTATTTGATTTTCATCGTCATCAACAAAACTTATTTCCTTTATCATGTATTCATAAATAGTCTTCCACTGATATTCAACTGTATTGCCTGCCCTATCTCTGACTGTCAACAATATGACATTGCTGCCTTCTACAAGAGGTAAAACAAATTCTTTATCCTGAAGAGACGGACAGTATATGTTCTCAAAGACTGCTTGTTCATTAATCTTTATATCTGCGTAAATATCTTCACTTGGCATAAACTTTATTATAGCTGAAGGGGCTTCATTTTCATACGCTGCCGGGGTCTTATCAAAAGTAATTTGTGGTTTTACAGTATCATAAACAACCTTCACAATTTTATTAGATACGTAACCGTCTTCTGACATTCCCAAAAGTTCAATTGTATTTATTCCATCCTTGAGCGGAATGTTTATACTGTACTCTCTATCATTATTTGCTATATCAAATGTTGAGATAATCTCATTTTCTTTTTTAACTGTTAATGAAGCACCAGCAAAAATTTTTCCTGATAAGTTGAACACAGATTTATTGGTATACATTTCTTCCGGGGAATTTACTGTGTAAAGCTGTTTCTTCATTAAAATAAAATAGAACACACATCCACTGCTAACTCCCTGAGAACCAAGTTCAACCAAAGAACCTTTGCTAAAAGATTTTTTATAAAGCAAATATGTCACCTGCGGGTTTGTACCATTATCAGTTATTTTATAATCTGTTAACTCCCATGAACTCAAGAATACAGGTACCTGATTTGAGGTATATAATCGTGAGTCAAGCGCAACATAAATATCAACATCTTCTGTGACAGTAAAACTTGCTACCACAGGTGTAGTATTGTATGCTCTTGAAAGGTTTGCCGTACTTATCCAATAAGCACCTTCTAAAACTGTTGGCATTGATACAACAGCATAATCTCGATCACCAAAAATCTTGCTTCCCACCTGCAAATTGTACTGAAGCGACCAATTTGTTGAATTATCCTGGTCATATACTATTAAATTTGTTACATAATGTGGTGGTAAAAGAGGCTTTGCAGAAACTTCCTGAGCATTTGCACTTGTTCCACTGTTGTTGCTTGCATTCATCGTAATATAATAGGTTAAACCTTCCAACCTCTTGAATGTATATGAATAAGCTGGATTCCCATCATCATATACAACTGTACTCACAGTATAGTTTTTAGAACTCTTACCTAAATACAATGTATATTTTTCTGCGTCCTCAACTCTGTTCCATCTCACTGTTATTTCAAGTACACCAGGTATTACTTCAAAGGTTGGAACAGCAGGTATTGGATATGGTGTTATAACAACTTCATCAGAACCTTCACTGAGTCCAATATTGTTGCCTGCAAAAAGTCTTATATAATATGGCTTCTTGTTCACAAGATTATCAAATTTGCACTCATAAGTTTGATTGGGTAGTCCATTGTCATTTACTATCTTCCAATTCGTATAATTATTTGATTCTTCACCTATATATACAACATAATAAGTTGCTTTAGACACAGTTTTCCATTTTATTGATACCCAGCCATCACTGTATGCTGTCTGCATTACTGTGGGTTTTTGTGGGGGGACTGGTTTTTCCGGAACAACCATAACAACATCCGATTCTGTTATCCCATATTCATTTTTTGCTTTCACTTTTACAAAATATTGCTTACCATTTGTAAGGCCCCCTATTGTATAAAATGCATTTCCCTGCAAAACTAATAGTCCTTCTTTTTCTTCTGTGATATCAGTAGCAACTGCATTAAAGTTTGAGCCATCTTCTGAAATATAAACATCATAAGAAACAACATTCCTGTCATAATTCCACATAAGTTTTACTTTAGAATCATCAGCTTCGGCTGTGAGTTGCGGTTTCTGAGGAACATTAAATATGTCTGATAGATTCTGAGGATTTGTGTTTGAATCAGCCACTCCTTCTTTTATTCTCACAAAACTTGTCTGAAGTGTAGCAGGATTGCCGTTGCTTCCTTGAATTGCAACACCAACACCAACATACAACGTAGAATTTAAAACACCTGCATCAGATCTTGACCCAATCGGACCTTTCCATGTTATTAGCCCTGTGTTTGCATCAACTGCGCCATAATATGACGCTATGTTAGATGAAGAAGATCTTACAATTTTCAATACACATGGAAATGATATTGCGCTTTGAGTTGATGAACCAGCTGAACTTCCAAATCTTCTTTGAGCTCTTAAATCCCACTTAGTAGCGCTTGCACTATTGTACTCTACAAGTGCTGCGTAATATGTGTCTTGTATTCCAAGCCCATTTCTTACTATCAAGCCGCCACGCGGATAGTTAGAATTCGCATTAGCAAATGAAATTGGATCTTTGATATAAACATAGGCTGTAAAGATAGTATTGTTTACCTGTGTATAGACAAACGGAAAATAGTCTACTGTTGTTGATGTCTGGGTAGTTGTTCTGTTTATTTCTGCTTGAGTTGTACTTACAGTAATTTTTCCCGTTTCATGATCAAATGTTCCTACAGGATCAGCTGGTTGATAATTTGAGTCACCTATTACTTTATAGTTCCATGTGACAGGCCATGTCCCTGCAAATGCTTTTTCAGTAAACAACCAATTTATTCCAATTACGGTATTGATTAAAAAGATAACTATGACAATTAAACTTATAATCCTATTTTTTCTCATCTACTTACCTCCTTCATTTGTTTGATATTTTTCTAATATATTACAATCTTTTAATCTTTTTCTTTGAACACACCCCCATTTTTATGTGATAATATTAATAGTTTGGTGAAAAATTTTTAATAACTGGTTATTTGAAGATCTATTTTGTTAACAGGGGTTAGGGTCCTCGGCTTTAAGTTTCTTCACTCTAACCCCTGTCTTTATTTTATTTCTACTCAGCAACCAAATTAGATACGTTATCCAAACTCAAAATCCTCCCATAATCTGCTGTATCTTTTGCCCTGCACCTGTAAAACTCTACATTCTCACAATTGTTAAGTTCAAATGCTGCACCTTCCTGATTAATCACAGAAACATTCATGAATCTGATATTTTTAACAGTATTTATTACAAACCCTCTTTTTGCCATTGGCTCTAAATAGCTCATCATGGCAGGAAGTTCAGGTTCAGGGTTTTGTGCCATCTCAACTGTAACATTAGAAAATACAACATCTTCGATTGGCATCTCGGTAAGACCATATAAAAAGCCTGCTGCAGCTCGTGCCTCTCTCACAACAACATCGCTTATATAAATTCTTCTTACCACTGGAGTTGTACTGTCTACAGGATAAGGTGACTTGTCCCAAACCTTCTTTTCTTTCCCGCCTTTGCCGCAATGATAATACATATAAAATGCAAATGGACACATTACATTTTTCATAACAATGTTTGAAACTCTTATATCCTCAACAACTCCTCCTCTTCCACGTCGGGTTTTGATTCTTATTCCTCTGTCTGTCCCCTCAAAAATGCAGTTTGAGATAACAACATTTCTAACGCCACCGCTCATCTCACTACCAATAACAACCCCGCCATGCCCGTGCGCCATGATACAGTTTGTGATGGTAATGTTCTCACAAGGTATCCTTTCTTTACAGTCTTCTGTCCCGGATTTTAATGTTACGCAGTCATCACCAACATCTATGTAACAGTTTGAAATTCTCACACCTTTGCATGACTCAGGATTTATCCCATCTGTGTTTGGCGAATCATAAGGATTTTGAATTTTAACATTATGAACTGTAACATTCTGGCATTCTATAGGATTTACTGTCCAGCTTGGAGAGTTTACTATCTTTATTCCTTCGATGGTTACATTATTACATCTGTAAAAACATATAGAACGAGGTCTTGGATATTTAAGCTCTTTATCCCTGTGAAGACGCCACCATTTCTCGCCCTGTCCATCAATAGTGCCAAATCCAACAACCGCAACGTTTTCAGCATTTTCAGCATATATCAGTGGAGAATAAACCTGCATTTCTTCGCCTTCCCAGCGTGTATATACAAGCGGATAATCTTCTATGTCCTGTGAAAACTTTAGCACAGCACCATTTTCTATATAAAGTGTCATGTTACTTTTAAGATGAATTGGACCTGTATGATATATACCTGCCGGGACAAAAATTGTTCCCCCACCATGCTTTTCACACGCTTCTATTGCCCTTTTAAAAGCTTCTGTGTCCTTGTCAATGCCATTACCCTTTGCTCCAAACTCAACAACATTTACAACCATCTTCCCCTTTGACCTCCTGTTTTAGAAACTTACTCAAAAAGCCTTTCTACCCATGCACTTGCTTTCAAAAATGCTCCAATACCTTTTAGGTCATTTGTCTTTATTGGTTCACTGATATAATACTCATACGACCCATCTCTGTACGGATTTCCACCAAGTCCTGCAACCATACAAACTCCATTGAGATTTAAAAGCCCGTTCTCATCCTCTTCAACAAACCTGTAAATTATCCCCTCATATGCTCTTTCAAGTGCTTTTATATAACTTGAGTCCAAATATCCCTTTTCTATTCCCTTTGCAAGTGCATATGCAAACATGCATGAAGCTGAAGCCTCAGGATAGTTTCCATTTCTGCCTATAAAGTTAACAACCTGATACCAAACACCTGTCTCAGGGTCTTGATACTTCAAAATAGCGTCAATAAGCTGCTTGAAAATAGATAAAATGGTTTCTCTTGACTGATGATCTTGGGGTAGAAAGTCAAGCACATCAACTATTGCCATTGCAAACCAGCCCATTGCTCTTCCCCAGAAATTTGGAGAACAACCTGTGATTTTATTTGCCCATTTCTGCTGTCTACTTTCATCCCATCCGTGAAAATGCAAACCTGTAATAGGGTCTTTTGTATTTTTTGCACAGAGAATAACCTGTTTTGCAACATCATCGAAGATATCTTCAGCTTCATCCTGCCCTATAAGTGTTGCATACTCGGCATAAAAAGGTGAACCCATGTAAATTCCATCAAGCCACATCTGATGAGGATATATGTTTTTGTGCCAAAACCCACCTTCTGTTGTCCTTGGATGAGTTTTGAGCTGACTTCTGAGAAGCTGTGCTGCTTTTCTATACTTTTCCTCTCCTGTTTTTCTATATAAAAACAACACTGCTTTCCCGTTGTTTATATGGTCTATATTGTACTCTTCGGGTGAGTACTTCTTTATACTTCCATCATCCTGAACAAAATAATCTATATTCTTTTTTATATATTCAAAGTACTCTTCATTTCCTGTGTTTTCATATATATATTCAAAACCCTTGAAAACTACACCGTAATCATACTGCCACTTATCTGTAAGTTCCGGAAACTTTGCAAGCACACTGTTTGCCATTCTTACCGAATAATTTGCCTTTGCAAATTGTTTTAATTTTTTCATTCCTCAATCCATCCTTTCACATATGACTCATATATCTTAATTGAGATTGCAAAAATCTATCGAAAATTTTATCTGTTTCACTATGCATATTACATAAATTAATTTTCAACATTTATTTTAATTCGAAAGAGTGCCTTTTGCATCAAGAAAATATTAAAATACATATGAAAATATTAACATGACAGGAGTTCAGGAACTTTTCAAATTGTCATGGAAATTTTTAAGGTTATAGTGACAATTTTAATCATGAAGCTTCATTTCTTTAGAATCCCATCTCGAAAGGAACAATAACAATATTTATACGACCCTCAAATTTCATACCATGGTTTATTATGGTAATATAATTGCACATTCTTGCCTTAATCTGGCAATCCATACAGTATCCTGTTTCAACACATGGAGTTTTGTGATTATTCCTTTTTGAATTCATAGGTGCAATCTTTTTAAGTCTCTTGAATGCTTCATCCAAGTCTTCAACAACCTTGTTAACACCAGCTACAATTATTACCTTTTTTGGCCCGAAAATCATAGCAGATACTCTGTTACCTGAGCAGTCCACATTTACAAGCTCTCCATTTTTAGTAATTGCATTAGTAGATGTGACAAGAACATCTGCTAAAAGCGACTGACGCATAAGTTCAATTCTCTCTTCAGCTGTCATTTGTTTGTACCTATCAAAAAGCTTATATGGACCATTTCTGAATATTTCTATTAAACCCAACTCTTCTATTGTAACAGAACCCCCGAGGGCTATACTTGAACCCTCGGGGATCAATTCCAAAACTTTTTTTCTTGCATCTTCTAAAGTCGGTGCATAAAAAGCATTGTATTTTCTTCTATTAAGTCTTTCTACAATGTCCTTTGCAATAAGTTCATTTTGCCATGCTTTATACTGGTTCATATCAAAAACCCCCAAAAAACATTTTTACCTTGCAAGCCAGCCACCATCAACATTCAATATACAGCCATTGACATATTCTGACGCATCAGAAGCCAAAAATACAACTGCTCCCTGCAAATCTTCCGGTGTTCCCCATCGACCTGCCGGAATTCTTGAAAGTATCTCAGCACTTCTTACAGGGTCTTCACGAAGCTGCTGAGTATTGTTTGTTGCCATATAACCCGGTGCAATTGCATTGACGTTTATATTGTACTTTGCCCACTCATTTGCAAGCGCTTTTGTAAGACCTGCAACACCGCTTTTGCTTGCTGTGTATGATGGAACTCTAATTCCGCCCTGGAACGAAAGCATGGATGCAATGTTTATTATTTTTCCGCCTGTTCCTTGTTTGATGAACTGTCTTGCTGCCGCCTGACAGAAGAAGAATACTGTCTTGAGATTAATTGCAAGCACATCGTCCCAGTCTTTTTCTGTAAAGTCAATAGCATCACATCTTCTGATTATTCCTGCATTGTTCACTAAAATGTCAAGCCTGCCAAACTCCTGAATTGTCTTTTCTATAATCATGTTAATCGGCTCGATTGTCATTAAGTTTGCCTGAATCTCCAAAAACCTTCTTCCAATTGATTCTATTTTTTGTTTTGTCTCTGTACATGGAACATAATCAACACCAACAATATCAGCTCCAGCCTCGGCTAAAGCAATTGCCATTCCCTGACCCAAACCTGTTGACGCACCTGTTACAATTGCAACTTTCCCATCAAGTTTGAATTTGTCAAGTATCATTTTAAACACACCTCCATAAATTATATTTTTGTTATTTAAGTTCCTTCATTGGAACAGGATTAACATCAGAATATGACTGGTTTTCTCCAGCCATTGCCCAGATGAATGTATAATTTTTAGTGCCAACTCCAGAGTGTATAGACCAGCTTGGACTGATTACAGCCTGTTCGTTTCTTACAATAATATGTCTTGTCTCCTGCGGCTTTCCCATCAAATGCAACACAAAAGCATCTTCAGGCATGTCAAAATAAAAGTATACTTCCATTCTCCTATCATGCAAATGGCAAGGCATTGTATTCCATACATTGTTTGGCTCTAAAATTGTCATTCCCATTACAAGCTGACAGCTTTTTACCCCGTCTGGATGGATGTATTTATATATTGTTCTTTCATTTGACTCTGAAAGCGAACCAAGATGAGTTGCCTCAGTATTTTTTATGTCAATCTTTTCTATTGGATATTGTTTATGTGCAGGAGTTGATACAAAGTAGAACTTGGCAGGATTTGCAGGCTCGTCACTACCAAACTCTATTTTCTTTGTTCCCATGCCAATGTAAAGTCCGTCCCTCTTGTCAAGTTCAAACTTTTGACCATCTGCCACAACATACCCTTTGCTGCCTATATTGATTATCCCAATCTCTCTTCTTTCAAGAAAATACTGAGCACCAATCTCTTTGCCATCTTCCAAGATTAGAACTTCTACCGTTGGCACAGCACCGCCAACAATAACCCTGTCAACATGAGTGTAGACCATGTTGATTTTTCCATATTCAAACAAGTTTTCAATCAAAAACTCCTTTCGTATCTCATCTGTAGTCAAAGTCTTAAATTGATCAGGATGCATTGCATATTTTACTTCCATTTTAGAAAATACCTCCTTTTTATAATTATCTTTTCATCATACCAGAACTGTCATGCCCAAGTGCCTGTTTAATCTCGTCTTCAGACGTAATGAGACTATCACCTTCTACAGTGTGCTTCAAAGCACACATGTATGTTGCTACCTCAAGCATCTTATCGCTCTCAAGCTCTCTTAAAATTCCATATAAAACACCTGCTGTAAAAGCATCTCCGCCGCCAACCCTGTCAATAACTTCTATTTCGCGCTTTTTTGAAAATACAATATTTCCATTTTCATCTTTTGTATAAGCAAAAAAGATGTTTTTAGAAGCAGATATACTCCTTCTTGCAGCAAGAATTATTCTCTCCAAGTTTTGGTACTTTGTTTGCAATCTTTCAAATAAAATCTTTTGACCATCTGTAGTAAGGTCAATGCCTTCAAAATATTTTTCTTCCATATCAATCTTTAAAACTCTTCTCACATGCTCTTCGTTTGTAATTAAAATGTCCACATACGACATAAGATCTGAAATCACTTCATTTGCTCTTTCATAGTTCCACAGTTTTGACCTATAATTGATGTCAAACGCCACCTTTGCACCTGCATTTTTTGCTGTCTTGAAAACCACTTTTAGTTCATTTAACACATTTTGTGATAAAGCAGCAGTGATTCCTGTTGAGAAAAATATCTTGGTCTTTTTCAAAATATCTTCCCAGTCGATATCCCCAGGCTGTATCTCATTTATGGCAGAATCTGCTCTGTCGTACACAACAGAAGATGCTCTCTGCCCTACACCCTTTTCAAGAAAGTAAATTCCAATCCTTTTACCTTTTCTTTTTATATAGCTTGTGTCAACTCCATATCTTCTCAAAAAGTTTACAGTAGCATCACCAATAGGGTTTTGTGGAAGGAGTGTAACATAGCTTGTCTTCACCCCAATGTTTGACAGAGCAACAACAACGTTTGCTTCAGCCCCGCCAAAATTGATATCAAAACTTGTCGCCTGTAAAATCCTCTGATACCCAGGCGGTGAAAGCCTCAGCATTATCTCACCAAAACTTGTCACCTCAAACATCACTTCTGTACCTTCCCCTTTGCCATCTTTATCTTCTCCACAAACTGCCTGCATACCTCTTCTACTTTGCTAAAGTCTCCATCCTTTGCATACTTTGTTATATTACCGCCAACGCCCACAGCAAAAGCACCCGCTTTTATCCACTCATCAACATTGTCAAGATCAACCCCACCTGTTGGCATAAGCCTTGCCTGTGGGATTGGTCCTTTGTATGCTTTTATAATTTTCGGCCCGAAAAGCTCGCCAGGAAAGATTTTTATAACATCTGCACCGCACTCAAGGGCTTCCACAACCTCTTTTATTGTCATAGCGCCGGGCATTGAAGCTATCCTGTACCTGTTACAAAGTTTTACCATTTCAGGATTGAAGTATGGACTTACAACAAACTTTGCACCGGCTAAAATTGCAATTCGTGCTGTTTCGCTGTCAAGAACTGTACCTGCTCCTATTATAATCTCATCCTCCTTGTACGTGCTTGTAAGATACTTTATTATCTCGTCAGCGCCGGGCACTGTAAAGGTTATCTCAATTGCGCTGGCACCACCTTTTATACATGCCTCTGTAATCTTGAGAGCCTTCTCCTTAGTCTCTGCACGAACAACAACAACAAGCCCATTGTCATTTATCTTTTGCAGAACCTGTTCCTTTTCCATCCTCTTGCATCTCCTTTCCTTGATAATCTTCTTTATCCTCGACATACCCAAGCCTGTGAGAAATCTTCTTTGCAGTCTCAACAACCTTTTGCGCTATTTCTTCATCTTTATGAGGTGGCAGTACACTGGTCGGTGCTGAAATGCTAATAGCAGCAATCATCTCGCCTCTATAGTCATATATAGGAGCAGCGATACACCTCACACCTTCTTGCAACTCTTCATTGTCAACTGCAAAGCCTCTATTTCGAACAAATCTTATCTCATGCATAAGCTTTTCTACATCCGTTATGGTGTTTTGTGTATATGGTTTCAGAGAAATTGTTGATAGCATCTTTTCAACTTCTTCATCTGAAAGCTTGCTAAGCATCACTTTCCCAAGAGCTGTGCAGTATGCAGGGACTCTTTTGCCAATTGAGGAGTAAAGCCTTATTGAGTTTACCTGTTCAATCTTGTCAATGTATACAACATCAGTACCGTCAAGAATTGCCAGGTGTACAGTGACATTTAACATGGCCACAAGCTCACGCAAAAACGGATGTGCTTCGGTTTTGAGTTCAATGTTGTTAAGATAAAGGCTTGAAATCTCAACAAACTTTACACCAAGCTTGTAGCGCAGGGTCTGAGGGTCTTTATGAACATACCCTCTGTTAAGTAGTGTCTGCAAAATCCTGTGGACAGTGGTCTTGTGAAGAGAAAGTTTTTGGGAAAGCTGAGTGATTGAAAGCCCTTTTGGCTCAACAGCCAAAGCTTCGATTATCTCAAACGCCCTTTCAATTGACTGAACAGAATTTTGCGACATATCAGTCTCTCCTGTTTCATATTATGAAACGCTGTTTCGTATTGTTCACAAAAATATTATAGCACTCTCTTCTGCTTTTTAAAATAATCAATTTTGCTAATTTAAATGCTCCCTGCGGGACAAGTCACTTCCCGCAGGGAAATATTTACCAAAAGGAGATGCTTTATTACTTCTTGTTTAAAACCTCTTTATTGACAAGTGTTCTTGGAACTCTTCCCTCAATGAAATCTACTATATTGTTTGCTGCAAGCATTGCCATGTCAAGTCTTGACTCTTCTGTTGCAGAACCAATGTGTGGAAGCATCACAACATTGTCAAGTTCAGCCAGTTCTGGCTCAAACTCAGGCTCTCTCTCATACACATCAAGACCTGCTGCAAAAATCTTCTTTTCTTTGAGAGCTTTGACAAGTGCTTTTTCATCTACAATTGGTCCGCGTGCTGTGTTAATTAAGATTGCCGACGGTTTCATGAGAGAAAATTCTCTTTCGCCAATTAAATGCCTTGTTTGTGGTGTGAGCGGCACATGGATTGATATAAAATCTGCTTCTTTCAAAAGTTCATCCAGTGGCACAAATTGAGCACCCATCTCTTTTTCAAAATTTTCTTTTCTCTCAAAATCATAGTATAAAATCTTCATGTTAAATCCTTTTGACATTCTTGCAAAAGCCTGGCCAATCCTGCCAGCACCAATTACACCAAGAGTTTTACCTGTCACGCCCTTGCCTAAAAAGAGCATAGGACCCCAACCTTTGTAATGCCCGCCTCTCATAAATTTGTCAGCCTCAACTATTCTTCTTGCCGCAGCAAACAACAGTGCCCACGCAAGCTCAGCTGTTGCGTTTGTCAGAACGTCTGGCGTGTTTGTTACATAAACACCCCTTCTTGTTGCCTCTTCAACATCTATGTTATCGTAACCAACTGCATAGTTTGCAACAATCTTCACATTTGGTGCATGGTCGAAAAACTCACTGTCAACTTTGTCAACAAGCTGGGTCAAAACTGCGTCCTTGTCAGCTATTGCTTTCAAAAGTTCTTCTCTTGTCATTGGTCTGTCGTGGGGATTTACTTCAACCTCACCGTACTTTTTCAAAAGCTCAATCGCAGGCTCCATTATTCTTCTTGTCACAAGTATCTTCATATAAATTCTCCCTCCCATTACTTGCTAAGTACTTTTCTATTTATTAAGAAAAATTCTTATAATCTTGCCCATGCTTCGTTCAAAACCCTCTTTGAGCTTGCAAGCACAATTTTCGGGTCCTGCCCTGGCATAGGCGATACTTCAAAGCTCAAGATAGGTCTTTTTTCTGGATTTAAAAATCCTATCTCTTTTAAGACTCTCAAAAATTCAATTACCTCTTCAACGTCGTTTTCGCCGCCCTCTATTCCAAACATCGGATGTTTGTCTCCATATGCTGGATGATTTTTGTCCTTCACAACAGCGTTACCTATATGAACATGTGTGAGGTAATCTTTTACAGGCAAGAGCGCCTGCTCAGCTGTTTCCCTTGTGAGTGGAAGGTGGCTCAGATCCACAATAAGACCAAAGTTGTCATATTCTTTTCTTATCTCCTGAGCAAACTTTGCTGCAAGGTCAGCAGGCCCAATCAAGCTCTTTTTGTCAATGTCAAAGTCAAACACTTCAAGCTCTATCATAAGATTGCCTTTTGACTTTGCATAGTCACAAAGCTCTTTTGTTGTTTCAATCAAAATCTTAAAAGCCTCATCCTTTCTTGCCTCGTCATACTGTCTTGACAAAAATCCAAACCCAACTGCTCCAAGCTCGTATGCCTCGTCAATACCTTCTTTTAAAATCTCAATGGCTTTTTTCCTCTTTTCGCTGTCATAGTCGTTTGGATTAAGACCAGTTCTCAAAAGCCTCGGCTGACCTCCATATGCAACTGTGACATGGGCAGATTTTAGCATATCTTTTACTCTCTTTCTTACCTCTGGGTCTTTTATCCATGTGACCTCAACTGCATTGAAGTAGTCATCTTCAAGAATTGATTTCAATGTCTCTTCAATTGGACCTTCACCATCAATTACCTGTGGGTAAGACATAAAATGAATTGTCCCAATCTTCAGATATTTGTAAATTGGCTCGTTCATCTCAAAAAACACCTCCACCAAGATTTTTGTTCTTGTAAAATTTGTTAAATTAATTAAACTATATCGTAACTACCAAAAACTTTTAGTTTTTTTATGGCTTCCTTTTTGACAATCTCTCTTATTCTCTCAAAGATGGCAGGTGTCAAATCCTCAGTTTTGCTCACAAATTCTGGGAGCTGAGAGTTTATAGCCAAGGTCAGGTCTGTAAAGATATTTACCTTGTTAATTCCATACTCAATGCACTTTTTAAAATCATCATCTGAAAGTCCAGAGCCGCCATGAAGTACAAGATAGCAGTCAACCCTTTTTCTTATTTCAGAAAGCCTCTCAAAATCAAGCCGCGGCTCACCTTTATAAACCCCATGCACAGTACCAATTGCAACAGCCAAAGCATCAACATTTGTCTGCGCAGCAAAAATCTCTGCCTCTTCAGGCTTTGTGTAAAACTCTGGGTTTTTAAAATCCCAGTCACCTCTACCCACAACTCCAAGCTCACCTTCAACGCTCACACCAACAGAGTGTGCTATCTCAACAATTTCCTTGGTTTTTTGTATATTCTCTTCAAACGGCAAGCTTGAACCATCAAACATAACAGATGTAAACCCAGCCTTTATTGCTCTGATGATATTTTTCAGACTTTTTGCATGGTCAAGATGAACACATACCGGAACAGATGCCCTTTTTGCAAGGAAAATCATGACCTCTGCAATCATCTCAAAATCAAGCCTGTCAACAAACCTGTCAGCAACACCAATAATAATTGGACATCTGAGCTGCTCTGCAGCATCAATCAGCCCTTCATAAAAATCGGCAGAAAGCCCATTGAACATCCCCACACCAAACTTTTTCACTTTTGTATAACTTAAAACCTTATTTAAATTTACAAGCAAAACAAAGACCTCCTAACCATCAATATTGAGAAACCTTTGGATAAAGGTGAGAAACTGAGTTGTAAAGCTGATTGTAAATCTCATACATTCTGTTATAAACCTCATGGTTTTTAGTATCTGGCTGGTATTCAAAAAGTACTTCTCTTTTTTCCTCAATCAAGCTATCTCTTGCACCAACTGCATATGACGCAAGAATCATCGCACCTTTTGATGCCGCCTCCTGTACTTTTTCAACAACAACCTTTTTGCCAAGAACATCAGCCTTAATTCTGCTCCATACTCTGCTCTTTGCACCACCCCCCATAGAAACTATACTCTCAGGCTTAAGCCCCATAGACTCTAAAATTTCTATGCACGCTCTTATTTCATACGAAATCCCTTCAAGCACAGCCCTTGCAACATCAGCCCTTGAATGTGTCAAAGTCAGCCCAAACAAAACCCCTTTTGCGTCAGGGTTCCATCTTGTCGCTCGGCTGCCCATAAAAAATGGTAAAAGTAAAATCCCATTTGCACCCGGCTTTGAACTCTCAGCTTCAATATCAATCAGCTCATAAACATTCTCGCCTTTTTCCTTCTCGCCTCTGTAAAAGTTGTCTCTTATCCATCTTAAAATCGTACCGCTTGTGTTCATCCCCTGCTCAATCAGGTAGTGATCCCTTATCACATGGCACGAACACACAACCCTCGGGTCAAGACTTTCTGGGACTTTATCAGATGACATCGACACATTTGTTGCAGTCCCTGTTGACTCCATAACACGGCTTCCTACAATCCCTGCTCCTAATGCTTCTAAGGGCCTATCTCCGCCACCGCTTACAACTGGTATTCCGCTTTTGAGCCCCAGGATTTTTGCAACATCTTCTTTCAAATACCCTATGACCTCATCTGCATAGCAAAGTCTTGGAAACTGAGAGGACTTTATCCCCACAAACTCAAATATGTCTTCCCACCACTGTCTTTTGTTTATATCAAACATCATTGTTCTGCTTGCCAGTGAATGGTCTGTAGCAGCTTCGCCTGTAAGCATGTACCCTATAAACTCTTTTGGCTGCAGAAAAACATAAGCTTTTTGCAAAATCTCTGGCTGATGTTTTTTGAGCCACAAAAGCTTTGTTGCTGTAAATGTAGAGTCTGGAATCAGACCAGTTATTTTATGTATTGTGTCTTTCCCAAACTGCCGTGAAATTTCTTCCGCCTCAGGGCGTGAACGCCTGTCCATCCACGAGATAGCTCTTGACAGAACATTTCCTTTCCTGTCAAGTGGAACAACCGTCTCCCTTTGAGATGATAGCCCAATTGCCAAAATACCTTCTGCTCCTGCTGCTTGTACAACTTCCCTGATACCTTCTACCGCTTCCTTCCACCAATCAAGAGGGTCCTGTTCAGCCCATTCAATCTGTGGTGTATATGTTGGATATTCCCTGTTTGATTTTGCAAGGATATTGCCTTCAAGGTCAAAAAGTACCACTTTGCAGGCAGTGGTTCCAATGTCTATTGTAAGAATCTTTTCCATTAAAGGTCTGCCCCTTTCAACATAAAAATCTCATCTTGGCTCTTTAAAAAGTTATACTACTGTTATCTTTATACCCTTTTGTCTGAAACTCTCCAGAAGCTCACTACTTATATCACCTGCTGTGATAATTTCAGACACTTTGTTGAGAGTTGCAAACGAAACCATGGCATTTTTCTTAAACTTGCTGCTGTCTGCAACAACTATAACCTCTTTACTGCTATCTATCATTGCCCTTTTTACCTCTGCTTCAAATACATCAGAGGTAGTAAGACCTTTTTCAAGAGAAATGCCACTTGTTCCTATAAAAGCTATATCAGCACTAAATTGCAAAAACGCTTTTTGTGCTTCAGGACCAACTGTTGAAAAATTGGAATTTTTAACTTTGCCACCAACTAAAAATAAGTTGATACTGTTATTTGTTATAAGTTCATTCACTATATTTATGCCATTGGTTATAACAGTTATGTGCTGAAAACTCTTAAGTTTTCTTGCTATCTGTTGCGTGGTTGTTCCTGTATCCAAAATCACAACCATGCCCTCTTTTATCCTATTCAACGCCTCAAGTGCAATCCTCTCTTTTTCCTGAATAAACTCTTTAGAACGCTGTGAAATGGGCGGAACTATTGATACCCCTTCTTTTAAAATAGCTCCTCCATAGTTCTTTTCAATTATACCTTCTTGTTCCAGTTTCTTTAAATCTCTTCTTATTGTCTCATCAGATACATTGAAAATGTTGCAAAGCTCTGTGACAGTTACACTCTTTTTCTCCATCAATATCTCTTTAATTTTTTGTCTGCGTGTTGCTGAAAGCATCTCTTTTCATCACCCATCTCTTTATATGTGGATTTGTGTGTCAGCTTATTAATATTCTACTCGATTTTTTGAGGATTTGCAATATGAAATTCAAAATGATTACACAAGATTGGTCAAACATTTTTAAAGGTGAAAATAAAAAAAGCAGGCATTTGCCTGCTCCTACTTTTTAATACTTTGTACGCTATATTTCTATTTTCCACTCTTTTAAAACATTTTCCTTTGTATACCTCTCAGCTTCTATTTCATCAAGTTGAGGTCGTTTGGGATTTTGTTTACTACTACCTGGACCAAAATTTCTATATTCAAAAAATCTCTCATTTTCAGGGCAAAAGCCGTGCATCTCACACCAACCGTCAGGATGAATGTGCTCATCCAAATAGCATTCCTTGAACACAACATTTACCCACCTTTTCTGCAATATGTTTTTTCCATCAATTAGTTCAAAAACTGCGTCTAAAACCTCATCTTCTCTGAGAAATCTTTCTACCAACAATTCTTTGTTAAGTGATACTTTCACAAAAATATTTTCATCTGCTCTTACCGAAACCTTCATACTATTTAGACAAAGTAGCATCAGGAAGGTAGTTCTTTACTTTGACCTCCTCCCAATCCCCTGAAGGGGATAGGATTCCTTCAGGGGTTGGGCTTCCCGCTTCTACGTGGTATGACTTACCAGGATATAGGGATTGCCCCTGAATATCCTGGCAGCGGTCTCCCACTCCACGGGCTTGACTTCGGACCGGTCCAGCCCTACTAACTTCAACATGTTTATTGCAGCGTTCAAATCTCTATCAATTTCTAAACCGCAAACAGGACATCTGAAAATTCTTTCCGACAACTTGACATCATACTGACTTCCGCAACTGCTGCATGTCTTCGTTGTTGGCAGAGAACTTTTGATTGCCACAGCAGGAACCCGAAGACTGTCGCTCAGTCTTCTCTTAATTGTCCCTACTGCACTGTAGTGTACTGACTTTGAAAAATATCCATCCTTCCAACCTTTGATGTTATCTTTTTGAAAACAAACTGTCTTATACCTGTACAAAAATGAACAGGTTTTGTTTATTACGTCATACTTGATGTTTGTTAATTTTTCATACTCTCTTGCAATTTTTTCTTTTGTTTTATACCATCTTTTAGAACCTTTCTGCTGGCGTGCAAGTTGTTTTTGCAACTTTTTCAAGCGTTTTGTCTCTTTTATCTGCCATTCAAGTTTGAGCCTGTTCGATAATACCATCCCAGCAGGTTTAAAATCAATTCCAGCAGCAACATCGAACGTCTGCCATACCCTCGGTTTTACTACACCTTTTCTGTTCTTTCTTCTTTCCCACGCTTCCGTGTATCTACCCTTGTTTATGTAGCAGGTTACAAAAAGGTAAATGCCACTTGGTCTTTTTACAAGTTCTGCTTTTGCTATTTCGCTATCTTCTGGAATCTGATGTCCTCCCAGTACCCTCAAAGGTTTTTTAATGCCTTGTATCTTAACTCTGGTCTTTTGCTGATTAACAAACTTAAAAGTGTTCCCAAATTGTTTGAGGGGAATTGAATTGACATAGTGTTTGAACTGCAGTTTACCCGTTTTGTGACCATTTTCCTTTTGTATGTGAAGAGAATACAAATTCTGCTTTATTCTTTCCACCAGAGCTTGCTTCATCTGGGAACTGAGATTTTCAATCCTTCTTCTTTCGAAATTTTCTCCAACCTTTATTTCAACTTCTTTTAGTTTCTCCGCATTGCTATCAAGTCTGTTTCCAATGTCAGCAACTATATAGTTGTACAACCATTTCGCTTCTAAAAACAGCCTAAAAAGTTTTTCTTTTGTTTCTTTTGAGGCAGAGTTAAGATTAATTTTTAACTGACACACCACAGGTATTTGGTTTTTTCTTCTTTCTTTAGTTTGTTGCCATGTTTGTTTAATTTTTTCTGCCTTTGTCATCTTCTTAACTCCTCTAACAATACCGAAAAACTTTTTGCTACTTCTATTATACCCTGTACTCTCAAGATAATTCAAGAGAAGAAAAATGACTGCCATTCATCACAATCCCCTGAAAGGGGATGTGCTTTCTGGCTGATCTTTTGTAAAGTTCCTAAAAAAGTGCACAAAATAAAAAAAGACTGTCGCACATTTTTGACAGTCTTGCCCTCAAACTTAATCTTATTTTTAAACATAACAATCTTCTTCTTTCTTGAGCCTTCTTACAGCCACAATTTTGTTCCCTTTCTGGTTCTGCTTGACCTTTTCACACAGAGAAGCAACTATCATAAGTCCGCGCCCAAATTCATATAAATCCTCTATCTCATCCTTTTCATCATATGGGGTGTATTCATTGAACACCCTTCCTATATCAAACCCTTCTCCTTCGTCCTCCACAACAATGTAACTGAGTTTTTTGTCTACTATTCCAACCTTTACTTTTACAGATTTTGAACTGTCTCCTTTATTGCCATGAACAATAGCATTTATTAAAAGTTCATTTACTATGAGTTTGAACTCAAGAAGCTCATCTGCTGATACGCTAGTTTCTCTTGTTAAAAACGATAATATTTCCTTTTCTACTACCTTGACCAGCTGGAGATTACTTGTAAACACAAGCTGTAAAAATTTGTTCTCCATTTCCTCCACGCAACCTTCTTTCCACAATTTTTGTACTATCCATCCTGCAAAAATACCACAACTAATTCCTCTTTTGTACTTGAAAAATCTCTTCTACTTGATATATACCCTCAAATTCTCTACTTTACACACCCAAGTATTAAAACTTACCTATTTAGAAAACTTATCTTCGCTTTTCTTCAAAGAACCTTTTTAAAAGAAGTCTGCACTCATCTTCACATATTCCTCCTATCACTTCTACCTTATGATTTAAAAAAGGATTTTGTGAGAGATTAAAACAAGACTCAGCTGCACCCATCTTAAAATCTCTTGCACCAAAGTAAAGCCTCTTTACTTTACTCAAAACTATCGCACTCATACACATTGGACACGGCTCTTTTGTCACAAACATCTCGCAACTTCTCAGGTCCTTTGTAGAAAGCTTTGATGTGGCATCAATTATGGCAAGAATCTCCGCGTGGTAAATAGCCTTTTTACTGTCATTTCTTTTAATACTAATAATTTTTCCATCCTTTACAACAGCTGCAGCAACTGGGATGTCATTTGAATGGCTTGCATACTCTATTAAAGTTTTCATTACATTATATATATACATCAACTTATCACCTTTTTCTTTATCAATTTTAAACAAATTTTTTTGAATTTTTTTGTCATCAAAAACTGTTCTTCCAATGTTTATTGCAACTCTGTTTAGTGATACTATATTTTATAGCTAAATCTTTTTTGGAGTGAACAAAATGGAAAAAGTTAATCAGTTTATTACAAAGTATATATATCTTTTTGCCATAACAAGCCTTGTTTTTCCAATTTTCATTATGTTTTCCTACTTAGTAGCTGAAATAAACTTTTCAAATGTATTCTTATCATTTGTTGTCATGGATATTTTGTTCTTGCTCATTCCTTATCTTATTCGGGCAAAGAGTCAGGGTATGTGGGAAAAGATTTTAAATATCCTGTTTATAATAGTAGTTCCCCAGGGTTTTTCACTAATTGTGTTAAAGCCCTACGGTCTTTTTGAAATGTTTCTCGGTCAGGTTTTTTGTATGGGACTTTATATATACTCATATTTAATATTCGAAAAAGAGCAGGTCTCGCTCTCACTGGGAGCAATCTTAGCAGGTCTTTGGGCTATAATAATTGTGGGAGCAGTCTCAAGTTTTATGAACATCCCAAGGAATATTATAAACCAATACACTACCTATTCAATAATATTTTTGATTACAAGCGTTTATCTTATAAACAGGGTTAACCTTGAAAATCTGCTCAGCAAAAGATATAGAAGAAAAAATAGCATATCAAACAGCATAAGTTATATTAACCTTTTTTTGAGCATTGGATTCATAGTGATCCTTCTTCTTCTTTTCAAGTTCAAGGGTCTTGCGCCATACATTGTTTCATTTATTGTGGAAACAATAAAGTTTATACTCAGCATAATAAAGAAGATTATTGACTTTTTAAACTCTTTGTTTGCTCCAACAAAACCCCAGACAAATGCCGGAAATGGATTAGAAGAATTTTTAAAAAACATGAGGCCTGTAAAAAAGAGTTTATTGGCTCAAATCCTTGACTTTATTGGTTATGTTCTTGCGCTGACAATCTTAGGATTTTTGTTATACAAGACATTCGGACTTTTTGTAAATGTTCTAAAGCAGGTGATAGCAAACTTTTTGCTTTTTATAAGCCGTATCACAAATAATCTTCAGATTGAAGAAAGAGGACAAAACTATACAGATGTGAAGACATTCATCTTTGCAAAAAAGTCGACTGCTAAAAAATTAAAATCACCCCGAGCAAAAAGAGTAAACTTTGAGAAAATAAATGATTTTAATTTGCGACTTCGTATTATTTTTAAACTCACAATGGAATATTTTTATCAAAAGAAGAATTATGTTCTCAAAAGTTCTTACACACCATTTGAGATGGGAAAAATTATCTTAAAAGGTGAACTTTTGAACGCTGATGTTGTAAACAAGCTTGTTGAAGAATATAACAAAGTTAGATATAACAAAGAATACAAGGTACTGTCCACCGAAAATTTTGAGCGTTTTTTGAAAAATCTCAAATAATTCTATCTCTTTCAAACTTGCATACAAAAAGCAATATTAGAATAAGTTATTTATTGAAGAAGTTATATAACTTAAAAGCAAATGAGATTTAAAAGATATGTTCTTGTGATAATAGAAAAGACAAAACTAAGTAAGTTCTTCATACCCTTTCTTGCTCTTTTGTGCTGTATTACATTGCTTCTTGTATATATTCTCTACAACCCGAAGCCAAAAATCAAAGAAGCTGCCAGCCAAACATCATCGTTTGTTGCTATCATTTTTGAAGATGCTGGAATGGATGAGGAAGAAGTACAAAAGCTTTTGAGTATAAACGTACCATTTGATATTGCCATTATTCCTTTTTTGCCTTTTTCCAATAAGATCTCTCTCATGTGCCAGGAAAAAGGAAAGGAAGTTCTGCTGCATCTTTCAATGGAGCCTGAAGAGGGCAGTACAATTTGGTTGTGCCCGCGAAGTATAATGAATGCTACTCCTGATGATGAGATTGAAAAAATTTTCAAAGATGCATTGGCAAATGTAGCAAATAGCAAAGGTGTTAGTACACATCTCGGGACGCTTGTTTGCAAAAATGAAAGAATAGTAAAAAAGCTGTGCACGCTGGCAAAAGAAAAGGATATGGTCTTGGTAGATTCTACCTTTTCTTCAGAATCACTTTTTTCAAAAATGGGAAAGCAAATAGGTCTTCAGGTTATCATTCCAGACATTATACTTGATTCAAGAAATGAACTAAAGCCGATACAAGACAAGTTTAATATTCTTTTTAACCTGGCAAAGAAGAAAGGTTTTTCTGTGGCAATAGGTCATCTCGGAGTTGATGGCGGTATCACAACAATTGAAGCATTCAAGCAGGCTGTGGAAAAGGCAAAGAAAGAGAACATAAAATTTGTATTCGTTTCAGAGATTTCGAAACTGGAAAAGAAAAGCATTAAATAATTTTAATTGAATCTTTCTCCCTATTCGGAATATAATTAATATTTAGCAAACATTTCGCAATACAAAAGAATAAAAAAAGGAAGGAGATTATTGAGGAAAATATGAAAAAAAAGTTCGTGGTTTTCCTGATAGTCTTTGCCTTTTTCATAAATTTAGCTGTTACAGGTATGGCAAAAGTTATTCAAACCAACCCAGAAAAATGCTTATTTTCTGTTAAGACCAAGGAGAACTATGTTGAGATTTTAAAGGACAACCATGTTGTTGCCAAGATATTACCTCCTGAACTGTTAAATGAAATTCCAACAAAAAAAGAAGAAACCCAAATTACTTCCTTGCCTTTTATTGAAAACGGGATGATTAACTGGAAGATTGAAAAAAGTGAACCTTCAGACCTTTTATTTTTGTCAGACGGTAAAAATAATAGTTTAAAGCTCAACTTTCACACCCTTGACGTCTTTTATAAAATAACATCACCGTATATTGCTCTCAAAGATGAATATCAATCTGCTCAGCTTGCCTTTAGCTACAACCTCGAATTTAAAAGAACGCCCCAGCTAAAAGACGATGAAACTATAAATATAGAAATCTTTATCTTTTCTGAAAACAAAACAAAAATACTTTCATTGCCTGAAAAGATAAAAGTAACCTCTGGTAGAGGAACATTTAAAACCTCTTTTTCTATCCCTGTTGATAGTAAGTTTATAAGCTTTGAGATTTCTCATACAAGCCACAATCTTATAAGCTGTGAGTTTAAAAATTTCAAGCTAACCTTTACAAAACCCTCAAAATATGTTTTCCTGCTGAAAAACGTTCAGGTTTACAACAACTATATTCAGCAGGAGTTTGAAAATGGTTTTCAAAAAATTACCAGAAAAATATTTATATCTTCCTCGCAGGAAGTTATAAACGTTGAGGAAACTTTAAAGTCTAAAGAAGATCATCAAGTCTTTAAAGAGTATTCACCTATTGAATTTGAGTCAAGACCACTTTTTATTTTAAAAAGAGATTATAAGCTCGAAAAATTTACAAAACCCATGTATGTTACAGACTTTCTTTCAGATTTTTATCTAAAGCTTGAAAACTGTGCCATAGGCTATGCAAACAACTATGATTCAATTGAAGTATATAACTTAAAAGACAGGGCAAATGTATTTATGTTTCTTTCAAATTCTGATGATACAAAGTATTTTGTAATTGGAAAGAACAAAGAACATATATACACCACAACACAGCTTTTTAGAAAAGGATTTGAAAAGACATATGTGTATTCCATCTTCCCTGAAAATTACACATATTCTATAAAATCAAGGTCACCCAACGGCACAAAGGCTATTTTAATATTTTCTCATCACTCTGATTCAAATATGATATCAATCATAAAAGCCATGATGTTTGGCACAACAGATACAAAAGACCCTTCTTATATGAAAAAGGGATTTGTAGGATATAAAATACCAATAACATGGGGATTTTTTTATAAATCAGTAAAAGGAATACCTGGATTTGACAATCCAGAGTACAGAAAACTCATAGAGTTTTTAGCACAAAAGAAAATAGAGGTGGTTCTGCACACAGCATCGCCAGTTGCTAAAGAAAACACTCGTCAGCTTATTACAAAAGCACTGGAAGATACGAGTTATTTAAAACTTGATGACTGGATTGACCACAGTATTTCTGACGGTACACGATGCGCAGATTTAAAGAGCGAAGGTGCTATTTACGGCAGTAAAAATTATTCCTTTGACCTTTTCTTAAAATATGGATACAAATACTGCTGGTCGTACCTTGACGTAAAGCTTGACACGCTCAATATGCTTCAGCCTGACAAGGTTTCCTGGCATCCTCAGATTTTTTTCAAGAACTACAACTTTGGAGAAGGTGAATCGCTTTACCAGTGGAATTCTGTAAGATACAAAAATCTTCCAAAGATGCTCACTCAAAATCAGCTTGACAGGCTTGTTAGTGAAAATGGAATTAGCATCATCCACGACTATTTTGCTCATCCTATGCAGAAAAACAAGCTTTTTGTTGTGAAAAACAAAAATGTATATATCTCACCGCAGTTTGACAGAAGTCTAAGATTAGTCTCAAACCTCATGAGCAAAAAACTTTTATGGGTGCCAACAGTAAAAGATTTTATCGACTATGAGGTTGCATTGAAAAATGTACAAATAACCCCACTTGACAACACAACCCTTGTTGTGGACAATAAAAACTACTCTGAGATAAAAGGTTTTACATTAATTACTCTTTTGCCAAATGGTCAGGAAAAAAGAACCATAGTTAATCTTTTGCCAGGTATAAATCTTATTACAATTCCATAAAAAACAAAAGGACCTTAGGAGCCGAAACTTTACCTAAAGTCCTTTTTCTTTTAACTTAAAGCCATCGTTTTATTCACCAGCTGAGATTACAGCCTCATACTTCTCAATAACAGCTTTTTGGACCATGTCGCGCGTCTCCTGGTTTATCGGATGAGCAATATCTTTAAACTCGCCCTCGGGAGTTTTGCGACTTGGCATAGCAATGAAAAGTCCGTTTTGCCCCTCGATAATCTTGATGTCATGAACAACAAAGCAGTTGTCAAATGTCACCGACACAATAGCCTTCATTTTTCCTTCATTTGTTATCTTTCTAATCCTAACATCTGTCACCTGCATAAGTCCATCCTCCATGTTAAAATTTAGTGTTGTTATTTTATATAATTCTCCACTTTTTAATCTTTCCCTTTAGCACTTTTAACAAATTTTTCTTTCCATTTGGGGCATTTTGCCTAATTTTTATGAAATAACCTGAGGGTTGATAGAAAAAGTTATTCTTTTATTTTCGGCATCAAGTTTTTCAAGTATCAAAAGGCTTTTGTAATCTACATCCACAGACTTTTTGTCTTTTGTAGCAATGAGCACTCCAACACCAACCAAGCTTGATTCAAATTCAGAAAGAAGGTCTTTCATTCCTCGCACTGTCCCGCCGCCACGCATGAAATCGTCTATGAATAAAACCCTTGCTCCTTTTTTTATAGCCTTTTTTGCCATTGTCATAGTTTCAATCTTACCTGTCGTACCTGAAATGTACGAAATATTGACAGTTGAGCCTTCTGTGAACTTGCTTGAGTTTCGTGCAACAACAAGCGGTTTGTTGAAATACTGAGCAACATATGATGCAAGAGCAATACCTTTTGCCTCAACAGTGGCAATATAGTCTATTTCTTTTTCTAAAAATAACCTCACAAATATTCTTGCCGCTTTTTTTATAACCTCGGGGTTAAAAACAATGTCGTTTATATATACAAACCCACCTGATACAATTCTCTCGGGATTTTGCAGCTCATTTTTCAAAAAGTTTAAAAATTCTATTTCATCCTCTTTCTTCATGGTAGGAATATAATAAACACCACCGGCAGCACCACTGACTGTTTCAAGCTTCCCTTGGCCTGTCTGCTCAAATATTTGAGAAATTAAATCTATATCCTCACTCAAGGTGGATTTGGCACAGCTGAGTTTATCACAGAAAAAAGTAAGACTAAAAAGCTTCATAGGATTTTGCACAAGAGTGCTTGTTATAAAAATTAGCCGTTCTGATTTTCCAATCTTTTGCACAAAAGACACCTCCAGAACAAATAAAAACCTATTTAACTTATTCAATATTAAATATAATATTATTGAGAATAATTATACCATAACCTCCGAATGATACAAAAATTTTTTGAGCGAACGTTCGATTTAAAAAATATTTTAACAAGTCAGGCAAAAAAGAAGTATAATATAGAATATAGGGGTATTTCAATCTCGAAATTTTCGGGCTGGAGGTAAGTTTTTTTAAAATGAACAAGTATTTTTTCATAGGTATTGGTGGAATATCAATGAGTGCCATTGCTCTTATACTCAAAAATCAAGGATTTTGGGTTGAAGGTTCTGACATGCAGGAAAGCACTACTACAAAGATGTTAAAACAAAATGGAATAAATGTATATATCGGACATGATGAAAGTCATTTAAATGGTGATGAAACTGTAATTTACACTGCGGCAATTTCAAAAGACAATCCTGAACTTTTAGCAGCAAAGAGGATGAATCTGAAAATTTACGAGAGGGCAGAATTTTTAGGACTTTTGATGAAAGATTTTAAAAATGTCATTGCAATCTCAGGAACGCATGGAAAAACAACTACAACCTCTATGATTGGTTATATCCTGAAAAAAGCAAATTATAACCCTACAGTTCTGGTAGGTGCGTTTGTAAAACAGCTGAGCGGAAATTTTGTGATAGGTTCAAAAGAATACCTTGTTGTTGAAGCATGTGAGTACGTAGATAGCTTCTTAAAGTTCAATCCTACAATTGGAGTCATCTTAAACATTGACAATGACCATTTGGACTATTTCAAAGATATAGATTCAATAAAAAACTCTTTTAAAAAGTTCGCACAGAAAATTTCAACTTCAGGGTTTTTAGTAGCAAACTGTGACGATAAAAATGTTAAAGACATTATAAGTCAGCTCAACACACAGATAATTTGTATATCCACAAAAGAAAAAACTGATATTTTTGCCGACAATATCAGCTGTATTGATGGATACTATGAATTTGACGTTAAAAATAAGGACGATGAGACTTTAGCTCATATAAAACTCAACATTCCTGGTTTTCATAACGTCTATAACGCACTTGCTGCATTTGCAGTTGCTTCGAAGCTGGGAGTAGAAAGTATTACAATTGAACATGCTATTTCTGAGTTCTGTGGTGCTTCGCGCAGGCTTGAAAAGGTAGGAGAGTTCGATGGAATATACCTTTATGACGATTATGCTCATCATCCCACCGAAATTAAGGCATCGCTTAATACCCTGAAAAAGCTTTCTCAGGGAAAGGTTTTTGCCATATTCCAACCACACACATTTTCAAGACTTAAAAACCTTTTGAACGAGTTTGCCGAAAGCTTGAGTTTGGCTGACAAGGTTATTGTTACAGATGTATATGCTGCACGGGAAAAAAATACTTTCGGAATCACATCCGAAAACCTTTATTTGAAACTTAAAGAAATTGGAGTGGACTGTGAATATATAAGCAGTTTTGAAGATATTGCATCCTATGTAATAAAAGAAGCTAAAAAAGGTGACATTATTGCAACTATTGGTGCAGGTGACATAAATAAATGCATAGATATTATCCTCAAAAAAGTTCCTGTAAAATCATAAAAAATACTGCCTCATTGGAAATTCTGCTTCCAGATGAGGCAGTTTAATTTTTATTTCACTATTAAAAGTTTTTGACCGGGTATAATTTCATCTTTTTCTATCTGATTAAAATCAATGATTTTCTCTACTGTTGTTCTGTATTTTTTTGCTATTTTCCACAGAGTGTCACCTTTCTGGACAGTATAAATGTACACACTTGCAAGCCTTTCATCTTCTTTTTTTATCTCTTCTATAATATCAACGTCGGACAAAATCTCAATTGAAAGTCCTCTTTTTACCCACACTTCAACTGCAAGATGAATCCTCAGTTCAACTTCTGATGTAGAAATAATAGAAAATGATATGTTTTCTATTTCAATATTTGCAAAAGCTCTGTCTGTTTCCTCTACACCTTCCATATCTAATTTTACATCAAAAGGAATTTGCGTGGTTGTATTTTTTATGATATCCTGCGAGTCTTTAGAAAGATAAATTAAAAAGACAACAGCAACACCTTTAATATTTACCTTATCCTTTTCTGGTTTTATAAGATCGATTTCTATTCTTCCAGATACAGAAAAGACCTCTTCAGGTTCGGTAGGCAATAATACTGTGTCTTTTAAAAGATGGACATGCCGACCCTTCCCAACAAACTGCTCTATGCTGAGTAGTTTCTTTGAATCTTTTATCTCATACTCTGTTGAATATACATCAACAATAGGCTCAATAGTTTTTACATCATGAAATGTTATCTCAGCTTCAATAGCTATATCATACTCTATCCTGCGAAGTTCACCTATTTCATCAGTCTTGGGCAAAACCTTGAAGTTTTTGATATAAAATTTAACAATCGGTTCTACATCGTCAGGACTATCTGAAAGTTCAAAATAGTGCTGAATTAATATCTCATGTTCAACCATCTCAATAGGAGTTTGCCCAACATCTGGTGAATAGAGAGTTTTTAAGTCAACTTTTAAGTCAAAGGTAATCTTTTTCCTGTCAAACTTGATATTCTTGTCTGAAAGTCTTGCAAAACATTGCAATATTTCTCTGATTGAAGGTTTGCCCTGAGGAATCTCTAAAATCTCTCTTTTTGAAATCTCTTCTGTTATGCTTCGGGGATTTGAAATTGAAATTTTTTCTTTTAAATACTTTATTGAATGTTCTTCAATGTTGGCAAGATACTCAATAGTAGCTGGTGCTTTTACTAAAACTGTAATTTCTGCAATTGCTTTAGCAGAAAGTTTGCGTGGACTTATAGGAGAACAAAAGGTGTAAATAAGATCATCTTTGACCTCATATGCCATTGCAGGTCTTACTCCCAACATATCGAATGTCTTTGTGAATTCTGCTGAACTTGAAACAGAAGCAACCTTCTTTTGCGGATCAGAGGAGAGATAAATTACTTTAAACTCTATTTCGCCCTGAACAACTACTTTGTCGTTTAAAACCTCAACATTTGTAATCAAAACTTCACTATCAGTCTGAAGAACTTTCACAGCATCCGGTTTTATCTCTGGAAGCAAAATCTCGCCTTCAACAATCACCTTTTGCGAATCTGAGCCATAGACATTAATGTATTCAACCTTTTCAAATCTTTTTTCCAATGCTAAACTTGCCTCCATTTAATGTTTTCTATCTTCTTCATTATAAAATATATGCAAGGATGTCCCGAAAATATGTAAAATAAAAAAGAGCTTATTCTAAAAATTTGTCTTCAGAATAAGCCCTTTTAAGTAGTTGACAAATCAATATTTTTGATTATAATAAAAACGTACAAGGAAAAATTGATAAAACTATTGAGTTTACATAACACTTACCTTTGTATTTGTCTTACAAAGTATAATTTCTACTGTGTTTGTAATAAGATCAGAATAGGTGTATGTTACACACCTGTACTGTTTACATTCTCTGTCAATCGGAAACTTGACAACAAAGATATTTGAATAAGTGTTCTCCAAAATACCTTCAACCTCAATCATTTTTTTGCGTCCTTTATTGGCACGAATTAAAACCTTTTCGCCTTTTAGGGCTTCAATGTCTTTTCTCAGCTGTTGAAGGTGAAGTTTATCAACCACCTTAACATCACTGCCCCTCTACAAATATTTAATTTTCGCAGCTGCATAAAATTTTCTCAATTTTACTATACTTAAAAACATTATTATTATATCATTATTCTTTTTTTTTGTAAATAGAGGGGGTAAATATTATAAAGGGTTTTTAAAAAGTTGTCAAGGACTTAATTTTAGAGTTTTTGTCGAAAATATCGGTTTAAATACAAGCAATTTGTCGTTTTTTCTGTTTTTCTCATGAATAGAGGCATTCTTGATTTTTTTGAGCAATATATTTTTTAGTTTTCTTAATTTTCATAAAGTAAAATTTATATTGTATTGACATAAAGATTCTTTTTTGATAAATTTAAATTGAATAAAGAGACACTAACAGCGATGATACAAGCTGAGGAAAAAAGTGTCTCGTTTTTTAATTCTTTTAAAAGACCCCAACAGCAAATATCATCTCAAAGCGAAAAGGGGTCTTGTAAAGTACCTCTGTCAAAGATGCAGACAGCAAATATTTTTTGGATAGGCCTGCAGACTTTTCTGTGGGCTGATGGTTCGAAGCCATCATGCATCTTGAAGACAGAGGTGTCTTTATGTATTTAAAATAGAATTATGCTCTGGAGGAAAATGTGATGAGTGATGAGTTTCTCAACGAGTTAGAAAAATCAACAAACATTTCTCGCACAGAAAATAATGCACTGACATTTCAATCTACACTCAATGCAAATCTTGATTGGTTTTCAATGAGTGGTGGTTTGAGATTTCAACCAGAGGATAGAGTTATATCTTTATTTATGAAAGCATTTTATGAAGATAAGCAACTTGCTATGAAAAATTTATTCTTCACAAGGGATATTAAAAAAGGACTTGGTGAACGTAGAGTTTTTAGAGTTGTTCTCAAACACCTTGCTAAAACCCATCCGGATATTGTCAGAAAAAACATTGTCTTTATTCCTTTTTTTGGACGCTGGGATGACTTATATGAACTGATTGATACACCAGTTGAAAACTCCATGTGGTTTTTTATTAAACAGCAATTGTCTGAAGACTTAAAATCAGAAAACCCTTCACTTTTGGCAAAATGGCTCAAAAGTGAAAATACTTCTTCAAAAGAGTCAGTAAAACTTGCAAAGAAGACTCGTAAAGCCCTTTTGATGACACCAAAAGAATATAGAAAAACATTAGCTGAACTTAGAAAAAGAATTGATGTTTTGGAAAGAAGACTATCAGAGAAAGACTATACATTCGATTACGAAAAAGTCCCTTCACAAGCAATGCTAAAATACAGAAAAGCATTTTTGCGAAATGACAAAGACAGATACACTCAGTACATTGAAAAAGTCATTCAGGGAAAGAAAAAGATTAATACAAATACACTCTCTGCTGTGCAGATTGTAAGACAAATACTTATAGATAGAGGTAAAATGTCACTTGAAGAAAAGAAACATCTGGATCTTCTGTGGCAAAACATTCCAAAGATTGACACATCAGAGAATGCTCTTGTTGTAGCAGATACATCAGGTTCTATGTTTTATGCATGTGGTCAGTATGCTCTTGGAATTGCTGCTTCGGTTGGTTTAGCATTGTATTATGCAGAAAATAATAAAGGAATTTTTCATAATAGGTTTATTACTTTTTCTGCGAAACCTAAGTTACAAAAAATCCAAGGAAAAACTATTTATGAGAAAGTTAAATTTTTAGAAAATGCAGACTGGGAATGCAACACAGATATTGAAGCAGTCTTCACACTCATATTAAATATTGCAATAAATAAAAATTTAGCACAAGAGGACTTGCCCAAAAAATTATATATTGTCTCAGACATGGAGTTTGACGAAGCCACAAGAGTTTCACCTGACGCACCACTTTTTGATGCGATAAGAGAAAGGTATAAAAATCATGGATATGAGTTGCCTACTTTGGTGTTCTGGAATGTCTCATCAAGGCATAACAACATTCCTGTAACTAAAGAAACACCAAATGTACTTTTAGTATCTGGAATGTCTCAAAAAATATTTGAAAACCTTATTAAAAATCAACTTCCAGATCCTGTAGAATTTATGCTTGAAGTATTGAACAATGAAAGATACTCTGTTATTCAAATATAACTTTTCGAGTTTTTACTTCTTGCTTTTAACTTTCCCATTGTCAAAACTCAAAATATGCCTTATAATAGATAAAGTGAAAAGGGAATAGTAGCGGAGAGATGGCCGAGTGGTCGAAGGCGCACGACTGGAAATCGTGTGTACCCCCAAAAGGGGTACCGAGGGTTCAAATCCCTCTCTCTCCGCCATTTTTATTGGGTTTTGAGTTGGCAAATTATGGAGTGTAATATTTGCATTCTAAAAATCGTGTGAAAAATTTTTATACTTCTTACGTTCACAGAATTAGCGTGAGCAAAGCTTTTGTTTTAGCAATTCAATACTTTCCCTTCAAGGATATCCAGATAGTTATTAACAATTTTTTATTTGAATATTTTGGACAAAAATTTTTCGGTTTTGTCTTCAAAACAATTATTTTTCTTATTCGTAAACTATGATTTTATTTTTGGTTTACTATTTACAATTTCTATGCTATTATTTAAGTGAACTACCATCCACCTGAAGAGGTGGAGGCTTCCTGCTTCATCGGCCAGACTTGCTACTGGGGAGGGAATCCCCAGTAGTAGAGGTCTAGGTCTTCCACAGGCGTAAATTCGGGTGGTCCCCACCCTACTAACCGCTTATATAAACAATCCCATAGTTTCTCAAGTTTCTCGCTGCATTCTCGTCCCTATCATGAATCGTTCTACATTCAGGACATTCCCATACCCTATCCTTCAGTTTTAACTCCTTGTTGATATATCCACATATACTACACATTCTCGAAGATGGGAATGTCTTATCTACCTCTATTACTCTCCTGCCATACCAATCTGCCTTGTATCTAAGATATTCTAAAAACTTTGACCATGAACTATCAAGAATGTGTTTGGATAATCTTGTTTTTGATAGTCCTTTTACGTTCAAACTTTCGACCACCACGACTTGGTTCTCGTCTATGATGGTCTTGGAAAGTTTATGCAAAAAATCTTCCCTTGCATTTTTTACATACTCATGCTCTTTTGCAAGCCTTTTTCTTGCTTTCTCCCAGTTTTTAGAGCCTTCCTCCTTCCTTGACAGTTGCCTTTGTAGTCTTTTTAGTCTTTTTTCAGCTTTGATAAGATATTTCGGATATTCAACCTTCAAAGTTCCTGTGTCATTTGCAATTGTTGCAAAACTTTTCAAACCTAAATCTATCCCGCCAATAAAATTCTTTGGCTCTTTTACCTCATTTCTTGGGTCTTGTACATCTACAAGTATACTTACATAGTATTTGTCTGCTTTCGTTTTTACAACTGTTGCAGATTTTATTTCCCCTTCAAACTTTCTGTGAAATACTGTTTTTATTCCACTTTTTATCTTTGGCAGGTAAATAAAACCTTTTTCAAAATCTACTCTAATTGTTTCATTGCCATTTTTGAGTCGCTGGTTGTTTGTTGTGTATGACTGCTTATCTTTCTTTTTCTTGAACTTTGGCATTCTAAAATGTTTCGGGTTTTTGAAATGGTTTCTGAACGCCTTTTCCTGCTCAAGTTGAACATTTGCAAGTGCAAGACTGTCTGCTTCTCTCAGGAAAGGGTATTCCTTTTTATATCTTGCTGGAGTTATCCTTGGAATCTTTCTACCCTGTCTTAAGGTTTCAAGCTTTTCTTCTAACATCTTGTTCCATACAAATCTACAACAACCAAATGTCTTTTCAAAGAATTCTTCCTGTGCTTCAGTTGGATATATTCGATACCTATATGCTTTCAACATTTTCTTTTCTCACCTTGACTTTCAATGTATTTTCTAATTACTTCAACTGGGGCACCACCACTTGTCAGTAAACAATAACTTCTTGACCAAAAATATTCCTTCCATAGTTTTTGCTTAATTTCAGGAAATTCTTTTTTTACAAGTCTTGAAGAGGCACTTTTATAAGCATTTATAAACTTGGAAAGTGGTGTTGTAGGAGTCGCCTTGAACAAAACATGAATGTGGTCTTTATCATGATTCCACTCAATCAGGGTTATGTTGTAATTGGGTTGAATGTACTCAAAAATTTCTTTTAGTCTTTTTGAAATTTTCTCATCTATCACATCTCTTCTGTATTTTGTCACTAAAATCAAATGGTAGTAGAGAAGAAATACTGAATGTTTATTTGAGTCAAATTTCATAATCATCACCAGTTTTATTATATACCGAAACTTAGCTTGTTGAATAAAAATTATTGCCAATAGAGTAATAAAAAGATAATAATTATTGATTCCATTCATAAGCAAAAGAAAATTTTTTGCCTTCTAATTTTCTGAGAAACTGTTCAAACAAAAAAGTAA
>Ga0207429_10008_pt1 | contig 167819 bp, 172 predicted proteins | sample YelNats1bottle13_FD_187545 | JGI IMG/M metagenome (GOLD analysis project Ga0207429, IMG submission 187545) | Hot spring thermophilic microbial communities from Obsidian Pool, Yellowstone National Park, USA - site 1 bottle 13 (SPAdes) (version 2) | ecosystem: Environmental > Aquatic > Thermal... | reverse complement strand
TTTGTTGATTGTTAGCATACTTATCCTCCTTTATTACTTCGTATATTATTATATTTCGACATAAAAAAAGAGAATCCTTTTTTTGTGATGGATTCTCTTTTTAAAATTATACTTTGTCAACAATCTGAAATCCCATTAAAAAGGGGATTAAAATCTTTTAAGAATTTCTTCATCAAAGGGTTTTTTGCCTAAGTTACTTAAGGAGAAACCAATAGGTCCAAGATTTACAAGATTATTCATTTCTTTTGGCATAATATTTCTAGAGGTTTTATCATAAAGGGAGTTTAAATATTTGTCTTCGGGTAAAATGCTTATTGGGTTTAAAAGGTCAGGATTTTTATCCATAAAACCACCTCATTTTAAGTATTAAAAATATAATTTAAATATATTCGTGGAAAATGCTATAATCTAAAGTAAGAATATCCTTTAGGGGTGGTATTATGTCAAAGGAGCTTGTTTATGTAACTCGAGGCAATTTAGTTGAAAGCATTCACAGGGGGACTTAGTTATAGTTAATTCTAAGGGCGAAGTATTAGCTTATGTTGGAGATCCTTTTAAAGTTACTTATGTAAGATCATCTGCAAAACCAATTCAAGCTATTAATGTATTTTTAAGTGGAGCATATGAAAAATTTAATTTTACGTATGATGAGATAGCTATAATGTGTGCTTCGCATTTTGGAGAAGATTATCACATTGAAACTATAATAAAAATTCTAAAAAAGATAGGTGTAAGTGAAGATAGTCTTTTATGTGGTGGAGGATATTCTATAAATAAAGATATAGCTTTAAAGCAGGCAAGGGACAATATAAAAATTACTCCTGTTTATTCTGATTGTTCAGGAAAGCATGCTGGTATTATAGCAAGCTGTATTGCTAAAGGGTATGATATTAAAGGTTATAATCTTATCTCTCATCCTGTTCAAAGGGATATATTAAAAGTAGTTTCAAAAATGTGTGAAATAAAAGAAGAAGATATAATTATAGGAATAGATGGATGTACTGTCCCTGTGTTTGGTATGCCTATCTTTAATTTAGCTTTAGCTTTTGCAAAAATAGCAAATCCTGATAAATTGGATAATAATTATAGATTTGCTGCAAGTGTTATTTTTAATTCTATGAATTCTTATCCACAAATGGTATCAGGAACAGGAGGATTTTGTACCGAGCTTATGAAAAATACAAAAGGAAAACTTATAGGAAAACTTGGAGCAGAAGCTGTGTATGCTGTTGGAATAAAGGACTTAGATATAGGAATTGCAGTGAAGATTGAGGATGGAAATTTTAGAGCTTTGTATCCTGTTGTTATTAAAATACTAGAAAGCCTTAATATATTAGATGATGAAGAAAAAAATACATTAAAGGAGTTCGCTGTTATGGATAATAAAAACAGTATAGGAGAAAAAGTAGGAGAAATAAAGCCTATATTCACAATATAAAACCACATAGGAGTTGATGGTATGAAATTTAGATATTTTATTTTTATTGTTTTGATTGCTTTTTTAGTAGCTTTTTTATTCTGTTTTAAGACCTTTACAAAAACTTATAATAAAAATCAAGTTTATTTGATTATAAAGCCAGGTGATAGTGTTAATAAAGTAGCAGATTTTTTGTCTAACAAGAAGGTTATAAAATCAAAAAAGTTTTTCTTATATTTTGCTAAAGTAAAGGGATATGATAAAGGCATAAAAGTAGGAAATTATATAATTCCTGAGAATAAAGATATAGATTTTATTTTAAAAAAAATAACTTCAGGGAAATCAGATTTTGCTATAGTTACCATTCCAGAAGGTTTTAATCTGTATCAAATTGCTAAAAGACTTGAAGATTTAAAACTTATGAAAAAGGAAGATTTGCTTTTAGCTAGAGTTTCTGATTTTGATAAAGAACACCTTATTAGGGTAAAGGATAACGTGTTTTATGAACTTGAAGGGTATATATATCCTGATACTTATTATATTCCTTATAGTCTTAACAAACGGGAAATAATAAAAATTATGTTTGATAGATTTTTAGATAAATATAAGCCTTATTTAGAAAGACAAAAGGAACTTAATTTATCTTTAGATGAAGTGATTACCATAGCTTCTTTAATTGAAAAGGAGGCTTATGATGATAAAGAAAAAAAGACTATATCAGGGGTTATATACAATAGGTTAAAAAGAAAAATGCCTCTTCAAATAGATGCTACTGTTATATATTCCATAACCAAAGGTGAAAGGCATATAAATAGGCTTTACTATAAAGATTATAAATTTGAATCACCTTATAATACCTATAAAATTATAGGACTTCCTCCAGGTCCTATAGCATCTCCTAGTATAAAATCCATTGAAGCTGCCCTTTATCCTGAAGAACATGATTATTTATATTATGTATTTACAGGTAAAGGGCATGTATTTAGTAAAACCTATGAAGAACATTTAAAAAATGTATCAAAATATATCCAGTAGGGTTAACCCTACTGGATATCTGAAAATTCAATTTGAATATTTTCTAGATAGTTTTCATTTTTTGTTATGGCTACTTCATCTTCGATTTCATATTTAGGAAGCTTTATTATAAATTCTGTTCCTTTGTTTTCTTCGCTATTTATAAAAATTTCTCCTTTGTGCATTTTAATAAATTCTTTTACAAGGGATAGTCCTATTCCACATCCTTCGTTTTTTCTTGTCATACATGGGTCAAGTTGCTTAAATCTATTAAATATCACGTCATGAAATTTTTTTGGAATACCAATTCCATCATCCTTAATCTTTATAATTAAATCATTATTTTCTTCTAGAATACATACGGAAATATTTACCTTTTCGTTTTTTGAAAATTTAACGGCATTTGATAAAATATTTAAAATAACTTTTTTTATTTTTTCAGGATCACAGGCTATATATTTTTCTTTAAAAGGGGAGCTAAATATTATGTTAATGTTTTTATTTTTTAAATAACTGTTTACAGATGAACAAATATTTTTAACTAAATCTATAATATCTGTATTTTTAATATTTAACTTCATAAATCCTGCATCTATGCTTGTGATATCTACTATATTATTAACTATTTTTATCAATCTATATACATTCTGCTTTAGAATAGGGAAAAAGTCATTAAAGCTTTGAATAAATGTATCCTTTTCCTTAAGTATTTCAATAAGTTGAATAGTTCCATAAATTACATTTACAGGAGTCCTAAGTTCATGGGAAACTCTAAGCAAAAAATCGCTTTTTAATTTTTCATATTCAAGTTTGTTTTGAAGTCTGGTATTTTCGTTAATAAATTTATTTATAATAGCCTCATCATTTTGAATTTTTTGAGACATTACTATTGATTCAGTAATATTACTTAGTATAACTGCAAAATAATTTTTTATAGAGAAAAAGTTTAGCTTATACCAAAGACTATTGTTATTCTCATCTATAAAGTTAATTTTTTCGATAGCATATTTGCAGTTTGTTTTAAGTTCCTGTATTATGAGATTTTTATCTAGATTAAAGGTATTAAATATGTCTGATTTTGAAGTTTTTATGAATTCCTCATACATATTGTTTTTCATTATTATATTTCCATTTAAGTCGAATATAGCAATTGCATTAGGACTTTTTAAAAATATTTCATTGAGGATGCATTTCAATTCTTTACATTCAATATCAACATTTTCCATACTATCACCTACTATTAAAAATTCAAGCATATAAGTATTTCAACATAATTTACATTTTTCCTGCAAATAAAATATCGCAACTTTTGACAAAAGTTGAGTTAAACATAGGTATTTTTTGGTTGTTTTAATTTGATTTATTCTTTAAAATATTAATAAATACTTTACAAGGGGTGTTAAAGTTGAATTTTTTAGCTTTAAAGATTGCATGGGATGTACATAAAGAACAGTTAAGAAAGGGTTCAAGGGACCCTTATATTATACATCCAATAGAGGTTGCAGTTATTCTTTATGAAAATGGAGCAGATGAGGATATTTTAAATGCAGCTTTGCTGCATGATACTATTGAAGATACAAAAGGAGATAAAAAGGAGCTTATAAATATAATAAAGCAAAATTTTAATAAAAGAACTTTAGATCTTATACTTGCAGTTTCAGAGCCTTTAAAGATAAGCGGAAGCTTAAGCCAAGAGGAAGAAATTAAAACATGGAAATACAGGAAAGAGCATACCATAGAATTTGTAAAAAATTCTTCAAGGGATGTTAAGATGCTAATATGTGCAGATAAGTTAAGCAATATAAGAAGCACATATAAAGAATATAAAAAGGTTGGAAAAAAAGTTTGGGAAAGCTTTAATGCAGGATATAGGGAGCAGAAATGGTATTATTTAAGTTTAGTAGAGGCCTTATCTGAGCTTCAAGGTTTTAAAATGTATGATGAGTTTAAATGCTTGGTAAACGAAATATTTAATGATTAATTTTAGGTTATATTTACAAATATTTAAACATAGGGTAAATAATGTATAAAATTTGTTGGGGATGAGGGATATGGAAAGAAAATATACGATATATTTATCTGATATAAAAAGATATTTAAAAGGTGAGCATTTTGAAGCTTATAATTTTTTAGGAAGTAAGGTTACACAGTTTAAAGGGAAAAAAGGGGTTGTCTTTATAACCTTTGCTCCTTCTGCAAAGGAAGTTAGAGTGGTTGGAGATTTTAATAACTGGAAAGGTGAAAAACATAGAATGTTTAAAGTTTTAGATTCAGGCTTTTGGTGGTTATTTATAGAGGGATTAAAAGAAGGAGACTTGTATAAATATGAAATAGTAAAATATGATGGAACTAAAGTATTAAAGGCGGATCCTTATGCAAGGTTTTCAGAGATAAGACCTAATACGGCATCGATTGTATATGAAGGTTTAGAATATGAATGGAAGGATCAAGAGTGGATGGAGAAAAGAAAGAAGACAAATTATTTTGAAAGCCCTATAAATATATACGAAGTTCATCTTGGATCTTGGAAAAAAGATGGTCAGCATTTTTTAAATTATAGGCAAATAGCTGATCAACTTTCAAAATATGTAAGGGATATGGGGTATACTCATGTAGAAATTATGCCTATAATGGAACATCCTTTAGATGCTTCATGGGGATATCAAGTTACAGGGTATTATTCTCCAACAAGTAGATATGGAAGGCCAGAGGATTTTAAATATTTTGTAGATAAAATGCACAATGAAGGAATAGGGGTTATCTTAGATTGGGTACCAGGGCATTTTTGTAGAGATGAACATGGCCTTTATAATTTTGATGGAAATCATCTTTATGAAAGTGAAAATCCTCTTTTAGCAGATAATTACGATTGGGGAACTGCAAATTTTGATTATTCAAAGGGGCATGTTCAAAGCTTTTTAATCTCAAATGCCCTTTATTGGTTTAAGGAATTTCATGTAGATGGACTTAGAGTTGACGCAGTTGCTTCAATGCTTTATTTGAATTTTGGAAAGCCTAATTTTTACATAAGAAATAAAAAAGGTGGGATAGAAAATTTAGATGCCGTAGAATTTTTAAAAAAGCTTAATAAGGTTGTTTTTGAAAATATTGATAATCCTTTAATGATAGCAGAAGAATCTACAGCATGGCCTTTGGTTACTTATCCAACCTATGATGGAGGTCTTGGATTTAATTATAAATGGAACATGGGGTGGATGAATGATACCTTAAGATATATGTCTATGGGTGAAAACTTAAGAAAAAATAATCATAATCTTTTGACTTTTTCCATGATGTATAATTACTCAGAAAATTTTATTTTACCCCTTTCCCATGATGAAGTAGTTCATGGAAAAAAATCTCTTGTTGATAAAATGCCCGGAAGTTACGAAGAAAAGTTTGCAAACCTTAGACTTTTATATGGATATATGATGTCTCACCCAGGAAAAAAGCTTTTATTTATGGGGGGAGAGATAGCTCAATTTATAGAATGGAGGTTTTATGAAGAAATTGAATGGTTTCTTTTAAAGTATCCTATCCATGATTCCTTAAAAAGATATGTAAGAGATCTTAACATATTTTATTTACAAAATAAAGCATTATGGGAACTTGATTATAAAAGGGAAGGATTTGAATGGATAGATGCAGATAATAGTCATCAAAGTGTTTTATCTTTCATAAGAAGGTCAAAAAATGAGGAGGATTTTTTAGTTATAATCTGTAATTTTGGAAGTGGGAAATATGAGAATTATAAGATAGGAGTTCCAAAAGGTTGTGAATATGTAGAAGTTTTTAATAGTGATAAAGATATTTATTCAGGTAGTAATTTTATAAACATCGGTTGCATAAAATCGCTAGAGGATACATGGCATGGTAGAGATTATTCAGTAAATATAAAAATAGCACCGTATTCATTTATAGTTTTAAAACCTAAAAAGGAGTGATTTTTGTGCGTAAAAAAGAAATAATTGCTATGATTCTTGCGGGGGGACAGGGGACAAGATTAAAGGCTCTTACAAAAAATAATGCAAAGCCTGCTGTTCCATTTGGAGGTAAATATAGAATAATTGATTTTGTTTTAAGCAATTGTGCAAATTCATCAATAGATACCGTTGGAGTTTTAACACAGTATCAGCCGCTTATTTTAAATGCCCATATTGGAATTGGTATGACGTGGGATCTTGATAGAAAGTTTGGAGGGGTTAGGATACTCCCGCCTTATCAACATGAAGCGGGAGGGAATTGGTACAAAGGAACTGCAGATGCTATATATCAAAATATAAATTACATAGATTATTACAATCCTGAATATGTTCTTATTTTATCTGGTGATCACATATACAAAATGGATTACAATCCTATGCTTGAATATCACAAAGAAAAAAAAGCTGATTGTACAATAGCAGTTATTGAAGTTCCAATGGAGGAGGCAAGTCGTTTTGGAATAATGAATACCCATGAGGATGGAAGAATATATGAATTTGAAGAAAAGCCCAAAAAGCCAAAGAGCAACTTAGCATCTATGGGGATATATATATTTAATTGGAATAAGTTAAAGCATTTTCTAAAGGAGGATCAAAAAGATCCCACATCTTCAAATGATTTTGGAAAAAATATAATTCCTAAAATGCTTCAAGCTGGTGCAAAGCTTTATGCATATAGATTTTATGGATATTGGAAGGATGTTGGAACTGTTGAAAGTTATTGGGAAGCTAATATGGATCTTTTAAAGGAAGACTGTCCAATTGACCTTTATGAAAGTGTAAATAAAATATATGCCTTTGATTATTCTCTTCCACCTCAGTATATAGGGCCTGAGGCCTCTGTTAAAAATTCTATGATAGTTGATGGATGTATTATTTATGGAGAAGTTGAAAATTCAGTTATTTCAAGGGGAGTTTATATAGGGAAAAACGCAAAGGTTAAAGATTCAGTTATACTACCCAACGTAAGAATTGAAGATGGAGCAGTTGTTATAAAAAGCGTTGTCGGGAATGGGGTAAGAATAAGAGAAGGCATAAGAGTAGGTGATGGAAGCGAAATAGTATTAATACCTGAAAATAAAGATGTTAAGGAAAATATAATAAAAGGTTGATGGGGGGATAATATGCTAAGGGATTATATGGGGGTTATATTGTTAAATGAAGATGAAAGTAATATAAGAAGTCTTACATTAAATAGACCTTTAGCTAGCATCCCTATTTTTGCAAGATATAGAGTAATAGATTTTATTCTTTCTAATATGGTAAATAGTGGAATAACAAATGTAGGGATTTTTGTAAAAACAAATTCGAGATCTTTGGTGGATCATATAGGTTCAGGAAAACCTTGGGATTTAAATAGAAAAATTGATGGGCTTTTTATATTTAATTATACATTAAAACAGCTTGTTCAAGAGGATATCAATTCCTTTAAATATAACATGGAATATTTTTTTAGAAGCAAAAAAGAAAAAGTAGTTTTATCACGGTCAAGGATGATATGTAATATAGATCTTGAAAAAATTGCAATGGAACATGAAAAAAGCGGAGCAGATGTAACTATAGTTTATAAAAAAGTTGAAAATAGTGATATGTTTTTAAGCTGTGATGTTTTAAATATAAAAGATGGAAAGGTTATATCTGTTGGTAAAAACCTTGGAATGGGAGAGAAGATAAATGTTTCTATGGAAATTTTCTTTATGAGCAAAGAGTTTTTAATTCAAGCTATTTACAAGTGTATACAGGAAGGAAATTGTTCAAGCGTCATAGATTATGTATATAGACATGTAAGGGATCATGATGTTAGAGCTTATGAATTTGATGGTTATTTAGGATGTATAAATTCCATAGCTTCATATTATAAAGTTTCTATGGATTTTTTAGATCAAGATATTATGAAAGAACTTTGTAGTAAAAATGGATACATATATACAAAGTCCTATGATTCACCGCCAACAAAATATTTAAATGGATCTTTAGTTACAAATTCAGTTATAGCAAATGGAAGTATTATAAAAGGACTAGTTTCAAACAGTATAATAGGAAGAAGGGTGATTATAGAAGAAGGGGCAGAAGTAATTAATTCCATTATATTTTCAAGATGCATTATAGGGAAAAATGTAAAATTAAAAAATGTTATAATTGATAAAAATACAATAATTGAAGAGGATAAGGTTTTAATAGGGGATGATAAATATCCTATTGTAATAGAAAAGGGAAGTAGAATTTACTTATAGTGGGGGGATTATATGAAAGTTTTATTTGCAACTTCAGAAGTTTATCCTTTCTTAAAAACGGGAGGGCTTGCCGATGTATCTTTAGCCCTTCCTAAAGTTTTAAGAAAAAACGGTGTAGATGTAAGGGTTATAATGCCTAAGTATAAGGATATAAAATATGAATATAAAATGGCCATGAAACATTTATGTCATTTTAATGTTCAGTTGGGATGGCGAAATCAATACTGTGGGATAGAGTATTTAGAGTATCAGGGTGTTCCTTTTTATTTTGTAGATAATGAATATTATTTTAAAAGAGATGGAGCCTATGGGTATGGAGATGATGATGAAAGGTTTATATTTTTTAGTAGGTCAGTAGTTGAGGCTATAAATTATTTAGATTTTAATCCTGATATAATTCATTGCAATGACTGGCATACGGCAGCTATTCCTTTAATTTTAAAAGCTCACTATTCTCAAAGTTTTAAACATAAAGATATAAAAACTATATATACAATTCATAACTTAAAATATCAAGGAATCTTTAAAAAGGATATACTTTGGGACCTTTTGAATCTTGATGATTATTATTTTACAGAGGATAGATTAAAATATTATGATGCAGTTAATTTAATGAAAGCAGGAATAATTTATTCTGATAAGGTAACTACCGTAAGTAAAACTTATGCAGATGAGATAAAAACCTCATTTTATGGAGAAGGGCTTCATGGGCTTTTAAGTGCATACTCTAATAAGCTTATTGGAATAATAAATGGAATAGATTATGATGAATATAATCCTAAAACGGACAAATTTTTATACAAAAATTATGATGAAAATTCTTTTTACATAAAAAGAGAAAATAAAATAGAGCTTCAAAAAGAACTTAACCTGCCAGTAAATCCATATACTATTATGATTGGTATGGTTACAAGACTTACAAAGCAAAAGGGGCTTGATTTAATTGCAGAAGTCATTCAGGATATTTTGGCATTGGATGTTCAATTTGTTATTTTAGGGGCAGGGGATACGGTTTATGAAGATATGTTCCGTTATTATGCTTCTGTTTATCCATCAAAGATATCTTCTAATATAAAATACAGCGAAGAACTTGCAAGAAAGATTTATGCTGCATCCGATTTATTTTTAATGCCATCTTTGTTTGAGCCCTGTGGAATTGGACAGCTTATTGCTTTAAGATATGGAAGTTTACCTATAGTAAGGGAAACGGGAGGTTTAAAGGATACGGTAAAGCCTTATAATAGATTTACAGGAGAGGGAAACGGATTTTCCTTTGCACATTATAGTTCAAAGGAGATGCTTGATATAATAAAATATGCTATTTGGGTTTATAATAATGAGAAGGATTCTTTTGATAAACTTATATACAGGGCTATGACCTCTGATAATAGTTGGTGTGAATCAGCAAAAGTTTATGTAGATGTGTATAAAGCTTTATTACAGTAGGGGGAACTATGATGCAGCTTAGTAAGGAACAATTTAAAAAGGATTTTGAAAGAAAGCTTATAAGTCTTTTTGCAGAGGATGTAAAAGAAGCTTCAAGGTCTCATAAATTTATTGCCCTTGCAGAACTTGTAAAGGAATATGCTTTTGAAAGGTGGTTAAAGACCAATAAAAAATACTCAACTGAAGATAAAAAGCAGGTTTACTATTTTTCTATGGAGTTTTTAATAGGAAGGCTTCTTGAAAACAATTTGATAAATTTAGGAATTATAGATATAGTTAAAGAAGGGTTGGAAGAGTTTGGGATATCCTTTGAAGATATTAAACTTGAAGAGAAGGATGCAGGGCTTGGCAATGGAGGACTTGGCCGTCTTGCAGCCTGTTTTTTGGACTCAATGGCAACTCTTGGAATAGCTGGCCATGGCAACGGGATAAGATATAAATATGGGCTGTTTGAACAAAAAATAGTTAATGGATATCAAGTGGAAGTTCCTGATAACTGGTTAAAGGATGGATATGTTTGGGAAGTTAGAAGAAGAGATAAGGCATGTATTGTAAATTTTGGAGGTAATGTAAGATTTACTGTGGAAGACGGAAGGCTTAAGGCCATTCATGAGAATTATGAATCTGTTCTTGCAGTTCCTTATGATATTCCTATAATAGGTTTTAAAAATGGTGTTGTAAATACTTTAAGACTTTGGAGTGCTGAACCTATTGGTGAAGATTTTGATTTTTTTAGTTTTTCAATGGGAGATTATTCAAAGGCTATGGAATATAAATATTCTGTAGAGTCTATAACTTCCGTTCTTTATCCTGATGATAGGACTGAAAAAGGAAGGCTTTTAAGATTAAAGCAGGAATACTTTTTTGTAAGTGCAGGAATTCAAAGTATAATAAGAACTTTTAAGAAGAAGGGAAAGCCAATAACAGAGTTAGATAAATACGTTGCAATTCAAATAAATGATACCCACCCTGCCCTTGCTATTCCAGAACTTTTAAGAATTCTAATAGATGAGGAAAATTTGTCTTGGGAAGAAGCTTTTAAGATAACTGTAAATACAATATCTTATACAAATCATACTATAATGGCAGAAGCCCTTGAAAAATGGCCTATTGATATGTTTAAAAGTCTTCTTCCAAGGATTTTTACAATAGTTGAAGAAATAAATAGAAGATTTTGTTTAGATCTTATTGACAAATATGGGCATGATTTAGATAAAATAAACAAAATGGCTATTATAAGAGATGGATATATAAATATGGCTCATCTTGCTATAGTTGGAAGTCATTCTGTAAATGGAGTTGCAAAACTTCATACAAAGATATTAAAGGAAAAAGAACTTAAGCTTTTTAATGAATATTTTGAAGGCAAGTTTAATAATAAAACAAATGGAATTACCCACAGAAGATGGCTTTTACAAGCAAACCCAAGGCTTACTAAGCTTTTAAAAGAAACTATAGGAGAAGAGTGGATTAAAGATCCTAACAAGCTTATAGAATTAAAAAAATTTGCAAAAGACAGTTCAGTTAAAGAAAAATTTTATAAAATAAAACAGCAAAACAAAACTGACTTAGCAAAATTTATAAAGAACAAGTATGATATAACTGTAGATCCAAATTCTATATTTGACATTCAAGCAAAAAGACTCCATGGATATAAAAGGCAGCTTTTAAATGCTCTTTATATTTTGGATTTATATAATAGATTAAAAGAAGATAAAGGTATTGATATTTATCCAAGAACCTTTATATTTAGTGCAAAAGCCTTTCCAGGATATATTTTAGCAAAAGAGATAATAAAGTTTATAAATACGCTAGCAAATAAAATAAATTCAGATGACGATGTTAATGATAAAATTAAAGTAGTTTTTATTGAAAACTATGGAGTAAGCCTTGCAGAAAAAATAATTCCCTCTGCCAATGTAAGTCAGCAGATTTCAACAGCCTCTAAAGAGGCCTCTGGAACTGGAAATATGAAATTTATGATGAATGGAGCTATAACTTTAGGAACTTTAGATGGAGCTAATATTGAAATAAAAGATGCCGTTGGAGAAGAGAATATAATAATTTTTGGTTTGACGGCTGATGAAGTTATAAATTATTCTAAAAATGGAGGATATAGATCTTTAGATCTTTATAATAACAATCCTAGAATAAAAAGAGTTATAGATCAGCTTTTAAATGGATTTTTAGATGTTAGTCCTTCGGAGTTTATGAATATTTATAATCATTTGATTACCTATAACGATGAGTTTTTTGTATTAAAGGATTTTGAGGACTATTCAAAAGCACAGGATAAGATAGATAAGTTATATAGAGATAGAGATAAATGGAATGAGATGGCTATAATAAATGTTGCTGCTTCAGGACAATTTTCAAGTGATAATACTATAATTAGATATGCAAGGGAAATTTGGAAGGTTTTATAGTTTGAAAGGAGAGATTGCATGAAATATAGCATAGTTGCAACATGTGCCTTTGGAATAGAAGGTATATTAAAGGAAGAAATAATTAATCTAGGGTATAAAGATATAAAGGTTGATAACGGAAAGGTAGTTTTTGAAGGAGAAGAAAGAGATATTGCGAGGTGCAACATTTGGCTTAGAACTGCAGATAGGATTTTTATTAAAATTACGGAATTTAAAGCAGAAACCTTTGAAGAGCTTTTTCAAGGAACTAAAGCAGTAAATTGGGGGGATATTCTTCCAAAGGATGCAAAAATACATGTTGTTGGAAAGTCTGTAAAGTCTAAGCTTTTTAGTGTTTCTGACTGTCAGGCCATAGTTAAAAAGGCAATAATAGAGTCTATGAAAAACAAGTATAATATAGAGTGGTTTGAAGAGACAGGGGCTGAATATAAAATAGAAGTGTCCCTTTTAAAGGATATGGCCACTATATCTCTAGACACATCAGGAATTGGACTCCATAAAAGAGGTTATAGGCAACTTTCAGGAGATGCGCCTTTAAGAGAAACACTAGCTTCAGCCCTTGTTTATATAAGTAAGTGGGATCCAAAAAGAGTTCTTGCAGATCCTTTATGTGGTTCAGGAACTATTTTGATAGAGGCTGCTATGATAGGAAAAAATATTGCCCCAGGGATTAATAGACAGTTTGCTATGGAAAATTGGCCAAATTTTAATAAAAATGTTTGGATTGAGGAAAGGGAATTGGCAAAATCTAAGATGAATGAAGAAGAATTTCTACTTTTAGGTTCAGATATTGATGGAAAGATTTTAAAGGTTGCAAGGGAAAACGCTAAAAAGGCAGGGGTTGATAAGTATATAGCTTTTCAAAAACTTCCTGTTGAGGAGTTTAGATCTAGAAAAAAGTATGGGGTTATAATAACTAATCCTCCCTATGGGGAAAGACTTATGGAAAAAAGGGAAGTTGAAAAACTTTATAGAAAAATGGGGGAAGTTTTTTCAAAGCTTGACACCTGGTCATTTTTCGTTTTAACAGCTCATCCTGAGTTTCAAAGGTATTTTGGAAAAAAAGCTGATAAGAATAGAAAGCTTTATAATGGAAAACTTCTTTGTTACTATTATCAGTATTTTGGACCTTTACCTAAAAAATAGGAGTGGAACCCACTCCTAAAAAGCTCCAAGTTCTGATTTAACCTGCTGAATATCCTGTAAAGATGCTTGTTGAGCAGCTTTATAATATCCTTTTTGTTCAGCTATTTTATAAAGATCGTATTGAAATTGTTCCTCTTGATTTCTAATTTGTTGAAAAATATTTCTAAGTTGTACATTTGAACATTGAGATATTGCATTTGCATAGATTAGTAAATTGTTATTTAGCATTGAAAGGGCATCGTTTACGATTACCTTTTCGTTAAACATTTTTTTCCCTCCTTATTGTAAAAATGAAAGAAGTTTTTGCTTTGTGTTTCTTGCAGTTTGTGCAGCTTGGATAAACATCTGTTTTATTTGAGGGTCTGTTGCCATTTGGGCATAGGAGTCAAACTTTTGGGCTTCGATATCGTAGAGGTTTATAAGATGTCTTAAATTTTGAAGTTCTAATTGGTTAAGTTGAGACATAATTATTCTCCTTTCTTAATTTTTTATTTATATTTATTTTTTTCGACAAATTTTAAACTCATACAAAAAGGGGGATTTATGTGTTAAAAGCTTTGTTTACATATGATTATGGAAGTGAAAAAATTGATAAAATAAAAAGCTTAGGATATGAAGTAATATTAAAAAAAGAAAATGGTTTGGTTTATAGCGATGACTTAGCAGACGTTGAAGTTTTAGTTTGTTATGATCCCTTTTCAACTTTAGATATAACTAAAATGAAAAATTTAAAATGGATTCAGCTTTCAAGCATAGGAGTTGACCAAGCTCCTATTGATTATATTAAAGAAAAAGGAATTTTGCTTACTAACAATAAAGGTGGATATAGTATTCCAATTGGTGAATGGATAGTTATGAGCATACTTTTACTTGCTAAAAATAGCATGAATTTTTATGAAAATAAAAAGAATAAAAAATGGCAATTAGATACTTCTATTATAGAAATATATGGAAAAACGGTAGGTTTTATAGGAACTGGAAGCTTAGCAAAAGAGGCTGTAAAGCGTTTAAAGGGATTTGAAGTAAAGATATTAGGTGTAAATTCAAATGGAAGATACATAGAAGGTTTTGATATGTGTTTTTCAAAGGATAATGTAAATGAAATGTTAAAGTTTTGTGATTTTGTAGTTGTTACAATGCCATACACAAAGGAGACCCATCATTTTATAAATAAGGAAAGGTTTAAAGCCATGAAGGATGGGGTATATTTTATAAATGTTGCAAGGGGAAGTGTGGTGGATGAAAAGGAGCTTATTTTAAACTTAAAAAATGGGAAGATAAAGGCAGCAGCCCTTGACGTTTTTGAAAAGGAACCTTTAGATGAAAAAAGCCCCCTTTGGGATATGGAAAATGTTTATATAACTCCCCATAATTCTTGGGTTTCAGAGAAGAGAAATGAAAGAAGGTTTAATTTAATATACGAAAACATGAGAAGATATATAAAGGGAGAAAAACTATTGAATATTGTTGATTTGGAAAAAGGATACTAAAAATTTAAAAGATTTTAAATTTTGTTGCAATTTTTATATTTGAAATGTTAAAATAAAAGAAAAAGCTTTGTGGGGGGTATCTTAATGGAAAGTGGACATTTAAAGAGAAAGCCTAAAATGTGGGAGGCTTTAATTCCTGTTGTTTCTCTTGTTGTTATCCTATCCATTTCAATTATAAAGTTTCAAGCTAGCCCACACATTCCTCTTGTTATTTCTGCTATTATAGCAGCTTTTATGGCATTAAAGGTTGGCTTAAAATGGGAGGATATTGAAAAGGGAATTATAGATACAATTGGAATGTCTATGCAGGCTATAATAATTCTTATGATAATAGGAACAGTTATAGGTGCATGGATTTTATCAGGAACAGTTCCTGCAATGATTTATTATGGTCTTAAAGTTTTATCTCCTGGAATATTTCTTGCAGCAACTTTAATTATCTGTAGTATAGTATCTCTTGCAACAGGAAGTTCTTGGACTACTGCAGGAACAGTAGGTATTGCTCTTATCGGTGTAGGTCAAGGTCTTGGAATTCCATCTCCTATGGTAGCTGGAGCAGTCGTCTCAGGAGCATATTTTGGCGATAAAATGTCCCCGCTGTCAGATACAACAAATCTTGCCCCTGCTATGGCTGGTGCAACTTTGTTTGATCATGTAAGACATATGATATATACAACAGGCCCAAGTTATATAATATCTTTAATAGTTTATCTTATATTAGGTTCAAAATTTTCAGGAAGACAGCTTGATGTTCAAAGAATAAATGAGATTTTAAACGCATTAAGTAGCCAATTTAACATAAATCTTTGGCTTTTAATTCCACCTGTTGTTGTTATAATAATGGTTGTTAAAAAAGTTCCTGCAATTCCAGGTCTTTTATCAGGGACAGTATTAGGTTGTATATTTGCAGTTATATTCCAAAATAAAGGTTTTGGGGATATACTATCAGTTTTAAACGATGGATATGTTTCAGAGACAGGATTTAAATTAGTGGATGATCTTTTAACAAGAGGCGGACTTCAAAGCATAATGTATACAGTATCTTTGATTTTATGTGCTATGGCCTTTGGAGGTATAATGGAAAAAGCAGGATTCTTAGAAGTTTTAGCTGAAAAGTTATTAAGTTTTTCTGATAGCACAGGAGCCCTTGTTACAGCAACTATTTTTTCAAGTATATTTACAAACATAGTTGCAGGGGATCAATATCTTTCAATAGTTATACCAGGAAGAATGTTTAAAAAGGCTTTTGATAAAAAAGGTCTTCATCCAAAGAATTTGTCAAGGTGTTTAGAGGATGCAGGAACTTTAACTTCTCCTCTTGTTCCATGGAATACCTGTGGTGCTTTTATGATGGGAGCTTTAGGAGTTCATCCTTTTGCATATCTTCCATATGCTGTTTTAAATTTAGTTAATCCATTAGTTTCTATATTCTACGGATTTACAGGAATTACAATGGAAAAAGTAAAAGTGGAGCCTAAAAAAGAGTCTTCTCCTGTAAACGTATAATTTAAAAGCCCTAAAAGGTAATCCTTTTAGGGCTTTATTCATATATTGAAACAAATTTAATTGAATAAAGGTCGCACATAACTTTAAAGTTTGTTGAAAGTTCTCTTATAACCACATAGCTTATTCCAACTTCCAATAATATTCCTTCCTTGTCAATAAACAAATCTGTTCCAATTAAAAAGTCTATTTTTACCTTTTTTCCAATTTGAGTTCTTAGATAGGCTTGTGTATATCCTATATCTTTTAAAGTTGGTTCCATTTGTGCATCTACTTCACTTACTGGTTCAAAGGGCTGTTGTCTAAAGCATTCGTATGGACAAAACATGTAAGGAACAAAATAAGGGGATGGTGAAAAGTTCATTTCTTTTGTTTCGTTTACATGATTTTCTTTTTTAGACATAAGAAACCTCCTTATAAAATTGATTAAGTTTGAGCATACAAAGGGGTTGGAACATAAAAACAATGTTGAGCTATTCTTGTTATATATCTTCCAGTTTTGTTTGGTGGGAAATAATAGGCACATGTGGGCTTATACGGATTGTAATACCAAAGGGCAAAACCTATACCGGGATATTTGTTTCCAGCAAGAGCCCAATCGGCTATCCAATAATGATACTTATCAGGAGGTTTTGCCCATATATTTTGATAATTAGGTTTTCCATATACTTTTGTTAAACAGCAGGTGAATTGATAGGGTTGAAGGATGACTTTTCTTAAGTCTCCTTGGCATACTCTTCTATATTCCCCGTAAGGTACATTAACCCTATTTATAACAACCGTTGCTACTGCCTTCATTCCAATTTCTCCTTCTCCTTCAGCCTCGCACCTTACAAGTCTTGCAAGAAGTTCCCTTGGAGAGAAGGACATAAAAATCAACCTAAGAAGTGCTTTGATAATAATATATTCTTTAAATAATTTTTTTGTTACTTTTTTATTAAATTATATGATTTGTTTTTTTAAAATTGTATATTTTGGTAATTTAAAGTAAAAAATATATAAGTGTAGGTTGGAGGTGATGTTTTTGAAGGTAGGTATTCCAAAGGGACTTTTATATTATAAATATAAACCTTTTTTTAATACTTTTTTTGAAGAACTAGGTGCTGAAATTATAGAATCTCCTGATACAAATAAAGATATACTGGATCTTGGATCTACATTATGCACAGATGAAGCTTGCCTTCCTATTAAAGTCTTTCACGGACATGTTGAAAAAATAAAGGATAAGTGTGATTTGATTTTGATTCCAAGAATAATGCAGATTTATAAACGAGAATTTATATGTCCTAAATTTTGTGGCATACCAGAAATGATTGAAAATAACATAGAAGATCTTCCTATTATTACAAAGGCACCTATTTATTTGTTTTCTAGTGATAAATTTTTTAAATGGGCTTATGAAACAGGAAAAATTTTAACTAAAAATTTTTTTAAGATACAAAAGGCCTTTGAAAGAGCTCAAAATGAACAAAAAAAATTTAAAGAAGGCATAAATGATAAAGGATATGCTTTAAAAGTTGCTCTTATAGGACATACATACAATATATATGATACTTTTATAAACATGAATGTAAAAAACAAATTAAATAAATTAGGTGTTGGAGTTATAACCCATGAAGTTGTGGATGATAATGTAAAATATTTAGAAATTAAGAAGCTTTTTAAAAGACCTTTTTGGACTTTTGCAAGGGAATATTATGGATTTATATCCTATGCCCTTAAAGAAAGTCTTATTGATGGAATAGTTTATTTATCTTCCTTTGCCTGTGGAATAGATTCAGTTATAGTTGAGCTTATAAAACTTGACTTTAAAAATGTTCCTTTTTTGCTTTTAAAAATAGATGAACATACAGGAGAGGCTGGTTTTGATACAAGAATTGAGGCTTTTGTTGACATGCTTTCAAGAAGGAAAAGGGGGAATCTTGCTTGAAAATTACCTTTCCTCATATGGGAAATGTTTATATAGCAGCTAAATTTTTAATGGATGGACTTGGTATAGATTATGTAATTCCTCCTCTTAATAGCAAAAGGGCTTTAGAAATAGGAACTTTATATTCTCCAGAGGAGATTTGTCTTCCCTTTAAGATTATGATGGGAAATTATATAGAAAGCATAGAAAAAGGAGCAGATACCGTTATTTTAACGGGAAGCTGTGGACCTTGTAGATTTGGAGAATATGCAGAGCTTCAAATGAAGATTTTAAAAAAGCTTGGGAAAAACTTAGATTTTATAGTTTTTGATCTTCCTTCGGATATAGGTTTTGATGAGCTTAAAAGAAGAATAGACAAAATAGCTTTAAAAAGTCCAAAAAATAAAAAGGAAAAAGTATTAGCTCTTTTAGATGCCTATAAGATAATTAACCTTATTGACAGCCTTGAGACAAAGGCTAAATATAAAGCAGGCTATGAAAAGGAAAAGGGTGAATGTAAAAGATTATTAAATGAGTGTAAAAAAGAAGTTTTAAAAACAAATAATCCTAAAGAAGCCATAAGTATTTTAAAGGAATACCACAGAAGAATTGATAATTTAAAAATAGATAAAAGCAAGAATCCTATAAAGGTTGCAATAATTGGAGAAATTTATACAATAATAGAACCTTTTTCTAACTTATATATAGAGGATAAGCTTATGGATATGGGAGTTTCAACAAAGAGAACTTTAAGTCCAAGCTGGTGGGTTTATAATACTGTGCTTTTAAGCCCTTTAAAACTTACGGCAAGAAAAATTAGAAAATCTGCAAAAGAATATCTTCCAATAGGAATTGGTGGTCATGGTCAAGAATGTGTTGGAGAAGCTATATTATCCTATAAAGAAGGCTTTGATGGTGCCATTCAAATATTTCCATTGGGGTGTATGCCAGAGATAGTATCAAAGTCTATATTGCCATCTATATCTAAAGATAAGGATTTTCCAATATTAAGTCTTGTTGTTGATGAGATGACAGGAGAAGCAGGATATCAAACAAGAATTGAAGCATTTATAGACCTTTTAGAAAGGAGAAGGAGATATGTATTATCTAGGAGTTGATGTTGGTTCTGTTAGTACAGATATTGTTGTTATTGATGAAAATTATAATGTAGTTGAGAGCATTTACTTAAGAACAAAGGGAAGACCTATTAAAGCTATTCAGGAAGGATTTAAAAGGCTTGAAGGTAAATTTAAAAATTCTGATATTTTAGGAGTTGGAACAACAGGAAGCGGAAGACATATTGCAGCTTTTTTAATAGGTGCTGATATTGTAAAAAATGAAATAACCTCCCATGCTGTTGCAGCTTTAAGTCTTGATAAGGATGTTAGAACTATTATAGAAATAGGAGGTCAGGATTCAAAGATTATTACTCTAGAAAATGGAATGATAACTGATTTTGCTATGAACACGGTATGTGCTGCAGGAACAGGCTCTTTTTTAGATAGGCAGGCAGAAAGGCTTGAAATACCAATTGAAGAGTTTGGAGATTATGCTTTAAAATCTAAAAATCCTGTAAGAATAGCAGGAAGATGTGCGGTTTTTGCAGAATCAGATATGATACATAAACAACAGCTTGGATTTGCAGTTGAAGATATTATAAAGGGGCTTTGTGAAGCTTTAGTTAGAAATTATCTTAATAACGTTGCAAAAGGAAAGGAAATTAAAAGCAAGGTGTTTTTTCAAGGAGGAGTTGCTGCAAATAAGGGTATGAAAAAGGCCTTTGAAGAAGCTCTGGGAATGGAGGTCATTGTACCAAAACATTATAATATGATGGGGGCAATTGGAGCTGCAATACTTGCAGCAGAAAGAAAAGAGAAAAGGACAAATTTTAAAGGTTTTGAAGTTGCTGATATAAATTATGCTACTGCAAGTTTTGAATGTAAAGGGTGCTCTAACCTTTGTGAAGTTGCAGTTATAAAATGTGAAGAAAAGGTAATTGGATATTTTGGTGACAGATGTGGAAGGTATAGTGGAAAAGTTGCTGTATAATTCTAGTTTAAATCTCCTTGTTTTAGATAAAAATAATATTGAAAAACAAGGAGGTGATTTTATGAATCTTATTCCTTTTGGTCCTTTTACTGAAATTGAAAGATTAAGAAGGGATATAGATGAAATTTTTAATCTTACTTATTTTGAAAGACCAAGGGTAGATGTATTTGAAGATGAAAAGGAAGTTAGGGTTGTTGCTGAAATACCTGGAATTTCAAAGGATGATATAGATATTACAGTGTTTGATGATTCTATAAAAATAAGTGGAGAAATAAAAAGGTCTAGTGAGTATAAAGAAGAACATGTAAGAAGAAGTGAAAGATTTTATGGAAAGTTTACAAGAACAATTCCTCTTCCTTGCGAAGTAAAATCTGAAGAAGCAAAGGCAGATTATAAAGATGGAGTTTTAAGCATATCAATACCAAAGAAAGTTGAATCAAAAAATGTGGGAAGAAAAATAAAGTTATCATAAAGGAGCTTAATGCTCCTTTTTAAATTTTCAAAAAATTAACATTTTGTTATTTGAATTTTGCATATTATGTATGGTATACAGTTTATATATTTAATACTTGGGGGGATGAGAAGTGTCAAAGATAACAGAGTTTTTTGGGGTAAATGTGTTTAATGATGTAGTTATGAGGGAGAGACTTCCAAAGAGCATATATTTAAAATTAAGAAAAACTATAGATGAAGGACTTCCTCTAGAGGCTGAGGTTGCAGAGGTTGTTGCAAATGTTATGAAGGATTGGGCAATTGAAAAGGGGGCTACCCACTTTACCCACTGGTTTCAACCTATGAATGGAAGAACAGCGGGGAAGTTAGAATCTTTTATTTCTCCTAAAAAAGATGGGACTGCTATAACTGAGTTTTCAGGAAAAGAACTTATAAAAGGTGAACCAGATGCATCAAGCTTTCCAAATGGAGGACTTAGAACCACCTTTGAAGCTAGAGGTTACACAGTTTGGGATTGTACATCATATGCTTTTATAGTTGAAGATGAGGGAGGAGCAGTTTTATATATTCCTACAGCTTTTTGTTCTTATACAGGAGAGGCCCTTGATAAAAAGACACCTCTTTTAAGGTCTATGGAGGCTTTATCAAGGGAAGCTTTAAGAGTTTTAAGAATTTTAGGCAACAATACATCAACAAGAGTTATTCCAATGATAGGGGCAGAACAGGAGTATTTTTTAATAGATAAGGAGCTTTTTAAAAAAAGAAAAGATCTTTTGTATACAGGAAGAACTTTATTTGGCGCAAAACCTCCGAAGGGTCAGGAGATGGAGGAACACTACTTTGGAAGCATAAATGAGAAGGTAGCAGCTTTTATGAAGGAAATAGATGAAGAACTTTGGAGGGTTGGGGTGTCAGCAAGGACAAAACATAAGGAGGTTGCTCCAAATCAATATGAGATAGCCCCGATATTTACCAATGCAAATATAGCTGCGGACCAAAATCAAATAATAATGGAGATGCTTTTAAAAGTAGCAAACCGACATGGGCTTGTTTGTTTGCTTAATGAAAAACCCTTTAAAGGAGTAAATGGTTCAGGAAAACATATTAATTTTTCTTTAATGACAAATGATGGAATAAACTTATTTGACCCCGGAAAAACTCCCCATGATAATCTTCAGTTTTTATTGTTTGTTTCAGCTGTTATAAAGGGAGTTGATGAATATCAGGATCTTATAAGAGTTTCAGCGGCAACCCCTGGAAATGACCATAGATTAGGAGCAAGTGAAGCACCTCCGGCTATTGTTTCCATATTTTTAGGGGAGCAGCTTACAGAAATTTTCGAACAAATTGAAAAGGGAGAAATAATTGGCATAAAGGGAAGAGAAAAGCTTGAAACTGGTGTTATAACTCTTCCAGTTTTAAAAAAGGATTCCACTGATAGAAATAGAACTTCGCCTTTTGCTTTTACTGGTAATAAATTTGAGTTTAGAATGGTTCCATCTTCAGCTTCTATATCTGATGCGGTTACTATTTTAAATACTATTTTGGCTGATAAATTAAAAGAAATTGCAGATAGGTTGGAAAAAGCTTCAGATATAGATAAAGAAGCTAAAAATGTTATAAGGGAAATAATAAAAAATCATAAAAGGATTATATTTAATGGTGATGGATATTCAAAGGAATGGGTTGAAGAGGCACAAAGACGAGGACTTTTAAATTTAAAAACAGCAATTGATGCTATAAAGTATTTTATAGATGAGAAAAATATACTGCTTTTTGAAAGACATAAGGTATTAACAAGGAGCGAGATTTATTCAAGATATGAAGTTATGTTAGAAGGATATATTAAACAGGTTCTAGTAGAAGCAAAAACTATGTTAGATATAGTGTCAAAGGATATTTTGCCTTGTGCTTTAAAATATGTAAAAGAATTATCTAAAACTTTAAAGGAACTTTTAAGTTTAGGTATAGAATGTGAAAATGAAAAGGAATTTCTAATTAAAATAAACAATTTGGTGGAAACTATTATAAAAAATAACAAAAAACTTGATGACCTTGTAAAAGAAGTTGAAGACTGTGGTGAAAATTCGTATAAAAAAGCAAAGTTTATAAGAGATAACGTGTTCTCTCAAATGGAGATGTTAAGGGAATACGTAGATGAATTAGAAAATTATGTTGATAGGTCCCTATGGCCAATGCCAAGTTATGGGGAAATAATGTTTGATGGATTTGAAAGAAAATAACCTGCTGTAAATACTTTGCAGCAGGTTTTATTTTTTATAAAATTATTATTAAGTAAAAATTTAGGGGGTTGCTTTTATGGAAAAAGTTGTAAGTAGCAATTGCAGAAGGTGTCCTTATTATAAAAATAAAAAATGTGATGGGGAGGATAAAAATTGCATTTGCAAGTTTTGTCCAAGAAATCTTGGTGTTTGTATATCCACACGTTGGTGTAAGGAGACAGAATCTGCCCTTATCTTTGATTAAGCATTTTTTAAATAATTTTTTATTTCTTCGTCGTAAAGATTCATTATTTTTCTTAAAGTTTTATTATTTACATCATATTCTATGTCATTTACTTTTGCTATTGGTAAAACTTTAGGGGATGTTCCTGTTAAAAAGCAGGAATTAAAGTTTTTAATTTCAGAAAGCTTTAAGGGGGTTTCAATTACTTCTATATTATTTTCTTTGCATATCTTTAAAATTTTTTGTCTTGTAATTCCAAGAAGTACATCCTTAGATGGGGAAGTATATACCTTGTCATCTTTTATAAAGAATATATTTGACCTACTTCCTTCAGTTATTTCATCCCTTTCATTTAATAAAAGCGCCTCATAACATTCTGTCTCTTTAAGTTTTTTATTTATATCTTCCCTTAATTCTTTATATATTATCTTAGCATGGGGATTTTTTCTTTCAGCTTTGTAAATTAAAGTTTTTACGCCATTTTTATACATCTCTTCTGTCGGGTACTGAGATTTTATAAAGTATAAGTATATGTTATAATTGTCAAAATTGTTTATTACTATTTTTACATTTATATCTTTTATATTGTTTATTTTAGCAAGTTTTTCTATATTTTCTTTAATAACAGAAAGCTCTAAATTTAATTTTTGGCCTAAGAGATTGGCTGAATTTTTAAGCCTTTCATAGTGTTCTTCTAAAAACAATGGTTTTCCATTTATAAGCCTTATTACTTCATAGATTGAAGGATTTAGCTCTTTATAAATTTTATTAAAATCGGTTGTTTTATAAACTTTTTCATTATAAATAAAGAAATCAAATATAGCTTCCATTTTATCACCTCGTATATATTTTATAACTTTTTTTATAAAAAGTATATTTTTGAAATTAAAAAAATTTTGCGAAAATTTTATTGGTTTGTTAGAATATAATTGTAATGGAAGGAGGGGTTTTATGATAAAAAATTTTGATGAGCTTTTAGAGGCTGTTAAAGGTAGAAAAAAAATGAAGCTTTCTGTTGCAGCAGCAAATGATTTAGAGGTTTTGCTTGCAGTGGAGAATGCAAGGAATTTAGGATTAATAGATGCAGTATTGGTAGGGGATTATGATGATATAAAAAAAATAGCTGATGAAAATAACATAGATTTATCAAATTATGAAATTGTAGATGTTAAAGATTTAAAGGAAAGTGCAAGGGTTGCAGTGTCATTGGTATCAAAAGGACAAGCTGACTTTTTAATGAAGGGGCTTATAGGAACTGCAGAGCTTTTAAAAGCTGTTTTGGACAAAGATATTGGTTTAAGAACTGATAAACTTTTAAGCCATGTTATGGTTTATAGCGTTGAAACATATCATAAGTTCTTGCTTTTAACCGATGGTGGGATGGTTACATATCCTGATATTACACAAAAGGTTCAGATAATCCAAAATGCGGTAAAGGTTGCAAAGGCCCTTGGAATAAATCCAATTCATGTTGCTCCCTTGTGTGCCGTTGAGGTTGTAAATCCTGATATGCAATCTACAATAGATGCTGCAATTCTTTCAAAGATGAATCAAAGAGGACAGATAAAAGATTGTATAATAGATGGCCCCTTAGCTTTAGATAATGCTATTTCCATTGAAGCTGCAAAGCATAAAGGAATAAAAAGTCCCGTTGCAGGAGAGGCAGATATACTTTTAGTTCCTAACATAGAAGCAGGAAATATACTTGGAAAGAGTTTAACGTATTTTGCAAAGGCAAAATCAGCAGGAGTAATTGTAGGGGCAAAATGTCCAATAGTTTTAGTATCAAGGGCAGACTCTCATGAATCTAAGCTTTATTCTATAGCCCTTGGAAGTTTAATTGCTAATTCATAAGTAAAAAAGGGGGGAACTAAGATGAAAAAAATAATGACTGGAAATGAGGCGATAGCAAGGGGAGCTTATGAGGCAGGATGCACCGTTGCAGCGGCGTATCCTGGGACTCCAAGTACAGAGATATTAGAAAACATAGCTTTATATAAAGAGATTTACGCAGAATGGGCACCTAATGAAAAGGTAGCTGTTGAAGTTGCAGCAGGGGCATCTATTGCAGGTGCAAGGGCATTATCAGCAATGAAGCATGTTGGGCTAAATGTTGCTGCAGACCCTTTATTTACTATGGCCTATGAAGGAGTAAACGGAGGTTTTGTTATAGTGACGGCAGATGATCCTGGTATGCACAGCTCTCAAAACGAACAGGATAACAGGCTCTATGCTCCCCATGCAAAGGTTGCTATGTTAGAGCCTTCCGACAGTCAAGAATGTAAAGATTTTATAAAGGAAGCTTTTGATATAAGCGAAAGGTTTGATACAGTTGTTTTATTTAGAATAACTACAAGAATAGCCCATTCTAAATCCATAGTTGAGCTTGGAGAAAGAAAAGAAGTTAAAGTTAAAGAATACAAAAAAGATGTTAAAAAATACGTTATGATTCCTGCCCATGCAAGAGAAAAGCATGTTGAGGTGGAAGAAAGATTAAAAAGGCTTCAAGAATATTCAAATACTACTCATTTAAATAGAATAGAGTGGGGAGATACTAAAATAGGAATAATAACAAGCGGAATTTCTTATCAATACGCAAAGGAGGTTTTTAAAGATAAAGCCTCTTACCTAAAACTTGGATTTACATATCCTCTTCCTGATAGACTTATAAGGGAGTTTGCATCAAAAGTAGAAAAACTTTATATAATAGAAGAAAACGAGCCTTATATTGAAACTTTTGTAAAGTCATTAGGAATAGATTGTATAGGTAAGGAATTAATACCTATATGTGGGGAGTTAAATCCAGATATTATAAGAAAAGCGCTGCTTAAGGATTCTAAAAAAGAGATTTATAAAATAGATGTTAAAATTCCAAACAGACCTCCTGTTCTTTGTCCTGGATGTCCCCACAGAGGAATATTCTATGCTATGAGCAAATATAAAGATATAATCCCAACAGGGGATATAGGATGTTATACCCTTGGAATGATGCCACCTTTAAATGTGACTGATACAGTAATTGATATGGGAGCTGGTTTTTCAGCAGCTATTGGTTTCGAAAAAGCTTTTAAAATGGCAAATAAAAAGGGTAAAATATTTGGTATTGTAGGGGATTCGACCTTTTTCCATTCAGGAATTACAGGTCTTATAGATGCAGTTTACAACAAAAGCAACGTGGTTTTAGTTGTTCTTGATAACAGTATAACTGCTATGACAGGACATCAGGAAAACCCGGGAACAGGAAGGACTCTAAAGGGAGATATATCACCTGTTATAGACATAAAAGAAATTGTAAAGGCTTGTGGTGTTAAAGAGGAAAACATAAGGGTTGTTGACCCATATAAATTGGATGAAACAGAAAAAGCAGTAAAGGATGCATATAATTCTGAAGAAACTTTTGTAATAATAACCAAGAGAGAATGTGCACTTTTAAAGGATGTAATTAAAAAGAGGGCAGGAAGATATGTAAGAGTTAATCATGAAAAGTGTAGAAAATGTAAGTTATGTCTAAAAGTAGGATGTCCTGCTGTTTTTGTAAAAGATGATAATTTAGTTATAAATAAAGATATGTGTAATGGCTGTACATTGTGTTTGCAAGTTTGTCCATTCAATGCGATAGAAAAGGTTGGTGAGTGGAATGACTAAAAGTTTGTTATTTGTTGGGGTTGGAGGACAGGGAATTATTTTAGCATCGAAGATTTTAACAGAAGGCCTTGTAAAATTTGGGTATGATGTTAAGATGAGTGAAGTTCATGGTATGGCTCAAAGAGGAGGAAGCGTAACAACACAAGTAAGATTTGGAGAAAAAGTTTATTCTCCACTTATTGGAGAAGGAGAAGCAGATGTTATTGTTGCATTTGAAAAAATTGAAGCAGCAAGATGGATAAATTATTTAAAAAAGGGTGGAATACTTGTTATTAATGATTATGAAATATATCCTCAGCCTGTTTTAATTGGACAAGAAACTTATCCCCATGATATTATTGAAAAAATTAAGGAGAAGGTTGAAAATGTAGTTGTGTTTAATGCCGCAGAGGTTGCAGAAAGGCTTGGGAATATAAAAACTCAAAATATTGTTTTGTTAGGGGCTTTAATAAAGGCCCTTGGAATTGAAAGCTTAGATTGGGAATCTGTAATAAGGGAAAATTTACCTGAAAAAATGCATGATATAAACATAAAGGCTTTGAAGGAGGGAATGAATTTAGGGGCAGTTTAAAACTGCCCTTTTTACTTTTTTGGACAAGTTGTATAATTACAGTATAGATGCATAAATTAAAAGTAAGTTAATTTTTTGAGGTGATTCAATGTATTTAGAAACCCTTTTAAAGCTTTTTTTAGCCTTTATACTTGGAGGAATAGTTGGATATGAGAGGGAACATAAAAACAGGCCTGCAGGCCTTAGGACCCATGTTTTGGTTGCAATAGGTTCAACTTTGGTTCAGATAATTTCTTTAGATTATGTTAACTTAAAAAATGCTTCCATAGATCCTTTTAGGCTTGGAGCACAGGTAATAAGTGGCATTGGATTTTTAGGGGCAGGAACTATTCTTAAAGAAGGGGTTAACGTAAAGGGACTTACGACTGCTGCAAGTTTATGGACTGTTGCTTGTATTGGTCTTGCTGTTGGTTGTGGGCTTTACTTTGAAGCCTTTATTACCACTTTATTTGTATTTTTATCCTTAAGGGGGCTAAAGTTTATAGAACAGAGGATTTCAAAGGAAGATAGATATTATAATCTTCAAATTTTAGCAGAAAATGTTCCTGGAGTTATAGGCAACATAGGCAAAGAGCTTGAAAAGCTTAATATTAATATAATTGGAATTGAAATTTCAGGGGGAGAAGATGATGAGGCGGTAGTTTTTTTAAATTTAAAAACACCAAATTATATATGTATTAACAAAATAGTAGAAGTTTTAGTTAAAATAAAAAATATAAAGGAAGTAAAAGTAATATAAATGGAGGGTGCCTATGGGGGTTTATACAAAAGATCTTGGAAGATATAAAAACATAGCAGAAAAATATAAAAGAGCCAAAGAAACAATAAAAATATCTATGCCTATTGAATTTGAAAAAAATATTTATAGAGTTTTGGAGTACTTTAAGCCATCTTTTTTTGAAAAAACAACTACAGGCATTTTAGTAATTACAAATGATGGTTTTTTAGTTAAAGATAAAAAAATTCAAAGGGAGGTTTTAAGAATTTATTACTACTTAGATATTTTATTAGAGGATGAAAGTATAAATAGGCTAAAAAGCGCTATAGCTTCTGAAAAGGAAATTAAAAAGGAGATTTTAAATTACAACGATGCGATTGATGTTTTAAATACTTCAGGTTCTAATATAAAAGGAATTGATAAAGTTATAGATCTTTTAAAAAAGCTTCCTGATATAAAAAGGGAAAATAATAAAGCTATTGAAGAATATTTATGTTTTGTTGAGAAATATAGAAACTGTGATGTTATTAATTCTAATATAATTGATGAACTTTTAAAGGTTTATAGAAATGTTCTTCTTATTAATTTTAAGAGGGTAAAGGAAATAAATAAAGCAAGGATGTTATATGATTCTTTAAAGGAGTTTTCAAGCAAAAATAAAAAAAGAATATCTAACAGATTAAATGGAATGTCTTTAAGATTTGCAAGGCTTGAAATGATAGTAGATAGGCTAAAAAACATATTAGTAATATATGATAAAATACTTGACATGGATGATGAAAGATATATTGAATATTTAAAGCTTCAGGAAAATATAAATATAAATAATAAATTGAAACTAATAAGAGAATAAGGCTGCTTTTGTGCAGCCTTATTAAATATCAACAACTTTTATAAAGTTTACATCTGGGTCTTCTGTTCCTTGAACATATAGGTTAGCATCCTTTAGAGCTTGAACATAGTCAACTATTTCTTGAGTTATTACCTCACCAGGGCAGACAATTGGAATTCCTGGTGGATATGCAAGGAGGAATTCTCCAGAAACTTTTCCAACACTTTCTTTTAAAGGTAAAGACCATTTTTTAGAATTAAATGCTTGTCTTGGAGTTAAAACTTGTTTTGGAATTGCAGGGATATCTAAAACTTCTCCTTTAACCTCTCTTGTTCCATAGTATCTTTGGCTAATTTCCTTTAAAGCGTTTATAAATTTATCCATCTTTTCCTTTGTATCTCCAAAGGAGCCAACTGCAAGTATATTATAAAGATCGCTAAGCTCCATTTGAATGTGATATTCATCGGCTAATATCTGGTCAACCTCATATCCTGTAAGTCCAAGACCTCTTACTGTAACTGTAATCTTTGTAGGATCAAGGGCATAAACTCCAGGTTTACCAAGTATATCTTTTCCAAAGCAATATAAACCTGGTATTTTATTTATTTCTTCCCTTGCGTATTCTGCAAGTTCTATAGCTTTATCTAAAAGTTCTTTACCCTTTGTAGCTATTTGCATTCTTGCAACATCTAGTGAAGCCATAAGTGGGTATGATGGGCTTGTAGTTTGTAAAAGGTTCATAACCTGTTGAACTCTATTTATATCAACCCTTCCAGCTCTAACCTGTAAGAAGGAGCATTGCGTCATAGCTCCAATAATTTTATGGGTGCTTTGGGCACACATGTCAGCTCCAGCCTGCATAGCTGATATAGGGAGTTTGTCGTTAAATCCTAAATGCGGACCGTGAGCTTCGTCAACTATTAAAATCTTATCATAAGAGTGGACAATCTCAGCGATTTTTTTAATGTCTGTTGCAACACCATAATAAGTAGGATTTATTATTAAAACTGCCTTTGCATCAGGATGCATTTTTATAGTTTTTTCAACTGTTTCAGGAGTAACCCCATGGGCAATTCCTATATTTTTATCAATTTCTGGTTGCATGTAAACAGGAACTGCACCGCTTAGAATAATACCTGCTGTAACTGATTTATGAACGTTTCTTGGGATTATAATTTTTTCGCCTTCTCCCACTACGCTCATTACCATGGCTTGAATGGCTCCAGAAGTTCCATGGATTGATATAAAAGCCATGTCTGAGCCATAAGCGTCTGCGGCAAGTTGCATAGCTTTTTTAATAGGTCCAGTTGGATGATGAAGGCTATCTACTAGTTTAAATACAGTAACGTCGATGGATAAAATGTTTGAACCTACAAATTCTTTAAATTTGTTGTCCATTCCGTCTCCCCTTTTGTGCCCGGGAACGTGGAAGGGAACAGTATCTCTATTATGGTATTCCATTAAAGCGTCGAAAATTGGTGTTTGAGTTTGATCCATCTTATACAATGTGATATGCACCCTCTTTCATCAATTTTTTAAACGAGTTATATTATAGTTCAATTAAATTGCAAATTCAATCATTTTTATATTAAGTTTATGTTATTTTTTTTATTTTATTAAGGAATAACGTATCAAAAAATGGAAATACTGCTTAAAGGATAAAACTTTAGGGAGGGATTTTATGATTCTACACGGAGAGTTAAGAAATCACAATACAAAGGGAGATAATAATAAGCTAAGAAGAAATGGTAAAATTCCAGGAAATATTTATGGAAAAAACTTGAAAAATATGTTGGTTGAATTTGCCGAACTTGAGGTTTTTAACGTTTTAAGAAAAAATGGAGAACATGGAATTTTAGATGTTGATGTTGATGGGAAAACTTATAAGGCTATCATAAAAGAAGTTCAAAAGGATCCTTTGACAAAAAAAATAATTCATTTAGATTTATATAAGGTGGATGATAAGGAAAAAATTCATGCAAAAGTTCCAGTAGTAATCAAGGGAGAAGAATACTTAAAGGGCATGAATGCAGTAGTTCAAAAGATTCAAGATGAAGTTGAGGTAGAATGCAGCGCAGATAAAGTACCTAAATTTATAGTTGCAGATATTACAAAAATTAACAAAGACAAAATTACAGTATCAGATCTTGAAATTGCCGAGGAAATATCAGTTATTGCTCCGCCTAATGCATTAATTGCAACGATTGTAAAGGCTAATCAAATAGTCGAAGAAGATAAAGAGGAGGCTTGAAAAGTCTCCTCTTGAATTTTTTTGTAGGTAGGATAAAATAATTAGAGATGAGCATAATTGATTAAAAAACAAAATTATTTATGTTAAATTGTTCTAACTTTTATGAAGTGAAGCTCAATTATTTTAAATTAAACTTAAATTAACACCAAAAAAGCAAAAAAAGGGTAGACTACTCCCTTGGTAAAATTGATGTTCAAAAAATTTAATATAATTTATTTAGGCTGTTCTTCTAAATCCCGATAGGGATTTGTATTTATCAACGCAGCCAGATTTTATGGCAGCAATTGCAACAGTTAAGAGGCAAATGTGACCGATTGTATTCAAATTAGTAACAGAGTTAATATTTCTAACATAAGCTTGTTCTGTATTGAGATTTTTCCATCTAGAATTGTATCTTTCGGATTCAGTTCTTAGACTATATATTTTTTTAAAAAATATAGAATCACGATTTATAGAGGATCTATAATCAATGCCAATAGTTATATATTTTACACAACTTCTGTTTTTCTTACCATTAAAGTATTTTTCATGGTTACATGGGCATAAAGAGTCATCTTTAGAAGTTCTAAAAGGACAGCAAAACTTTTGCTTGATATATGAATCAAAATATTGTTTACCATCTTTATGCATTACTAAACCAGCATCACAAATGACATTACCAGTTGATGTTAAGTTCTTTTTCTTAGTGCCACGCTTATTTAAGGGGATGAAGGCATGACCTTTAAGGGTATTACGAATGAAATCATGATTTTGTTTTGAATCATAGCCTTTATCAGCAATAATGTAACTGCCTTCAAGAGAAAACCACTCATTTGTGGTAGCAAGGATTTTTATAAGATTAGATATAGCATCACTAACATGATTTTTGTAACCCCAGTAGAATTCATATTTTTTCTTTGAGTTATTAGGCTTATCTTCAGAAGCTTTAACATTGATGGAGTTATTGGCAGTATGAATTCCTAACTTACAATCTTTGTCAGAAGAAGGTGGATTATTTTTAGAAAATTTGTTTTTTGAAAAGGACTTAGGATTATTAAATTTAGTATTAGCCTTAACGGGAGTAGCATCAACAGAAATAAATTTGTTATCAATAAAATCTAACTCTTTAAGAATATTAATTTGATTTTTCATGATTTCTTTAAGATAAGAGTTAGACAAATTTTTAATGAATCTTTGAAAAACTGAGTAAGAAGGTAAAGGCTTAAGGATATCGAACCCACAAAGCTTAGCAATGATTAAATTATTTTCTAAGAAATCTTTAAGTTCAGTAACTTGAGCAAATTTTTCACATTTCATGACAATAAAGGCTCTGAAAAGAGCATGGCGAGAAAACCCAGTAGGGCCGTATTTAGAGGGGACCTTATCTGGTAATGGAGATAAATCAAGATTTTCGAAGAGGGTTGTATAAAAATTGATAAGTTTTTGAGAAGTAAAAAATTCAATAATGTTAAAAATTTCTTGACGTTGATACATAGAGATTTCCTCCTTTTGTTGTTATATAAAGGGGATTATATTAATATAATTCGACAAAAAAGGAGGAAATCCTATGAAATATATTTGTGAGTGATAAAAAAGATTTAGCCATAGCAGATTAGTAATTTCAAGGCTTTAAAATTATGCTCAAGGCTTAATTAAAAAGGGAGGGTTAAAAGTGAAAAAATTTTTAGTTATATCGATTGCCGTTTTGGTTTTAATTTTAGGAGGATTTATGTTTTATGTTAACAATATGTTGAATAAAATTAAACCTAAAGAGCGGGTCAATATTCAAAAACCAAATCAAAATATTAACACTAAAACCATAAATGTTATATTATTTGGAATAGATGCAAGGGATTTAAATGCTCCATCAAGATCCGATACAATAATCATAGTTTCTATTAATCCTCAAAATAAAAAAGTTAAGTTAATATCATTAATGAGGGATATGTATATTAAAATACCCGGAAAGGGAGAAAATAGGATAAATGCAGCATATGCTTTTGGAGGGCCAGAGCTTGCATTAAAAACAATAAATGAAAATTTTGATTTAAACATAACAGATTATGCGACTGTAAATTTTTATGGTTTTGAAAAGATAATAGATCAAGTTGGTGGGGTTGAAATTAATGTTAAAGAGGATGAAATAAAGTATATTAATTCATATATGAAAGAAACTGCAAAATTGTTTGGAGGAGAATATAGGGAGGTAAAAACTGCTGGGCTTCAAACTTTAAATGGAAGACAAGCATTAGGTTATTCAAGGATAAGATATGTTGGATATGGAGACTATGAAAGAACTGAAAGACAAAGAAGAGTATTAACAGAAGTTTTCAACAAAGTTAAGAATCAAAGTATTCCAAAGAAAATCGGACTTATAAATAACATGCTTCCATACATAGAGACAAATTTATCAAGAAGTCAGATTATAAATTTGGTTACAATGTTTTCTAATTTAGATGAATATCAAATTGAACAATTAAGGATTCCTATTGATAATTCATATAAAAGTCAAAAAATACATGGTATGGCAGTTTTAGTTCCGGATATTGAAAAAAACAAAAATGCAATACATGAATTTCTAAAATAAGAGGTGGAAGTATGGATTATAAAGAACACTTTAAAAAGGAGGTTCAAAACTTTATATTTGTAGAACTTAAAAAACCTCTTGTAATATCTTTAAATAACGTAGTAATAAACCTTCCTAAAGGAGATTATCCTGTAGATTCTAAGGAACTAATAAACATTGCTAAAGAAAATAAAGATTTTACTGCACAAAGCATAATAAATGGTATGATATTTGTTTTAGGTTCGGACAGTAGTTTCCCTTATTTAGAAAATTATATTAACATTCTCAAAAAAATTCCTAATATAGAGAGCTATATAATATTTCAAATAGAAGAAAACAAAAATAAAGATATTAAAAAAGCTATAATTTATACAAGTGCCTTAATAAAGCTAAATCCTAAAAAGGAATTTCAAATGAATAGAATATATCTTCTTATGGATTATTATCAAAAGACAAATTTAAGCTTTTTAGAAGCTGAAATAATAGAAAGCCTTAAAAATCTTTTAAAACAGTATCCAGAATATGAACCTGCCAACTTTTATATTGCTGAATATTATCTTGATAAAGACATTGATCTTGCAAAATACCACTTAAGATATTGTTTGAGTAGTGAAAAATATAGACAGAAAGCTGAGGAATATCTTAAAAAAATAGAAGCTGTTGAAAATTATGATAAAGCTGTATCTTTATTAAAGGAAGGATATCCTAAGGAAGCTTTAAAAATACTTATTCCTTATATTGAGTCAAATCCTCAAAATTTAGATGCAAAATATTATATAGCCGTAGCTTACAGAGAAATAGGAAATTATCAAAAGGCACTTTTGTATCTTAATGAGCTTTTAAATATCCTTGAAACTCCAGAGGTTGATAATGAAATAGGACTTAATCTTGCATTTTTAGGGTATTTTGAAAAAGCAATAGAATATTTTAAAAAAGCCTTAAAGTTTAAGCCCTCGGAAGTTAGCATTCTTTCTAATATAGGTGTTTGTTATTTTAACCTTAATGATTTTGAAAATGCAAAAAAATACTTTAAGTTAGCTTTAGATAAAAAACCTGATGATGAAGTTTGTAAAGAATGGATTAAAAGATTGTCGTAAAAAGTAAAAAAAATTTGGTTTTGAAATTTTTAAATTTTTGTTATATAATAAGCGTTGAATGTAAAAAGGAGGAAATAAAATGGAGCAAGAAGTTACTTTAGATCTTCATGAATTATTTAATGTGCTTCGAAAAAGGGCTAAACTAATATTTGGAACAATATTATTTTTTGTAATTTTTAGTATAATTTTAAGCTTTTTTGTTTTAAAACCTGTATATGAAGCGAAAGTTACAGTTATCATTGGAAAAGAAGAGCAAAACACTGAAAAAAGAATAGACTATAACGATATTATGATGTATCAAAAGCTTGTAAAAACTTATGCAGGAATTGCAAAGTCGAGGACGGTTGTAGAAAAGACAATAAAGGATTTAAATATGAATATAGATTATGAAAAGTTTTTGGACAAACTTAGCGTAACGCCTCAGCCGGATACTCAAATAATGGATATAAAGTTTCAAAGTAAAGATCCTCATGAGGCTATGCTTACAGCAAATAAGCTTACGGATATATTTTTAGAAGAATCTAAAAGAATATATCCAACTAATACAATACAGGTTATGGATTATGCAGTTTTACCTGAAAAACCTGTAAAACCCAAGAAGTTGCTAAATATTGCTATAGCCTTTGTTATTGGTGTTATGGTATCTTTAGGCTTAGTATTTATGTTAGAATATATGGATAACACTATAAAAACGGAAAATGATGTGGAAAAAGTATTAGAGCTTCCTGTAATAGGAATCATTCCAAAATATAAAGAATAATGGGAAGTGGTTTTATGTTAGATATTCATTCTCACATAATCCCTAAAATGGACGATGGGGCGGATTCGTTAGAAACTTTTTTAGAAATGGCTAAAATAGCACAGGATGATGGAATAAAAATGATTGTTGCAACTCCCCATTTTTTAGAAGGAAAGTATGAAAATAGTTTTGATGATATACAAAAAAGTGTTTTAGATTTAAATAATTATATTAAGAGAAAAAACATAAATATTGAAATTATTGCAGGTCAGGAAGTCATGATTTCAAAGAATTTAATATCTTATTTAGAGGAAGGTCTTATTTCTCCAATTAAAGATACTAATTACATCCTTATAGAACTTCCTTTTGATAAAATTCCAAGTTATACTTTTGACGTTTTATATGAACTTAAGATAAGAAATATAATTCCTATAATAGCACATCCAGAAAGATATTTGGAAATTATAAAAAATCCTGAAAAAATTAATGATTTTATAGATGAAGGATATTTATTTCAACTTAATTCTTCTAGTTTTATAGGATTGTTTGGGAAAGATGTTAAAAATACTGCAGAAAAGCTTTTAAGGTACAATGTAATAGATTTTTTAGGTTCAGATAGCCATGATGCAAAGTATAGAAAACCTAAGATAAAAAATGCCCTTGAAAGGATAAAAGAGATTAACAAAGATGCTTATGAAAGAATAATTTTAAACAGTAGGCTTTTCAAAACAGGAGAAGTAAAATCAAGGCCGGAAAAAGTTAAAAATAAAAAGAGCATTTTCAGTTTCCTTTTAAGAAAGAGGGGGTAATTTTATGAGGGTCAGAAAAGCTGTTATTCCCGCTGCAGGACTTGGAACAAGGTTTTTACCTGCTACAAAGGCTCAGCCAAAAGAGATGCTTCCTATAGTAGATACTCCAACTATACAATACATAATTGAAGAGGCTGTAAATTCAGGAATAGAAGAGATACTTATAATAACTGGAAGAAACAAAAGAGCTATAGAGGATCATTTTGATAGATCTATTGAGTTGGAGTTTGAGTTAAAAGAAAAAAATAAACATGATATGCTTAATATGATAAATAATATAACAAATATGGCTCAAATTCATTATATAAGGCAAAAAGAACCTAAGGGGCTAGGACATGCAATTCTTTGTGCAAAATCATTTGTAGGAAATGAACCTTTTGCAGTTTTACTTGGTGATGATGTAGTTGATAGCAAAGTCCCATGCTTAAAACAACTTATTGATGCCTACAACATGTATAAAACAACAATACTTGGGGTTCAAGAAGTAAAAGAGGATGATGTTGATAAATATGGAATAATAAGTGGAGTAAAAATTGAAGATAGGATATATAAAGTAACTGATCTTGTAGAAAAGCCTAAAAAAGAAGAAGCGCCGAGCAATATTGCAATTCTTGGAAGGTATATAATAACTCCAGAGATATTTAATATATTAGAAAATACAAAGCCTGGCAAAAACGGTGAGATTCAGCTTACAGATGCTTTAAAGGAACTCCTAAACAAAGAAGCTATATATGCTTATAATTTTGAAGGAAAAAGATATGATGTAGGGAACAAGCTAGGTTTTTTGCAAGCAACTATTGAGTTTGCACTAAAGAGGGAAGATATAAAAGATGAATTTTTAAACTACTTAAAAGAAATTGCAGCAACTTTAAATTAAAAGGAGTTGTTATGAATGAAGTTAATAACAATAAAAGATCAAAAATCTCCAATATCTGAGGCTTACAGAACTTTGAGAACAAATATTAACTTTTCTCTTCCGGATACTAAGGTAAAAACAATTTTAATAACAAGTTCTGGACCAGGTGAGGGGAAATCTACAACATCAGCAAATCTTGCTGTTGTGTTTGCACAAAATGGATATAAGACAATAATAGTAGATTGTGATCTTAGGAAAAATACTGTTCATAAAAAATTTGGAATTTCTAATATAGTTGGTTTAACTAATATTTTAATAGGAGAACAGGAATTTGACGAAAAGTTATTTAAATATGAATCTGTAGAAAATCTTTATGTATTACCAGCTGGAACAAGACCGCCAAATCCTGTGGAACTTTTATCATCAAGGAAAATGGAAAGGTTTATTGAATATCTTAAACAAAATTTTGATGTAATAATAATAGATGCTCCTCCGGTTTTAGTGGTGACGGATGCACAAATTTTATCCCAGTATGTAGATGGTGTAGTTTTTGTTGTAGCATCAGAAGAAGCAGATAAACATGCAGCAAAAAGAGCAAAAGAACTTCTTGAGAAGGCAAATACTAAAATCTTAGGGGTTGTATTAAATAAACTTGATACAACTAAAAAAGGTTATTATGGATACTATTACTATTATTATTATGGTCATGAAAAAATTGAGCAAAGAAAAGCAAGGTTTTTAGGTAGGTAATTTTTAAGATAAATTAATAAGGAGGTGATATAATGCAGTCTCAAGTCAATATGAATTTTGAGAATGAGTATAAAAAAAGTTTTATTTATGAATTTTTAAAAAGGATGATAGATATAATAGGGGCAATTTTAGGACTCATAATTTTATCACCGTTATTTTTGCTAACAGCGATAGCTATTAAATTAGACTCAGAAGGGCCTGTGTTTTTTGTTCAAGAAAGGTGTGGAAAAAACGGTAAAGTATTTAAAATGTATAAATTTCGTTCAATGTATGTAGATGCAGAAGAAAGACTTAAGGAGCTTTTAGACAAAAATGAAATGTCAGGACCAGTTTTTAAAATTAAAAATGATCCTAGAGTAACGAGAGTTGGAAGGTTTATAAGAAAAACCAGCATAGATGAACTTCCACAGCTTATAAATGTTTTAAGAGGAGACATGAGCCTTGTAGGTCCAAGACCACCTATAGTTAGGGAAGTTAAGCAATATAATGCATATCAAATGCAACGCCTATTAGTTAAACCAGGTCTTACCTGTTATTGGCAAGTCTATGGAAGAAATAAAATAAATAATTTTGATGATTGGGTTGAACTTGATTTGAAGTATATAAGAGAAAGAAATCTATGGATAGATTTAAAGCTAATATTTAAAACTTTCTTTGTATTGTTTGGCGATGAGAAAGCGTGTTAAAGAAAGGAGTTGATACAATGCTTTGTGCACTTATAATGGCGGGGGGAAAAGGGGAAAGATTTTGGCCACTTTCAACTGATGAAAAGCCAAAGCAGTTTTTAAATCTCATTAATGAAGATACAATGATTCAAATGACAGTTAAAAGAATAGAAAAGCTCATTCCAATTGAAAGAATATTTGTTGTAACTGCTAAGAGATATGTAAATCTTGTAAAAGAACAGCTTCCATATCTTCCAGAGAAAAATATAATAATAGAACCAGTTGGAAGAAATACAGCACCATGCATAGCATTATCGGCATTTTACATAAACAAAATTTATCCCGATGCGATATTAGCAGTTTTACCATCAGATCACCTTATAAAAGACGTAGAAACATTTATAAGAACAATTGATGCTGCAAATAAATTTATAGAAGAAAACAAAGATGCAATAGTAACTTTAGGCATAAAGCCAGATAGGCCCGAAACTGGCTATGGATATATAAAATTTAAAGAAACCAAAACAATAATAGATAATTTTGAAATCAAAGAAGTTGAAAAATTTGTTGAAAAACCAGATAAACAAACAGCTCAAAATTACATTGATGAAGGAACATATCTTTGGAATGCAGGAATGTTTATATGGAAGGCAACAACTATACTTAAATATACTTACAAATTCTTACCACAAACCTTTGAAGTTTTAAGTGAAGTTGCAGCAACAAATGAAGAAGACTTTGAAGAGGTCCTCAATGAAAAATACCCAACAGTTGATAATATCTCAGTAGACTATGCAATAATGGAAAAGGCAGATAAAATATATGTTATCCCGAGCGACTTTGGTTGGGATGATGTTGGAACATGGACAAGTCTTGAAAGATATAGGGAAAAGGATGAAATGGGAAATATAGTTAAAGGAAATGTAATTTATGTTGATTCAAGTAACAATACTATTATTTCAAATACAAAAAAGATAATTTTGTTAGGCTTAAAGGATTGTATTATAGTAGAGAACAATGATGTTATATTAATATCAAGCAAAGAGAAGGTAAATCAAATTAAAGATTTGAAATATATTTGTGTAGGTGATAAAGTTGTTTAATAGAATTAAGTTTTTGAATACTTTTATAGATAATGTTACATTTGAAGAAGCAATAGCTATAATTGATAAGTTTATTAATGATGGAAAGTATCATTATGTTGTTACTCCTAATGTTGATCATATAGTGAAACTTGAAAAAGATGAAGAGTTTAAAAAAGTATATGAAAGTGCAGATTTAATATTGACTGATGGGATGCCGTTGATTTGGATTTCTAAATTATTAAAAAAACCAATAAAAGAAAAAATATCCGGTTCTGATTTATTTCCTGAAGTATGTAAAATGGCTGCAGAAAAAGGATATTCGGTTTTTCTCTTAGGAGCAGGTCCTGGAGTTGCTCAGAAAGCGGCAGAAAAATTAATGGCAAAATATAAAGGGTTGAAAATTGCTGGAGTATATTCACCGCCTTATGGATTTGAAAATGATGAAAAAGAAATAAGAAAAATAATTGAAATGATAAATCAATCTAAGCCGGATATACTTGCAGTTGGATTAGGAGCGCCAAAGCAAGAAAAATTTATATATAAGTATCTTAGTGAATTAAAAGTTCCAGTTAGCTTAGGTATAGGTGCAGCGATTGATTTTGAAGCGGGTAATATTAAGCGTGCTCCGAAATGGATGCAAAGATGTGGACTTGAGTGGTTTTATAGGTTTTTAAAGGAACCTAAAAGAATGTTTAAACGTTATTTTATAGATGACATGCAAATATTTAGAATATTTTTAAAATATAAGGGTGAAAACTATGATTAATAAAAAGAAAGCATTATTTTTAACAACAGAAATTCCTTATCCGTTAGATAATGGGGGAAAAATTAGATCATATAATTTGATTAAAGGATTGAGTAAGAATTACTTAATTGATTTAGTATGTTTTGCAGAATTTGATGTAAATATAGATGATATTAATGAATTGAAAAAGTTATGTAATGATATAAGAGTAGTCAATAAGGTATTTACTAGTAGTTTAAGCAAGGCAAATACTTTTGTTAATGTAGTAAAGAGTATATTTAGAAATAGGCCGTTTATAATTGAGAAATTTAATGACATTAGATTTGCAGAACATATAAAACATTTCATGTTGAATAATTTTTACAATATAATTATTTTTGATCATTTAAATATAACTTCGTATATTAATTTAGTTAAAAATTTAAGTGATAGGCCGATGGTTCTTAGTCAGCATAATGCAGAGTATTTAATAATTAAGAGACGCTATGAGAATGAAAAAAATATTTTAAAGAAGATTTATTTAAAATATGAGTATGAAAAAACAAAGAGGTTTGAAATGAAGGTATGTAAAGAATTTAAAAAGGTTATTGTTTTGAGTGAAGAAGATAAATTGAGTCTAGTAAGTGAAGATTACAAAGGGGATAACATAGAGATTTTACCAATTTCTATAGAAATGGGTTATAGAAAGAGGCAATATAATTCTAAGATAAAAAATTTATTGTTTTTAGGAACAATGTCTTGGTATCCAAATGAACATGGTATTTTATGGTTTTTAGACAATGTTTTTCCTAAGTTAATTCAATATGATAAAGATATAAAATTGTATATAGTAGGTAAGAATCCTAGTGAGAAAATTTTAAAATACAATAGTGATAATATAATTGTTACAGGATATGTAAAAGATGTTAATGAATATATAGAAAAATGTGATATATGTATAGTTCCTATATTTATAGGTGGAGGTATGAGGGTGAAAATTTTAGAATGTATGACAAAAGGGTTGCCATGCATATCAACAAGTATAGGTGCGGAAGGTATTAAAGCTGTTGACGGTGAAAGTATAATAATTGCTAATAGTGAAAGTGAATTTATTGAGAAATTATTAAATTTAAATCATAAATTTCTCATGAAAATTGCAGATAATGCTTATAAATTGGTTTGTGAGTATTATTCAGTAGATGCAGTTAATAATAAGTTAATTTCTATATTAGATAATGTTGATAAAGATTAGTGTTTTCTTTTTAATTTATAGTTAATATTGTATTTGTTAAAGTTAAAAAATATAGATAATTTTTATTTTGAAAAGTAAAATTTTTGTTTAGTTATGTGAATTTTAATAGATTAAGAAATTCTATAGCTAATTAAGTGTGAAGTAAGGTTTTGTATTATAAGTGATAAATTATATTTTTATTAAATTATATGTGTAATACATAATATTATATGATTTTAGTAAAATTTGGGTGTTAAGTAAGGGGTAAAGATATATGAAGAATTTGTTACATATAAGCACAAGAGATTTATTAAATTTTATTATCATTATTTACCCTATTTTTGATATTATTTTTACTATAAATAATAAAATATTAAATATAAACTTACCAGTAAATCAGATAGCTAGATTTTTGATTATGTTATTGTTTTATACAAAAATTTCAGATAAAAGAAAAAAATTTTTAGTTATAGTATTGTTTTTTTTATTTTTAATTGGTGAAATTAGTTATAAGTATTTTAATGATTTTGGGTTTATATTAGAAGATTTTAAATATATTTTTAAAATGTGTTTTTTAGTTATAACGATTTTTGCCTTTGAGGATATGATTAAAAATAATATTTTACGCATAATGGATGTAATAAAGTATATAGTTTTGTCTTCGTGGTGGATTATATTTAGTATATTTTTGAGTTTAATAGGTTTTGGATTTAAGTCATGGGGGGATTATAGATATGGATACAAAGGGTTATTCTTAGTTCAAAATACTATAACAGCAAGTTTGCTTATTATATTACCATTAAGTCTGTATGTATATATTGAAACAAAGAAAAAAAAGTATCTTATTAACTATGTTTGTATGATATTATCTTTATTTATGATTGGAACAAAAGCAGGAATTATAGGAGCTATTTTTATATTTATTATTCAACAAATTTATTTATTATTTAGAACTAAAACAAATTATTATAAATTAATAATTTTGTCATTTTTACCAATTATTTTGGGAATAGTTTTATTTCTTTCAAAAGGATTTTTTAAAAATTTTATAGAGCAACAAAAATATTTGTTGTTAGCAATGTATAATAATGATTTTAAAAGCTTTATATTATCTAATCGTAATTTACAAATAATGTATATAAAGTCCTATATTAATGCTATGTATAGTTTCAAACCTACTTTATTATTTGGTATTGGATACTCAATAGCAAATAAAATAGTAAATATGGGTAAGTCGAATTTTTTAGCAATTGAAATGGACTTTTATGGTATATACTATTATTCAGGGGTTTGGATATTAAGTATATATATTATTATCATTTTAAAGAGGATTTTTTTAAATCTCAAATTATTGTTTAAATCAAAATTTAATTTAAGATATTTTTGTTTATTTTTAAGCATAATTGTTGGAGTAGTGCATTCATATTATGGAGGACATGTTTTATATGAAGCATTAACAATTTTGTATTTTGGTAGCGTTTTAGCAATTGCAAGTTTGAATTATTAGTTGATTAAATCGCATGCTTTTTTAAATTTTGGAGATATATAAATTTATTTCTTATTTGGGATGTAATAAGGTGCACTAATAAAGTTGAGAGTTTTACTTATATACTTAAAAATGATTATTTTCTTAAAAAAGTATTTAAATCGAAATTATAATTCTGTTTTGATAAAGTCTGTATTTTTTGTATATTTTAATGTTTAACAGTTTTTAGTCTAAAGTATTATTTATTCTTGGAATTGAAGATAAATTTAAAAGATTTATAATTAAAGCTAATTACGTTGATCTACGAGGGTTGTGAGACTTAACTACAGTTTTAGAGGTGAAAATAAAGAAGTTTAAGAATTTGTGGTAAAAAATAAATATCAAAGTATTAGCACTATTAAAGGAATTTAAAATTTCTTTTTTTCTTATACAAATCTTTCGAAGTATTATTGAAGTCCTCAATAACATTGAAATATAATCATTAAACGAAAAAAATTAAGTGTTTAACATTAGTAAAGATAACTTTAATAAGGATGTTACAAGCAGGGAATTTATCAGTAACAATTGAAAAGGGATAGCTAAACTTACTAGCAGAATTTAAAAGAGAGAAAGTATTGTAAATTTTTTGAGACAAATTAAATCCATTACTTATTTTTACTAAAATTATAAAGATTTTTACTAGTACATCTAGAACATGAATTTTTATTCATGTTTTTGCATGTGCTTTTACTTCTTCGTTGGAGTTAGTTTTATTTGGTCTATATTAGAGATAACTCTTTAAGAAGAGATAAAATTAAAATTTTATATAACTTTATGAACTACTTAATTTATGGGGGGATGTATATATATATGAAACAAAATATTTTAAATCTTAGGCAAAATAAAATTAGTTATTGGGTTATTAATGCAATTTTAAATTATATAATAAGACTAGTTCCTAGAAATAAAAAAATATGGATTTATGGTTCGTGGTTAGGATATAAGTATCAAGATAATTCAAAGTATATGTTTGAATATGTAAATAAAACGAATTCAGGTATTAAGCACATATGGATTACCAAAAATAAAAATATAGTTAATTATTTGCAAAGAAAAGGATATGAAGCTTATTATTATTTAAGTTTAAAAGGCTTATATTATCAAATTAGGGCAGGTGTAGTATTTTTTACAAATTCTCACCATGATATTAATGATTTAAATTTAATATCAGGAGCATATAAAGTTTCTTTATGGCATGGTATGCCGTTAAAAAGATTATATTGGGATGATAGAGTTGATTTACCCAGTAATAAATTGTTTAAGCATATAAAGTTATGTTTAAAAATGATAAAATGGAATATTTATTCAAATGTTAGCAGAGATTTAACAATAGCATCTTCAAATTTTTGTTTAAATAGCTTTAGATCTGCCTTTAGATTGAAAAATACGGATGATGTTTTATTGGTTGGACAACCTAGAAATTATATTTTGTTAACTTCTAAATACGATTATGATAAGAAGAAATTTTTAAGTAGTTTAAATATAAATATAGGTAATAACAACTTTAAAATAATAACTTATATGCCTACATATAGAAGAAGTGATAGGTTAATTGAGAGACAAAATAATTTAATTAAAGAATTATTAAGTAATTATAAATTACAAACTATTTTAAAAGAATTTAATTGTATTCTTCTAGTTAAGTTTCATGAGTTAGCTAATAATGATATTAAATTAATTGATAATGTGTATTTCCTTAATAATGACCAAATAGATGTCCAAGAGTTATTGAAAATGACAGATATTTTAGTTACTGATTATTCAAGTTGTTTTATTGATTATGCTCTTGTTAATAGGCCAATAATATTTTTAGCTAATGATATTAAAGAGTATGAAAGATTTGAAAATGGTTTTTATGTTGATTATTATTTGTTAGCAGGTAAATTACTAGCTCAATCTGTAGATGAATTTGTTTTTATTTTAAAAGATATCTTAACTAAAAATTTAGATTATTATGAAAATATTAAATATATAAATAGCCTCTTTAATGAATTTGAGTCTTCAAATTCATGTAGTATAATTGTTGATTATATAAAATCTAAATTAAAAATAAAGGAGGATTAAATGAAAAAGTTTATTATTAAAATATCCTTTAGCTTTAGTTAAAATTGTTTATTTAAACATAAGGGGGAAGTATTGTGGTAAGGGTAATAACTTATGGAACTTTTGATCTTTTACATTATGGACACATTAATTTATTAAGAAGAGCAAAAGAATTAGGGAATTATTTAATAGTTGGATTATCAACAGATGAATTTAATTTATTGAAAGGTAAAAAGTCTTATTTTTCTTTTGAAGAAAGAAAAATGATGCTTGAAGCTATAAGATATGTTGATTTAGTAATTCCCGAAACCTGTTGGGAACAAAAAGTAGAAGATATAAAAAAATATAATGTAGATATATTTGTTATGGGAGATGATTGGAAAGGAAAATTTGATTATTTATCTCAGTTTTGCAAAGTTATATATTTACCTAGGACACCTGAAATATCAACAACAAAAATAAAGTATGATTTAAAAGAAATTGCTTTGACTAAAGAAAAATAAATAATGGAGTGATACCATGTCAAAAAAAAGCATTATAAAAGGTTCTGCTATTATAATAGTATTTACAATCCTCAGCAAATTCCTAGGGTTTCTTCGTGAAACCCTTCTTGCTTTTAGGTTTGGTGCATCGTATGATACGGATATATATACTTTTGCTATGGGACTTGTTATGTTGATATTTGCAAGTATAGGAAGTGGAATTGGAACAACTTTTATTCCAATTTTTACGGAGTTTATTGAAAAGAAAAGTAAAGAGGATAGGATAAGGTTTGTTAATAATGTTATTAATATTATTGGGATAATAGCTATTGGATTTATTTTATTTGGAATTATTTTTTCAAAATATATTGTAATGTTGTTTGCACCTGGGTTTAGACAGGATTTTGCTGTTTTTAATAAGGCTGTTGTTGTATCAAGGATGATGTTTATTTCGATAATTTTTATTGCAATGCAATTTATTTTTACAGGAATTTTGCAGTCTCATAAGGAGTTTATAGCTCCTTCCTTTGTTGGAGTTTTGATGAATATTGTTATAATTTCATATTTAGCACTTTTATCACAAAAGTTTGGCATTTACGGTTTGACTTTAGCAACTATATTGGCTTATTTTGTTCAGTTTGTATTTTTGGTTCCAAAGTTTAAAAAATTAGGTTATAAGTATGAGTTTTATTTGAATTTTAAAGATGAGAATATTATTCGAATGATTAAACTCATGGTTCCTGTTATAATCGGTGTTTCTGTTTCACAGGTTAACTTTTTAGTTGATAGAATGCTTGCAACAACAGTCGGGGAAGGTTCTATTGCTGTATTAAATTTTGCAAATAAATTAAATACTTTTGTTTATGGTATATTTGCAGTTACAATAACAACGGTTATATATCCAACTCTTTCTGAGTATTCTGCAAAAGAAAATTTAAAGGCATATAGGGATGTGCTTATTAAGGGGATAAACGTGATTTTGGTAATAATGTTTCCTGCAAGCATAGGGATGATGGTTTTAAGACAGCCTATAGTTGATATTGTTTTTAAGAGAGGAGCATTTGATAGCAAAGCTGCATATTTAACATCTCTTGCACTTTTATTTTACTCTCCGGGAATGATATTTATAGGGGTAAGGGATGTTGTAGGAAGAGCATTTTATTCTATTAAGGATACGAAAACACCAATGATAAATAGTGTAATAGGGGTTGTTTTAAATATAGTTCTTAATATTATTTTAGTAAAATTTATGGGAGTTTTAGGGCTTGCACTTGCAACGTCAATTTCAACAGTTATTGTTACGTTGCTTTTAATAAGAAGTTTAAATACAAAAGTAAATGATATAGGTATGAAAGTAATAGTAAATTCTTTTAATAAAATTTTTATATCTTCATTAGTTATGGGAATAGTTGTATTTTTATTAAATAAGTTTATCCAGCTTAAATTTGGGATAGGATTTAAAGGAGATATTGTTTCTGTATTTATTTGCACTTTTGTTGGAGCACTAGTTTATTTTGGTATGATATATATTTTAAGGCTTGATGAATTTGAATATTTCATAAATATAGTAAAGAAAAAATTATTAAATAAAGCTGCCTAATGCTTAGGAGGTGTTGTATGCTCTATCCATTGTTTTTTAAGCCTGTTTATAAGGAGACAATATGGGGAGGACAAAATTTAAGAAAAATTTTAAATAGGGATCTACCTTTTGAAAAAACTGCAGAAAGTTGGGAAGTCTGTTGTCATAAAAATGGAATGAGTATAATTGAAAATGGAGTATTGAAGGGGAAAACTCTTCGGGAAGTTATTGATTTGTATAAGCAGGATTTAATTGGTTATAAAACTTTAGAGTATGATAGGTTTCCTATTTTAATAAAGTATATAGATGCTAATGATAAATTGTCTGTTCAAGTTCATCCAGATGATGATTATGCATTAAAAAATGAAGGCGATTTTGGAAAAACGGAAATGTGGTATGTATTAGATGCAAAAAAAGATGCAAAATTAATTTATGGTGTAAAAAAAGGAGTAACAAAAGAGGAATTTAAAAAAGCCTTACAAGAAAAGCGTTTAGAAGATTGTTTAAATTATGTTTCTGTAAAAAAAGGAGATATAATATTTATCCCAGCTGGGACGGTTCATGCTATATTAGATGGCATAGTAATTGCAGAGATACAGCAAAACAGTGATACAACATACAGAGTTTATGATTGGAATAGAGTTGATAAAACTGGAAAACCACGGGAGCTTCATATAGAAAAAGCCCTTGATGTAATTGATTTTAGTATGAATGGTAGTGTAACCTTTTCTAATCCTGTTAAAATGAACGGTTATTGTGTTGCAAATATATCAAGATGTAAATATTTTAATGTAGATGAAATTTCAGTTGAGTATGAATATAAGGATAAAACAAATGGACAAACTTTTTTCATCTATATGTGTATTGAAGGAAACGGAAAGCTTATATATAAAAATGGAGCCTATGAGATTGAAATGGGAAAAACATTTATGTTACCGGCAAAAGAAGAACAATTTAGTATACATGGAAGATTAAAATTGTTAAAAGTCTATCTTTAATGGGTAATATGTGTTTTATTGAAAAATTATGTAATATGGTATAAAATAATAAAGTGACTGTGTTTTTGGGAGGGATTCTGGTGAATTACATGGATATGTATAAAAGGTGGCTAAATTTTGATGAAGATACTAAAAATGAGCTTTTAAATCTTGATGAAAAGGAGATAAAGGAAAGGTTTTATAAAGAACTAGAATTTGGAACGGGAGGACTTAGGGGAATAATAGGTGCTGGAACCAATAGAATGAATGTATACACAGTAAGAAAGGCAACACAAGGGCTTGCAAATTACATAAAAAATAAAGGGATTGAAAATGCTTCTGTTGCAATTGCCTATGATTCAAGAAAATTTAGCGATAGATTTGCAAAGGAAGCTGCCCTTGTTTTAAATGCAAATGGAATAAAAACATATATGTATAAAGAATTGAGGCCAACTCCTATGCTTTCTTTTGCGGTAAGATATTTAAAGACTACAGCAGGTATAGTTATAACTGCAAGTCACAATCCAAAGGAATATAATGGTTATAAGGTTTACTGGTCTGATGGTGGACAGATAACAGAGGAGCATGCAGAGGGAATATTAAAAGAGATAAGTAAGGTTGATTATGATGATATTTTAACTATGGATTTTGAAAAAGCTGTAGACTTAGGGCTTTTTAATTACATAGATGATGAAGTTGAAACGGCTTATATTAATCTTGTAAAGGGGCTTACTGTCAACAAAGATATTGTTGAAAAAGCAAAAAATGATCTAAAGATTATTTATACCCCATTACATGGAACAGGAAATAAACCTGTAAGAAGGGTTTTAGAAGAAATAGGTTATAAAAATGTTTATATTGTAAAAGAACAGGAAAATCCAGATCCAAATTTTTCAACAGTAAAATATCCAAATCCAGAGGAACACGAAGTTTTTAAAAGGGCAATTGAAATGGCAAAAGAATTAGAGGCAGATCTTATAATAGGAACAGACCCGGATTGTGATAGAGTGGGGGTTGTTGTTAAAAATAAGGAAGGAGAATATATTGTTTTAACAGGAAATCAAACAGGAGCTTTGCTTACTCATTATATATTAGAAAATTTAAAGACAACAGGAAGGATGCCTAAAAATCCGGTGGTTATAAAAACAATAGTAACTACAGAAATGGCAAGAAGGATAGCAAAAAGTTATGAAGTTGAAGTTATAGATGTTTTAACTGGATTTAAATATATTGGAGAAAAGATTAAAGAATTTGAAGAAAAACAAAGCAAGGATTTTGTATTTGGTTTTGAAGAAAGCTATGGTTATCTTTCTGGAACATTTGTAAGGGATAAGGATGGAGTTATAGCATCAATGCTTATTTGTGAGATGGCAGCCTTTTATAAATTAAAGGGTATGACCTTATATGAAGGTTTAATAAGTCTTTATGAAAAATATGGATATTTTAAAGAAGATTTAAAATCAATAACTTTAGAGGGAATTGAAGGAAGTCAAAGGATAAAAGAGATTATGGATATGTTAAGGAATAATCCTCCAAAGGAGATTGCAGAAATTAAAGTAAGAGAAGTAAAAGATTACTTGAAAGGAATAAATGATCTTCCAAAGTCTAATGTTATTCAATTAGTTCTTGATGATGATTCAATAATTACAGCAAGACCATCAGGAACAGAACCAAAGATTAAGTTTTATTTTGCAGCAAGAGGAAAAAGCTATAAAGATACAGAGGAGAGACTAGAAAAGATTAAAATGGAATTTTTAAGACTTACTATTTAAACCTCAAAGCATAAAGCTTTGAGGCATTTTTATTATTAATAAAAAATTTAAGAATAAGCTATTTTACTACCCATCATATTTGAAGTATAATTATCTTTGGTGTTAAAATGATTGTATTTGGAAATATTATTAATTGAAAATAACTAAAGAGGTGGAAAGATGAGTTACTTGGTTATGTTTGTATCATCAGCCATTTTAAGTTTAATATTAACACCATATGTAATAAAACTTGCATATAAGCTAAATGCCATAGATGTTCCAAAGGATTCAAGGCGTGTTCATAAAAGGCCTATTCCTAGAATGGGCGGTTTAGCTGTTTTTATATCGTTTTGTATAGTTTCAATTTTTTCACTAAAATTAGATTTGACGCTAGTTGGTTTGCTTTTAAGTTCTTTAATTATAGTTTTTATGGGAATGGTAGATGATATAAAAACTTTAAGGCCTGTATCTAAGCTAATTATTCAATTGTTTGCCTCCATTTTGCTTATATTGTTTGGAATAAAAATAAAAAGTTTATCTATACCATTTATGGGGGTAGATAAATACATTAATTTGGGGTTTTTTAGCGTTCCTTTAACAATATTTTGGGTTGTGGGAATGACTAATGCCTTTAATCTTATTGATGGTTTAGATGGCCTTGCTTCAGGAATAGGTTTTATATCTTCCATAACTTTATTTATTATTTCTATTTTAACTTCTAGATATTTATCTTCTGTATTGACTATAATTTTAGCAGGTTCTTGTCTTGGATTTTTATATTATAATTTTAATCCGGCAAAGGTTTTTTTAGGTGATACAGGTTCTCAATTTATAGGTTTTATTCTTGCAAGCATTTCGATTATAAGTGCAATAAAGTATTATACTGCTTTTTCAATTTTAGCATCTGTATTAGCTTTTGGAGTTCCAATATATGATACTTTATCAGCAATAATTAGAAGAAAGCTTAATAACAGGCCAATAATGGAAGCAGATAGAGGACATTTACATCATAGACTTTTAGATAAGGGATTTTCCCATAAAAATGTGGTTATTATAATTTATTTGATTTCAATGGTTTTAGGTATTATTTCTATTTTTACCATTGTTTTGCCTAGTAGTATTTCAGTATTTTTATTTATATCAGCAGCTACTTTGTTAGTTTTTTGGAAAGTATTAAATAAAAACTACAGAGATCAACTTTATAATAAATGAGGTTTTAATGGGACTTAAAATTAGGAGGAATGATAAATGCTAGAGAATAAGGACAATTTGAAAAAAATTGTTTTTTTTATTTTAATATTAAATCCTTTTATAGATGTTGCAACAAGTTTGTATTTAAGAGTATTTAAAGGCAATAATATGTTTACTCCGGGAATTATTATAAGGAATGTTATATTGTTGTATTTAATTTTTTATTTTATAAGACATAAAAATAAAATTAAAAATTTAATATTATTAGCTATGACGTTAATTTTGACAATGGTAGTTCAAATTTTTTATGGCGTTAATTATAATGTATTTTTGGAAATTCAATATTATTTTAGATTTTTATTAAATTTTTTATTTTTAATTTTTATTGAAGATATATTAAAGCTTTTTAAGTATGAAAATAAAATTGCAAAACAAATTCTTAGGTATATAAATTATTCAGGTGCTATATTTGCTTTGATAATTGTTTTATCCTTTATTTTTGGAGTGGATTTTAAAACTTATAGAAGTTCTTTTTCAAGCAAAGGACTTTTTTATGCAGGAAATGAAGTTGCTGCAGTGCTTTCTGTAGTTTACCCTATAAGTATATATTTTTTAGTTTCAGGTGAAAATGTAATTTTAAATTATTTTCTTTATATAGCAACTCTTTTATCAATGGTGTTAGTTGGGACAAGAGTTGCCTTAGGGTCTATAATTGTAACTTTAATAGCTTTTATAATATTCTCATTGTATAGTTATAACAAAAATCTTTTAAATAAGATTGTAAAAATAATTTTATTATCAATGATATGTGTTTTTGTTTTTATAAAAGGAGTTTTATATTTTAAAAATATTAACTTAGTTCAACATAACATTGAAAGACAAATTGAAAACTATGAGAAAACCCAAAAAGATACAACGACATATGTATTAAGTTCAAGAAATATAAAACTTAAACAGGCTTATAAGGAATATAAAGAAAGTCCTTTGATAAGAAAGGTATTTGGGATAGGTAGAGGAAGTCAAAAGCTTACGATAGAGATGGATTTTGCAGAAGTTGTTATTTATTATGGAATTTTTGGTACGATAACTATGTTACTTCCTGTAATTACAAGAGGGGTAAGGTACATCTTAAAAATATTGAGCTTTAATAAAGATGTTTTATATATATCAATATTTTTATCTTTAGCTTTAGGTTTTGGATCTTCATTTTTGGCAGGTCATGTTTTGTTTAGTGCGGCAGGCATTTATTCCTTTATGATTTTAGGAATAGCAAGTTGTTTTACTGAAAAGGAGTGAAGTATTTTGGATATAATCTGCTTTTCGGCGGTTAATTGGGAACCACTTATGACGAGAATACAAAGTTTGATGCTTCGCATTCCAAAGCATAATAGAATTTTTTATATTGAACCCCCCAGCACTTTAATATCTCCATTAAAAGATAGTAAAAGATGGGAAGATTATATAAAATGGCTTAATAATCCTATTAAAGTTATTGATAACGTATATGTTTTCAAGTTGCCTCCAATACTACCTTTTTATAACAAAAATATTATGGTTAATAAAGTAAATCAATATTTTATAGCTAAATACTTAAATTTATTATTTAAAAAGTACAAGGTATCTAAACCTATTCTTTGGATTTATAATCCATTTAATGTTGATATATTAAAATATGTTGATTATTCTTGCGTTATATATGATTGTGTTGATAAGCATTCAGAATTTAAAGGTTTAATAAATAAAGAAATTGTAGAAGGATATGAAAAAAAGTTGTGTAAACTTAGTAATGTTGTGTTTGCTACAGCAGAAGCGTTATATGATAATGTAAAGTTATATAATGATAACACTTATTTAGTTCCTAATGGAGTAGATTTTGATTTATTTAATTCTGTAGATTTAATGAATTATGAAAGACCTTTAGAACTTAAAAACTTAAAAGGAAAAATATTAGGATTTATAGGTGCCGTTAAAGAATGGGTAGATCTTGAGCTGGTATATAAAGTAGCTTGTAAAAAGCATGACTGGAATTTTGTGTTTATAGGGCCTTTAGCTAGTTTAGAAATTATATCTAGACTAAAAAGTTTGAACAATGTTTGTTTCATTGAGCCTAAACCACAAAAAGATCTTCCAAGATATATAAAACATTTTGACGTTTGCTTAAACTTATTTAAAAAATCAGAGCTTACAAAAAACGTAAGCCCCCTTAAGTTTTATGAGTACTTAGCAACGGGAAAACCAATAATATCAACGGATATGCCTCATATAAGAAAATTTAGTGATTTAATATATATTGTGGAAGATGAAGAAGATTTTATAAAAAAGTGTGAAGATATTTTTAATGGTGAAGATGATATAAAGAAACAAAAAAGGATTGAAATTGCTAAAAAGGCTTCTTGGGATAATAGGATGAATGATATATTAGAATATATAAAAAATGTTTGTAAGATAAACTTAAGAGAAGGTGATAAACCTTGAAGAATAAATTAAAGTATTATTTGGATAGATTTGTTGATAAGTTAATCTTTGCATTTAGAAATTTTTTTAAAACTAAAAAAGGAAAAATTGTTCTTTTAGATTATACTCCTTATAGTGGTTCTAATACTTATGCTTTATATCAATATATAAAAAGTATTGGATATAATGATGTTGAACTTGTGGAGTTTAAAGATGTTAGATTTTCTAAATTAGGATTTAAAAAATACTTTGAAAAAGTAAAAAAAATATTAAGTGCGGAGGTTGTTATAACTACTCATGATGTTATTTTTTATAAAGATAATCAGCATTTAATTCAGCTTTGGCATGGGATTCCACTAAAAGCTATGGGGCTTTTAGATAAAACTTTAAACTTAAAAAGAAAAAGATATACTTTTGATAGTTTTAATAAGTATGATTATGTTATTTCAACGTCTGATACTTATAATACGTTATTAAACGCTTGCACGGGATATGTTAAAGGCAATTATTGTATAACTGGTCTTCCAAGGAATGATTATCTTTTTAAAAAGGGAAAATTAGAAAAACTATATGATGTTAAAAAATATAAAAAAATTATAATGTTTATACCAACCTTTAGAAAGGGTTATGCTCAAAAGGAAGAAGGTAATAATAGAAATAACAATATTTTTGGGTTTGACAGCTTTAATTTTAAAAAGTTTTGCGATTTTTTAAAACATAATGAGTTTTTATTTATTGCAAAGCTTCATCCTTTTGAAGAAAATTATTATAAAGAGCTTTATAAGGGTATAGAAAGTGAAAACTTTGTATTTTTATCTATAGACGAACTTTCAAAAAATAAAATTGATTTATATGAGATATTGAAGGATGCAGATTTATTAATTACGGATTATTCAAGTGTATATTTTGATTTTCTGCTTACAGACAAACCTATTATATTTATAAACAATGATATAGAAAAATATGAACAAAATAGAGGTTTTTTGCTCTATCCCTATGATTTTTGGACTCCTGGACCAAAGGTAAAGATGCAGGATGAATTAGAAAATATGATAAAGTTTATATTTGAAAAGGATGATTATAAAGAACACAGAAGAGTTATAAGGGATATTGTATTTAAATATAAAGATGATAAAGCAAGTCAAAGAATATGGAGTTTAATAAAAGATATATTGGGGGTATAATATGAAAAGGGTTATAACTTACGGAACTTTTGATATGCTTCATTATGGACATATCAATTTATTAAGAAGGGCTAAAGAGTTAGGAGATTATTTGATTGTTGGTCTTTCAACAGATGAGTTTAATAGACAAAAAAATAAAATTTCATATTTTAATTATGAAGAGAGAAAAAAATATTTAGAGGCTATTAAATATGTAGATGAAATAATTCCAGAAGATAGTTGGGATCAGAAAATAGATGATATAATTAAATACAAAATAGATGTATTTGTTATGGGAGATGATTGGAAGGGTAAGTTTGACTTTTTAAAGGAATATTGTGAGGTTATATATCTTCCAAGAACTCCCGTAATTTCAACAACTTTATTAAAACAAAATATTCTAGGTGGTGAAAAGGATAAACATGGAGAAAGAAAGTAGAATAAAAAAGCAGGCATTTTTAGTAACCCTTATTTTTTTTATGTCAAGGGTTGTTGGATTTATAAGAGAAATGATAATTGCTAAAATTTTTGGAAGGAATTCTTTAACAGATGCTTTTTTTGCTGCTTTTACAATTCCGGATGTTATGTACGATCTTTTAGTTACTGGCGCGTTAAGTTCAGGTTTTATGCCGGTTTTTAATGAGCATCTTGCAAAAGATGATGAAGAAGGTGCTTGGAAGGCGGCAAATACTTTTATAACAGTTGCACTCTTATTTATATTAGCCTTTAATATATTGTATTTTGCTTTAGCAAAGTACATAATACCTTTTGTAGCAATAGGGAATGTAAAAAACCCAGATACATATAACCTTACGGTTAAACTTACAAGGATAATGACAATTTCTGTAAGCTTTACAGTATGTGCAGGCCTAACTATGGGGATTTTAAATTCATATAAGATTTTTATTGCACCAGCGTTAGGGCCTGTTTTATATAATGTTGGTATAATAATTGGAGCTATTGCATTGGGAAAAAAGTTTGGCATATATGGCCTTGCCTTTGGAGTTATATTAGGATCTATGTTTAATTTATCAGTTCAGATTCCTAATTTTTTAAAGGTAGGTAAAAGGTTTAGATTAGAGCTTAACTTGCAAAATAAAAGCTTTAGAAGAATGCTAAAGCTTATGATTCCTGCATGGATTGGGCTTGGAGTTTTAAGAATTAATTTGGTTGTAAATCAAAATATAGCCTCTATTCTTGATGAGGGAAGTATTACAGGTTTAAGATATGCGCAAAGAATAATGCTTCTTCCAGCTATTTTTGGTTCAGGAATATCTACGACTATATTTCCTCTTTTAAATACTTATGTAGCTAGGCAAGAATATAAAGAATATAAAGAAGCTATTTTATATGGAATAAGGATATTGCTTTTTATTATAATCCCTTCTACATTTGGCTTGATTGTATTAAATTATCCAATAGTTAGACTATTATTTAAATCAGGTAAATTTACCAATCATGATGTTGCTGTTACAGCATTTGCACTTGCTTTTTACAGTATAGGAATTATTGGACAGTGTGTTTCACCGATTTTAACAAGATCCTTTTATGCTTTGCAGGATACTGAAACACCTGTAAAAATAGGAATAGTTATTGTTATATTTAATATCACATTGAACTTAATATTTGTAAAGTTTAGCAAACTTGCAATAGGTGGTATTGCTCTAACAAGCTCTTTGGGTTCTATTTTTCAATGTATGATAGCTTATACCATTCTTCAAAAAAGAGTTGGAAAGTTTAATAATAAGAGATTGTTAACTACTTTTGTAAAGGTCATGGTTTCTTCTATAGTTATGGCTTTAATAGTTAAGCTTTCTTATGGATATATATCAAATATTTTAACTTTTAGTGAAAAAATAAACGATTTAATTTCAGTTTCAATATGCGTATTTATAGGAGTTTTGGTTTATTTTTTCATGACCCTTATTTTAAAAGTAGAAGAAGTAAATGCGTTTGTTGACATTATAAAAAGAAAATTAAGTAAAAAATAAAAGATGTGGTAAATATGTTTGTTAAAATTTATAATGTTTTTCTTTATGTTTTATGCTTTTTAATTCCTTTATTTGATTATAAGCTTTTGAAAATAAATTTTGATAAATTTATTGTTATTGTTATGTTTATTATTTCATTTAAATATTTTAATTTAAAATTTTTAAAGAATAACAAGCTTTTGTTTAATTTTCTTTTTATTATTTCTTTTTTATTGTATTGTGTTTTTTCAATTTTATTTGTTAAAAATAAATATGAAGCCATAAAACAGCTTATTGATTTTATGGAATGTTTTGTTTTATTTTATTCAATTATGTTATTTGCTGATAAAAGGGCAATTAAAATAAGTTTTTTGTTCTTTTTATCTTCTATTTTCCTGAGCTTGTTCTATGGCCTTATACAGCTTATTTTTAGATTATCACCTTATACTCAAGAGGGTGTTATTAGGGTTTATTCAACATATGTAAATCCTAATTATTGGGGTGCTATATTAAATTTTGTTATATTTTTGCCAATTGTGGAGATGATTTATAAAAGAAACATAATGCTTTCTAGGGTTATATTGTTATTGTTAATTTTGATTAATTTAATGTTTACTTTAAATAGAAGTTCATGGATTGCATTTGTTTTAGGATTAACATTTGTTTTTTTAAATTTTAATAAAAAGTTTTGGTTTGTTTCTTTATTTTACATTCTTATTTTGTTGATGTTTCCTTATACTAGATCGAGATTGTTATCATTATTATATATTAATAAATGGATAGATAATTCGAGATTAAAACTTTGGAAGATGGCCATTATAATTTTTAAGGAGTACTTTTGGTTTGGAGTTGGTTTGGGAAATTATAAGGATTATTATTTAGATTATATAAAAAAATATCCCTATTTAATTGTTAGTAAAAATTATTGGAGTCCTCACAATTCCTACTTAAGGGTTTTTGCTGAAATGGGAGTTATAGGTGGAATTATGTTGATTTTAATATATTTAAGTTTGCTTTATTTAGTGATAAAAAATAATAATAACAAGATTTTTTATTTAAGTTTACTTGGAGCATGGATAGCTTATCTTTTCCAAAATAATTTTAATAGCTTAATTTATGTTCATAGGGTTAATATTTTGATTTGGATTTTTACAGCATTTTATTTAAAATATACAAGGGAGGTTTAAGAAGATGGAACAAATAAAAGAAATGTATAAAAATGTTGCAGTGTTTGGTCAGGGGTTTGTAGGTCTTCCACTAGCTTTAAGTTTTGCTATGAGGGGTTGCAATGTTTATGGAGTAGATGTTGTAGAAGGGCTTGTTGAAGATATTAATAAAGGAATTACATATCATAAAGAAAGTTTTGAAGGAAAAACTATACAACAAATTTTAAATGAACAACTTAAAGCTGGAAGATATAGAGCAACAACTGATGGAGTTTTGGCTGTAAGAGAATGTAATAATATAGTTGTAACAGTTGGAATACCTATAAAAAATGGAGAACATGACCTTTCTGACCTTATAGAATGTTGTACATTGATAGGAAGAAATCTTAAAAAGAATGATTTAGTTTTGATAAGAAGTACAGTAATTCCAGGAACAACTGAAGAAGTTTTACTTCCAATTTTAGAAAAAGAATCAGGAATGAAGGCTGGAGTTGATTTTTATCTTGCTTATTCATCAGAAAGAATTGCTGAAGGAAAAGCTTTTGAAGAATTTGCTTATATGCCAACAATAGTAGCTGGTATAAATGAGGAAAGTGCAAAAAGGGCAAAGGAGTTTTTAGAGATAGTATGTAAAACAGATGTTATTGTTGCAAGTTCTATAAAAGTTGTTGAAACTTCAAAAGTTTTTGAAAATGTTCAAAGAGATGTGAATATAGCAATGGTTCAGGAGTTTGCAAGATTTACTGAAGCTCTTGGAATAAGCATTTTTGAGGTTATAAAGGTTGCTAATACTCACAAGAGAGTAAATCTTTTAATTCCAGGACCAGGGGTTGGAGGATACTGCATACCCAATGCATACCATTATTTAGAACCAAAGGCTAAAGAGCTTGGAGTAAACCTTGATATATTGAAACTTTCAAGGGAGAAAAATGCAAATCTTCCTAAAGTTATGGTTGAAATTTTTGAAAAATTACTTAAAGATGTTGGAAAGGATTTAAATGGAGCAAGGGTTGGAGTTTTAGGACTTGCAATGAAAGATTATTCTAATGATGATAGAATTAGTCCAGCAGTTGAAATTGTAAAGATTTTAAGACAAAGAGGAGCTGAAGTTTTAGCTTTTGACCCTGCTGTTGTTACAGAATATAGTTTTAAAGTAAATACCCTTGAGGAAGCTCTAAAGGATGTAGATGGAGTGATGATTTTAGCAAAGCAAAAGGAATTTGAAAATATTAATGCAGATGATATTTTAAAATATGTAAAGCCTGATGTGGTAATATTTGATACTAAAAATCTATTTGAAGGTTTTAAAAAGTTTTTTGAAGATAGAGGAATTATATATAAGACTATATAGGAGGATTTTCCCTCCTTTGTTGTAAGGAGAGAAATATATGAAGGTTTTACATATTATAAGCGGAGGAGAAGTTGGAGGTTCTAAAAAGCATCTTTTAAGCCTTGCTTTAAATGCTGATTTTAAAAATATAATTGTGTGTCTTATTGAGGGAGAGCTTTATAAAGAGGCTGTTAAATTGGGACTTGATGTTCGTTTAATCAAGCAAAAGGGTAGGTTTGATTTAAGCGTTTTAAAACAAATACAAAGGATTGTTATGGATGAAAAAGTTGATATTATAAATTGTCATGGGGGAAGAGCAAACTTTTTAGGTTTGTTTTTAAAAAAGTCTTTAAAAAAACCTTTTGTGTCTACAATTCACAGTGATTATTTAAGGGATTATGAAGGAAATTTTTTAAAATCTTTAATATTTTCAAATATTAATGCTTATGCATTAAAAAAATTTGATTATTATATTGCTGTTTCAGATGAGTTTAAAAAAATGTTAGTTGAAAGAGGATTTCCAAAGAATAGAATTTTTGTTGTTTATAATGGAATTGACTTTGATAAAGTTTATTCTTTTGAACTTGAGGATGTTGTAAAAAAATATAATTTACCTAAAGATAAAAAATTTGTTTCGATGGTGGCAAGACTTCATCCTATAAAAGGGCATAAATTTTTATTTGATGCAGCTAAAAAAGTTTTAAAAGAATATAAAGATGTTCATTTTCTAATAATAGGAGATGGTTCAATTAAAGAGCATCTTATAAATTATGTAAAAAAACTTAATATAGAGGATAATGTAAGATTTTTAGGCTTTCAAAGGCCTGATGAATTTTTAGCTATATCAAGTTTTAGCGTTTTAACATCTATGAGTGAAAGTTTCCCTCTTAGTATATTAGAGGCGGCAAAATATAAGAAAACTGTTGTTTCTACTTTAGTTGGAGGAATTTCAGATCTTATTGAAGATGGTTATAACGGATATTTAGTTAAATATGGGGATGTAGATGCCCTTTGTCAAAAAATATTGGATCTTTTAAAGGACGATTTAAAAGCCAAAGAGTTTGGAGAAAGATTGTATGATAAGGCAAAGGATATGTTTTCTTTAGAAAAATTTGTTGATGGTTATTCTAAAATATATAAAAAAATTATGGGGGAATGATATGATAAAGGAAAATTATTTAGGAGTAGATGTTTGTGCGCTTAACATGGAAGAAGTTTTAGATGAAGTGGATAATATAATTTTACAAAAAAAACCTTCTTTTATTGTAGCAATAAACCCTGAAAAGATAATGAAGGCGCAAAAGGATGAGAATTTAAGAAATCTTTTAAATAGTGCAAGTATTCAAATTCCTGATGGTGTTGGAGTTGTTATAGCTTCTATTTTAAATGGTGGAAGGATAAGATCAAGGGTTACCGGAATTGACCTTATGATAAATATTTGCGAGAGGGCTTCTAAAAAAGGATATAAGGTTTATATACTTGGAGCAAAACCTGGAGTTGCTGAAAAAGCGGCAGAGGTTTTAAAGAATAAATTTTTAGGACTTAATATTGTTGGAATTAAAGATGGATACTTTAAAGATGAAGAAGAGGTTATAAATGATATAAAAGAAAAAAGTCCTGACATTTTGTTTGTTGCAATGGGAAGTCCAAAGCAGGAATATTGGATAACAAGAAATATGGAAAAGCTTAATGTTCCACTTTTAATGGGAATTGGAGGAAGCCTTGATGTTATATCAGGAAATATTAAAAGAGCTCCTAAATTGATGAGAAATTTAGGACTTGAATGGCTTTATAGGCTTATTAAAGAGCCTTGGAGATATAAAAGGATGGCGGTTTTACCTGTGTTTTTATGTAAAGTTTTAAAGGAAAGGTTTGTAAGGTAAGGTAGGATTGAAAGAGTTTTTTAAAAGTGATAGAATAACTAATAAATTAAGTATATTATAAGGGGGATTTTTATGGATTTAAATCAAAAAATAGACAGCATGAGGGAAGAGATAATAAAATCTACTCAAGAAATATTAAAAATTAAAAGTGTAGAGGACACTCCAAAGGAAGGAATGCCTTTTGGTGAAGGAGTGGCAAAGGCGCTAGATTATGCATTAAATCTTTCAAATCAGCTTGGATTTAAGACTGTAAATTTGGATGGCTATGTAGGATATGCAGAATATGGTGAGGGAGAAGATTACATAGCAGTTTTAGGCCATCTTGATGTTGTTCCAGAAGGAGATGGTTGGATATATCCACCCTATGGTGCAGAAATTCATGATGGGAAAATATATGCAAGAGGTGCCCTTGATGATAAAGGACCAATAATTGCTGCATTATATGGTCTTAAGGCTATAAAGGATTTAAATTTACCTATCTCAAAAAGAATAAGAATTATATTTGGAACTAACGAGGAAACAGGTTCAAACGATATACCATATTATTTAAAATATGAAAAGCCTCCAGTTGCTGGTTTTACTCCTGACGCAGAATTTCCATTAATTCATGCGGAAAAAGGATTAACAGTATTTAATATAGTAAAAGATTTACAAAGAAAACCTTCAGGAGATATAGAGATTAAGTATATAAAAGGTGGACAAAGAGCTAACATGGTTCCTGATTATTGTGAGGCAGGTTTAAGGGTTAAAAATAAAGAATTAATTGAAAATAAATTAAAGGAATTTAATGATAAAGGATTTGACTTAAAACTAGAAGAAAAGGATGATTTATTGGCAGTAAAAGCTTATGGAATTTCTGCTCATGGTAGCACTCCAGAGCTTGGAAAAAATGCTATTATGATATTATTTGCTTTTCTTGGAGAACTTGATTTACCAGAAAGTGATATAAAGGATTTTATTAATTTTATGAATAAGTATGTGGGATTTGAAACTAAAGGTGAATCTTTTGGATGTTATCTAAAGGATGAAACAGGAGAACTTTCTTTTAATGTTGGAGTTATTGATATGAATGAAGACAAGGTTACAGTATCTTTAAATTTAAGATATCCTTGCACATATAAACTTGAAGATATGATGAATCCATTTAATAAGAGAATAGAGGAATTAGGAATAAAAGTAGAAGATTTTTCACATCAAGAGCCTCTTTATTTTGCTAAAGACCATGAGCTTGTTCAAAAGCTTATGAAGGTTTATAGAGAGTTTGTTAATGATGATAGTGAACCTTTAGCAATAGGCGGAGGAACTTATGCAAAGGAAATGCCAAACACTTTAGCTTTTGGTCCACTTTTCCCAGGAAAACCAGATGTAATTCATAAACCAAATGAATATATAGAAATAGAAGATTTAATTATGATAACAAAAATTTATGCAAAAGCAATGTTAGAATTAGCAAAATAAGCAGGGGTAATCCCTGCTTATTTATTAATAGGGGGGATACTATGTTTGATGTTCATTCTGATATTTTAGTGGATATTACAGTAAGAAGGCAAAGTGGGGAAAGGGATGTTTTTAAAAAGTATCACTACCAAAAATTAAAAAAAGGGGGGATTGATGGGTTTATTGCTGCTGTTTGGGTTGATAGAGATGATATTGACCCTTTAGATAGGATGATGCAGATATTAAAAGAAGGTTTGAAAGAGCTTGAAGATATAAAGGATATTGCTCAGTTAGTTTTAAAATATGAGGATTTTGATGAAATAAAGAATAAAGGTAAGATGCAAATTATTTTAGGATGTGAAGGTTTATCTGGAATAAAAGGCAATCTTGATTATTTAGAGTTGCTTTATAAAATGGGAGTAAGATGTGCAAGTTTAACATGGAATGAGGAAAATGAACTAGCAACAGGAGTTAAAGGAGATAAAAATAGAGGATTAACAAAGCTTGGTAAAGAATGTGTTAAAAAGTTAGAGAAACTTGGAATTTTAATTGATGTTTCCCATGCAAATGAAAAAACCTTTTGGGATATATGCGAAGTTTCCGAAAAGCCAATAATAGCTTCCCATTCAAATGTTTATTCTCTTTGTAGACATGTAAGGAATTTAAAGGACGAACAGATAAAAGCTATATTTGAAAAGAATGGAGTTATTGGAATAAATGCCTATCCGGATTTTTTAGACGAAGTAAATCCAACTATATATAAGTTTGTAGAGCATATAGATTATGTTGTTGAAAAAATAGGAATAGATTATGTAGCATTAGGTTTTGATTACTGTGATTTTTTAGGCGAAAAAGTTACATCAGGCCTTGAAGATGCTTCAAAGTCGGAAAAAGTTATAGAGCTTCTTATAAAAAAAGGCTATAAAGAAGAGGATATTGAAAAAATTATGTATAAAAATATTAAAAGGGTTTTTAAGCATACATTAAATTTTGATATTTCAAAAAATTAACACAAATGTTATAATAATTATAGGTTATGGCTTACATAAGGGGGGAACAAGATGAATAAAGTTATAATTGATGGGAACAGTTTAACTATTGAGGATGTTGTTAATGTTGCAAGAAATGGGTATTTTGTTGAACTTAGTGATGAGGCAAAGGAGAGGGTAAAAAAGGCTAGAAATTTAGTGGATAAGTTTGTTGAGGATGAAAAGGTAGAGTATGGAATAACTACTGGGTTTGGGAAATTTGCAGATGTTGTTATATCAAAGGAGGATGCCAAAAAGCTTCAAAGGAATTTAATAGTTTCCCACGCTTGTGCAGTTGGAAATGAATTTGATACTGAAATAGTAAGGGCTATAATGCTTCTTAGGGCAAATGCCCTTGCTAAGGGTTATTCGGGAGTTAGATTGTCAACCCTTCAAATGTTAGTTGATATGTTAAACAGAAAGGTTCATCCTGTTATATACGAAAAGGGGTCTTTAGGTGCTAGTGGAGATCTTGCACCACTATCCCATATGGTTCTTGTTATGATAGGAGAAGGAGAGGCTTATTATAATGGAGAAAGGTTAAGTGGAAAAGAGGCTTTACATAAAGCAGGAATGGAACCTATTGAGCTTGTTGAGAAGGAAGGACTTGCACTTATAAATGGAACTCAAGTTATGACTGCAATTGGAGCTTTAGCTGTATATGATGCAATGAATTTATTAAAGGCATCAGATATAATAGCAGCTATGACTGTTGAGGCTCTAAGAGGAATTACCGATGCTTATTATCATAGAGTTCATGAGGTAAGACCTCAAAAAGGTCAGTTAAAGTGCGCAAAAAATCTTTTAAAACTTCTTGAAGGAAGTAGCTTAACTACTAGGCAAGGTCAATTAAGGGTTCAGGATGCATATACTTTAAGGTGTATCCCTCAAATACATGGGGCTAGCAAAGATGCTTTAGAATATGTAAAAAAGGTAATAGAAATTGAAATAAATTCAGCAACTGATAATCCACTTATTTTTGAAGATGAAATGAAGGTAGTGTCAGGTGGAAATTTTCATGGACAACCTGTTGCTCTTGCTATGGATTTTTTAGGTATTGCTATGTCTGAGATTGCAAATGTATCTGAAAGAAGGATAGAAAGATTAGTTAATTACCAGTTAAATGACCTTCCAGCTTTTTTAACTAAAAATGGAGGATTAAATTCAGGATTTATGATAGCACAGTATACAGCAGCTTCTTTGGTTTCTGAAAATAAGGTTCTTGCGCATCCTGCCTCTGTTGATTCTATTCCATCTTCTGCAAACCAAGAAGACCACGTAAGCATGGGAACTATTGCTGCAAGAAAAGCAAGAAATATTATATATAATGTATCTAGGGTTTTAGGAATAGAATATCTTGCAGCAGCGCAGGCTATTGATTTTAGAGGAAATGCTAAGCTTGGAAATGGAACGGAGGTTGCATATAAGCTTATAAGAAAAGAGGTTGAGCATCTTGATGAAGATAGGATTATGTATATTGATATAAATAAAGCAAGCAAAATAGTAGATAGTGGCCTTTTAGTAAAAGAAGTTGAAAAAGCAATTGGAAAGTTAGAATAAAAAGGTTCGGGATTCCGAACCTTTTTGTGTTGAAGCAAGGTTCATATAGTGTTATAATAATAAAAAATTTAGGGGGGATTTTATGTTAAACAATGAAAAGATTTTAGCTGATAACAAAGAAAATTTTTATAAAATGCTTATTTATAGAATAGAAAGTTACTTATCTTCTGAAAAGGATGTTTTAGCAAATCTTTGTAATACAGCTGCTTTGCTATACCAAAATTTAGAAGATATAAACTGGGCTGGATTTTATATTATGAAAAATGGAGAGTTAGTTTTAGGGCCCTTTGGTGGAAAAGCAGCCTGCACGAGGATTAAAATTGGAAAAGGAGTTTGTGGTAGTGCTGCAAGAGATAAAAAAACATATATTGTTCCAAACGTTCATGAGTTTGAAGGTCATATAGCTTGTGACAGTGCTTCTAATTCAGAGATAGTAGTTCCAATAATTAAAGATGAAGTTTTATATGGAGTTTTAGATGTAGATAGTCCTATATTTAATAGGTTTGATGAAGTTGATAAATATTACCTAGAAAAGTTAGTTGAAAAGTTAAATAAATATATAAATTGGAATGAAATTGCTAAAGTATAAGGAGGATTTATGTTAAAGGAATTTTTAAAGGATTTAAACGATGCATATAATAAGCTATTAAATGGAGAAGAAGATTTATATATATTTCAAAAATGGGGATCTTTAGGAGAGGCATATCAAAATTTAACAAAAAAAGAGGATAAAAAAAGATCAGGAAGCGTTTATACCCCTTTTGAAATAGTAAAATATATGATAGATACTTCTATAAACTTTGAGGACTATAAAAAAAATCCATTTATCAAGATACTTGATCCCTCTTGTGGAGGAGGATTTTTTTTAATTTATGTATATCAAAAGCTTTTGGATTACGCTAAAATACTAAATATTGAAAATCCACAGGAGCATATAATTAAGAATAATATATATGGAATTGATCTTGATGATTCGGCTGTAAAAATAACTATTTTAGAGCTTTTTAAACTAAGCAAAATAGTATCCAAAAATATTTTAAATAAGGATTTTTTATTTGAATTAAAGGATAAGTTTGATGTTATAATAGGAAATCCCCCATATATGGGGCATAAGATGTTGGAGCATGGTTATAGGGAAAAATTAAAAAGTTATTATTCAGATGTTTTTTATAATAAAGGGGATTTATCTTATTGTTTTATAAAAAAATCTATAGATCTACTAAATAATAATGGAAGGCTTGTTTTTTTTACTTCAAGATATTTGCTAGAGGCTCAAAATTCAGAGGGGATAAGAAACTATATTATAAAAAATGCTTCTTTAGAAAAAATTGTTGATTTTTATGGAGTAAGGGTTTTTAAAAATGTTGGAGTGGATAATATAATCTTATATGTTTTAAAGGATAATAAGAAAGAAGTTGAATATTTTAAAGTTTTACCTAATGTTAAAGCTAACATTAATGAAATTTTTGATGATGTAAATAATAGATTAAATGTTTTTACAAAAAGGGTTACTGTTTTAAAAAATGAGCTAGAAGAGGGTGGATGGAATTTTTTAAATAGTTTAGAAAAAAATATAATAAATAAAATAACAGGTATAAGATTAGGTGAGATTGCTAAATGTTATCAAGGGGTAATAACAGGATGTGATAAGGCTTTTGTATTAACTTATGAAGAGGCAGAGCGTTTAAAAATTGAAAAGAATTTGTTAAAGCCTTTTATAAAAAGCAGTGAAGTTGAAAGGTTTAAAGTAAGAAAAGGAAATAGGGTTTTAATTTATTCTAATCTAATTGATGATTATGGAAAATATTTATATGCTTTAAATCATATTAGAAAGTTTAAGGATAAATTATTAAAAAGGCGAGAATGTAAAAAGGGAATTAGAAAATGGTATGAGCTTCAATGGGGAAGAAGCTTAGAACTCTTTGAATCTAAAAAAATAATATTTCCCTATAAATCCTCAAACAATAGATTTGCAATAGATAAAGGAAATTTTTTTAGTGCGGATGTATATGCTTTAAAATTATTCGGATTATATGAATCTTTATATTCTTATGAATTCTTAGTAGGAGTTTTAAATAGCTCTATATATGAATTTTATTTAAAAACCCTGTTAAAAAAGTTGGGAGATAATCTGTATGAATATTATCCTTATAATCTACTAAAAATAAGGATACCAGAATATATAAAAGAAATTGAAATGGAAGTTTTAAAAGAAAAAGAAGTTAATGTTAAGGTAATAGATGAAATTTTAATTGATAAATTTAAAATTACAAAAAAGGAATTTGAACAAGTAAAATTTTGGGTAAGGCATTGATTTTTTGAAACTAATGTTTTATAATTTATTTAGGATACCCCATATAGGTATAAAGGAGGAGTTAAATATGGCAGTTATAGTTTATACAACACCAACTTGTCCATGGTGCACAAGGGTTAAGGAATATTTAAGAGAAAAGAATGTTCCTTTTACAGAAAAGAATGTAGCAGCAGATAAAGCTGCAGCTATGGAAATGGTAAGAAAATCAGGACAGATGGGAGTTCCAGTTATAGATATAAATGGTAAGATAATAGTTGGTTTTGATAAAGAAGCTATAGATAGGGCTTTGTAAAGGACTGTCGGTTTAGACAGTCCTTTATTTTATATCATTTTTTCTGTATCCAAAGGTTTCCCTAAATTTTTCATCTATAAGGTCAATCCCGGGGCCTATTTTATATCTTTTAGATGCAGTTGGAAGTTCTTTACCAACAATATACTTTTTGCTTTTTCTTACCATATGCTCACCTCCATCTTTTTCTAATTAAATTATGTGTAAATTATAAATTTTTATTAAAAGTCTGGTATAATATTACCTAGATACTTATTAAAAGGTGGGAAAACATGATAGATAAAAAGGGATTAAAAAGCATGTTAATATTTTTTAGTATAATAATTTTGTTATTAATTTTTTCAAACCAATTAAACTTTCTACCTTACAACATTAGAAGTGTTATACTTATTTTATTTATATTAATTTTTGTTTTTTACGAATCAACAAGGCCAATTAAAGACTTAAAGGATATAAATAGAGTTTATCAAAGAAAAAGTCTTTTTAGCAAAAAGAAGGCATTGGAAACATTAAAGGAAGGGCTAAAATTAGAGAATTTAAATTATAATGAAAGATTATTATTACATATTAAAATAGCTGTTGAGTATTATAACATGAAGGATTATGCAAATGCCTATAAAAGTTTTAAAAAAGTTGTAGAGGAAATTTTAAAAAATGATAATTTAAAAATTGAAGAGAAGTTTTTAATAAAACTTATTGGAACCTATATTTTAAATGATAAAAAGGAAGAGGCAAAAAAAATTTATTACAGGCTTTTAAGTTTAGGAAGATGTGAAAAAAGTAAGCTTGTTGAAGATATGATAAAAAGTTAAGGCCTAAGCTGTATCACTTAGGCCTATTTTATTAATTCTTGAATATATTTTGGTAATACAAAGCAAGCTTTGTGAATTTCTGGAGTATAATATTTTGTATCTAAATCTGGTATTTTGGTTATATCAACTTCTGTTGGGTCGTACTTTTTAGAACCTATTGTAAAGCTCCAATATCCTCCTGGATATGTAGGAATTGCAGCCATGAACAATTTAGTTATTGGGAATATGTTTCTAGCATCATTAAATACTTTCTTTACTGTTTCTGGTAAGTAGAATGGAGTTTCAGTTTGAGCAACAAATATACCATCTTCAGTTAATGCGTTGTATATATCTTTATAGAAGTTTCCTCCGAATAATCCTTCAGCAATGCTAAAGGGGTCTGTTGAGTCAACTATTATAACATCGAATTCGTTTTTATGTTCTTTTACGTATTGTATTCCATCTCCAACGAATATTTCACATCTTGGATCATCAAGAGCACAGCTTATTTCTGGAAGATATTTCTTGCATTCTTCAATAACATCTCCGTCAATTTCACAAAGAACAGCTTTTTCAACGCTCTTATGCTTTAATATTTCTCTTATTGCACCGCCATCTCCGCCACCTACAACTAGTACCTTCTTTGGATTTGGGTGTGTAAAGAGAGGAATGTGTGTTATCATTTCATGATAAACGAACTCATCCTTAACTGTTGTTTGAACTATTCCGTCAAGAACAAGCATTCTTCCAAAGATTTCAGTATCAACTATTGCAAGGTCTTGGTACTGAGTTTTTTTTCTTACGAGAGTTTCTTTTACTTTGTAAGTCATAGCTGCGCCTTCAATTTGCATTTCTTTAAGCCACATTTCCATAGCGTTTTCCTCCCTCTGTTATACTATACAATATAGGATTTTAACATTTATTTTAGTTATTATCAAGAGAAATATAAAAACATCATATTTACAAACGTTTATAACTTTATTATAATTTATTGTAGATGTTAAAGGGGAGTAGCTGCCCAAATGGGTGATAAAGTCAACATGCTGGCCTTTGGCCTGGCTTTATCTGCTTTAAAGCAAGCGAGACCTTTAACACAATGCTTTTGCATTGTGTTAAAGGTTTTTTAATTTGTAAAAACTAATTATAAGGAGGGATATTATGGCTTTTATCAAAACATTGTTTTTAGTGTTAATTGCTGAAATGGGAGATAAAACACAGCTTCTTGCAGCAGCCCTTGCAAGTAAATATAAAGTAAGGGATGCCGCGATAGGCATATTTATAGCAACAATTTTACTTAACGTTATTGCAGTTTTACTAGGAAGCAGTATAGGGAATTTAATTCCTATGAAACTTATTCAAATAATTGCTGGAGTTTTATTTATAGCTTTTGGTATAATGACCTTAAAGGAAGATGATGAAGATGAAGAAGAGGTAAAGGAAACAAAACTTAAACTTCCTAATTTTGTTACAGTGGCTTTGGCTTTCTTTCTAGCAGAGCTTGGAGATAAAACTCAAATAATGGCTTTTACTTTAGCAGCACAACTTAAAAGTCCTGTATCGGTTTTAATAGGAGCAGTTATTGGTATGTTTATAGCAGATAGTTTAGGATTTTTATTTGGAAGTTATATAGGAAGTAAAATACCTGAAAATTATATAAAGCTTGTAGCAGGATTTGTTTTTATAATTTTTGGTTTATCAACTTTGTATTCTTTATTAAATATTGCTGTTTTTTTGCTTATAACTATTACAGTTGGAATTATGGTTTATTTTGTTAAGTTTAAAAAAGATAGTTAAGTGGTATTACTACTTAATTATCTTTTTTTTTATACTTAGAAGGAATTTTATGGTTTTTATAGAATATATATACTGTGATTTTTTTAAGGGGGGATTATGATGCAACTAGTTTTTGATAAAAAAGACGATGTTCTTATAGTTAAAATGATTGGAGAACTAGATCATCATTCAGCGGAGGAAGTTAGAATAAAGCTTGATAACAAGATAGATGAGACAGGATTAAATAAAATTATTTTTGACTTTGCAGGAGTTAACTTTATGGACAGTTCTGGAATAGGAGTTGTAATTGGAAGATATAAAAAGGTTAAAGAGTTTAACGGAAAAGTTGCTTTAATAAATTTAAAACCGCATGTAAAAAAGGTTTTTGAGCTTGGAGGACTTTTTAAGATAATAAAAGAATATGATAGTTTACAAAAAGCTTTAGTGGAATTCTAAAAGGGGGATGTAATATGTTTGAAAATGAAATGAAATTGGAATTTCCAAGTAAATCCCAAAATGAAGCTTTTGCAAGGGTAGTTGTTGCTGCTTTTGCATCTCAACTTGATCCTACAATAGAAGAACTTTCAGATGTAAAAACTGCAGTTTCAGAGGCGGTAACAAATGCCATAATACATGGGTATGAAAATACTCAAGGGACTATAGTTTTAAAGTGTAAAATTGAAGGAAGAAAGTTAACTGTTGAAGTTATAGATTATGGGAAAGGAATTGAAGATATAGAGCTTGCAAGACAACCCCTTTATACGTCAAGACCTGAACTTGAAAGATCAGGTATGGGATTTACTGTTATGGAAACTTTTATGGATACTTTAGAAGTTGAATCAGAGCCAGGAAAAGGGACAAGGGTTATTATGACAAAGGAGTTTAAATCAGTATGATGGGGGAATTTTTATGTGTAATGACTCGCCCACAAAATTTTTGGATAGTCAAGATGTTTATGACTTAATTATAAAAAGCCAAAATGGAGATAAGGAGGCCCAGGAGATATTAGTAAAAAGCAATTTAGGGTTAGTAAATCTTGTAATAAGAAGATTTGTAAATATGGGTTTTGATTATGAAGAGCTTTTTCAAATAGGTTGTATAGGGCTTATAAAAGCTATAAGGAATTTTAAGGTAGATCAAAATGTGAAATTTTCTACATATGCTGTTCCTATGATTTTAGGAGAAGTTAGACGATTTTTAAGGGATGATGGACTTATAAAGGTTAGTAGAAATATGAAAGAAACTGCAAAAAAAGTAAAACAAGCAAAAGAAAAACTTGCAAAACAGCTAGGAAGAGAGGCAACTATTGAAGAAATTGCACAGGAACTTTGTATCACTTCTGAAGATGTGGTTTTAAGTTTAGAAAGCCTTAATGGTCCTGAATATCTTTACGATACAATACATCAGGATGATGGATCCCCTGTTCTTCTTATAGATAAGATAAGTGAAAGAGAAACCTCTGAAGGAGATACTATAGATAAACTTGCTATTAAAGAGATTATAAACAAACTTGAGCCTAAACAAAGGCAAATTATATTTTTAAGATATTTTAAAGATTTAACCCAAAGCGAAGTTGCTAAAATGCTTGGAATATCTCAGGTTCAGGTTTCAAGAATAGAAAAAAAGGTTTTAAATTTAATAAAACAAGCTTTAGAGTAATCCGGATAATTCCGGATTTTTTGTATTTTTTTTTTGTATTTAGGGAAAAATAATGGTAGCCGGAGGTGCAGGTATGTATTATGAACATAAGAAGATAGAGGTGTCAACCATAAAGCAAAAAGAGGATAAGCTTTTAAGATTTGATTATGATAAATGTAAAGTGAATTTAGAGTCTTTTATTATAGGAGAAAATGAAAAAATAAAGGAAGCAAGGTGATAGAATGGAAAAACGTAAAGAGAATGAAATTAAAAATACCTATCAACAAATAGTTCAGAAAAAAGTTCCTCAATCTTCTATTTTAAAGGATGCAGTATTTGCTTTTGTAGTTGGAGGGTTGATATGTGATGTAGGTCAGTTTTTTATGAATTTATTTTTATCCCTTGGAGTTTCTAAGGATGATGTTGGTTATTATGTAGCTACGGTTATGGTTTTTCTAGGGGCGTTTTTAACAGGAATAGGTGTTTATGATAACATAGGCAAATATGCAGGAGCAGGCTCTATAGTTCCTATTACTGGCTTTGCAAATTCTATAGTTTCACCTGCTATGGAATACAAAAGAGAAGGTTATATTTTTGGAGTTGGATCTAAGATGTTTGTTATAGCAGGTCCTATTTTAGTTTACGGAATATCATCTTCTATATTGGTTGGAATAATATATTACATTATCAAAATACTTGCGAGGTGAAAATATGGCTGAAAAGAAAATAGGGCTTCATACTGTTAAACTAAAAAATCCTCCATCTATCTTATCTACTGCCACTATAGTTGGACCAAAGGAAGGTCAAGGACCTTTAAAGGATTATTTTGATATAATTCTTGAAGATGATTTGTTTGGAGAAAAGTCTTGGGAAAAGGCTGAATCAAAGATGTTAAGGGAAGCAGTAAGGCTTGCCATGAATAAAATTAATTTAACTCCAGATAAAGTGGATTATTTTTTTGCTGGTGACCTTTTAAACCAGATAATTTCATCGAGTTTTGCTGCAAGGGAACTTGGTATTCCTTTCTTTGGATTATACGGTGCTTGTTCTACATTAACTGAATCTATGAGTCTTGCAGCTATGATGATAGATGGAGGATTTGCGGACATAACTATTGCTGCTACATCAAGCCATTTTTCTTCAGCAGAAAGACAATTTAGATTTCCTCTAGAGCATGGAAATCAAAGACCGCCTACATCTCAGTGGACGGTTACTGGTGCAGGAGCAGTTATTCTTGGAAAAGAAGGAAATGGGCCCTATGTAACATATATAACAACAGGTAGGGTAGTTGATTTTGGTATAACTGATGCAAACAATATGGGAGCAGCAATGGCACCTGCTGCAGCTGATACTATTTTAAGACATCTTAAAGATACAGGATTTAATGCTGCGGATTATGATTTAATAATGACAGGGGATTTAGCTAAGATAGGAATGGAAATAGCAGTAGATATAATTAAGCAAAATGGATATGATATAAGCAGTAAGTTTACCGATGCAGGCATTGAAATATTTGACCTTTCTACTCAGGATGTTCATGCAGGAGGTAGCGGGTGTGGATGTTCGGCAGCAGTTTTTGCAGGATATTTATATTCTCAATTTATGAGTGGAAATTTAAATAGGATAATGATAGTTTCAACTGGAGCTTTATTAAGTCCTACAAGCACACAGCAAGGAGAATCTATACCAGGTATAGCCCACGCTATTACCATTGAAAGGAGTGTGGGAATATGATGGATTATGTTTGGGCCTTTATTGTAGGAGGAAGCATATGTGTAGTTGCACAAATATTAATGGATAAAACTAACCTAACTCCTGCAAGAATATTAGTTTACTTTGTAACTGCTGGAGTTATTTTAGGGGCTTTAGGTCTTTATGAGCCTTTAGTGAAAATAGGGAAAGCAGGAGCCACAGTTCCACTTCCAGGTTTTGGATATAGTTTAGCAAAAGGAGCTATTAAGGAAGTTGAAAAGTATGGTATAATAGGAGCTTTTACAGGTGGAGTTAAAGCAACTGCAGCAGGTATAGCAGCGGCTATATTCTTTGGATATATAATGGCTCTTCTTTTTAATCCTAAGACCAAGAATTAGGAGTTGATTAAATGAAAAAGAAAGTTATAATTGTCACCGATGGAGATTTAATGGCCCAAAGGGCCGTTGAAACAGCGGCTAAAAACATTGGTGCAAGGTGTATTTCAAGGTCTGCAGGTAATCCAACTGTTTTATCTGGAGAGGAGATAGTAGAGCTTATAAAGCAAACTCCCTATGATCCTGTAGTGGTTATGGTAGATGATAGGGGAAATACCCATAAAGGAGATGGAGAAACTGCCATGGAATATATTTTAAACTCTAATGAAGTTGAGGTAATGGGAGTTATAGCTGTTGCTTCTAATACAAACCAAGTTAGAGGAGTTAAAGTGGATATTTCTATAGATAAGGATGGAAATGTAACTTATCAAGCTGTTGATAAAGATGGAATTCCAAAGCATAATAAAGTATTAAAAGGAGATACAGTTGATGTATTAAATGACTATGATGTATTGGTGGTTGGAGTTGGAGATCCTGGAAAGATGAATGGATGCGATGATGTAGAATTTGGAGCACCTATTATGACAAAGGCAATGGAAGAGATTATAAAGCTTTATGAGGAAAAGAAAAAAAATTAGGGCCCATATGGCCCTTTTATTGTGAAGTTGTATTTGTATTTTGTTGTGTATTTTGAGGATTATCTTGTTGAGGAGTATTATTCTGAGTATTATCTTGCTGAGTATTATTTTGCTGATTGTTGTTTTGAGCATTATCCTGTTGGTTAATTTGTGTATTATCTTGGTTTGGAGTTGTTTCATTAGGTAAAGAAGGAGCAGAATGATAATCACAAATCTCAACGGGTTGAGTTCCTTCTATAAATATTTCTGTAATCGTTTTAGGACAATATTCATTTGGATACTTTCCAGATATAGGACAAACTTTTTCATATATTAATCCTGCTGGCCTTGGGAAGTCCTTAACTTTTAATCCTTCATGGGCATGCTTCATTATATCTCCCCATATTTTAGCTGCAAGGGAGCTTTTAAGTCCTGGAATTGATTTGTTTGGTTTATCATGTCCTATCCATACAACTCCTGAATAATATGGGGTTACCCCACAGAACCATACGTTAGTATAATCTGAAGTTGTTCCTGTTTTTCCTGCAACAGGCATAGAGCCAAAACGAGCTCTTGACCCTGTTCCATAAGGTTTTCTTACAACATCTTTCATCATGTCAAGCATTATATAAGCTGCCTGACTTGATATAGCTTTTGTTTGATTTGGTTTTTTTTCTAGTATAATATTGTTATATCTATCAGTAACTAATGTATATAATATAGGTTCTGAGTATATTCCTTTATTTGCAAAAACTCCATATGCTGCAGCCATTTCTATTGGATAAACTCCTTCTGTAAGTCCACCAAGGGATAAAGGAGCTACATATTTGTCTGAGTTTGTAATTGTTGATATATGGAATTTATTTTGTAAATAATTAAGAGAGTTTGATATACCAATTTCTAACAAAAGTTTAGATGCAACTACGTTAATAGAACGTGTAATTGCTTCTCTTACAGTTACTTTTCCTCGATATGAGAAGTCGTAGTTTTTAGGTTGCCACCCTCCAGTTAATGCTAAAAGATCTTTAGAAAATGGTGTATCATCTATTACTGTTGCTGCAGTTGCTATTTTTAAATCAATAGCTGGAGCATAAACTGCAAGAGGTTTTATAGCAGAACCTGGTTGCCTTTTAACTTCAGTTGCTCTGTTTATAGATCTTAAAGGATGAGGACCTCTACCTCCAACTAATGCCCTAACTTCTCCTGTAAAGGGATCCATTATTACAGCAGCAGCTTGAGGCTGAATAATCTCTGGAGATTTTTCATCTGGTGAATATGGTTGCAATTTAAATTGTTTAAAATAACTATCATTATTCAATATATCTTCAGCTGCTTTTTGAATTTTAGTATCAATGGTAAGATATATATTATATCCTCCTGTCCTAAGCTTTTGTTTTGCTTCTCCTTCAGATATATTAAGCTTATTTGCCATATCCTTTGCAATCTGATCTATTGCAGCTTCTATAAACCATTGATATTTCATTGTGTTTGATGATTCTTTGCTTTTAAAAACAAGTTTTTGATTTATAGCTTCATTATATTCAGATTGTGTTATATATCCTTGTTCCAGCATTTTTTTAAGAACTGTCCTTTGCCTGTCCAAATATACCTTAGGATTTTCCTTATTTTTTTTGCTGTAAGGATAATACTTATATGGGCTTTGTGTAAGTCCGGCAATTAATGCGGCTTCTGCAACGGTAAGTTCACTTACGTCTTTTCCAAAGTAATACATTGATGCAGCTTGAATTCCATAGGCATTTCCACCAAGATATATTGTGTTAAGGTATGCCTCAAGTATTTGTTCTTTGCTAAGCTTTCTTTCAAGTTGAAGGGCAAGATACATTTCTTGAATTTTTCTTGAAAAGTCTTTTTTAGGAGATAAAGCTATGTTTTTAATAAGCTGTTGAGTTATGGTTGAGGCACCTTGAGCTTTTGACATTGTTTTTATATCATACCATATAGCTCCTAATATTCTTTTTGGGTCTATCCCGTGGTGTTTCCAAAATCTTTCATCCTCAATGGCTATAAATGCATTTTGGACGTGTCTAGGTATTTTGTTTAAAGGCACTATAGTTCTATTTTGAAGATCTGAAAAGTCTTCTATAAAATTTCCATCCTTGTCATATATTTTGCTGCTTTGTTTTAAGTTATCCAAAATGTTTGCATCTATTTCTGGAGCAGATTTTATTATAGCTAAAGTTATTCCAATTCCTGCAGCAATTGTAAATAAAAATATAGAGAGTAGTATTATAAGAAGTATATTTAAAACTCCTCTTTTTTTACTTTTTCTTTTTTTGACCATAATAATCCCCCTTAGTGTATAGGATGCATAAGTTTATTATAACAAATCTCAATACCATTATCTATATATATTAATTTGTATTATTTTTTTCGGTTTTGTAAATAAATTTTTAACTTTAAGATAGTTTACTTTTGAAGGGATAAATGTGGATGTATAATAAATGTGAAAGTAGGTTTTTGGTATACTTATTTTAAACTTAAACAAATAATATTTATGGAGGAATTGACATGAAGGGATTAGTTTATAATATTACTTTTTTCTTTCAAATGGGCGTGTTTATAATTATGTTGTATTATTTAGTTATATCTTTTTTTGGGCTTTATAAAAAGAAGGAAAATTCAAAGGATGTAGCTCCTGAAAAATCTTTTGCTTTAGTAGTTGCTGCCCACAACGAAGAGATGGTTATTGGTAACATAATAGATAGTTTAAAGCTAATGGACTATCCTAAAGAACTATATGACATATATGTAATTGCTGATAATTGTTCTGATAATACAGCAAAAATCGCAAGAGAGCATGGAGCTATAGTTTATGAAAGGTTTGATGATGTAAAAAAAGGTAAAGGATATGCTCTTGAATGGATGTTTAATATTCTATTTAATATGGATAAAAAATATGATGCTGTAGTGGTATTTGATGCTGATAATTTAGCTTCAAGGAATTTTCTAAAGGAGTTAAATAAAAAGTTAAAGGAAGGTTATAAGGTTGTTCAAGGATATATAGATAGTAAAAATCCACATGATTCTTGGATATCAGAATCTTATTCGATCTCCTTTTGGACTGCTAATAGGCTTTTCCAATTATCAAGGTCAAACTTAGGGCTTTCAAATCAAATAGGTGGAACTGGTTTTTGCATTGATATGGAGGTATTAAAAGAAATAGGGTGGGGAGCAACTTGCCTTACAGAAGATTTAGAGTTTACCTGCAAGTTGGTGTTAAATGGACAAAAGGTTGGTTGGGCTCATAACGCGGTTGTATATGATGAAAAACCTTTAACTTTAAAACAGTCTTGGAGACAAAGAAAAAGATGGATGCAGGGGTTTGCTGATGTTGCTTCAAGGTTTTTCTTTAAACTTATGAAAAAAGCTATTAAAGATAGAGATTTTGTTGCTTTTGACTGTGCTTTATATACAATTCAGCCATTTATAATAGTTGCTTTTGGTTTATCTACTATATTAACGATGCTTCAAAGTTATAGTGCTGATGGAATGAATATTTTTATAATAAGTTACTTGTTTTCTCCAATAGTTTGGAAGATTTTAAGTGTATTCCAGTTTTTATTTACTCCTTTTGTTATGTATCTGGAAAATAAATTGTCTAAAAAGCTTCTTGTATATTTTTCACTGTATTCTTTAAATATTTTTATTTTTGATTATATGTTTGAGCCAGATTCAAAGCTTATTTATATTGTTTTAGCCCATGCTATATTTTTAGGGTCATTTATGTTAGTTATTAAAAACTTTGAAGGTAAGCTTGCCTTTAAGATGTTTATTTGGTATTTATTATATGGAATATATACTTTAACTTGGCTTCCAATAACTATTCAAGGAATTTTAGATAAAGATAATAAAGAGTGGGCTCATACTAAACATACAAGACAAATTAGCATAAGTGAAATTGAAAACTTAGATGAATCTATAGCATAAGGCAGGTTTATCCTGCCTTAATATTTTTTGTAAAGGTTTCATATAATTTATAATAGCAATATAAAGGCTGAGTTTTATGAAAGGGAAAAAGAGAAATTTTAAGATGATTATTTTTATTTATGTTATAATGTTTATTTTTATGTCTGTTTTACTTTTAATTTATTTAAATTATTTTTTAAGGCCAACTCTTATTGCTTACTGTGATCAAGAGGCAAGGATAACAGCAGCAGAAACTATAAATAATACGGTTAAATTTGAATTTGCTAATAAAATATCGTATGATGATATAATGACTGTCAAGACAGATAAGGATGGAAATATTGTGATGATACAGGCTAATACAGTTGAACTTAACGTCATAGGTTCGCAAATTGCTCTTGAAGTGCAAAAAAGGATTGCAGATATAAAGGAAAAAACTGTAGAGATTCCTCTTGCTGTTCTTACAGGTATAGAAATTTTATCAAATTATGGTCCTAAAATTCCTTTTAAAATGAGGCCTATAGGTTCAGTTTTAACATCTTATAGATCTGAATTTATTTCAGCAGGAATAAATCAAACAAGGCATATAGTGTATCTTGATGTTTCGGCTACGGTTCAAGTTATTGTTCCACTTGCAAGAAATAGTGTGACGGTAACTTCAAGTATACCTATTGCAGAAAGTATAATTGTTGGAAAGGTTCCAGAAACCTATGCGGAAATAAAAACTGAAAATGTAAGCAAAGATGTAAAGAAGTATAACATAAAAAAATAAAAGGGGATTTGCCCCTTTTATTTTAATTGATCTAGATATTCTACTGCATTTAAAGCTGCTATTTGACCTTCTCCTATTGCTTTTGCAATTTGATATGGTTTACCCGCTACGTCTCCTGCTGCATATAATCCTTTTATATTTGTTTCCATTTTTCTATTTACAACAACATGGGGACCGTCAACTTCAAGTCCAGGAACTAAACTTGTTAAAGGTAAACTGTCTTTTAATACGAAAAATCCATCGGCTTCAATGGTTGTATTTTTTAAAATTAATTTTTCAGCTTTTAGAGAACCTTCAAATTTTATAGGAATATCGTTTATTATTTCAACGTTGTCTTTAAATTTAAATTCTCCCTTTATTATTGGAACAAAATAAACTTTGCTACAGATTTCTGCAAGGAAATTTGTTTCTTCAATTGATTCATGGTTGTATCCAATAACTACTACTGTTTTGCCTTTATAAAGAGGAGCATCACATGTAGCACAGTAACTTACTCCGTTTCCTAAAAATACATCTTCGTTTTCTATGGATTTTTTAAAATCTACTCCTGTTGTGAGTATAACAGCTTTTGCTTCATAAAAGTCGTTTTCAGCTTGAATTGAAAAGTGTTTTCCCATTGCGTATACAGCAAGAACAGTTTTATTTATGATTTTAGCGTTTGTTTTATTTAAATGGTCATTTAATTTTTCCATAAGTTCAGAACCTTTAATATCTGGCAAACCAGGGTAATTAGGAATATGGGGGCTAAGCAAAACTTTTTTGCTGTCGCCCCCAAAAATCACAACGCTTTTGTTTCTTGCAAAGGCATTTATAGCTGCTGAAATGCCAGCAGGGCCTTTGCCAATTACCGCTATATCAAACATTATAGTCCTAGCGCTCCTTTTATAGCGTTTTCAATTTGTTCAGCAGGCCTAAATCCTACAAGTTTACCCAATGGTTTGCCATCTTTAAATAGAACAAGAGTTGGTATGCTGGAAATACCATAAAGTGAAGCTGTCATTGGATTTTCATCTACGTTAAGTTTTGCAACTATTAAATGTTCGCTAAGGTTATTTGCAACCTCTTCAAGAACAGGAGCTAACATTCTACATGGTCCACACCATTCAGCCCAAAAATCAACTAAAACTGGCTTATCTGAATTTAATACTTTTTCATTAAAATCAGCGTCAGTAACGTGTATTATCATAGTTATTCCTCCTTTAATTCTATTAACATACCCCTAGGGGGTGTTCTATTATTATCATATTACTTTATTTTTATTTTGTCAACTATTTCTATAAAATATTAAAAAAATAAGCACCATTTTAGGTGCTTTATTCCCAATTAAATATATATGGCTTATTTCTATAGTAATCTCCATAATTTAAACCGTATCCTACTACAAATACATCAGGGATTGTAAAGCAGCAATAATCAGGAGTTATTTCAACTTTTCTTCTTTCAGGTTTATCTAAAAGAACACAGGATTTAACGCTTGCAGGATTTTTAGATTTGATATATTCCATAACAAATTTCATAGTAATGCCTGTGTCGATAATATCATCAACTATCAAAACATCATATCCTTCAATGTTATCAGTGATATCTTGAACTATTTTTACTTGACCGCTGCTTACTTCGCCATGACCATAGCTTGAAGTAGCCATAAATCCTATTTTAACAGGAACATCGATATGTCTTACAAGATCAGCAGTGAATATGAAACTTCCTCTTAAGAGTGATAAAACATAAAGTTTTTTATCCTTGTAATCTTCAGAAATTTTTTTGCCAAGCTCTGCAACTTTCTTAGCAATTTCTTCTGAGCTTATTAGTATATTTTCTTTTTTATTACTAACCTCCATCTTTTTCCCTCCATATTTGTTTTTATATTGGAAGTTTGTTAAGAATTAATATAAGTTAAAGTTATAGTTTTGTCAAGGTTTCTATAGCAATTGTTTAATATAAATTTATTATGTATAATATTTTTGTGGGGTGATTATATGATAAGAGGAAATTTAGAAGGAATAAAAAAAGCATTTATTAATGAGCTTGAAGCTTTACTTGATATTGAAATTGATAAGAATATAATAATTTCTAAAGAAGTTTTAAATGTTATATCAAGAATCTCATGGGAGTTAAAAAGAGAAATTGCAATATATGTAAATAGAAGAGGTAGAATAATTGATGTTGCTGTTGGAGATAGTGCAACTGTAAGCCTTGAGGAAATATATGAAAAAAGAAAAGAAGGGGGCCTTTCGGGGATAAGGTGTATTCATACTCATCCTTCTGGAAGAGGAGATCTTTCAGCAGTTGATATTACAGCTCTTGTGAGCTTAAAATTTGACATGATGATAGCTGTTGGAGTAGATGAAGGCAAACCTATTGATTTTTCTATAGGACTTATAAGTGTAATTGATGGAAGGCTTTCTAAAAGGGCAGATGTTTTAGGGCCTTATGATGTTAATATGATAGAAACATTTGATGTTTTAAAGCTTATAAAGGAATTAGAAGATAAATTGGAAGATAGAATATTTGTATTAGAGGAGAATAAAAAGGAAAGGGTTATTTTAGTTGCTGCAGGTAATGATGATTTATACACCATTGAGGAATCTTTAGAAGAGCTTAAAGAACTTGCAGAGACAGCTGGAGCAGAGGTTGTTTATAAAGTTTTTCAAAAAAAGAATAGGATAGATCCTGCAACTTATATAGGAAGTGGAAAAGCTAAGGAGATAAGCCTTATAAGACAAAGCCTTATGGCAGATGCCGTTATATTTGATGATCAGTTAAGTCCGGCGCAAATTAGAAATCTTGAAGAAATTTTAGGATGTAAAGTTATCGATAGAACTGCTTTAATACTTGATATTTTTGCTCAAAGGGCAAAGTCAAAAGAAGGAAAACTTCAAGTGGAACTTGCTCAGCTAAAGTATAGGCTTCCAAGACTTACAGGTTTTGGAGCTATGCTGTCAAGAACAGGTGGAGGAATAGGAACAAGAGGACCTGGAGAAAAGAAGCTTGAAATAGACAAAAGGCATATAATGAGACGCATTAATGATCTTGAAAAGGAATTAGAGGCTGTAAGAAATACAAGGCAGGTTCAAAGGGAAAGAAGAATTTCAAATGAGATTCCTGTTGTGTCAATTGCTGGTTATACTAATGCAGGAAAATCTACTTTAAGAAATAAGCTTTGTGAAATTGCAGGAGTTGACAAAGAAAAAGTTTTAGAAGCTAATATGCTTTTTGCAACGTTAGATACAACAACAAGGCTTATAAATTTACCCAATGGAAAGGAAGTTCTTGTATCTGATACGGTAGGTTTTATAAGGAAGCTACCTCATGAACTTGTTGAGGCTTTTAAATCAACTCTTGAGGAGATAGTATATAGTGATCTTATTCTGCATGTTGTAGATGCATCTAATAAGAATGCAGAGGCTCAAATTAAAGTTGTAAATTCTGTATTAAATGAAATTGGAGCAGCATCTAAGAAGACTATATTAGTTTTAAATAAGATTGACGTTGCTCCAGTTGAAAATGTTGAGCTTTTAAGGAGCAAGTTTAATGATAATGATATTGTTGAGATTTCTGCCCTTGAAGGAGTAAATTTAGATTTATTGCTTGATGTTATACAGCAAAATGTGTATAAAAATATGATAAAGGCAAAACTTTTAATACCTTATTCACAAACAAAATTAGTTTCTTATTTACATGGAAATAATTGTGTTGAAAAAGAAGAGTATACTCAGGATGGTATTATTGTTTATATAAATACTACGTTAGATGTGTTTGGAAAGGTTAAGGATTTTGTTATTGAATAACCCTAAGGGATTTACCTTTGGGAGCTTTAAAGTTTGTTTAAATCATATATTGAAATCTTGGGAAGATATGCTATAATAATAAGTGATGATGCCGAGTAGCCAAGTTGGTAAGGCACCTGACTCTGGATCAGGCAGTCGTAGGTTCGAGTCCTACCTCGGCAGCCATAATGGGGTGGAGTATCCACCCCATTATTTTTTTATGACTATATTATTGAAAATTTTAAATGTTTTGAATATAATATATAAAAATGCTTTAGGAGGATTAATATGGATAAACTTCTTATTGAAAATGTGGGAATTATTACTATGGAAGAAAATAATTTTATAGATGAAGGATACATATATATAGAAGATGGAATAATAAAAGAGGTTAAAAGTGGAAGCTTTAAAGGTGAAAAAGAAAATTTAAAGAAAATAAATGGAATAGGATGTATTGCTTTACCAGGTTTTATTAACTGTCATACACATGTTCCTATGACTTTGCTTAGAGGATATGGAGAGGGTTTACCCCTTATGAGGTGGTTGAAGGAGAAAATCTGGCCTTTTGAAGCAAAATTGGAGGAAGAAGATATATATAATGGTGCTCTTTTAGGAATAATTGAAATGATAAAAAGCGGGACTACATCTTTTGTAGATATGTATTTTAAAGAAGATGTTATTGCAAAGGCCTGCAAAGAAGCTAACATAAGGGGATTTTTAGGAAATCCTATTATAGGTGATGGATGGCAAGGACAGGTGGAGGATACTATAAGCTTATTTGAAAAATTTAAACATGATGAAATGGTAAAAATATTTATTGCACCTCATTCTCCCTATACATGTTCCTTTGAATGTTTAAAGGAAGTAGGAGAGGTTGCAAGAAAATTAAATATTCCTATACATATACATATTGCAGAAACAAAGGATGAGGTTTATATTACAAAAGATAAATATAGTCTTTCTCCAGCTTTTGTTTGTTATGAAACTGGATTATTTGACAAAAATAAGACCTTGGCAGCCCATTGTGTTTATTTAAATGATGCTGATATGGAGATGCTTTTAAATTACGATTTTACAGCTGTATATAATCCTCAGAGCAACATGAAATTGGCAAGTGGAGTAGCTCCTGTTGTAAAAATGATTAGAAAAGGAATAAATGTTGCTTTAGGAACCGATGGGGCATCTAGTAATAATAATTTAAATATGATAGAAGAAATGCAGACTGCATCCCTTCTTCAAAAGTTAAACTGTAGTGATGCAACTGCATTAAATGCTTTTGAAACTTTACAGTTAGCGACAGTTAATGCAGCAAAGGCGATAGGAATGGAAAACAATTTAGGATATATAAAGGAAGGTTTTTATGCTGATATAATTCTTATAGATTTTAATAAGGCTCATTTAAATCCTAAAACTGATGTATACTCTAATATTGTGTTTTCAGCTCAGGGATCTGATGTAAAAACCGTTATTATAAACGGTAAAGTCGTTATGGAAAATTATGAAATAAAAGTGCTTGATGAAGAAAAAGTAATATTTAAGGCTAATAAATCTTTTAAAGATGTTTTGAGTAGGTTGTAATTATTTTCTAAAAATAATTTTAGTAGCTAAATAACTAACATAGGAAGATATTAAAATTAAAGCTACTGGTACCTTGTTTATGTTTTTAAATTTCTTATTTTGAAAGGTCATATTGTTGCATATAACTAATGATTTGCCTTCCATATAAGGGGTTTTAGGAAGGTTTAATATATCACATATTGTAGGTGAAATATCAAGTTGTGTTGTTGATACTTTTTCATAAAACTTTATATCTTTTAAATTACCTAAAAATATAATTGGTATTTCAAGACATTTTAAGTTATCATCACCATGCCCACCTTTATCTTTATGACCATGGTCCGAGGTTATGATTATGGTATAATTTTTAATTTTTTCATAAAGTTTCTGAATATCGTTATCTATTTCTATACAGGCTTTTTTATAATTTAAGGATATTCCTCCGTATTTATGTCCAGCTTTATCTACTTTCATGGGGTGAATTAAGATAAGGTCGGGTTTATGTTTATCTATGATATTTAAAGCCTTTGTAAAAATGTTTGAGTCATCATTAAAGTATATATATTTGTAATTAAAGGAAAAAGGATAAAGTTCGTAAATCCAGTAATATCCACAAAGGGCTGTCTTAAGCCCTTTTTTTCTTGATAGTAAAAATATATCTGGAATAGTTGACGGAATAGGATAAAAATTTTTTGAAACTCCGTTTATTTTTGTTGAAGAGCCTGAAAATATTCTTACATATCCTGGTCTTGACAGTGAAGGAATAAAACAAGAGGACTTATAAAATAGGGCTTTTTTTTCATTTATTTGTTTTTTTATAAAAGGCATATATTTTATAGCATCCAATCTAAGCCCGTCAATTAAAATTATACATACCTTTTTATTATTTTTTTGATTATCAATAAAAGTAAACTTGCTAAGTTGAAAATTTAAAAACATATTATAGGATGTTAAAAATAAAAATATAAAAATAAAAATTTGAGCTAATATCTTCATATTATCACCTAATATTAGTTTTCCAAAAAGTATTAAGTTAAAGCGGGAAGGGAAAATTATTTTTAGAAATAATCTAAAGAGGTGAATTTTATGCTTATTTGTCCTGTATGTAATGGATTGGTTGAATATAAAAGGGTTTGTCCATCCTGTGGAAGTTATATGGAAATTTTAGACAGGATAGAAAATTATTATGATAGTTATTCAGCTGATTTACCGTATGAAATAACAGATCTTAGCGATGGCGATCCAAGTTATATATGCAGGCATGTGTTATTTTGTCAAAATTGTGGTTATAGAACAATTGAGGGATTTTATAATATAAAAAAGTGACTATACTTTACAATGTTTTAGTTAAAATTATATAATAAATTAAGCATATTTTAAAAACGGGGGAGGGAAGACGTGAGTAATATAGTAAAAATATATCAAGAAGCTTATGAAAAGGCTTTTAATAAGTTAAAAAATAATAGTAATGTTATAGCTATTATTGTTTACGGAAGTATTGTTTCAGGAGATTTATGGGAAGAGTCTGATATAGACTTTTTTGTTATAACTAAGGAGCAAAATAAAATGATTAATATTTACAGTAAAATAAATAATGTTCCTGTTCAGGTAAATTATGTTTCTAAAGATATATTTATAGAATCTTATAAAAATTTACTTAAAGGTGGAACATTTCATAAGGCATTTTTCACTGGAAAGCTTGTTTATTGTTTAGATGATGATATAAAAGATATTTATAATTCCATAAGATTTTATTATGATAGGGATAGGAGCATAAGGAATATAGAGATATTATGTAATATTTTAAATTGCTTACACTATTCTAGGAAATATTATGTAACTGGTAAATATGAAACCTCATTTCAGTGGATAGTTGATTTAATAACAAATTTTGCAAGGCTTCAGCTTAACATGATGGGACATATAACGGATAAAGATATTTTATCATTTGCAGTTAACATGGATGAAAATATAGAAAGGTTATTTGATGTTATTAATTCTGGTATTACATTGAAAGAAAAAATAAGCATTATTATTGAGTCGGTTTGCAAATATTTAGATCAGAATATAGAGGATATATCTTATCCTATAATAGAGTTTTTAAAAGAGAAAAAGGATTTCGTATCTGTTAATGATATAAAAAGTGCTGATGAATTTAGACAAATAGATGGAAATTTAAACTTGCTTTTAGAATTTTTAGCTAAAAAAGGTTTGATAAATCAAACATTAAGGAGTTTGAAAACTCGTGGTGATGAAGAACTCATAGAAGAAATAGTTTATTATGTTTGCTAATTTTGGAGGTGGATTATGAATAAGATAAAAATAATTGCAGACAGTGGGTGCGATCTTAAAAGGGATTATGCACAGGAGCTTGGTGTTCATATAATTCCTATGATGGTTTTTTTTGATGAAGAAGTCTACTATGATAGAGTTACTATTACTCCACAAGAATTTTATGAAAAGCTAAAAAATTTTAAAGGTCTTCCCAAAACTTCTCAAATTACTCCGAATAGATTTATAGAAGAGTTTAAAAAATTTCTAGAGGAAGGTTATCATGTAATTTACATTAGCTTATCCTCTGGTATTAGTGGAACCTATCAATCGGCTTTAATTGCAAAGGAAGAGTTAGGAAGTGATAAAATAGATGTTATAGATTCAAAGGGTGCTTCTGTTGGGTATGGACTTATAGTTAGAGAAGCTGCGTTTATGGTAAAGGAAGGAAAGACAAGGGAAGAAATTTTAAATAGAGTAATTTATATGAGGGATAGAATGGAATATATTTTTACTGTTGGCAATCTTGAAATGCTAAAAAGGGGAGGAAGAATTTCAAGCTCTAAAGCTTTGATAGGTAACTTATTAAATATAAAGCCTGTTCTTCAATTTGATGATGGTAAGATTGTTCCATATGATAAAGTAAGGGGAGAAAAGGCAGTCATAAAGAAAATGATTCAGACCATTGAGGAGAGGGGATATGAAATAGAAAATCAAGTTATAGGTTTATCTTTTTCAGGAAATGATGATTTTTGCATGCAGCTAAAAAATGAGATTGAAAAGAATTTTAAAATTAGAGAATTTTTCATATCAGAAATAGGTCCTACTATAGGTAGTCATGTTGGAGAAGGAACGGTAGCACTATTTTTTATGAGAAAATAGGTGGTTTTATGAAATTTTATGATGGCATAAAACTTGATGATTATTCAAACGAGCCAAAGTATGTTCAGCTTTATGAAAAACTTAAAAATTTAATAGAAGATGGTGCTATAAAACCAAATGAAAAGCTTCCTACTATAAGGGAACTTTCTAAAAAATTAGGGGTTAATGCAAGTACAGTTGTTAATGCTTATAGACTTTTAGAACAAAAAGGTTATATTTATACAAAAGTCGGAAGTGGAACTTATGTTTTAAAAAAAAGTGAAGAAAAGATTGAATTTTTTTCAGAAAATATAACGGTATTACACAAAAAAGATGAATTTAGCATAAATGAAGGAATTAATTTTTCAACCTTAACTCCCCATTCAAATCTCTTTCCCGTTGATGAATTTAAACTTGTTATTAATAAAGTATTAGATAGGGATGGAGCCCATGCGTTTACTTATGCTGATCCTCAAGGATATTATTTTTTAAGGAAATCTATAACAGATTATCTTAAAGAATGTGGTATTGAAACGCAAATAGAAAATGTAAGCATAATATCTGGAGCACAGCAGGGCATAGATTTGGTTGCAAAAGCGTTAATTAATTTTAATGATACTATTGTTGTTGAAAGCCCTACATATACAGGTGCGGTTGCTGTATTTAAAAATAGAGGGGCTAATATAATAGAGGTTCCTATTTTGGAGGATGGAATTGATATAGATGAGCTTGAGGAGGTTTTAAAAAGACATAGGGTAAAATTAATATATGTAATGCCTAATTTTCAGAATCCTACATCTATAACATATAGCTTTGAAAAAAAACTTGCTCTTTTAAATCTTGCTCAGAAATATAATGTATTTATTCTTGAAGATGATTTTTTAACGGAAGTAAATTTTGGAAATAAAGATGCTCAACCTTTAAAGTCTTTAGACTTTTGTGATAGGGTTATTTTTATAAAAAGTTTTTCTAAAATATTTATGCCTGGATTGCGGATTGCAGTTTTAGTTTCACCTTTAAATATGTCTAAGAATTTAATCTTTTTAAAACAAAACTCTGATATTTCTACGTCTAGCTTAATTCAAAGAGCTTTTGATTTATATATTAGGGAAGGTTTTTGGACAAGTCATTTAAAAAAGTTAAAAGATATTTATTTTGAAAGATATATGATTATGAAAGAAAATCTTAGTAAGCTTTATTTTGTAGATTTTAAAGAACCCTATGGAGGAATTCATTTTTGGATTAAAACAGATATAGATTCTTCTATTTTAGCTTATTTTGCTAAAAAAAATGGGGTAATTTTAGCACCAGGAAATGTATTTTATTTAGATTCACGAAGCAGTAACAATATAAGGCTTAGCTTTGCTCAAACTAAAATAGACGAAATTAAAGAGGGTATAAGAATATTAAAGGAATGCTATGAGAAAAATAAATTGCCAGGTTAAAACCTGGCAATTTATTAGCCTTTTATTGCTTCGTTTAAGTCTTTTAGCATAGCATCTAGATTAATTCCATGTGCAAGAGCACCTTGTTCTAATGTTTCATATCTAGCTGCTATGCAACCTAAACAGCCCATTCCATATTTTGCAAAAACTTGAGCTGTTTGAGGATATTTTTGAACTATATCGATAATGTTCATATCTTTTGTTATCATAAAGTTACCTCCTTATGTAATATTTTAAGCTTAATTTATCTTAACATAATTTAAACAAAAATACAACTATATTAGTCAGAATTTTGTTAAAAACTGTTATTTAGAGGGTGATTATAATGTTAAAGGAAGATTGGACTGTTCTTAATCAAGTTGAGGTTTCTTTTGAAGAAAAAAAATCATTATTTATATGCAATATAAAAAGAGTTAAAAATGAAGAAGAAGCAATTGAATTTATAAACTCAATAAAGGAAAAATATAAAGATGCTACCCATAATGTTTATGCTTATATTACTAATAATGGAATTTCTATGCGTTATTCTGATGATGGTGAACCTCAAGGAACGGCAGGACCCCCAGTTTTGGAAGTTCTAAAAAGAGAAGGACTTAATGATGTTGCGGTTGTTGTTACAAGATATTTTGGAGGAATTTTATTAGGAGCAGGAGGACTAGTTAGAGCGTATAGCGCATCTTGTAAACAAGGGGTAGATGCTGCTAAGAAGGTAAAAAGAAAAAAGGGAGTGGAATTTAAAATAGTTTTAGATTATGAAAAGTATGGAAAAATAAATCATTATCTACAAAATAAAAATGTAAAAATATTAAATACAGAGTATTTAGAAAATATAAAAATGAATGTGGTATGTCTTGAAGAAAATTTTGAAAAGATTCATTCAGACATAATTGAACTTATGAATGGAAATGATATTATAGAGGTTGTTGGACATAGGCTTGTATTTATTGATGAAAATGATCAAATAATAAAGGTGCAGGACTGATAAGGATAAAAAAGCTTTGTTCTAGATTTCAACCTTTAGTTTAAATGTAAGAGTTTATTAAAAAGGTATGGAATTTGAAGCTCACATTTGTTTAGGGTGAGCTTTTTCTTTTTTGCTTAAGTATATTTCATAAGCTCCCATTATAAGAAGAAATATTCCAAACATTTTTTTTAACATATCTGATTTTATGCTAACTGCCAAAAAAGAACCTATTATAGATCCTATTATCCCAAAAATTATAAGATTTTTTAAAACATCTTTTACAACATTGCCTTGTTTTGTGTGAAAATAAAGAGCTACGATGGAAGTTGGAATAAATATTATTAAGTTAGTACTTTGAGCTATATGTTGCTTTATGTTAAAAAATATTATAAGGGCTGGAATTAAAATAGTTCCTCCTCCAATTCCCATACCGCTTATTATACCTGAAATTAAACTAACAATAAAAATTATCACTTAAAAAACACCATCCTTATTCCAGCTATTATCATAAATATTCCAAATATCAATTTTAAAGTTCCATCAGTAAATTTGTTTAGTATTTTTGCTCCTATAAAACCTCCAATTGAATTTGATATTACTACTTTTAATGTTAAATTCCAGTCAACCATGTTTTTTGAAATATAAAATATGGAGCTTATAATTGATAAAGGCAGTATTATGGCAATTGCTGTTGCGTGGGATTTGTGCTGTTCTATTTTTAGTATATGATTCATAGAAGGCACTAACAAAGTTCCTCCTCCAGCTCCAAATAATCCATTACACATACCTGTTAATATACCTATTAATGCAACTTTAAAACTTTTTTTCATAATATCACCTATAAATTATTTTTAAATTTAATTGCTTTTTTTATACCTTTTGAAGCTTGAAAGTTAATTATTATTATGCTAATATCTTAAAAGAAAGTTCTAGGAGGTATTTGAAAATGTTTGACGTAGAAAGGGTTGCTAACGAACTTGTTGAATGGTTAAAAGAAAGAGTATATGAAGCTGCAGCTAAAGGAATCGTAGTTGGAATAAGTGGTGGAGTTGATTCAGCTGTTGTTGCTGCTGCTTCTAAAAAGGCTTTTCCAAATGATACTTTAGGAATTATTATGCCTTGTTACAGCAATCCTCAGGATGAAAAAGATGCGATGCTTTTAGTAAACAAATTAGGTATAAAATACAAAAAAGTAGTTTTAGATGAAGTTTATGATGCTATTTTAAAAGCCGTTGGGGCAACGGGAAATGAAAATAGGTTGGTTCTTGCTAACATAAAGCCAAGACTTAGAATGACTACTTTGTATTATCATGCAGCCCTTTATAATTACCTTGTTGCAGGCACAGGAAATAGAAGTGAACTTACGGTAGGATATTTTACTAAATATGGAGATAGTGGAGTCGACATAATGCCTCTTGCATCTTTTGTAAAACATGAAGTTTGGGAACTTGCAAGATATTTTAATGTTCCAGAGGAAATTATAAACAAGGCTCCAAGTGCTGGGCTTTGGGAAAATCAAACGGATGAAAAGGAAATGGGTATAACATATAAAGAGCTTGATGAATATATTCTTACAGGAAATGCAACAGAAAAAGTTAAAAGAATTGTTGATGAACTTAATAGAAAAAGTCAACATAAAAGGGAAATGCCTAAAATTTTTGTGCCAAGCAGTAGATAATGCAACAAACTTTTAAGGGGGAATGATTATGGCAGGACATTCAAAATGGGCGAATATTAAACATAGAAAAAGCAAACAAGATGCTTTAAGAGGAAAGTTATTTACTAAAATAGGAAAAGAAATTCAAGTTGCAGTTAAAGAGGGTGGACCAAATCCAGATGCAAATCCAAAACTTAGAGATGTTATTGCAAAGGCTAAAGCAAACAACATGCCTATGGAGAATATACAAAGGGCAATAAAAAGAGCATCCGGTGAACTTAAAGATGTTAATTATGAAGAAATAATTTATGAAGGATATGGTCCAAATGGTGTTGCTGTAATAGTTCAAGCTTTAACTGATAACAGAAACAGAACAGCAGGAGATATAAGACATATATTTGAAAAATATGGCGGAAACCTTGGAGCAACTGGATGTGTATCCTTCTTATTTGAAAAGAAGGGATTAATTATAGTTGAAAAAGAAGATGGAATTGATGAAGATTCTCTTATGATGATGGCACTTGATGCAGGAGCTGAAGATTTTTCAGCTGAAGAGGATTCATATGAAATAATAACTTTACCTGAAGATTTTTCAAAAGTTAGAGAGGTATTAGAAAACAATGGAATAAAATTAGCCTCAGCAGAAATTTCAATGATACCAAGCACATATGTTTCTTTAGATAACGAAGCTGCTGAAAAGTTTGAAAAGCTCCTTGATAAATTAGAAGAAAATGATGATGTTCAAAACGTTTGGCATAACGCTGAATTCCCAGAAGGATGGGGAGAGTAAAGCTACATTCCTTTTAAGGAATGTAGCTTTATTTTTTGAATAATTTTAAGTAAAATGGTAATACTATCCTCATGAAAGGAGGATAGTTATGAAAAGGATTGTGGGAATAGCCTTTGCACTTGTTTTATCTTTAGCAACAAGTTTTTTAGCAGGGTATTATACAACCTTAAAGTATGTTGAAAGGAACAAAGATATTTTGCAAGAAAAGGCAATTGAAGATGAGCTTATTGAAAATACCGCAAAACTTCCTGATTTAAACATAATTGGACCTTCGACGGAAATAGTATTAAGGGAAAGATATTTAAAGGGTGTTGAGTATAATAGGGATATAATTGAAAAAGCTTCCTCTGAAGTTGTTGGGATGAATAAAACTCAAGCAGAAGAATATTTCAAAAGCAAGGGATATACTGTGATTGATTTTAGCAATAAAAGGGTTTTAGCTGTAAAGGATATATTAGATGAATGGCCAAAAGGATGTTATGTTGTAAAAGAACAAGACGGTTTTGTTGCAATTTTTCAAGTAGATAAAAGCGGAGAGCTTAAACTTGTAAAACTTACAGACCTTAATGTAGAAGATTTGCCTGATGGTGACAAAGAAGAAGTTAAAAAGGGTAAAGTATTCGAATCTCTAGAAGATGCTATGGAGCTTATTGAAGAATATACATCATAGTCCATGCCAAAGCCTTGCATGGACTTTTTTGTTGTTATAAAATATCATTATCAAGTTTAGGAAGGTGATTTGGTTGCTTATTTTAGGAATTGACCCAGGTATTGCTATTGTTGGATATGGATTTGTTGAGTATATAAACAATAAATTTAAAGTAATTCATTATGGAGCTATTTATACTACTCCTAAAAATACAATGCCTGAAAGGTTAGAAATAATATTTAATAAATTAGACGATTTAATAAAAACCTTTAAACCAGATGCTGTAGCCTTTGAGGAACTTTTTTTTAACATGAATGCAAAAACAGCTATAACTGTTGGACAGGCAAGAGGGGTAGCAATACTTTGCGCTCAAAGAAACAAATTAAATATTTTTGAATATACTCCTTTGCAAGTAAAACAAGCAGTGGTTGGATATGGTAGAGCAGATAAAAAACAAATTCAGCAAATGGTAAAAATACTTCTTAATTTAAGTGAAATTCCAAAACCAGACGATGTTGCAGATGCTTTAGCTATTGCTATATGTCATGCTCATTCTAGTCAATTTAAAGATATGTTTAGAATAAAATGAGGTGGTTTTGTGTTTGGTTACATTAAAGGAGTTATAACATGCGTTTTTGATGATTATGCTATTATAGAAAATAATGGAATAGGATATATTGTTTTTATGCCTTTAAGAGACATTAATTTACTAAAGGAGAAGAATAATGTTTTAGTATACACATATTTTCATGTAAGGGAGGATAATATTTCTTTATATGGGTTTTTAGATAGGGAATCTTTAAACATTTTTAAAATGCTTATTAGTGTTTCAGGAGTAGGTCCCAAAGCAGCTTTATCTTTATTATCTAACATAACGCCTCAAGAATTTATCTTAGCCGTTGTATCAAAAGATGATAAAACTTTAAGCAAAGCGCAAGGAGTTGGAAAAAAACTTGCTCAAAGAATAATTTTAGAACTTAAGGATAAATTTAAAGATTATGACTTTGAAACAGAAACTGAGGCTAGAGTTGAAATTGATGAAGATATTAAAAAGGAAGCTATTGCGGCGTTGATGAGTTTAGGATATACTAAACAGGAAGCCATAGATGCTGTAAAGAATGTTAAAGCTAATAATGTTGAGGATTATATAAAATGTGCCCTTAAATTTTTAATGAAGGGTTAGGTGTAATATATGGAGGATAGAATTATAAGTTCTAATTTAAAAACAGAAGATATAGAGTTAGAAGGAAGTTTAAGGCCTAAAACTTTTAGCGAATATATAGGCCAAGAAAAGGTTAAGGAAAGGCTTTCTATATTTATTCAAGCTGCTAAAAGTAGGGGAGAAGCTTTAGATCATGTTCTTTTATATGGTCCTCCCGGGCTTGGTAAGACTACACTTGCAAGTATAATAGCAAATGAGATGGGGGCAGGACTTAGAATAACGTCAGGGCCTGCGATAGAAAGACCCGGTGATCTTGCTGCTATACTTACAAATTTAGGAGACAGGGATGTTCTTTTTATCGATGAAATTCATAGATTAAACAGGAGCGTTGAAGAAATACTTTATCCTGCAATGGAGGATTTTTGTTTGGATATAATAATAGGTAAAGGACCTTCTGCAAGGTCTATAAGAATTGATCTTCCAAGGTTTACTTTAATAGGTGCAACAACAAGGGCAGGGATGTTAACATCTCCTTTGAGGGATAGATTTGGAGTCGTAACAAGGCTTGAACTTTATAGCGTTGATGAACTTAAGCTTATAGTAAAACGTTCTGCAGCAATATTAAATGTAGAAATAGATGATCTAGGAGCACTTGAAATAGCAAGACGTTCAAGGGGAACTCCAAGAATTGCTAACAGATTGCTAAAACGAGTAAGGGATTATGCGCAGGTTAAAGGAAATGGTTTTATTGACATGGATACCGCAAGCAAAGCTTTAGATCTTTTGGATATTGATAAGTTAGGGCTTGATCATACAGATAGAAAAATTCTTGAAACTATAATAATAAAATTTGGTGGAGGACCTGTTGGAATAGATACTCTAGCTTATGCTATTGGCGAGGAAGCTGAAACCATAGAAGATGTTTACGAACCGTATCTTTTACAAATTGGGTTTATAAGCAGAACTCATCGAGGAAGAATTGCAACAAGGCTTGCCTATGAACATTTAGGAATAAAATTAGGAGGGTTTGAAGTTGAAGGTTAAAGATTTTTATTTTGATTTACCACAAGAGCTTATAGCTCAAAAGCCTTTAGAACAAAGAGATATGTCTAGACTTATGATTCTTGATAAAACGACAGGAGATATAGAACATAGAATATTTAAAGATATAGTAGAATACTTAAATCCTGGAGATTGCTTAGTTTTAAATAACAGCAGGGTTATACCTGCAAGACTTTTTGGAGTTAAAAAAAATACTTTAGCAAAGGTTGAGTTTGTCCTTTTAAAGAGAATAGACAAAGATAAATGGGAGACTTTAGTAAAACCAGGTAAAAAGGCTAAAATAGGAACTAGATTTGTCTTTGGAAATGGTGAGTTGGAATGCACTATTTTAGAAAATACTGATTACGGTGGTAGAGTTGTTGAGTTTCATTATGATGGAATTTTTGAAAATGTTTTAGATAAGTTAGGAGAGATGCCCCTTCCACCTTATATAAAAGAAAAGCTTGATGATAAGGAAAGATATCAAACAGTTTACTCAAAGGTTGAAGGTTCAGCAGCAGCTCCAACAGCAGGTCTTCATTTTACAAATGAGCTTCTTGAAAAAATAAAACAAAAAGGAGTAAAAATAGCCTTTTTAACTTTACACGTTGGGCTTGGAACTTTTAGGCCTGTTAAGGTAGAAAACGTCGAAGAACACAAGATGCATGCAGAGTTTTATAATATTGATGAGCAGAATGCTCAAATAATAAATGAAACTAAAAAAGAAGGGAAAAGGGTTATAGCAGTTGGAACTACATCCTGTAGAACTCTTGAGACAGTTGCTGATGCGAATGGATATGTAAAGGCAAGTTCAGGATGGACAGATATATTTATCTATCCAGGTTATAAATTTAAGATTATTGATGGCCTTATTACCAACTTTCATCTTCCTGAGTCAACTTTGATTATGCTTGTTAGTGCGTTTGCAGGAAGAGAAAATATAATGAGGGCGTATAATATAGCTGTAAAGGAAAAATATAGGTTTTTCAGTTTCGGAGATGCTATGTTTATAAAATAGGAGGTAGATTATGTCAGCAATAAGATTTGAGCTTATAAAAATTTGTAAGCAGTCAGGAGCAAGGCTTGGGAAACTTCATACCCCTCATGGAACTATTGATACTCCAATTTTTATGCCTGTAGGAACACAGGCTACTGTTAAAGCTATGACTCCTGAAGAACTTAAAGAAATAGGAGCTCAAATAATATTGAGTAATACATATCATCTTTATTTAAGACCTGGAGAAAAACTAATTGAAAAAGCAGGTGGACTTCATAATTTTATGCATTGGGATAGGGCTATTTTAACAGATAGCGGAGGTTTTCAAGTTTTTAGTTTAAGTGATTTAAGGGATATTACAGAAGAAGGAGTAACTTTTAAGTCCCATATAGACGGTTCAAAGCATTTTATATCTCCAGAAAAGGCTATAGAAATTGAAAATGCTCTTGGTGCAGATATTATAATGGCATTTGATGAGTGCACACCCTATGAGGCAGACTATGACTATACTAAAAATTCAATGGAAAGGACTTTAAGATGGGCAGAAAGGTGTTTAAAGGCTCATAGAAAGCCAGAGAAACAGGCTTTATTTGGAATAGTTCAAGGAGGTATGTTTAAAGATCTAAGGCAAGAGAGTGCAAGGCAAACAGTAAAGATGGATTTTCCAGGCTATGCAGTTGGTGGGTTAAGCATTGGTGAGCCAAAGGAAATTATGTATCAAGTTCTTGAATGGACTGTTCCTCTTTTACCTGAAAATAAACCAAGATATTTAATGGGAGTTGGAAGCCCTGATGCTCTTTTAGAGGGAGTTATAAGAGGAATAGATATGTTTGACTGTGTTCTTCCTACAAGAATAGCTAGAAATGGTACAGTTTTTACAAGCAAGGGTAAACTTGTTGTAAGAAATGCAGAATATGCAGAGGATTTTAGACCTTTAGATGATGAATGTGATTGTTATGCATGCAAAAATTATTCAAGGGCTTATATAAGACACTTATTTAAAGCCAAAGAAATACTTGCTGCAAGGCTTGCAACAATTCATAACTTAAGATTTTTACTAAGGCTTATGGAGGATATAAGAAGGGCTATTATGGAAGATAGCTTATTAGACTTTAAGGAAGAGTTTTTTAGAAAATATGGATATACAAAGGAGTAATAATTGAAAAGCCCACCTCATAAGTATTTATTAAGGGGGTGGGCTTATGTCAAAAATGGACAAACAAAAGTTACAAAATTTTATGTTGGTTTATGCAAAAGCAATTTTAAGGGGAGTAATATTAGCTTTAGTTCTAATTTTAATTTTAACTGCTGTTGCTTATTTTGCTCAAATAAACGAATCTTATTATAAGACTATAACTTGGATAATAACAATAGTTTCAATTTGTTATGCAGCAATTTATGGAGCTTTAAAAATAGGCAAAAGAGGATTTTTACATGGTGCTATTATAGGTGCTTTATTTATTTTAGTTATGTTTTTAGCTGCATATTTAGTTGATAAAGGTACAGTTAATTTTAGAAGTTATATCATTTTATTTATAACTTCTTTAATAATAGGAGCTTTATCGGGAATGATAGGTATGGTATTAAAAGGGAATGAATAATACTTGAACTTGACAGTTATCGTTGGTATAATTAACATGGTAGGCTTATCTTTGGAAATTTGTAATTTAAAGGAGGAGTTAATATGAAGCACGTTAAGACAATAAACGTTGGTACACTTAAAGCTAGTGTAGTTAAGCCAGGATGTAAAGAGTGTGCAAATTCATGTCAATCAGCTTGCAAGACTTCAGCAACAGTAGCAAATTTACCATGTGAACATAACTAATGGAGCAGTAACTTTAAAGTTACTGCTTTTAAATTTACAAAGGAGGTATAAAATTGAAGATTCATAAATATAAACTATTTGGAAAAAACATAGTTATAGATGTAAATAGTGGAGCAATTCATGTAGTTGATGATATAGTTTATGATTGTTTAGATTATTATGAAAACAAAAGTAAGGATGAAATAATAGAAATTTTATCAAATAAATATTCTAATGAAGAAGTTGTAGAAGCATTGGAAGAAATAGATTATTTAGTAAAAGAAAAAATGCTTTATACTGAGGATATTTATAAGGATATGGTAATTAATGATAATAGCCCTTCTTTTATAAAGGCTATGTGTTTAAATATTGCCCATGATTGCAACTTAAAATGTAAATACTGTTTTGCTTCAGAAGGAAGTTATGAAGGAAAGAGAAGTCTCATGAGTGCAGAGGTTGGTAAAAAGGCTATAGATTTTATTATAAAGAATTCTGGATATAGACATAATATAGAGATAGATTTATTTGGCGGAGAACCTTTGATGAATTTTGAAGTTATAAAAGAAATAATTGAATATGCTAAATCAGAAGAAAAAAAGCATGGCAAAAATATAAGATTTACAATAACAACAAATGCTACACTTCTTAATGATGAAATAATAGATTATATTGATAAAAATATGGGAAATGTTGTTTTAAGCATAGATGGTAGAAAAGAAGTAAACGATAAAATAAGAATAAGATATGATGGTTCAGGAACATTTGATTCTATACTGCCTAAAATAAAAAAGATGGTAGATAAGAGGGATAAAAACAAACAATATTATGTAAGGGGAACTTTTACCCATGAGAATTTAGATTTTTATAATGATGTTGCATTTTTAGCAGATCAAGGATTTAAAGAGATTTCAATAGAACCTGTTGTGTTAGAGGAGGATAATCCTCTATCAATTAAAAAAGAAGATTTGCCAGTAATTTTTGAGCAGTATGAAAAAATTGCAATGGAAATAATTGAAAGAAAAAAACAAGGAAACGAGTTTAAATTTTATCATTTTAATATAGATATAAATGGAGGACCTTGTATATATAAAAGGATATCAGGATGTGGAGCAGGATATGAATATGTTGCAGTAACTCCAGAGGGAGATATATATCCTTGTCATCAATTTGTTGGAAAAGAGGAGTTTAAGTTAGGAAATGTATTTGAAGGGAAAATAGATGAAAAGTTATCTAATCAATTTAAAAATGCCCATATTTATAACAAACCAAAGTGTATGGAATGCTGGGCAAGGTTCTATTGTAGTGGAGGATGTCAAGCAAATAATTATTCTTTTAATGGGGATATTCACAAACCATATGAGATTGGTTGTGAAATGATGAAAAAAAGAATAGAATGTGCAATTGCAATAAAAGTTTTTGAGGCTATGCAGGATTTTTAGCTGATATGTAGAATATGATAAATGTAGTATTTAGTTTTTACAAAAGATACAAAGGGGGATTATTATGAAAACTAGAGATAGAATTAAATTTATTTTAAGTGTTTTTTTAATTTTTTTTGTTTCATATGTTTTGCTTTTTGGAATTGTAGTTGGGGATTATCAAGTAAAGCCCTTAAGTAAAGTAGTTAAGCTAGGGCTTGACTTAAAGGGTGGGGTTTATGTAGAAGAAGAAATAGTGGATAAAAATGTTAGTAAAGATACAGTAGAAAGAACAAGGGATTTAATAGAGCTTAGAGTAAACTCACTAGGGGTTAGTGAATCTGTTGTTGCAATAACAGGAAGCAATAGAATTAGGGTTGAAATCCCAGGAATTTATGATCCTAAAGCAGCCCTTGAACAAATAGGAAGAACAGGAAAATTAAGATTTGTTGGTCCAAACAATGATGAAATTTTGACAGGTAAGGATGTCAAAGATGCTGTTGTTAGTGTTGATCAAAGGACTAATGCTCCTGTTGTTCAGCTTAAGTTAAATCAGGAGGGAGCTAAAAAGTTTGCAGAAGCTACAAAAAAATACTTAGGAAAACAAATAGCTATATATATGGATGATGAGCTTATTTCAGCTCCAACGGTTAGGGATGTTATTCCAAATGGTGAGGCTATAATTACAGGAAGTAGAAATGTTGAGGAAGCTAAAAGACTGGCGGGAATTATAAAATCTGGTGCTCTTCCTGTTAAGCTTTATCCTGCTACAATAAGGGCTATTGGTCCTTCCCTTGGAGCAGAGGCTATTCCTACTAGTTTAAAGGCTGCAGCAATCGGAATTATTTTAGTTATGTTATTTATGCTTGTTTATTATAAAATTCCTGGATTTATAGCAGATCTTGCGCTTATTGTTTATATGATTATTACAGCATTAATATTTACTGTTGTATTAAAGACTACTTTAACGTTGCCTGGAATTGCAGGGCTTTTACTTTCAATAGGTATGGCAGTTGATGCAAATGTTCTTATTTTTGAAAGAATAAAAGAAGAGTTAAGGCTTGGAAAGTCTTTAAGGACAGCTATAGATGCAGGTTTTAAGAGGGCATTTAGTTCAATACTTGACTCAAATATAACTACCTTAATTGCTGGATTTGTATTATATTTTGTTGGGACAGGTGCAGTAAAAGGTTTTGCCCTCACCCTAATAATAGGAGTTTTATCAAGTATGTTTACAGCTATAACTGTAACAAGATTCTTATTAAAATCTTTTGTTAATTCAGGCTGGATAACAAACAGCAAGTTCTATGGAGCATAGGGGGAGGGATATACATGGAAAGAGTATTTAAAATAGTTGAAAGAAAAAAAATATGGTTTTCAATATCTCTTATAATAATTATGATTGGTATGATAACATGGATGTTTAAAGGGTTAAATTTAGGTATAGATTTTAAAGGTGGAACGGTTATAACTATAAAAATAGGTAAGCCTTTTGATGTTGTTGAGCTTAGAAAATACTTAGAAAAATATGATCCTCAAATTGATGTGAGGGAAATTGAAGGGCATGAGGTTACTATAAGAAGCAATAAAATTACAACAAATGAAGTTAATCAAATATTTAATGATGTAAAAAGAAAATATGGTTTAAAAGATGATGCATTGCGTTCTGTAGATACAATAGGGCCAACTATAGGAAAAGAGCTAAGAAGAAGTGCTTTAATTTCAACTTTGCTAGCAACTTTAGGAATACTTATTTATGTTTCTTTAAGATTTGAATTATGGTCAGGGGTTGCAGCTATAATAGCCTTAATTCATGACCTTTTGATAACTTTATCAGTTTATGCCGTTTTACAAATTCCAGTAAATTCGAGTTTTATTGCGGCGATGCTAACTATATTAGGTTATTCTATAAATGATACGATAGTTGTGTTTGATAGAATAAGAGAAAATAGTAAACTTGGAAAATATGATGATTTTGAAACACTTATAAATGCAAGTATTACTCAAACCTTATCAAGGTCTATAAATACTGTTTTAACAACTTTATTTACTATAACTGCAATATATATATTAGGTGTTCCTTCTATAAAGGAATTTGCTCTTCCATTAATTATAGGTATAATAAGCGGAGCATATTCATCAATATTTATAGCAAGTCCTCTTTGGAGTATATTTGAAAAAAGATATAAAAGAGTTTAAAAGAGTTAGCTTTTGCTAGCTCTTTTTTTGTTGAAAAATTAAAGGATTTTATATATAATATCCTTGTTTTCTGTATTACATGTCTGTTGAGGAGACTGGATATGAAAAGGTGGAAAATCAAGGATAGAAGCTGTGATATTTTTGTTCATGAAAATAGTTTGATAAATGCTTTACTTATATCAAGAGGTATTACTACAAAGGAAAAGGTCAATGCCTTTTTAAATCCTAGTTTGGAGCAGCTTTATGATCCATTGCTTCTAAAGGATATGGATAAAGCAGTAAAAAGAATAGATGAGGCTATTAAAAAGAGGGAAAAAATTTATATATATGGAGATTATGATGTAGATGGTATCACAAGTACAGCTATATTATATAGGGCTTTTAAAAGGTTAGGAGTGGATGTAAGTTTTTATATACCTGATAGAGTAAATGAAGGATATGGTATTAATAAGGATGCTATAGACCACATTCATTCTCTTGCTGTTGATTTAATTATAACTGTTGATAGTGGAATTACGGCTGTTGAAGAAATTGAATATGCAAAATCATTAGGGCTTGATGTTATAGTGACTGATCATCATGAGTGTAAAAGTATAATACCAAATACGATAGCAATAAATCCTAAAAGACATGATTGTAGTTATCCGTTTAAAGGACTTGCAGGGTGTGGCGTTGCTTTTAAGTTAGTTCAAGCTTTGTTTAATTATTATAATATAAAAGGATATGAAGAATTTTTAGATCTTGTGGCAATTGGAACAATTGCAGATATTGTAGATATAGTTGATGAAAATAGAATTTTAGTTAAATATGGTCTTGATATGATTTTAAACAGTGATAAGGTAGGAATAAAGGCTATAAAACAGATTGCTGGAATTAAAGATACAATTTCAACTTACAATGTTGCTTTTCAAATTGCTCCAAGGCTTAATGCTGCAGGAAGGCTTAGTGATGCTAAAATTGCTGTTGAACTTTTTATAACAAATGATGAAGAAAAAGCTTTACAAATAGCAAAATATTTAGATTTAGAAAATAGAAAAAGACAAAAGATAGAGCAGGATATATTACAAGAATGTATGGATATGATTTCAAATGAGGTTGACTTAAAACATGATAGGGTTATTGTTTTATCTTCCCCTAATTGGCATGTTGGTGTTGTTGGAATAGTTGCATCAAGAATAGTTGAAAAGTTTAGAAGACCTACAATTTTGTTTTGTGAGGAAGGAGAGTTTTTAAGGGGATCAGGAAGAAGTATAGAGGGATTTAATCTATTTGAAAATCTTGTGGCCTGTTCAAATCTTTTAGAAAAATTTGGAGGTCATGAGCTTGCAGCAGGAATGACTCTTAAAAAAGGAAATTTGGTTGAGTTTAAAAATAAATTAAATGCCCTAGCAAAAATGGTTGATAGCAAATATTTTACTGAATGTATAGATATAGATTTAGAAGTTGATCCTCAAGAAGTGACAATTCAAACAGCAGAAATTTTAAGTTTATTTGAACCCTACGGGGTAGGAAATAAGGAACCTACTTTTGTGCTTAAAAATGCACGGGTTATATCTAAAAAACCAATAGGAAGTCAAGGACAATTTATAAAATTTATGGTAGAAAAAGATAATAAAGTTTTTGAATGTATAGATTTTACTAAAGATAATGATTTTTTAAATAAAGATTGGGAATATGTTGATATAGCCTTTAATTTTAATATTAATGAATGGAATGGAACAAAGATTTTACAGCTTAATGTAAAGGATATTAAGCCAGTCATAGATCATAACTTAGGTAATTTTAGAAAAAATTATTTTAAATACTTAAAGGATGTAATTTGTATTAATAATATTAAATCTTTTAATTTAAGCAATGTTAAGTTTATTAAAAAGGACATTGATTTTTTAAGGGAGTTTATACATTTTAAAAAGGGGATTATTTTATTTAATGATATAAATTCTTTAGATGAACTTAAAATTTATGCTGATTTCTTAGAATTTAGTCTTTATAAAGCTTTTTGTAATGCTCAATTTGTTTTATTTCCTAAAGTAAAGGATATGAATTTAGAAAAGAAATATATTTTAATATATGATTATCTTTTAAATGTTGATGATTATGTTTATTTGGATAATAAAAATGCTACTGTTTTTCACTTTGTAGATGGTAATTTAATAAAAAGATTAAAGAATTTTAAAGAATATGTGGTATTTAATGAAAACAAAACTATTAAGTTTATAGAAGAGTTAAGGTATAATAAAATTATTGGGACGCTTAATGATATAGCAGAAAGATTTGAGTTTAATGTTTTTATGCTTTATAGGCTTTTAATACATCTTAAAAAGAAAGGTATTATAAATATATATAAAAATGGTAATGTAATTAAAATTGTTTTATTAAACGAATATAAAACAATTGAAGATGATTTAGAAAATAATTTTAACAGCATAATTAATTTTTTAGAAAATAAAACTAGGGAGGTATAAAAATGGATTTAAAGGAAAAAATAAGAGTAATAGAAGATTTTCCTAAAAAGGGCATAAGCTTTAAGGACATAACAACTGTTTTAAAGGATGGAGAAGGATTTAAGTATATTATAGATAAAATAGTTGAAAAAGTTAAGGATAAAGAGATAGATTTAGTTGTTGGTCCTGAGGCTAGAGGTTTTGTTCTTGGTGCACCTGTTGCTTATGCTTTAGGAGTTGGTTTTGTTCCTGTAAGAAAACCTGGAAAACTTCCAGCAGATACTTTAAGATATGAATATTCACTAGAGTATGGAAATGATGCGCTTGAAATTCATAAAGACGCTATAATTCCAGGACAAAGGGTTTTAATAGTGGATGACCTTCTAGCAACAGGGGGAACAATTTCAGCTGTTGCAAAGCTTGTTGAGGAACTTGGAGGAGTTGTTGCTTCTATGGGGTTTGTAGTTGAACTTACTGGTTTAAAAGGAAGAGAAAAGCTTAAAGGGTATGATGTGTTTTCATTAGTTCAATATGAATTTTAATATTGTCGAAAAAATTTGCAAAATGGAGGCATTTAATATATAATATATTAAAAACATGGCTGGTTTTTAACCAGCCATAAATTTTACAATGGAAAGAGGGCTATTATGTTACAGAGGCTTTTAGACAAGATTAAGGAGAACAACCTAGATGTAGATATTGAAATGGTAAAAAAAGCATATCACGTAGCCGAAAAGGCACATGAAGGTCAAGTTAGAGAATCAGGGGATCCGTATATTTTACATCCTGTTGAGGTTGCTCTTATACTTATAGAAATGGGTCTTGATACTGATACTATTTGCGCTGCCCTCTTACATGATGTTGTTGAAGATACCCATTTAAGTTATGATGATTTAAAAAGAGAATTTAATGAAAGTATTGCAGAATTAGTTGATGGGGTTACAAAGCTTGGTAAAATAGAATATAAGTCTAAAGAAGAACAACAGGCGGAAAACATAAGAAAAGTTTTGATTGCAATGGCAAAAGATATAAGAGTTATTCTTATAAAGCTTGCAGATAGACTTCATAATATGAGAACTTTAAAGTATTTGCCCCCTGAAAAACAAAAAGCAAAGGCTCAAGAAACATTGGATATATATGCGCCTTTAGCCCATAGACTTGGTATTTATAAGATAAAGTGGGAACTTGAGGACCTTGCTTTAAGATATTTACATCCAGAAGAGTATTATGATCTTGTTGCCAAAGTTCAAAAGAAAAGGATAGAAAGGGAAAAAGAGATAAATGAAATAATAAATATTTTAAAGGAAAAGCTAGAACAGGCAGGGATTAGGGCGGATATAGAAGGAAGACCTAAGCATTTTTATAGTATTTATAGAAAAATGCATTATAAAAATAAAACTTTTGACCAAATCTTTGACCTTTTGGCTGTTAGGATTATAGTTGATACTGTAAAGGATTGTTATGCTACTTTAGGGATTGTTCATACTCTTTGGAAGCCAATACCTGGTAGATTTAAAGATTATATAGCTATGCCAAAACCAAATATGTATCAATCTCTTCATTCTACGGTTATTGGACCTAATGGACAGCCTTTTGAAATTCAGATTAGGACATGGGAAATGCATAGAACAGCTGAGTATGGTATTGCTGCTCATTGGAAGTATAAAGAAGGAATTAATAATAAAAACCTTGATATAGATGAAAAACTTCAATGGTTAAGACAAATTTTAGAGCTTCAAAAGGAAGCAAAAGATGCCAAAGAGTTTATGGAAAACGTTAAAATAGATCTTTTTTCGGACGAAGTTTTTGTGTTTACACCAAAGGGGGCTGTAATAAACCTTCCTGTAGATTCTACGCCTATTGATTTTGCTTATAAAATTCATACAGACATAGGAAATAAGTGCATCGGAGCTAAAGTTAATGGTAGAATGGTACCACTTGATTATAAATTAAAAACAGGTGATATTGTAGAGATAATAACTTCAACTAATTCAAAGGGACCAAGTAGAGATTGGCTAAATATTGTAAAAAGTTCTCAAGCCAAAAGTAAGATAAAGCAGTGGTTTAAAAGAACCTTTAAAGAAGAAAACATAGAAAAGGGACAGGAAAGTTTTGAAAAGGAAGCTAAAAGGCAGGGGCTTAATGTAAATGAACTATTAAAGCATGAATACGTAGAGACTGTTTTAAAGAAATTTAATTTTACTAACTTAGAGGACCTTTATTCAGCAATAGGAAATGGAGCTTTAACTGTTCATCAGGTTATAAATAAATTTAAAGAAGAACTTAAAAAGGAAGAACCTAAAATAGTTGAAGAAAAAGATAAAAAAGAAAAGAAGACTGAAATTAAAAAACCTGGTATTGTAGTAGAAGGGGAAAAGGATTTATTTGTAAGGTTTGCAAAGTGCTGTAATCCAGTTCCTGGAGATGAAATTATTGGATTTATCACAAGGGGAAGAGGAATTTCAATTCATAGAAAGGACTGCAGTAATTTTAAGTATCTTTCTAAGGAGGAACCAGATAGGGTTGTGGAAGCTAGCTGGACGGGAGAGCATAATGCAACTTTCTTAGCAGAGATATTCATTGAGGCAAATGATAGACATGGGCTTATTACTGATATATCTAGCATTCTTACAAGTTCTAAACTTCCGATTAAGGCTATTAATGCAAGAACAAAAAATAATTTGGCTTTAATTAATTTAACGGTTGAAGTTACAAGCGTTGAACAGATACAAAAACTAATAAAAGATTTTAGAAAAATAAACGGAGTAATTGACGTTTACAGAAACCTAAGCTAGGGGTGAATATATGAGAGCAGTTGTTCAAAGGGTAAAAAGAGCATCTGTTATGGTAGAGGATAGGTTAGTAGGAAAGATAGATGATGGTATTTTAGTTTTGCTTGGAGTTGAAGATAGCGATACTTTAGATGATGTAAAATATATGGCTGATAAAGTTTGCAATTTGAGAATATTTGAAGATGAAAATGGAAAAATGAATTTATCCTTAATAGATGTTAAGGGATCTTTGCTTGTAGTTTCACAGTTTACCCTCTATGGAGATTGCAGAAAAGGAAGAAGGCCTAATTTTATGATGGCAGCAAAGCCTGAACATGCAGAAAAGATGTATAACGAGTTTATTAAAGAATGTAAAAGGTATATTGATAATGTTCAAACCGGTCAATTTCAAGCTTATATGCAAGTTGAGCTTATAAATGATGGGCCTGTCACATTGCTTATTGACAGTAAGAAAAACTTTTGAGGTGATGATATGATATTTGAAGTTTTTACTTTAGGCTATTTTCAAGCCAACTGTTATATAGTAGGAGATGAAAAGGCTAAGGAATGTGCCATCATAGATCCTGGCGGAACTCCAGATAAAGTTTTAAAAAGATGTGAGGAATTGGGACTTTGTGTTAAATACATTTTACTTACCCATGGTCATGGAGATCATATAGCAGGAGTTGAAAAGATAAAAGAAAAAACAGATGCTAAAGTATTGATGAGCAAAGAAGATGAGTATTTAGTTAACGGAGGTACACAAGAGCTTCTTCCTATTTTTAGGAATATAAAACCTTTTATACCTGATGAATTTATCAGTGAAAAAGATAAAGTTAAAATAGGAAGTATTGAAGTAGAGGTTATAGAAACTCCAGGACATACTCCTGGAAGCTTAACTTTTAAAATAGGTGATATTTTAATAACAGGAGATACCTTGTTTCAAGGGTCAATAGGAAGAACAGATTTTCCAAAAGGGTCTTATGATGATATAATAAATTCTATTAAGAATAAGCTTTTAATTTTTGAGGACAATGTAAAAGTTTTTCCAGGTCATGGCCCCTCAACTACAATTGGAAAAGAAAAGAGATTTAACCCTTTTTTGAATGAATAAAGTTGTTTTGGGCATACTAGAAGGAGAAGTATGCCTAAAGAGGGGGGAGTTTTATGAAAAAGAAAAATTATAAAAGTAGATTTTTAGATTATGAGAATCCTTTATTGGACGATATTGATTATGATGCTTATATGGAATTATTAAGCAGTGGCCTTAAGGATAGTGAAATTGCAAGGGAATTGAATATAACAGAAGAAGAATTAAAACTTTTAAAGGATAGAATAAGAAAGGATTTGTAAGGGGAGAAATATGTGAAGATAGGGTTAAAAGGACATGATTTTAGATATGAAGTTTTTCATATAGTATCTTTATATATTCCAAAGGAAGAAATAGAATTTGTAGAGGATAATTGCGATTTGGAAGTTGTGTATGATGAAAATAATGGCAGTGTTTTGTGTAGATATAAAGATTTTATTAAAGAGTATAAATTAAAATCCAATGATAAAAAAGAATTAAAAAACGCAATAAAAAAGGTTGTTTTAAAGTTATTTGAAAATATCACCGGAGTATCTATGCCTTGGGGAATACTTGTTGGTATAAGGCCTACAAAGATAGTTCATGATGCTTTAAGTAAAGGCTTTTCAGAAGATGAGATTAAAAATATGCTCGTAGAAGAATATCTAGTATCAAGTGAAAAGGCAGAACTTGTTTTGGAGGTTGCTAAAAATGAATCAAAGTATTTAAAGCCACCTTCAAAATCTGTAGGATTATATATTGGCATACCATTTTGCCCTACAAGATGTTCTTATTGTTCTTTTACTTCAAATCCTTATTATGGAAATAAACAAGTTTCAGATTATCTTTTGGCTTTAAAAAAGGAATTTTATTCAATTGTAAACTTCTTAAATGAGAATAAAGTAAAAATTGATACCCTTTATATAGGGGGAGGAACACCTACTTCATTAAATGAATATGAATTAGAGGATTTTTTATCTTGGATTAATGAACTTATTTGTGTTAATGATTTAAGGGAGTTTACAGTTGAGGCAGGAAGGCCTGACTCTTTGAATAGGAAAAAATTAAACATATTAAAAAAGAATTTTGTTTCTAGAATAAGCATAAATCCTCAGTCTATGAATCAAGAAACTTTAAACTTAATAGGGAGAAAACACAGTGTTGATGATGTTGTGGAAAAATTTTATGTTGCAAGGGAATGTGGTTTTGATAACATAAATATGGATATTATAATAGGACTACCAAATGAGAATGAAGAGCATATAAAAAAGACAATGAAAAAAATAGCAGATTTAAATCCTGATAGTATAACAGTTCATACAATGGCAATAAAAAGAGCTTCTATTTTAAATGAAAAAATGTTTAAGGGAGATAAAGATACAGCTAATAAAATGTATGATATAGCTACAAAATATGTAAGGTATATGGGAATGAGGCCCTATTATATGTATAGGCAAAAAAATATGGTAAGCCCCCTTGAAAATATAGGGTATAGTTATTTTGGGAAAGAATGCATTTATAATATACAAATGATATCAGAATCAACTACTGTTGTTGCCTTAGGGGCTGATGCAGTAACTAAAATAATTTATGAAGATAGCGGAAGAATAGAAAGAGTAGCAAACCTTAAAGATGTTAAAGAATATATTAATAGAATTGATGAACAAATAAATAAAAAACTAAAAAAGTTAATTGACAGCCCTTTAACTTATTGATAATATTTACTTAAAAGTGAAAAATTCCGTCCCTTAGAAGGGGCGGTTTTTGTTTATAATATAGCCTACTATGAAAAGGGAGGTTAAATGATGCTAACTCAAGCACCTAAGGGAACTAAGGATGTTCTTCCAAAGGAGTCATATAAATGGCATTACATTGAAGGTGAAATTAGAAAAATTTGTTTTGAATTTGGATATCATGAAATGAGAACTCCTACCTTTGAACATACTGAACTTATATTGAGGGGAGTTGGAGAAACTACAGATATAGTTCAAAAGGAAATGTATACATTCAACGATAAAGCAGGAAGAAGTATAACTTTAAAACCTGAAGGAACTGCTCCTGCTGTTAGGGCTTTTATTGAACATGGACTTCATTTTGATACTCAACCTACAAAACTTTACTATATAACTCCTGTATTTAGATATGAAAATGTGCAAGCAGGAAGACTAAGAGAACATCATCAATTTGGAGTAGAGTTATTTGGCTCTCCTTCTCCTTCTGCTGATGCTGAAGTTATTTCTCTTGCTATGACCTTCTTAAAAAGGCTTGGACTTGATAATCTAAAGGTTAATATAAATAACATAGGCTGTCAAGAATGTAGAAAAAATTACAATGAGGCTTTAAAGAATTATTTAAAAGATAATTATGATAAACTTTGTGATGTTTGTAAGGATAGATTTGAAAGAAATACGCTAAGAATACTTGATTGCAAGGAAAAGACTTGTCAAGCAATAGTTAAAGATGCTCCAGTTATAACTGATTATGTATGTGAAAATTGCAAAAATCATTTTGAGGGATTAAAACATGAGCTTGATATTTTAAATATTCCCTATGAGGTTGACCCACATATTGTAAGAGGTCTTGATTATTATACTCAAACTGTATTTGAAATAATTACAAGTAGCATAAAGGAAAATCTAACTATATGTGGTGGTGGAAGGTATAATAATTTAATAAAAGAAATAGGCGGTCCTGATATGCCTGCTGTTGGTTTTGGACTAGGAATTGAAAGATTGATTTTAACGTTAGAAGCAAGAGGAATTGAAATACCAAAGCCAAAGGGAGTATTATTATATGTTGCAACTATAGGTGATAAAGCTAAGGATGAAGCCTCAAAGATAGTTTTTGATTTAAGAAATAAGGGAATACCCTGTGAAAGGGACCTTATGAATAAATCTTTAAAAGCTCAAATGAAATATGCCAATAAAATAGGTGCAAAATATGTAATTGTTCTTGGAGATGAAGAGATTGATAGTAATAAAGCAAGGCTTAAGGAAATGGAAACAGGAAAAGAAGAGGATATAGTTTTAAGCGATCTTTATAAGATACTTTTACAAAGGGTTTAGGAGGGGTAATATGGCTGAAAGTTTAAAAGGATTAAAAAGAACCCATATGTGTGGGGAACTTAGAGAATGTCATGTTGGTCAGCAGGTTATTCTTATGGGATGGGTTCAAAAAAGAAGAGACCTTGGGGGACTTGTGTTTGTTGACCTTAGGGATAGAACAGGAATTGTTCAAATTGTTTTTGGTGATGAAATAAATAAAGAGGCATTTGAAAAGGCACAGCTTTTAAGAAGCGAATATGTTATTGCAGTTGTTGGGGAGGTTGTTTTAAGGGAATCACCAAATCCTAATATTCCTACAGGATATATAGAAGTAAAAGGAAAAGAACTTAGGATTTTTTCAGAGTCTGAAACTCCACCTATATACATAAAAGAAAATTTAGATGCGTCAGAAGCAGTTAGATTAAAATATAGGTATTTAGATCTTAGAAGACCTGATTTACAAAGAAATATAATGATAAGACATAAAGCTGCTAAGGTTGTTAGAGATTTTATGGATGAGAATGGATTTTTAGAAATTGAAACTCCTATGCTTACAAAAAGTACTCCAGAAGGAGCAAGGGATTATTTAGTTCCAAGTCGTAATTTCCCAGGAAAATTTTATGCTTTACCTCAATCACCACAAATTTTTAAGCAGCTTTTAATGGTTTCAGGTTTTGATAGATATTTTCAAATAGTAAGATGTTTTAGAGATGAGGATTTAAGAGCTAATAGGCAGCCTGAGTTTACACAAATAGATATTGAAATGTCATTTGTTGATGTTGATGATGTTATAGAGTTAAATGAGAGACTTATCCAAAGACTTTTTAAAGAAATACTAAATGTAGATATTCCTATACCTTTCCCAAGGATTACCTATAAAGAGGCTATGGAAAGATTTGGTTCAGATAAACCAGATATAAGATTTGGATTAGAGCTTGTTGACATAAGCGATATTGTAAAGGATAGTAACTTTAAAGTATTTAAGGATGCTGTGGCAAATGGTGGAACAGTAAGGGGAATAAATGCTAAAGGTTGTGCAAACTTTTCAAGAAAGGAAATAGACAAATTAGAAGAAATTGCTAAAACTTATGGTGCTAAAGGACTTGCTTGGATTGCTTTTAAGGAAAATGAAGTAAAATCTCCTATTGCAAAATTTTTATCAGAAGAAGAATTGAATATGATTAAATCTAAAATGCAGGTAGAAGTTGGAGATTTACTTTTAATAGTTGCTGATAAACCTAAGGTTGTGTTTGCTTCCCTTGGGTCATTAAGGCTTGAGCTTGGTAAAAAGTTAAATCTTATTGGACCTTGTAATAAAGATTTTAAGTTTGTTTGGGTTGTAGAGTTTCCTTTACTTGAATATGATGAAGAAGAAGGAAGATATGTTGCAATGCACCATCCGTTTACAAGTCCTATGGATGAGGACATAGATCTTTTAGAAACAGATCCTGATAAAGTTAGGGCAAAGGCATATGATTTAGTTTTAAATGGAGAGGAAATAGGTGGAGGAAGCATTAGAATTCATGATACAAAACTTCAAGAGAGAATGTTTAAAGCTTTAGGCCTTACTATGGATAAGGCTTATGAAAAATTTGGTTTTCTTCTTGAAGCCTTTAAATACGGGCCTCCTCCACATGGCGGATTAGCTTTTGGATTTGATAGAATAGTTATGTTCTTAACAGGAACGGATAACATTAAAGATGTTATAGCTTTCCCTAAGAACCAAAATGCAGTATGTCCTTTAACTAGTGCGCCATCAACAGTTGATGAAAAGCAATTAGATGAACTTGGAATTTCTGTAATAGAAAAAAAGAAGAGCCTTTAATTACAATTTAGATTGCTATTGATATTTTAAAAAAAAGGTGTTATATTATATAAAAAAGCCTGCCGTATTCGTCAGGATGGATTATGTATTGAGCCAACACCCATGAAAAGGGAGCCTGGACTCCTCATGTGGAATGTAGGCCTACCTTGAGTAGGAAACAAGAAGCATGGGGGAGGGCACCCACCTGCAGAGAAGCAGGTTCAATCATTCCATCCAGCGGTACGGTGGGTTTTTATATGTAAGGAGGTTTATATGCTAGGGCCATTTTCAAGAACAGAGCTTTTAATAGGTAAAGAAGGTATTGATATATTAAATAAGAGTACAGTAGCAGTATTTGGAATAGGTGGTGTAGGTTCGTTTACCGTTGAAGCTTTAGCTCGTTCAGGAGTTGGAAAGTTAATTTTAATTGATGGTGATGATATTTGTATAACTAATTTAAATAGGCAAATACATGCAACTTATAATACTATTGGAAAACCAAAAGTTTATGTTATGGCAGAAAGAATAAAGGAAATTAATCCAAATGCACAAGTTATTCCTATTAAAGAGTTTGTAAATAAAGATAATATACATAAATTTTTTAATGAAAAAATTGATTATGTGGTAGATGCTATAGATACTATATCATCAAAGATTGAACTTATTGTAAAGTGTAATGAGCTTAAAATACCTATTATAAGTAGTATGGGAGCTGGAAATAAACTTGATCCTACAAAATTTGAGGTTGAAGATATATATAAAACAAGTGTTTGCCCTTTAGCAAAGGTTATGAGGCATGAGCTAAAAAAAATGGGAATAAAAAAATTAAAAGTTGTTTATTCTAAGGAGCTGCCAATAAGACCATTACCATCAGAAGAGGCTTCTTTTAAAAGGCATATTCCTGGAAGCATAGCTTTTGTTCCTTCTGTGGCAGGACTTATTATAGCAGGAGAGGTAATTAAGGATTTGGTTTTTGGAAAAAATAAATAAAAGTAATTGAGTAAATTTAAATTTTATTATATCATATATTTTGAAAGTTTTTTTACATAAGGAGGTAACTATGGCAGGAACATATTCTTTTGATATAGTTTCAAAGCCTGATCTTCAGGAAATAGATAATGCAATAAATCAAGCCTTAAAGGAAATATCCCAAAGATATGATTTTAAAGGAATTATTGCTGAGATTGAGTTTAATAAAAAGGATGAAATAAAAATTCATGCTCAGGATGAATTTAAACTAAAAAGCATTATTGAAATTTTAAAAGCTAAGATGGTTAAAAGAGGAGTGTCACCTAAATTTTTAGATGAAGGAAAGGTTGAAGCAGCAACGTCAGGAACAGTAAGACAGGTTATAAAGATAAAAAATGGGATTTCCAAAGAAAAGGCTAAGGAGATTGTTCAAGAGATTAAAAACATGAAATTAAAGGTTCAAGCACAAATTATGGATGATATAATAAGAGTTTCAGGAAAAAGCAAAGATGATTTACAAGCAGTTATTCATAATTTAAGGAGTAAGGATTTTGGAATAGAGTTACAGTTTACAAATTATAGGTAAGGTGGGGTAGGTATGGTTGAATGTTGTTCTAAAGAGGATATAATAAAAAGACTAAGAAGGATAGAAGGACAGGTAAAAGGAATTCAAAAGATGGTAGAAAAAGGTGAAGATTGTTCGGATATTTTAATTCAAATTGCAGCGGTTAGAGCAGCGATAAATAAGGTTGGAGGATTAATATTAGAGAATTATTCAAAGTCTTGTATATTAAAGGCAGCAAAACAAGAATTAGATAATGAAAAAGAAATTCAAGATCTTATAGATGTAATATTAAAGTTTATGAAGTAAATCTCCTGCTTACAGTGGGAGATTTTTCTTTATTTAAAAGTTTTAAAGATATTTACTAATTAGTTTATTAAATTTATAATAAAATTAGGAATATTTTTCAAATTGAAAGGGTGTGTTATGATGAGTCTTGAAAATCTTAAAAAAGTTGATCCTGAGGTTTATGAATACATACTAAAAGAGATGGAAAGACAAAACAACCATATTGAACTTATAGCATCAGAAAATTTTACAAGTAAGGCTGTCATGGAAGCCCAAGGTTCACAGCTTACAAATAAATATGCGGAAGGTTATCCTGGAAAAAGATACTACGGTGGATGTGAATATGTTGATTTTATAGAAGATATTGCAAGGGAAAGATTAAAAAAATTATTTGGTGCTGAACATGCTAATGTTCAACCCCATTCAGGTTCACAAGCTAATATGGCAGTTTATATGGCAGTTTTAGAACCAGGTGATAAGGTTCTTGGTATGAGTTTATCTTGTGGAGGACATTTAACTCATGGAAGTCCTGTAAACTTTTCAGGAAAGCTTTTTAACTTTGTATCCTATGGAGTAAATGAAGAAGGATTTATAGATTATGACGAACTTAGAAAGATTGCATTACAAGAAAGACCCAAAATGATAGTTTCAGGAGCAAGTGCTTATCCAAGAATTATAGATTTTAAAAGGATAAGGGAAATATGTGATGAAGTTGGAGCCTATATGATGGTAGATATGGCTCATATTGCAGGTCTTGTTGCAGCAGGATTACACCCTAATCCTGTTGAATATGCGGATTTTGTTACAACAACTACCCATAAAACCTTAAGAGGCCCAAGGGGTGGAGCAATCCTTTGTAAAGAACAATATGCAAAACTTATAGATAAGACCATATTCCCTGGAATTCAAGGAGGTCCTTTGGAACACGTTATTGCAGCAAAGGCGGTATGTTTTAAGGAGGCAATGAGTGAAGAATTTAAAGAGTACCAAAGAAAAGTTGTAGAAAATGCAAAGATTTTAGCAAACGCATTGATAGATAGGGGATTTAAGCTTGTTTCAGGAGGAACGGATAATCATCTAATGCTTGTAGATTTAAGAAATAAGCATATTACAGGAAAGGATGCAGAGCTGCTTTTAGATAAGGTTGGAATTACAGTTAATAAAAATACTATACCATTTGATCCAGAAGGTCCCCTTGTAACAAGTGGAATAAGGATAGGAACTCCAGCAGTTACAACAAGAGGATTTGGTAAGGAAGAGATGATTGAAGTTGCGGATATTATAAATTGGGTTATAGAGAATAGAGATACAGATTTAAAAGAAGCAAAACAAAGAGTTAAAGCCCTTGTTGAAAAATTCCCGCTTTACAAATAACCCACAAAGGATAAAGCCTTTGTGGGTTTACTTTAAATTTTTGACATAAGGGGTTGTTAATCATGCAATATGGTCTATGTTTAACTGGTGGTGGTGCAAAGGGAGCTTTTCAAGCAGGAATTATAAAGTACCTTAAAGAAAAAGATATTAATATCAAGATTATAACAGGAACTTCTATTGGTGCTATAAATGCATATTTTATGATGAAAAATCAATATGAAAAACTTTATGAATTTTGGAATAATATGGATGGAAAAAAGTATGCTTCTTATTTAGATAAAGTTGTGGATAATTCCAAAATCATAGATGAACTTTATAAATTAGAAGGAGAAGATAAAAAAATAGAGAAGGTTTATGTAAATTATGTATTTGTTAAAAAGAGTAGTTTACATGAAGTTATTGTTGATATAAAGAATAAATCACAGGCTGAGGCTTTGGAATGTGTAAAAGCAAGTTCGCTTTTGCCTTTTAGTAAAGATGTTGAAAAGTTTGATACTAAGATATTATTTGAAAAATTTAAAAATGATGTTTCTTTAGGATTATACGATGGATTTAAATTAGATGGTGGTATATTAAACAATTGTCTTTTGGAGCCTTTTAAAAAACATAAAGTTGATAAAATAATAATAATTGGTCTTAAAAGTACTTTTGAAGTTCCAGAGGATATTTATAATTATTACAAAAAAGAAGATTTGATTGTTTTTAAGCCTTGTTTTAATACAAATCCTGAAGATACTATAAAGTTTGAAAAGGACTTTTGTTGCGATTTATTTAAAAAGGGATATGATATTGCATTAAAAAAAGGGGTTTAACCCTTTTTTATTTTAAAATAAATTAGAGGTGATAATATGAAAAAAAGATTTGTTTTATTATTTTTTTTGGGGCTATTGACAATTATGCTACCGTTTTTGCTTTATATTAAAAAGAAAACTTCATATTTGAATGTTTGGATAATAGACAAAACCGTTCCTAATAAGGATTTTAGGGAACATAAAGGTTTAGTTTGGATTTTAAATAATATGAAGGTAAAAAATAAAATAACAGGTAATTATTTTGATTATAAAAAGGATTATTTTGGATTTTACCCAGATGGAGAAAGATATAATATATTTGAGATACAGCCAAACAATCCAGATTTTATATACATAGCTGACGCTTATGGAGTATATGAAAATGATTACAAGCAAAATAAAGAAGATATAAAATCAAATCTAATATATGGAGGATTAAAAGAAGAAGAACTTTTTAAGATAAAATCTTATTTAAATAATGGTAGAGTTATAGTTGCTGAGTTTAATACTATTGAGTATCCAACACAGGAAAAAGTTAAAGATGAGCTAGAAAACATTTTTGGATTTAAATGGAATGGTTGGATAGGAAGGTATTTTGTTGAGCTTAAAAAGGATGTTGAAGTTCCAATGTGGATTATTGAAAATTATGAAAAGCAGTATAATTCAAAATGGGATTTTAAAGGTAGAGGTTTTGTATTTATTTCACAAGATAATAAGATATTAGTTTTAGATAAAAATGATTTTGGTAGTAAAAAACTAAGGATTCAGTTTGGTGAAAAATATTTAAGGGAATTTAATGTAAAAAACTATGTAAATTATAATTATTGGTTTGAAGTTGTTAGTGCAATTGATTCGGAAGTTATAGCAAATTTTATTTTAGATGTTAATGAGGGAGGATATAAAAAACTTAAAAAATATGGTTTAGACAAAAAGTTTCCAGCTGTTCTTAGAAAGGTTAGTTCTGATTATACTTCATACTATTTTTCAGGGGATTTTGCTGATATAAATGATGTGCCTTATTTTTACAAGTTAGAAGGATATGATTTGTTTAAAAAGCTTGTATCAGTAAATACGGATTCTCAAGATGCTTTTTATTGGAAAGTGTATGTTCCAATGATGAAAAAAATAATTAAAGATGTTAAAGTTATGAATAAAGCTATTGATTATGGTTTATATAATTACAAAGGAGTTAAACTTGTATCAAGGATAAAAAACAATGAGTTTCAAATATACAAAAATGGAGTTTGGCAAAGTTTTTTTATAAAAGGGGTTAATTTAGGATTAGCAACTCCAGGGAAATGGTTTACTCAAATGCCTGAAAATGAAGCTGACTATTTAAGATGGTTTGATTTAATTGGAAAAATGAATGTAAATACTATTCGTGTATATACATTAATTCATCCTTCATTTTATAAGGCTTTAAAAACATATAATGAAATTCATAAAGATAATCCTTTATATCTTGTTCAAGAAATATGGCCTGATGAAAATCCTAAGGACCATAATTATTTAGATAAAGAAAATCTTAAAAGTTTTATGAAAGAAATAGAATATGTTATTGATGCAATTCATGGAAATATTGAAATTCCAAAGAGAATAGGAAAATCCTATGGGATTTATGATTCTGATGTTTCTAAGTGGACTATTGCATTTTTGGTTGGAAGAGAATTAGAACCCGATGAAGTTATAAGCACCAATCAAAAAAATAAGGGATACAAATATAAAGGAGAGTATGTGTCATGTCAGGTAGGGGAAGCTACTGAAGCGTGGCTTGCACTATGTTGCGATTATTTAATGAAATATGAAGAAGAAAAATATAAATTTCAACATCCGGTAGCTATAGTAAGTTGGCCAACGTTAGACCCTATCCTTCATAGAAGTGAATTTAATGCTTTTTCTAAAAAAGAGCTTGAATATAATGACAAGGCAATAGTAAATATAAATAATTTTGATTTAGGGGCTAGAAATATTGCAGGATTTTTTGGAGCATATCATATTTATCCTAATTATCCTGATTTTATGAACAATGAAGAGCACTATAAAGAATATAAGGATGAGTATGGAAGACTCATGTATGGAGGTTATTTAAAGGAGTTTATTTCTCAACATAAAAAGTTTCCTGCTCTTGTTGCAGAATTTGGACTTGCTACAGGGGCTGGAAATGCCCACATGAATCCTGATGGTTATAATCATGGAGGAGTGGATGAAATAACTCAAGGAGAAGGTATAGTTAGGATGATGAAGGCAATAAAAAAAGAAGGATATATAGGAGGAATTATATTTGAATGGATGGATGAATGGGCAAAAAAGACGTGGATTACAGAACCTTTTATGATTCCTTATGAAAGGCATGTACTTTGGCATAATGCAGTGGATCCTGAGCAAAACTATGGTATACTTGCGGTAGAGAGCATAAAACCTGAAAAACCTGATTTACAAATAAAGGATGATGGATTGATTAAAAGTATAAGTATATTTTCTGATGAAACATATTTGTATATAGATCTTGAATATGATAAAAATTTTGATTTCATTAATAATGAAATAATAATTGGTATAGATACTTATGATAGAAGTAAAGGTGATTTTAAGTATTCTCCTTATATTGATTTTAAATCTCCAACTGGCATGGAGTTTATTATTAAAATAAAAAATAAAACTGCAAAGATATTAGCACATCCAGAATACAACATAGGAAATATGAAGTTTTCATCTAAAAAGACAGAAAAGGGAATTTATGAAGAAATTAAACCTGTTATAAATAAAAGCAGAGTTACAATGGATGGAAAGATAATTCCACAGATAAGGCAAGATGGAAGTACTTTAAAATATGGAGATTTTACTGATTCAAGTAATTGTTTCTATATTGAGGAAAAAATATATATTAGAATTCCATGGGCAAAGCTTAATGTAACGGATCCTTCAAGTCATAGGGTTTTAGATGATGATAAAAAGTATTTATATTATCCAGAAAGGGATACATTTAAAACAACTGTAACAGACGGATTTATAATAAGTGGAATTGTAGTGGCAAACAACAAATTAGTAGATGTTTTTCCGGGAAAACAATATGTTGAGACTAAAATATACAAATGGAAGGGATGGGAAGAGCCTAAATATAGGGAAAGATTAAAAAAGAGCTATGGTATAATTAAGGAATATTTTAAAACTTTAAAGTAGTCCATAAGGATACTAAAAAGGGGGCTTACTATGATTTGTGAAATAATTTCTATTGGAACAGAGCTTTTGCTTGGAGATATTGTTAACACCAATGCTCAATACTTAGCAAAAAGGCTTAAAGATCTTGGAATATTTGTTTACTTTCAAACGGTTGTAGGGGATAATGAAAAACGTCTTTTAGAGGCTTTTGATATTGCTTTTAAAAGAAGCGATATGGTTATAACAACAGGAGGGCTTGGTCCAACTCAGGATGACCTTTCAAAGGAGGTTGCGGCAAAATATTTTAATAAAGGTTTAATCCTTGATTTTAATTCATTGAAAAAGATAGAAGAACATTTTTTAAGAAGGAATTTACCCATAAATGATGCTATTAAAAAACAGGCGTATATAATAGAAGGTGGGGAAGCTCTTTTGAATGATTTTGGAACTGCTCCTGGAATATATCTTGAAGATAAAGGAAAAGTTTTATTTATGCTTCCAGGGCCTCCTAAAGAAATGATACCTATGTTTGAAAATCAGGTAATGCCAAGGCTTTTAAAATACTCAAAAGGTATTCTTTATTCTAAGGTATTGAAAATTGCAGGGATTGGAGAAAGTTATGTTGAAGAAAAAATAAGGGATTTGATAGAAAATCAATCCAATCCCACTATAGCTCCTTATGTAAAAGAAGGGGAAGTGACTTTAAGAATAACTGCAAGTGCTAAAAATCAAAAAGAGGCAGAAAAACTTATTTATCCTATTGAAGCTGAAATAAGAAATAGACTTGAAGATTTTATATATGGGGAAGGTGAAACAAATCTTGAAGAGGTTTTAGGAAATCTTCTTATAAAGAACAATTTAAAAATAGCAGTGGCAGAGTCCTGCACAGGAGGTATGTTAACTTCAAGACTTGTTAATTTTGCTGGAATTTCTTCAGTTTTATTAGAGGGAGTTGTAACTTATAGCAATGAATCTAAAATAAAAAGATTAGGAGTAAAAGAGGAAACTTTAAAAAAATATGGCGCAGTTAGTAAGGAATGTGCTATTGAAATGGCAAAAGGAGTTGCTTTATCTTTAGGAGCTGATATAGGAATTTCAACAACTGGTATAGCGGGGCCTTCAGGAGGAACAGATAAAAAACCTGTTGGACTTGTTTATATTGGAATGTATTTTAATGGAATAGAAAAGTATAAGGAACTTAGGCTTTCTGGGGATAGGCAAAGGATAAGGCTTTTATCTACAAATTTTGCTATGCATTGGCTTATAAAGGAAATAAAAAATTGGGGGAGGGGAGAATGAACTTTTACAAAGAAATTCTTGAGATAATTTTAAAATATACTCAAGAAGGTATACATGTTATAGATAAACATGGAAATACAATCATTTACAACAAAGCTATGGCAAACCTAGAGGGTATGGAAGAGGAAGAGGTTTTAGGAAAAAATATCCTAGAGGTTTTTCCAAGTCTTAATGAAAATACAAGTACTTTATTAAATGCGGTTAAAACTGGAGAGATTATCATAGATAGATATCAAACTTATTTGAATAAAAAGGGATATCATATAACTTCAGTTAACACAACTTTGCCTATAATAAAGGATGGAGAGATAGTTGGAGCAGTAGAGATTTCAAAGGATTTTACAAAAATAAAAGAACTTTATGATAAAATAATTAAACTTACAGAAGAAAAAGATAACTTAGGTGAGACAACAAATTTTTCAAATATTATAGGATGTAGTCCAAAATTTTTAAAAGCGGTTGAAATAGCTAAAAAGGCAGCAAAATCTTCCTCAACAGTGCTTATTTATGGTGAAACAGGGACTGGTAAAGAAGTTTTTGCAAGATGTATTCATAATGAAAGTTTAAGAAAAGATAAACCTTTTATAGCGGTAAATTGTGCTGCTTTACCTGAATCTTTACTTGAAGGAATTTTATTTGGAACAGTAAAAGGAGGCTTTACGGGAGCTTTAGATAGACCGGGACTTTTTGAACAAGCAAATGGTGGAACTATTTTGTTAGATGAGATAAATTCTATGCCGCTAAACCTTCAAGCTAAGCTTTTAAGAGTTCTTCAGGAAAGTTATATAAGAAGAATAGGTGGACTTAAGGATATTCCAATTGATGTTAGAGTTATTGCAACTATTAATGAGGATCCATATGCTGCAATATTAAATGGAAAACTAAGGAAGGATTTATATTATAGGATTAGTGTAATAAATATAGCAATTCCACCTCTTAGAGAAAGAAAAGAGGATATACCTTTGCTTGTTAATTATTTTATAAAGAAATATAATAAAGAATTAAATAAAAACATTCAAGATTTATCTAAAGAGGTATATGATGCGTTTATGTCTTATGATTGGCCAGGAAATGTAAGGGAACTTAAAAACTACTTAGAAAGTGCTATGAATTTAGCTACTACAGGACTTTTAAAAGAGGAACACTTTGTAGGTCAATATAAAGAGCAGATTTTCAAAAGATCTTTAAAGAGTAATTTGAGTTTGGATATAGGGCTTAATGAATATTTAGAAAACATTGAAAAAAGTTTAATTTTAAGTGCTCTTGAGGAAACAAATTATAACATAACAAAGGCGGCAGAAAAGTTGAAAATTAAAAGACAAACTTTGCAACATAAAATGAAAAAATATAAAATAAATGAAAGTGCCAAATTTTAAGCAGGTTGATGCAAAAATATTTGCATCAACCTTTTATATTTTTATTAAATTTTTGTTAATAAAGCATTGTTTATAAGTTAACAATAGCAAAAAAATTTGCAGATAATTTCAAAAATATTTTTAAGATTAATTTGTGAATAAATATTCAGTAAATTATAACAAAAGAAATACACTAAATTTATAAAATATCATGAAAATTTAATTTTAAGTTGGCACGAAATTTGCTTGTTAAATATGGTGAAAAACAAATTAAAGTTAAGGGGGATGTTTATGGACAAGGTTAAAGTGGTTTTATGGGGAATAGGAGCTATGGGCTCAGGTATGGCAAAAATGATTCTTGATAAGGAAGGAATTGAGATTGTAGGTGCAATAATTGGACAACCTGAAAAAGAAAACATGGATCTTGGTGAATATCTTGGAATTGATAGAAAAATTGGGGTTTTAACGTCAACAGATGCTAAAAAAGTTTTAGATTCAGTAAAGGCAGATGTTTGTATAATTGCTACAGATTCTTTTGTTAAAAATGTTTTTCCACAAATAAAAATGGCTGTAGAACACAAGATGAATGTTATAACTATAGCAGAAGAAATGTCATATCCACATACAGTAGAACCTGAACTTGCAAAGGAAATGGATAGGCTTGCAAAGGAAAATGGAGTAACAATACTTGGAACAGGAGTTAATCCAGGTTTTGTTCTTGATACATTGATAATTGTTCTTTCAGCAGCTTGCAGGAGGGTAAACAAGATAAGAGCAGCAAGAATAAATGACTTATCTCCATTTGGACCAACAGTTATGAGAACTCAAGGTGTAGGAACAACTCCTGAAGAATTTGAAAAAGGAATAAAAGATGGAACAATTGTAGGACATATAGGATTCCAACAATCAATTCCTATGATAGCAGATGCTCTTGGAATTGAAATAGATGAGGTTGTTGAGACAAGGGAACCTATTATTTCAAATGTATATAGAGAAACTCCACATGTAAAAGTTTATCCAGGAATGGTTGCAGGATGCAAACATATAGCTTATGGAAAGAAAAATGGTGAAGTTGTAATTACTCTTGAACATCCACAACAAATACATCCTCATTTAGAAGGTGTAGAAACAGGAGATTACATTTGGATTGAAGGAGATCCAAACTTAAGCCTTGCGATAAAGCCAGAAACTCCAGGGGGAATAGGAACTATTGCAGTTGCTGTTAATATGATACCTCATGTTATAAATGCAGAGCCAGGATTAAAGTCTATGATAGACATGCCTCTTCCACATGCATTAATGGCTGATATTAGAAAATATATTAAAAGGTAATTTGGGGTGATATTAAATGAAGGCTAAAAAGGGGGATTGGGTTCAAATTCATGAGGTTGTTTTACAACCTCATGAAAGAACCGCAAATATTCCCGAAGACACTAAAAATGTTCCTTTAGAAATGTGGGTTAAAGGATTTTTAAACCATGATGCTAATATTGGCGATACTGTAGAGATAACAACTCTTACAGGAAGGGTGGTAAAAGGAAAGCTTGTCGAGGTAAATCCAACATATACTTATGGTTTTGGTGAATTTGTTCCAGAGATTTTGCAAATAGGTATAACTTTAAGAAATATATTGAAAGAAGGTGATGGCCGTGAGTAAAGATTTAAGTTATCAGGCCGTCATGGCAAGAAAAAACGAGATAATGAAAAAAGCAGTAGGAATAGATTATTCAGTTTTTGAAACGGGAAGAATTGCTTTTGATTATGAAAGAATGATGAGGGAGACAGGATATTCACTTCAAGAAATTCAAAGGATACAGTCAAGCGTTGGTGTTGGAAATACTCCTTTAATAGAGCTTAAAAATTTAACAAAATTAGCAAGAAAATTGGCTCCAAAGGGAAAAGGAGCAAGGATTTTTATAAAGGATGAAGCATGTAATCCATCGGGAAGTTTTAAAGATAGAAGAGCTTCTGTTTCAGTTTATCATGCGGAAAAATTAGGGTTTAAAGGTGTTGTTGCGGCAACTAGCGGAAATTATGGTGCAGCTGTTGCATCTCAAGCTGCTATGAGAAATTTAAAGGCTATCATAGTTCAAGAATGCTATGACTCAAGAAAAATTGGACAACCAGAAATACTTGAAAAACAAAGAAAGTGTGAATGCTTAGGAGCAGAAGTTATACAACTTTCAGTTGGTCCAGAGCTTTTCTATATGTTTTTAAGGGTTTTAGAAGAAACAGGCTACTTTAATGCCTCATTATATTCTCCTTTTGGGATAGCAGGTGTTGAAACTTTAGGTTATGAAATTGCCATGCAGTGTAGGGAAAAAATAGGAAAAGATCCTGATGTTGTTGTTGTAACCCATGCAGGTGGAGGTAATGTTACAGGAACAGCAAGAGGTCTTATAAAGGCAGGAGCTTTAGATACTAAAGTTTATGGAGCAAGCGTTGATTTATCAGGACTTCATATGGCATCAGATTATGATTTTAATAGAAAATCTTTTACAACTGGACATACAGGATTTGGAATTCCATTTGCAACTTGGCCAGATAGATCAGATGTTCCAAGGAGTGCAGCAAGACCTTTAAGATATCTTGATAGATATTTTACTGTAAAACAGGGTGAGGTTTTCTATATAACAGAAGCCCTTGCACAACTTGAAGGAATAGAAAGAGGTCCTGCAGGGAATACGTCTTTAACTGCTGCTTTTGCTCTTGCTATGGAAATGGACGAAGACCAAGTAATAGTAGTTCAAGAAACTGAATATACTGGCGTTGGAAAACATCATCTGTCACAGTTAAGTTTTGCAAGAAAAAATGGTATTGATATAAGGTTTGGAAACCCAGATGAAGAAGTTGCAGGAAAAAATATAATTCTTCCAGAGGATCCAAGGCTTATAAAAGCAAGAGAGGTTGACCTAAACAAATTAAGAAGGTCATATATAAAGAATTGTATAGATAATTACAAAGTTGATTATGTAACTTTAGAAGATGTTGAGTTTTTAGCAGAAGATACTAAAACAGACAAAGAATTTGTTTTATCTGTTTTAGAACAATTAAATGTAAAAGTAGAGTAAACAAGGAGGGAGTAATATGGCAAAAAGACCAGATGATTTTGAAGTGAGGAGACAGCATTTAAGAAATCTTACAGATGAAGAACTTGAAAAAAGATTTTGGCAGCTTGCAGAGGAGATTGTAAAGCCTTTAGTTGAACTCGCTTACACTCATACTTCTCCTGCTGTTGAAAGATCTGTTCTTTTAAGAATGGGATTTTCAAGTATAGAAGCAAAGGCAATTGTTGAAGGTGTTATGAAGCTTGGACTTTTAGGAAAAGGTGCAGGAAACGTAGTTTATAGACTAGCAAAGAAAAAGAATATACCTATAAGGGAAGCAGGACTTTTACTTGTTGAGGGTAAATGTTGGGAAGAAGTTCCAGGACTTTTTGAAGGAGGTGCTTCAAATGCTTGATAAGAATAAAAAACTTGATATTGAAGAAATTTTAAAGGATCTTGAAAATTATAGACCCAAAAGACGTGGATGGCATTGGAGGGAAGATAGAGGAAAACAAATTTATGGAGAATTTGAATATCATCAAGCTTCAAAACCATTAAAACAAAGCATTCCATTACCTGCCGCAAGAAGTTTTGGTAATATAGATCCACAGCCAGATTGTATAATTACAACAGAAATTGCTTCAGGACGTTTTGAAGATGACATAAGAAGAATGAGAATGGCTGCATGGCATGGTGCCGATCATATAATGGTAATTAGAACAGCAGGCCAAAGCCATTTTGATGGACTTATTGAAGGAACTCCAGAGGGAGTTGGGGGAGTTCCAATATCAAGAAAACAAGTTAGAGCAACAAGAAAAGCTCTTGATCTTATAGAAGAAGAAGTAGGAAGGCCAATTAATTTCCATTCATATGTTTCAGGTGTTGCAGGACCAGATATAGCTGTTATGTTTGCAGAAGAAGGAGTAAATGGTGCACATCAAGACCCTCAATATAATGTTCTTTACAGAAACATAAATATGGTAAGATCTTTTGTTGACGCAGCTGTTGCTAAAAAGATTATGGCATGGGCAGGTATGCTTCAAATAGATGGGGCACATAACGCTAATGCAACTGCAATGAAGGCTTGGAAGGTTATGCCAGAACTTATGGTTCAACATGCTATAAACTGTGCTTTCTCAAAAGCAGTTGGAATGAAACCTGAAAATATTGCTCTCTCAACGGTTCCTCCAACAGCACCACCAGCACCATGTTTAAGGATAGACCTACCATATGCTGTTGCATTAAGACAGTTGTTTAAGGATTATAAAATGAGAGCTCAAATGAATACAAAGTATATGGAAAGCGATACAAGGGAGGCTACTGTAACTCACGTTTTAAATCTTTTAATATCAAGGCTTACAAGTGCAGATATTCAATCAACAATAACTCCAGATGAAGGAAGAAATGTTCCATGGCATTATTATAATATTCAAGCAATAGATACAGCAAAACAAGCTCTTGTAGGTATGGACGGACTTTTAGAAATGGTTGAACTTAAAAAGGATGGATATCTTGCAGAAAAGGTAAGGGAATTAAAAGAAAGAGCAGTTCTATTTATGGAAGAAATACTTGAAGTTGGAGGATATTTTAAAGCTGTTGAAATGGGATTCTTTGTGGATTCTGGTATGTACCCAGAAAGAAATGGTGATGGTATAGTAAGACACATAGATGGAGGTATTGGAGCAGGAACTGTAGTTGAAAGAGATAAAGATTATATGGCTCCTGTTTGTGAACATTTTGGATACAATAATTTACCAGAAGGCCTTGAAAAACCATGTGATCTTATAGATGGTTGTACATTCCACAAGCCAGAAAAGATAGTATTTATAGACGAGCTTGATGAAAATGATAATGTTTATAAGAGATTAAAAGAAACAGAACATTTAAGAAAATCAACTCAAATAAAACCAGAAGTTGAATGGACAGGAGATGGTATAGTTGCAACTACTATATTCTTGCCATGTGATGAAGATACAGCAGAAGCTGCAGCTCTTGAGATAGGTAAGAAAATGGGACTTGAAGATGTTGTAGTAATTCATAAACTTTCTGCACATCCATCAGAAGGAACGGTTGTAGAAATAAAAGGTAGAGTACCTTTTACCATAGATATTTCTAAGCTTTCTATTCCAAAGAAACCTGAAGTCTTAGATGATGATATTATAAGAAAAGATATAGAAAGAAAGCCTATGAAGGTTGTGGCTGCAACTGTTGGTGAAGATGAACATTCAGTTGGGTTAAGAGAAGTTATTGATATTAAGCACGGTGGAATAGAAAAATATGGTATAGAGGTTCATTATTTAGGAACTTCATGTCCGGTTGAAAAGCTAGTTGACGCAGCAATAGAATTAAACGCAGATGCTATATTGGCAAGTACTATAATAACCCATAACGATGTTCATATAAAGAATATGAAAAAATTACACGAGCTTTGCATTGAAAAAGGTATAAGAGATAGAATTATACTTGCTGCTGGAGGAACTCAAATTACAGATGAAATTGCAAAGGAAGCAGGAATGGATGCAGGTTTTGGAAGAGGAACTAAGGGAGTTCATGTGGCATCCTTCCTCGTAAAGAAAAGATGGGAAATGGAGAAGGATATAAATGAAAATTGATTGTCTTATAGCTGAAATAGGAAGTACTACTACAGTTTTAAATGCTTTTAACATAAAAGATGAAGTAAGGTTTATAGGTCAGGGACAAGGACCTACAACAGTTTTAGAGGGGGATGTCACAATAGGGCTTAATATGGCATTAGAATCTCTTGCTAAAAATATAGGTGCTGATTATATAGAATATGATGAGTTTTTTGCAACCTCCAGTGCTGCTGGAGGACTTAGGATGACAGTGCACGGCCTTGTTTATGATATGACTGTAAGGGCGGCTAAAGAAGCCGCCCTTGGGGCCGGTGCTATTATAAAAATGGTTACGGCAGGAAAACTAAGAAGGACGGATCTTCAAAAGATTAAGGAGATAAGACCTAACATTATTCTAGTGGCTGGTGGAGTAGATTATGGTGAAAGGGAGACAGCTCTTTATAATGCAGAACAGATTGCAAGTTTAAAGCTTAATGTTCCTGTTATTTATGCAGGAAATATTGAAAATCATGAAGAAGTGAAAATAATTTTTGAACAAGCTAATCAACCTCTTTATATAGTGGAAAATGTATATCCAAGGATAGACACGTTAAATGTTGAGCCTTCGAGAAAAATCATACAAAAAGTTTTTGAAGAACATATAACTAAAGCTCCAGGAATGGCTAAAGTTAGAAGTATGGTAAATGAATCTATAATACCTACTCCTGGTGCGGTTATGGAAAGTGCAATTTTGCTTTATGAGGTTTTAGGAGATTTAATGGTTTTAGATGTTGGTGGAGCAACTACTGATGTTCATTCTGTTACTGAAGGAAGTGATGAAATACAAAGAATTCTTATAAGTCCTGAACCCTTTGCTAAAAGAACGGTTGAGGGGGATTTGGGGGTTTTTGTTAATTTGCCTCATATTGTTGAAAAGATAGGGTTAGAGGAGTTGAAAAAAGAGTTTCCAGATGCTGAAGAGCTTATAAAAAACAGAAAGCCTATACCTGAAACTGAAAGGGAAAAGGAGTTTATAGAAAGGCTTACTAAGGAAGCTGTTTTAACTGCTGTAAGAAGGCATGCGGGTTCTTTAAGGTATATATTTGGTCCAACAGGTAAAAAAACAGTAGCAGAAGGTAAAGATCTTACGAACGTTAAGTATATCATAGGGACTGGAGGAGCCTTGACAAGGCTGCCTAAGCGGGTTGAGATATTGTCCAGCATTCCCTATGATAATACCGGCGATATGTTCTTATATCCTAAAAAAGGTGTTAAAGTTCTCATAGATAATTATTATATTATGGCTTCCCTTGGTGTATTATCTAAAAAACATAAAGAGGCTGCCAAAAAACTACTACTAGAAAGCTTAGGATTGGAAGGTGCATAATATGTATCCAAGAGTTGAGATAGATTTGAAAAAACTTAAGGAGAACACAAGCTTTTTAGTAAAACTTTGCAAGGAAAACGGGGTAAGCGTTATGGGAGTTACTAAATGTTTTTGTGCCCTTTATGACCTTGCAAAGGCAATGGTTGATAGTGGAGTTGAATATATTGCAGACTCAAGGATTGAAAATTTAATAAAAGTTAAAGATTTAAACGTAAAAAAAGTTCTTTTGAGAATACCTATGCAAAGCGAAGTTGAGCAAGTTGTAACATATGCTGATTATAGTCAAAATTCAGAGCTTGAAACTTTAAAACTTTTAGGTTTAGAGGCTATAAAACAGGGAAAAATTCATAAAGTTATATTAATGGTAGATTTAGGTGATTTAAGGGAAGGAATTTGGCCAACGGATGTGGATAGTTTTGTGAAGGAAGCTGTTAAAATAGAAGGAATTAAAATTGTTGGTTTTGGAGTTAATTTAACTTGTTATGGAGGAGTAATTCCTGATGAAGAAAATTTAGGAAAGCTAGTTGAGATTGCAAAAAACATGCAAGATAAATACAATTTAGAGCTTGAAATTATATCAGGAGGAAATTCTAGCAGTCTATATCTTCTTCTTCAAGGAAGGCTTCCAAAGGGAATAAACAATTTAAGGTTTGGTGAGGCTTTGCTTCTTGGAAGGGAGACTGCCTTTGGAAATTTTGTAGAGGGGCTTCATAGGGATGTATTTACTTTGAAAGCAGAGATAATAGAGCTTAAAGATAAGCCTTCGGTTCCAATTGGGAATATTGGTATGGATGCTTTTGGACAAAAACCTTATTTTGAAGATAAGGGAATCATGAAAAGAGCAATTGTTGCTATTGGAAGACAAGATATAGATCCAAATACATTAATTCCTATTGATAAAGACATTACTGTTCTTGGGGCAAGTAGTGATCATACTATATTAGATGTTACTCAAAGTAAGAGAAATTATAAAGTTGGGGATACAATTGAGTTTTTTATGGAATATGGTTCCCTTTTAAAATCTATGACTTCAGAATATGTAAAGAAGGTAATAAAATAAAGGTCCAGCTTTGGACCTTTATTTTAATATAAAGCCTATTTTTCTTTGCATTTTTCTCAATGTTCTATTTGCTATATAATTTGCTTTTTCAGCACCTTTTTTGTATATTGATTCAAGATATAATTTATCCTCTAGAAGTTCTTTTACTTTGTTTTGAATAGGAGTAAGTTCATCAATTATTGCTTGTGCAACATCGGCTTTAAATTGAGCATACCCACATCCTTGATATTTTCTTTCTATTTCCTCTGGAGTTAGATTAGTTATTGCAGATAATATATTTATTAGATTTTTAATTCCAGGTTGTTCGTCGCTATATCTAACTATACCTATCGTGTCGGTTACAGCTTTTGATATTTTTTTTCTTATAACATCTGGTGAATCCATTATTAGGATATATCCATTTGGATTATCTTCTGATTTTGACATTTTCTTTGATGGATCTTGAAGGTCCATTATTTTAGCAGCTCTTTCTGGAATGTATGCTTCAGGGACTTTAAAGGTGGGGCTATATAGATTGTTAAACCTTATTGCAATATCCCTTGCAAGTTCTAAGTGTTGTTTTTGATCTTTTCCAACTGGAACAAGATCTGTATTATATAAAAGTATATCAGCAGCCATTAAAACGGGATAATTAAAAAGTCCTGCACTGATGCTTTCTCCTAATTTTTTTGCTTTGTCTTTATATTGAGTCATTCTACTTAATTCTCCCATATATGTAAAGCAGTTTAAAAGCCATGCTGCTTCACAGTGGGCAGGAACATGAGATTGTATAAATAAAGTATTTTTTTCAGGATCTATTCCTGATGCTATGTATATGGCTAGTATTTCTAGTGTTCTTTTTCTTAAAAGGGCAGGTTCTTGTCTTACAGTTATGGCATGTAAATCTACTACACAAAAATAGGATTCATATTCATCTTGAAGTTTAACCCAATTTTTTATAGCTCCAAGGTAATTTCCAAGGGTTAGATCTCCAGAGGGTTTTATTCCACTAAATATAACCTTTTTTTCCTCCAAGATTTACATCTCCTTTCTATTAAGTTTTTATATTTAAACTTATGATAGGTTTCATGCTTTTTATATATGCTATTATATTATGTTAAGCTTGTCAAGAAATTATAAAATTTGTTTGAATTTTTCAAAAATAGATGTTATAATCTTAATAAGATTATTTTGGAGGGGTTATATGAAGGTATTAAAAAAAGATGGTAGAGTAGAGGATTTTAATAAAGATAAGATAATGGTTTCGATTCAAAATGCCTCTGATGATGTTAAAGAACCTTTGACTTTGTCTGATGTTGAAAATATAGTTAACGAAGTTGAAAAAAGGATAAAGCAATTTAATAAAGTAGAGGTAACTTCTTATGAAATAAGGCTTTTAGTTATTGATGTACTTAATAATTTGGGGTTTAAAGAGGTTGCCAAAGCTTACAAAGACTTTGCTTAAGGAGGGGAAATTATGAATTTAAAAGGAAGTAGAACTGCTGAAAATTTAATGAAGGCTTTTGCAGGAGAGTCACAGGCAAGAACAAGATATACATATTATGCGAGTCAAGCTAAAAAGGAAGGTTTTATTCAAATTTCAAATATATTTATGGAAACAGCTGAAAATGAAAAAGAACATGCAAAGGTGTTTTTTAAGTTTTTAAATGAAGAACTCAAAGGAGATGTGGTTAAAATTACAGCAGATTATCCCGTTGCACTTTCAAGCACGTTAGATAATTTAAAGTATGCTGCAAATGGAGAAAAAGAGGAGTGGGCAGAACTTTATCCGGAATTTGCAAAAATTGCAGAAGAAGAAGGATTTCATGAAATAGCTGAAGCTTTTAGAAAAATAGCAGAGGTTGAAAAAAGACATGAAGAAAGATACAGAAAGCTTTATGAAAACTTATTAAATGGCAAGGTATTTAAAAAAGACAAAAAAGTTTTGTGGAAGTGTAACAATTGTGGATATATCCATGAGGGAGAGGAAGCGCCGGAAGTTTGTCCTGCATGTAAACATCCTCAAGGATATTTTGAAGTATTTGTTGAAAATTATTAAGACGCCTGGATGGCGTCTTTTATTTATATTTTATAAGGAGAGGTAATCATGCAAGTTTTAGAGTTTATTGAAAATAATGATGATGTATGTAAATTGTTTGATATATATAAAATTGAGTTTACAGAGGCTTTTAGAAAGATAAAAAAAAATGAATATAGAAAGAAATTAGCCGTAAAACAGTTAAGCCAAATTATTTTTTTTAAATGGTTTTATTCAGCTTTAATTGATAATACCTACTTTTCACCAGCAAATATTTTTAACAGGATTATATTTGAAAAGTTCAAAGATGAAGTTGCTGTTTTACCTAATATTGTTCCTATATTTATTGAAAATGAACTTAGGGATTTTAAGATGGAATATAGAGTTTTTACTGAGGATAATAACGGTTTGTTTAATGATATTCAATTTTTACAAAGTTTTTTTACAAATAAAAGAGTTGATTTAAGTAAATTAAAATTAGATCAAGTTTATAAAGATATTCAAGACAACCTGTTTTTTAAAGACGACTTTTATTTGCTTCAGATTTTCAATTTGGCTGCCTATTTTAATGCTTTTTCTTATGAAAATGAAGGAAGAAGAGTGTTCATAACAGGCAATGATTTTGATGTTGATTTTTTTAATAATAATAATTCTTATAAAAAGATAATAGATTTTTGGGTAAAAATAGCTTCAGAAGTTTTAGGTTTTTTAAACTTAGATTTTTATAATGTAATTTATCTTAAAAGAAATATAAAAAATAAAGGCTTAATTCAAAAGTTTTTAGATAGGTTCTTAAAGGCTTTAGAAATAGACAAGGATGATTTTGTAGACCATATATTAGGAATAAATAAAGATGAATCCAAAAGTCATTATGATAATTACTTTATAATTACATCATATTTAGTTAAATTTTACATACTTCCTTTAAGTTATTTTATTCCTATAATTCAACCCTGCTATCTTTCAAAAATGGATTTTGATATTGTTTTTAGAGAAGCTGAGGCAGTTGTTAATAAGAATTGTTCTTCTTATGATATTTTAAGTGATCCTTTTATAATATATGATCTTACCTATTTTGGAAATAAATTAATGAAAAGAGTTGATAAAACTAAATTTCAAGATGTTTTTGATGAAAAAGTTGATGTAAATGAAATTTTAGAAATAAGGAATGAAATATATAAAAATCCTCAAATGCAAAATTTTTGGGAAAGCATAGGTCCAAAAGAATTAGAAGATTTTATAAAATTTTTAGAACAGGAAGGATTAGAGGAAAAATCAGTTAAAAAAGTACATAAAGAAGGAAATGTTATTTACCTTTTTAACAAAAATGATGGCTAAAAGTATAAGCCATCATTTTTGTTTTTCTTAATGAAGTTAGAAGAAAATTTATAAAACATAAATCCCTGCATTAAAAAGAAGATAGAACTTAATATAAAAGAAATTTCATACCCGTTAGGCATTTCAGAGATTATAAACCCTGCCATAAGGGAGGATAAGGAAATTGTTATGTTGTTTGTCAGAACTACTAGACTGTTAAATTTAGCTTGATTTTCAAGTGAAACGGACTTTAATATAAGGTCGTTTTCAATTGGTATAGGAATATTTAAAAATAAAGCTCTTAAAAAATATAGTAGCGATAGCAAAGGTATTGACAATTTAGAAATTAAACTTATAAAAGATAGCCCACAAAGTGTTGGGAAACAGAGCACTTTTGTATACCAAAGGGTTTTAGTTTTGCCAATGCGTTTTGATATATAAGGGGATATAAACATAGCCAGTATAGTTCCAATTATATTAAAACTGTTAATAAAAGAAGCATTTTTTGCATTTAAATTTAATTTGTTTATTAAAAATGTTGTATAGTAGGATCCAATTAATCCAAAGGCAAAAGAACCAAGGGATGTATATAAAATTAAAAATATCATTCTTGGTGTAATTTGTATTTTTCTATATTCAACTTTAGATATATTTGTTTTGTCAGACTTAATTAAAAGTGCGGGTAAGGCACTAAGTAGAGAGAATAATCCGAATATAAACCATACTTTCCTATATTCTAATATGCTGGATATATATCCAGCAAGATAATTACCTATTAGGTTAGTGGTTATGCAATAAGCTAATACAATGCTTATTATTTTTACTGTATTAAATCCCTTAGTATTTTTAACTATAAAAGGGGTTTTTATAACAACCACAATAGAAAGTCCTAATGCATAAATTATTGTTGCTAATATTATAGTTATTATTTTTACATAAAAGGCAAATAATAAAGAACTAAAAAAACACAAAAGGGATGATAGGACAAATAAAGTTTTAGTTTTAAATTTGGTGCTTAATATTCCTGCAAAGTATGCAAATAAAGCAAAAGATGTGGTTTGAACTAATGATATAGTTCCAACTAGATTTTCTTTGTAGCCTATGCTCATGATATAAGGTCCTAATAAAAAGCCATATGCACCTACAAAAATTCCTAAAAATAGCTCAAATATAAGATAAAATAAAATATCTTTTTTTAAACTTTTTATTTTCATTTAGTTCCTCCTTTTTTAAAGCTACTTAACATATTATATATCTAATTATTTAAAGTTTCAAATAACAATTATTGTGATATAATTATCTTGGTGATGAATATGGATTTATTTGATTATATTAACAAAAAAAATCAGCAAAATGTTAAACCTCTTGCAGAAAGAATGCGTCCTGAGACTTTAGATGAGTTTGTAGGACAAGAACATCTTGTTGGAAAAAATAAAATGCTTTATAGGGCTATTATTACAGATAATTTAACTTCTGTAATATTATACGGTCCTCCAGGGACAGGAAAGACGACTCTGGCAAGGATTATTGCTAATACTACAAAATCTGAATTTAAGCAGATAAATGCTGTTACTTCAAATATTACGGATATAAAAAATGCTGTTGATGAAGCAAAAAATATGTTAAAGCTTTATGGTAAGAAAACAATACTTTTTATTGATGAGATACATAGATTTAATAAAGTTCAACAGGATGCTCTTTTACCTTATGTGGAAAATGGAACCATCGTTTTAATTGGTGCAACTACAGAAAATCCTTATTTTGAGGTAAATAAGGCTCTTCTTTCAAGATCATTAATTTTTGAGCTAAAGCCTATAGAGGCTAAAGATATATTTAAGGTATTGAAAAGATGTTTAACTAGTGAAAAAGGATATAAAGATTTAAAAATAGAGGTTTCAGATGAAGTTCTTTGGTTTTTTGCAAATAATAGTGGAGGAGATATACGAAGAGCTTTAAATGCTTTTGAAATGGCTGTTTTAACATCTAAAAATGATGAAGAAAAGATCATAATTACGCTAGATGATGCTGTTGAATGTATGCAAAAGCCACTGATAAATTATGATAAAAATGGAGATAATCATTATGATGTTATTTCAGCATTTATAAAAAGCATGAGGGGATCTGATCCTGATGCTGCTGTTTATTATCTTGCAAAAATGATTGAAGCAGGAGAAGATCCGCTTTTTATAGCAAGAAGGATTGTAATTTGTGCCAGTGAAGATGTAGGAAATGCTGACCCTATGGCTCTTAATGTAGCAATTAATGCAGCAAAGGCTGTTGAGTTTGTTGGGATGCCGGAGGCAAGAATTATTTTAGCTCAAGCGGCTATTTATGTAGCATGTGCGCCAAAGAGTAATGCTTGTTATTTAGCAATAGATAATGCTCTTGAAGATGTTAAAAAGAATCCTAACTTAGATGTTCCAAATTATTTAAAGGATGCTCATTATAATGGTGCTAAAAATTTAAATAGGGGGATAGGTTATTTATACCCCCATGATTATGAAAATAATTTTGTAAATCAAGAATATTTTCCAGAAAAATTAAAAGGGAAAAAATATTACAATCCTACAAATAATGGGTATGAATTAAAAATAAAAGAAAGGTTAAGTAGACTTAAAAAATAATTGTTTTAACGTTGACAATTTTGTTTAGATATGTTAACCTAAAATTAAAATCCTACTTTTTTACTCGGAATTTGGGGTGGTAAAATGAAACTATCTACAAGAGGGAGATATGGGGTTAAGGCCATGTTTGAGCTTGCTCTTCATTATGGTGGTGACCCCGTTTCAATAAAAGAGATTGCAGAGCGGCAAAATATATCAGAGTATTATCTAGAACAACTTTTTGCAAGCTTAAGGAAGGCAGGACTTATAAAAAGTGTAAGGGGATCTAAGGGAGGGTATATATTATCAAGACCTCCTAAAGAGATAACTATAGCAGATATATTTGGTGTACTTGAAGGCCCCATTGAAATTTCTGATTGTATAACGCAAGAAATGAATTGTTCTAGGATAAATTATTGTGCTACAAGGATTTTATGGCTCAAGATTAGCAATAGTATTAATGAGATTTTAAATTCTACTACTTTGCAGGATGTTGTTAATGACTATAACAGCCTTCAAGAAAAAACTAAAGGAGAGGGAGAATAAGTATGGAAAAAAGATTTGTTTATATGGATCATGCGGCAACAACCTATGTTAAGCCTGAGGTTTTAGAGGCTATGATGCCTTACTTTACAGAAAATTTTGGTAATCCTTCTTCTGTTTATACATTCTCAAGGAAATCAAAAAAAGCTATTGAAGAGGCTAGAGAGAAGGTAGCTAAGGCGTTAAATGCTTTGCCAGATGAGATATTTTTTACAGGCGGAGGTTCAGAGGCAGATAATTGGGCAATTAAAGGAGTTGCCTTTGCAAATAGAGACAAAGGAAATCATATAATAACAACTAAAATAGAACATCATGCAGTTTTGCATGCATGTGAGTATCTTGAAAAAATAGGTTTTGAGATTACTTATTTAGATGTGGATGAATATGGAATGGTAAACATTGATGAACTTAAAAAAGCTATAACAGATAGGACTATACTTATAACAATAATGTTTGCAAATAATGAAATAGGAACTATTCAGCCTATTGCTGAGATTGGTAAGATTGCCAGGGAAAGAGGGATTATATTCCATACGGATGCGGTTCAAGCGGTAGGAAATGTAAAGATAGATGTTAAGGAAATGAATATAGATTTACTATCTCTAGCAGCCCATAAGTTTTATGGACCAAAGGGAGTTGGAGCTTTATATATAAGAAAAGGTGTAAAAATAGACAATTTAATCCATGGTGGAGGTCAAGAAAAGGGAAAAAGAGCAGGAACTGAAAATCTTCCTGGTATAGTAGGATTAGGTAAAGCTATAGAACTTGCAACACAGGATATAGATGGTCATAATGAAAGAATTAAAAAATTAAGAGATAGATTGTTAAATGGTATTATGGAAAAAATACCTTATACAAGGCTTAATGGCCATCCTGAAAAAAGACTTCCTGGAAATATCAATGTAAGCTTTAAATTTATAGAAGGTGAATCATTGCTTCTGCTTCTTGATCAATTTGGAATTTGTGCATCAACAGGAAGTGCATGTTCTTCAGGGTCGTTAGATCCATCACATGTTTTACTTGCGATTGGTCTTCCACATGAAATTGCTCATGGATCTTTAAGATTAACTTTGGGAGATTTGAATACTGAAGAAGATGTAGATTATGTTCTTTCTGTTTTACCTAATATAGTTCAACGTTTAAGAGAAATGTCGCCATTGTATGAAAAGTTTATAAAGGGGGAAATATAATTATGGAATACAGTGATAAGGTAATGGAACATTTTATAAATCCAAGAAATGTGGGAGAAATACCCGATGCGAATGGAATAGGAGAAGTTGGAAATCCAAAATGCGGGGACATGATGAAGATTTATTTAAAAATAGAAGATAATATAATAAAGGATGTAAAATTTAAAACCTTTGGATGTGGAGCAGCAATTGCATCAAGCAGCATGGCAACAGAGCTTATTAAAGGAAAGACCCTTGAAGAAGCATGGAATTTGACAAATAAAGCGGTTGCAGAAGCTTTAGGTGGTCTTCCTGCTGTAAAAATGCACTGTTCAGTTCTTGCAGAGGAAGCAATTCATAAAGCTATAAATGATTATAGGATAAAAAATGGTCTAGAGCCATGGGAAGATAGATTTTCAAATTCTGAACATGATCATCATGAATAGTAAAAACCCCGGATTTTCCGGGGTATTTTAGTGAGGTGATTTAATGAAGGAAACAGTTGTAGTAGGTATGAGTGGCGGAGTAGACAGCTCTGTTGCAGCTTATCTTCTCAAAGAACAAGGTTATAATGTTATAGGAATAACAATGACTTTAATTCCTAAGGATGTATTTTATGAAGATAAAATTGGAGGATGTTGCTCAATTTCTGCAGTAAATGATGCAAGAAAAGTAGCAGATAAGCTTGGAATTTACTATTATGTAATGAATTTTAGAGAAGTTTTTGAGAAAAAGGTTATTAATTATTTTGTAGATGAATATCTTGCCGGCAAAACTCCAAATCCATGTATAGCATGTAATAAATACATTAAATTTGATGAGTTTTTAAAAAAGGCTAATGCCCTTGGGGCAAAATATATTGCAACAGGCCATTATGCATCTATTAAATATGATGAGGATAAAAAAAGATACCTTTTGTTAAGGTCTAAAGATTCTAAAAAAGATCAAACTTATATGTTATATAATTTAACCCAACACCAACTTGCTCATACCTTAATGCCTCTTGGAGGTTATACAAAAGATCAAGTAAGGAAAATAGCACAGGAAATAGGTCTTGAGGTTTATAATAAACCGGATAGTGAAGAGATTTGTTTTATTCCAGATAATGATTATGCAGGTTTTATAAAGAGAAGAGTACCTGACAAAGTAAAAAAAGGTTATTTTGTTGATGTTAATGGAAACATATTAGGAGAACATAAAGGAATAATACATTATACTATTGGCCAAAGAAAGGGATTAGGACTTGCCCTTGGAAAACCTGTTTTTGTTATAGATATAATTCCAGAAAAAAATATAGTTGTGGTAGGAGATGAAAAAGAAGTTTTTAAAAATAGGCTTTATGCAGAAGACGTAAATTTTATTCCCTTTGATAAATTAGAAAGTGAAATGAGGGTTACGGCAAAAATAAGATATACAGCTAAGGAAGCTGATGCTATTATTTATCCATACAAAGGTGGAGTTATTGTGGAGTTTGATAAACCTCAAAGGGCTATAACTAAAGGACAATCGGTTGTTTTTTATGATAATGATATAGTGGTTGGTGGAGGAATAATAAAAGATATTTTATAGCAGCTTTAAAGGTTTTACTTTAAAGCTGTTATTTTTTTTTAAAATTGTTAATAATAAATTGTAGAATGTGGGGTGATGTAATGCGTTTTTTGGAGGTAAAAGGGAAGGAAGTGGTTTATAAAGGAAATTCTATCGGATTTGTAGATAATGCTTTAGTAAACTTTGATAAAAAGGTTATTTCATCTTTTTTAATAAAACCTAGTTATGATAAAGGAGTATATTTTATAAAAATAAATGATTTTTTTATAGAGAAGGAAAAATTTTTTGTAAAAAGGTTTTTTAAAGTAAAAAATAACATATACAAGCAAGCGGAAAAATTTTTATTAACTTCTGTTTTAGGAAAAAGCGTTTATGAAAATAATTTAAAGGACATAGGAAGCGTAGTAGATGTTATATTTGATGAAAATACGGGAATAATAAAAGCGATAATAATATCTCTTGGGATTTTTGATGATTTAGTAAATGGTAGAAAGATACATATGTTAAATAAAGATGATGTTTTAAATAGCGATAAAATAATAGTAAAAGAGGATTCTGTAGAAATTATAAATGAGATTTCAATAGTTTGAGGGATTGATATGAGACTTTATAGGGTACTTATATCTTTAGCTTATGCTCTGATTATTGTCTTGTTTTTTATAATGTCTGTATTATACTTAAGACCGTTATTATTTTCTATTTTTATAGCCTACATGTTAAACCCTATTGTTAAGTATATAAATAAGTTTATTTCAAATTATAAATTGTGTTCTTTTATTACTATTGTTTTATTCTTGGTTGTAATAGTTTTGGCGATATTTTATTTTATACCTGTTATTACAAAGGAAATTATGGACCTTATGGCAAGTGTAGGAGAATTTTCGAAGGAGTATAGAAAAATAATAGATTTTATAAATAAAATGCAGGTTCCTAATTATATTAAAAGTATGTTTAATAATGCTTTGAAAAAATTTCAGGAAAGACTTTTGATAGAGTTAAGTAAATTCATTGAAGATATTTTAAAGTTTTTGTCATATCTTCCAACCTATATACTAATACCTATTTTTGTATATTATTTTTTATCAGATGCAGATTATTTTAAAAAGTTATTAAAATGTTTAATACCCTATAATATAAGAGACAAGATGTTGGAACTTTTTAGGGATTATGAAAAAATAATAGGGAATTTTATAAAGGGTCAGGTTATTTTATCTATAATAATAACCTTTTCAACTTTAGCAGTACTTTTATTACTGAAAATAAAATATGCTTTTATAATTTCTATAATAAATGGATTTGCCAATATTATACCATATTTTGGACCTATATTAGGATTTATTCCAGCCTTTTTAGCAGCATTAACGGAATCTACTTCAAAAGCTTTAATTGTTGCTATAGCTTTTTTTATAATACAAGAAGTTGAAAGTGGGGTTATAGCTCCTAAAATATTAGAAAATACTATGGGGCTTCATCCTATATTTGTAATAATAGCTTTAATATTAGGAGGTAAGTTTTTTGGAGCATGGGGGCTTATTTTGTCCGTTCCTATATTTGCTATTATAAAGGTTACGTTTAATTATGTTGTTAATAGGCTTTATTAGAAAGTTTAGAATCTCTTGACAATGTTGTATTAATGGATATACTATTATTAGTGCAGATAAAGGTTAATATCTAAAGGCTATGAAGAGAAGGAGTACACATCCTTTCTGATTTTAGAGAGAAGGCGGTTGGTGCAAGCCTTTACAGAGGGATGTGGGAGCAGTCTCGGAGCTTCCTGCCGAATCATAGTAGGCAGAGACGGGCAATCCGTTACCTAAAAGAGTGACCTTATTGGTAATTAGGGTGGGACCGTGAAGTTAACCTTCGTCCCTTTGGGACGAGGGTTTTTTGTTAATAAGGATAAGGAGGTGTTGTTATGAACTATATGGGAGTTAATGAAATAAGAGAAAAGTATTTATCATTTTTTGAAAGCAAGGGGCATCTTAGACTTCCAAGTTTTTCTTTAATTCCTAAAAATGATAAGAGTTTGCTTTTAATTAACGCAGGTATGGCACCTTTAAAACCATATTTTACCGGACAAGAAATTCCACCAAGTAAGAGAATAACAACATGTCAGAAATGCATAAGAACTGGTGATATTGAAAGAGTTGGTAAAACTGCAAGACATGCAACTTTCTTTGAAATGCTTGGGAACTTTTCTTTTGGAGATTATTTTAAAGAAGAGGTAATACCTTGGGCATGGGAGTTTGTAACAGAGGTTTTAAAACTACCTAAAGAGAGATTATGGATAACAATTTATGAAGATGATGATGAAGCTTTTGAAATATGGAATAAAAAAGTTGGAGTTCCTGCTGAAAGAATTGTTAGAATGGGTAAAGAAGATAACTTTTGGGAAATAGGTGTTGGACCGTGTGGACCTTGTTCAGAGATATATTTTGATAGGGGAGAGGACAAGGGCTGTAGAAAGCCAACTTGTGGTATAGGATGTGATTGTGATAGATTTGTTGAGTTTTGGAATCTTGTATTTACTCAATTTGATAAAGATGAGGAAGGAAATTATCATAGATTAGAAAATCCTAATATAGATACAGGAATGGGACTCGAAAGAATAGCAACTATAATGCAGGGAGTTGACAGTATATTTGAAATAGATACTATGAAGAATATATTAAATAAAGTATGTGAAATTGCAAATTATAAATATGGCACTAATGAAAAGAAGGATGTTTCAGTTAGAGTTATAACAGATCATATAAGAAGTGTTGTATTTATGGTTTCTGATGGTGTTTTACCTTCAAATGAAGGAAGAGGATATGTTTTAAGAAGGTTATTAAGAAGAGCGGCAAGGCATGGTAAACTTCTTGGAATAAATGGTGCTTTTCTTTGGGAGATTTGTGATGTTGTTATTGAAAATTCAAAGGATGTATACAAAGAACTTGAAGAAAAAAGAGAATACATAAAAAGAATTATAAAGGTTGAAGAGGAAAGATTTGACGAAACTATAGATCAAGGAATGAATATATTAGAAGAATATATAGCTGAGCTTAAGAAAGAAAACAAAAATATATTAGATGGTGAAAAAGCCTTCAAACTCTATGATACTTACGGATTCCCAATAGAGCTTACCCTTGAAATATTACAAGAAAACGGGATGGGCGTTGACATAGATGGTTTTAATAAAGAGATGGAAATTCAAAAAGAAAGAGCAAGGTCTGCAAGAGAAGAGACAAATTATATGGGAACAGATATGGATGTTTATATGACTTTACCTGCTGAAATAAATACTGTGTTTGATGGATATAACAATACAATATCAAAAGGTAAAATATTGGTAATAGTTAAAGATGGTAACATAGTTGATTTTGCAAATGAAGGTGATAATGTTGAATTGATATTGGATAGGACTTCTTTTTATGCAGAAATGGGTGGGCAAGTTGGAGATACAGGAATAATTGAAGGAGAAGGATTCAAAGTGGAAGTAAAAGATACTAAAAAGACAGCAAATAATAAGGTTATACACATTGGTAAAGTTATAGAGGGAAGATTAGAAAAAGAAAAAGAAGTTATGACTATAGTAGATAAGGAAAGAAGAATGGATATCGCAAGAAATCATACTGCAACTCATCTTTTACACAAGGCTTTAAAGGATGTATTAGGGAATCATGTTAATCAGGCAGGTTCTTTAGTTGCTCCAGATAGATTGAGATTTGACTTTACTCATTTTGATGCGCTTTCTACAGAGGATTTAAAGAGGGTAGAAGATCTAGTAAATAGTAAAATAATGGAATCTTTAGAAGTTGAAACTGTTGAAACTACATTAGATGAAGCTAAAAAGATGGGTGCAACTGCTTTGTTTGATGAAAAATATGCTAACATTGTAAGGGTTGTTAAAGTTGGAGATTATAGCATGGAGCTTTGTGGAGGAACTCACGTTTTAAATACTTCTGTTATAGGATTATTTAAGATTACATCTGAAGGTGGAGTAGCTTCGGGAGTGAGAAGAATAGAAGCAGTAACAGGAAAAAATGCTTTAAGATATATTGAATCCCTTGAAAATATGTTAAAGGATGTTGCAGTTATATTAAAAACAAATGTAAAAGATATTCCAAGAAGGGTGGAAGTTTTAGTAAATGAATTAAAGGAAAAAGAAAGGGAAATAGATGCATTAAAATCTAAAATTGCAAAGGATGCAGCTATGAATCTTATAAATGAGGCAAAGGATGTAAAAGGAGTAAAGGTTATTACAGCTTCCTTTGATTTAGATATGGAGGCTTTAAGGGAGCTTGGTGATAAGCTAAAGGAAAAACTTGACACTTGTCTTGTTGTTTTAGCATCTACAAAGGACGATAAAGTAGGTTTTGTTGCAATGGCAACAAAGAATGCGGTATCTAAAGGAATTCATGCTGGAAATATAATAAGAGAAGTTGCAAAGATTGCAGGCGGTGGTGGTGGAGGAAGACCTGATATGGCTCAAGCTGGAGGAAAGGATAAATCAAAAGTTAAAGAAGCTCTAGATACAGTTTATGCTTTAGTAGAACAGATATTAAGTTAGACCCATTTTGGGTCTTTTTTTAAAAAATTGTCTCAATATGTTGAGTTTTCTCATAATTTATTATTAAAATAAGTTAGAAGGAGTTGATTAAACATTGATTTATTATCCTTATTTGGTATAATTATAATAAACATTGGAAATTATCTTAATGTAGTTACTTAAGAAGGGTGTGATTTATATGACTGAAGGAACAATGCAATTTAAATTTAATTTTGAAGGAAATAAAAAAGTTCAAGAGATTCTTACTGAGGTTTATAACGCATTGAAGGAAAAAGGATATAACCCTATAAATCAGCTTGTAGGATATATATTATCTGGAGATCCAACTTATATTACAAGTTACAAAAATGCACGATCTTTAATTAGAAAAATTGAAAGGGATGAACTTTTAGAAGAGCTTTTAAGATCTTATCTTGAAAGATAATGCATGCAAGGAATCTTGCATGCTAAATTTTTGTCTTAAGGAGGTTTTTATGGAATATAAAAGGCTTGGAAATACTGATTTATTTGTATCAAAGCTTTGTTTTGGAAGTTTGACTATAGGACCTTTACAAGCTAATTTGTCAATTGAAGAAGGTGCAAAAATAATTTTAAAAGCTTTTGAACTTGGAGTAAATATAGTTGATACAGCAAAACTTTATAAAACATACCCTTATATAAAAAGAGCACTAGAGCTTTTTGGTGATAAAGAAAAAATAATTATTTCAAGCAAATCCTATGATTATACGTATGATGGAATGAAAGAAAGCATAAAAGAGGCTTTAGAAGAGTTAAACGTTGAATCTTTAGGAATTTTTATGCTTCATGAACAAGAAAGTAGGCTTACTTTAAAGGGACACAAAGATGCATTGAAATGTTTAATAGATGCTAAAAAGGCAGGTATAATTAAGGCTGTTGGAATTTCAACTCATGCAGTTGAGGTTGTAGATGCCGTTTGTGATATGGAAGAGGTTGATGTAATTCATCCTATATTTAACAAAAAAGGTATTGGTATAATAGATGGAAGCATTGAGGATATGAAAGCTGCAATTAAAAAAGCTTATGAAAGTGGTAAAGGTATAATAGCTATGAAGCCTCTTGGTGGGGGGAATTTAATTAAGTATGCTGATGAAGCCTTTGACTTTGTTTTAGGTTTTCCTTATCTGCATTCTATAGCGGTGGGAATGCAAAGTTTTGATGAAGTTTATGCAAATGTTTTTAGGTTTGAAGGAAGAGAAATTGATAAGAATATAAAAGAGAAATTAAAAAATAGAAAGAGAAGACTTCATATAGAGAGTTGGTGTGAGATTTGTGGTGAATGTATAAGCCACTGCCCAAATGATGCGTTGTATATTGATGATAAGCTAAAGGTAAATGAAGATAAATGTCTTCTTTGTGGATATTGTTCTGCATATTGTAAAAATTTTTGTTTAAAAATAATCTAAGGAGGATAATTGTGAGGGTATTAGGGCTTGATGTAGGAGAAAAAAGAATTGGAATTGCAATAAGCGATCCTTTAGGTTGGACAGCTCAGAGTTTAAAAACTTTGGAAAGAAGGAATATTAAAAGCGATATTGAGGAAATAATAAAAATAATTGAACAGCATAAGGTTGAAAAGTTAGTAGTTGGTCTTCCTAAAAATATGAACGGAACGATAGGGGAATCTGGACAAAAAGTTATGAATTTTTGTAATAAGTTATTGGAAAAAATAAATATAGAAATTATCTATGAAGATGAAAGGCTAACTACTATGGCAGCTGAAAAAATACTTATTGATGCTGATATTTCAAGAAAGAAGAGAAAAGGAATAGTTGATGCACTTGCGGCTACTTTTATACTTCAAACATATCTTGATAGAAATAGAAAATTATAGTTGACAAAAATTGCATTTAATTTTACAATAACAATATATTAAAAGAAATGAGGTGTTAGTTATGTCACATGAACATCATGAACATGAAAACATAGTTGTTTTAACGGATGAAAATGGAGTTGAAACAGAATTTGAAATTATAACATCACTAGAAGTTGATGATAAACTTTATTATGTGTTATATCCACTTGATTCAGAGGATGAAGAGGCAGTTGTTTTAAGGTATGAAGAGGATGAGAATGGAGAAGGAACTTTAGCAGCAATTGAAGATGATGAAGAATTCGATAAAGTTGCTAAAGCTTACGAACAATGGCTTGAAGAAGAGGATTTTGAAGAATTTGAAGATTTTGAAGATGATGAAGAATAAATTAGGCAGGCATTGAAATGCCTGCCTAATTTTTATTTGGTTTTAAGTTATGAGGTTAAGTTGTTTTTTATATTGACAATGATTTTCAATAATAATATAATAATAATGAAAGTCATTATCATTGGGAGGTAAGACCTATGACTCTTGATAAAGCTAGGGTTGGGCAAAAAATAGTAATTAAGGATATACTTGATGAAAATATAAGGGTTCAAGCTATAAGATTAGGACTTTATAAAGGAGCTAATGTGGTGTGTTCAGCTAAAATCCCTTTTGGGCCTATTATAGTAGGAAATAAGTTTCAGGAGATTGCTGTAGGAAGGGAACTTGCAAAAAAAATAGAAATAGACATAGTAAGTTAAGGAGGGATGTTATGAGCTGCTGTCAAGGTTTAAAGATAAATATTCCAAAAGGAGCTAAAAAAATTGTTCTTGCAGGCAATCCTAACGTAGGAAAATCTGTTTTTTTTAACGCTTTAACAGGAATGTATGTTGATGTTTCAAATTTCCCAGGAACAACGGTTGATATATCCCACGGCAGATTTGGAAATGATGTAGTTTTAGATACTCCAGGAGTTTATGGAGTTTCATCTTTTAATGATGAGGAAAGGGTTGCAAAGGATGTTATACTTTATGGAGATATTATATTAAATGTAGTTGATGCTTTACACTTGGATAGAGATTTGTTTTTAACTTTGCAGCTTATAGATATGGGTAAACCTATTATAGTTGCTCTTAATATGATGGATGATGTAGAAAGAAATGGAATAAAAATAGATGTAGATAAGCTTAGTAAACTTTTAGGGGTTCCTGTTATTCCAACTGTTGCAGTTAAAGGAAAAGGTATAAGTGAAGTTAAAAATCAGATATATAATGCTAAAGTTGGAAATTCTCATCCTAAAATACTAGAATATATAAAATCAATAAAGGATAAAATAGAAAATCAAAGTGAAGCTTTAATGATTCTAGAAGATGATGAAGATATGTTAAAAAAGTATGGATTAAAACCCTTTAATTTAAGAGAAGAAATTTACAGGTTAAGAAGACAAAGAGTTGATGAAATAGTTTCAGAAGTTGTATTAAGTGATTACAGTAAAAGTTCTATAAGGAATAAAATAGGATACTATATGTTAAATCCTTTAACTGGAATTCCTATACTATTTATTACTTTGTATGTTATATTTAAGGTCATAGGAGTTTTTGTTGCTGGAAATTTAGTTGAAATAACGGAAGGAACCATAATGAAAGGATACTATGAGCCGTTTATTAAAAGTGTTATATCAAAATTTGTTAAAGGAGGAGTTATTTATAATTTTCTTGTAGGAGAGTATGGAATATTAACACTAACTCCAACTTACGTTTTAGGACTTTTGATGCCTCTTGTAGTGGCTTTTTATTTCTTTATGTCTTTACTTGAAGATTCAGGTTATCTTCCAAGAATAGCAGCTCTTACAGATAGAGTGCTATCCTTCTTTGGATTAAATGGAAGGGCTATAATTCCAATAATATTGGGATTTGGATGCATAACTATGGCTACTATAACTACAAGGCTTTTAGGAACAAGAAAAGAAAAGATAATAGCAACAGCGCTTTTAGGGTTAACTATACCTTGTTCTGCTCAGCTTGGTGTTATAGCTGGAATGATTGCACCTTTAGGAGTTAAGTATGTATTGATTTATTTAATTACTATTGTTTCTGTTTTTGTTATTACAGGAACTACTTTAAATAAAATATTGCCCGGAGAATCTTCACATCTTTTTATTGATTTGCCTCCTGTTAGAATTCCAAGGATTTTAAATGTATTAAAAAAGACGTATTCTAAGACTTTAATGTTTTTAAAGGAAGCAACTCCTTTATTTGCTTTAGGAGCTTTTATTATAACGCTTTTAAATGAAACCAATTTACTTAATTATATTCAAATACTTTTTGCACCTTTTACACAAAATATACTAAAGCTTCCTAAAGAGGCTACAAATGCTTTTATAATGGGTATAATAAGAAGAGATTTTGGCGCAGCAGGTCTTACAGAACTTGCTTTAAATAAAGAACAAACGGTAATTGCTTTGGTTACCATAACTTTGTTTGTGCCTTGTATAGCTTCTATTATGGTTATGTTTAAAGAAAGAAGCAAGCAAGAAGCTATAGCTATTTGGTTAGGAAGTTTTATAATTGCTTTTTTAGTAGGCGGAATTTTGGCTTTTATTTTACTTTAATTAGAAGGTGATAATATGGAAATAAAATGTCCAACCTGCGGTTATATAGTTAAAGACTCTATGATATGTCCAAGATGTAGAACAAAACTTATATCATGTCTAGGTTGCAGTGGTAATTGTTTAAAGTGCAAGCTCAGGAAGGATAAAAATTAATATTGATGTTACTTGACAATATACAAATAGTGCATGTAAAATTTAACTAATGAAAATATTTTTCATTGGGGTGCATATGTGGTATGATGACAAAGGAAGAAACAGAAAAGTTTAAGCAGGAACTTAAGGAAAGAGGTTATAAATTAACACCTCAAAGAAGGGCAATTTTAAACGTCATAATAGAAAACGAAGGAAGGCACTTGTCACCAGAGGAAATATATGAATTTGTAAAAAAAGAATGTCCAGAAATAGGATTAGCTACAGTCTATAGAACAGTTCAATTGCTTGAAAAAATGGGTGTTCTTTATAGGATGAATTTTGATGATGGTGTAAGTAGATATGAACTTGTTAAAAACACCGCTGATCACCAACATCACCATCTTGTATGTTTAAAATGTGGAAGTATTGAGGAAGTAGAAGATGATCTTTTAGAGGTTTTAGAAGACAAAATAGCTCAAAAATATGATTTTTTTATAAAAAATCATGATGTAAAGTTTTATGGTTTTTGTAAAAAATGTAGAAAATAATGCATGAGAATTGCTTTTAGCAATTCTTCATGCTTTATTTTTTAAATTACATATATATTTTGTTTTTTGTGGTAAAATACAAGTAGAAGTGTTTGGCTTAACAAAGGAGGGAATATGATTGACAAAAAATAAAATAAAGGTTGTTCCGTTAGGTGGAGTAAATGAAATAGGAAAAAATATGACGATGATAGAATATAAGAATGAAATTATAGTTATAGATTGTGGTTTAATGTTTCCTGAGGAAGAGATGTTTGGAATAGATGTGGTAATTCCTGATGTTACATATCTTGTTAAAAATAAAGAAAAAGTCAAAGGAATATTTTTAACCCATGGACATGAAGACCATATAGGAGGACTTCCTTATATTTTAAAGCAGCTTAATGTTCCAGTTTATGGGACTATGCTGACTTTGGGTATTGTTCAAACGAGGTTAAAGGATCATGGAATTCTAAGTTCTGTGGATCTTAGAGTGGTAAAAGCAGGAGAAGTTGTAGAGCTTGAAAATATGAAGGTAGAATTTATTAAAAATTGTCATAGTATAGCTGATTCATGCTCTCTTGCAATTCATACCGAACTTGGCGTTATAGTTCATACTGGGGATTTTAAAATAGACTATACTCCTATAGATGGAGTTACTATGGATCTTGCAAGATTTGCAGAACTTGGGAAAAAGGGAGTTTTACTTTTACTGGCTGATAGCACAAATGTTGAAAGACCGGGATATACCATGTCAGAAAGAGTTGTTGGAGAAACTTTCGATAATATATTTTCAGAAGCTTCAGGTAGAATAATAGTTGCAACGTTTGCTTCGAATGTTCATAGAATTCAGCAAATAATAAATTCTGCCTATAAGTTTAATAGAAAAGTTGCTGTGTCAGGAAGAAGCGTTGAAACTATATTAGAAGTTGCATATTCGTTAGGATATTTAAATATACCAGAAGGTTTACTGATAAGCATAGATGATATTAATAAATATAATGATAGACAAATAGTTATTATAACTACTGGAAGTCAAGGAGAGCCTATGTCGGCTCTTGCTAGAATGTCTACATCTGAACATAAAAAGGTGGAAATTAAAGAAGGAGACCTTGTTATAATTTCAGCAACTCCAATACCTGGTAATGAAAAGCTTATTTCAAGAGTTATAAATCAACTATTTAAAAAAGGAGCTAATGTATATTATCAATCTCTTGCAGATGTTCATGTATCAGGGCATGCTTGCCAAGAGGAGTTAAAACTTATTCATACTTTAACAAAGCCTAAGTATTTTATGCCAGTTCATGGAGAATTTAGACATTTAAAACAACATGCTTTCTTGGCTGAAAAATTAGGAATGGAGAAGTCAAATATATTTATAGCTGAAATAGGACAGGTTCTTGAAATAACTAAGGAAGGTGCAAAGCTTAATGGAAGTATTCCAGCAGGTCAAGTTTTAGTTGATGGACTTGGGGTTGGAGATGTTGGAAGTATTGTTTTAAGGGATAGAAAACATTTATCTCAAGATGGAATATTGACGGTTGTTGTAACCATAGATAAATCAAACGGCAAAATCCTTGCAGGACCAGATATTATTTCAAGAGGATTTGTTTATGTTAGAGAATCAGAAGATTTGATAGAGGAGGCTAAGAAGCTAGTTAAAAAGGCAATAGATGAATGTTTAAGTAAGCAGGTTACGGAATGGGCAACAATTAAAGCTAATGTAAGGGATGTTTTAAGGGACTTTTTATACGAAAAAACAAAACGAAAACCTATGATATTACCTATTATAATGGAAATTTAATAAGGGGGTGGGTCTATGTATATTTATGACAAAGTTTATGAGTTTGCAAGGGAACTTAAAAATGCTCCTGAGGTAGTTAATTATAAAAGAGCACTTGAAAAAATCAATGCTAATGAAAAGCATAAAAAGATGGTTGAAGATTTAAGAAAAATGCAATTTGAGATTTATTCAATGCAACTTCAAGGAAAACAACCATCAAAAGAGCAAATGGAGGCTTTTGAAAATATCTCAAATATTATAAGTTTAAACCCTGAAGTAAAAGAATTTTTAGAAGCTGAAATGAGGTTTTTAACTTTATGGCAGGATATTTTTAAAATAATAACTGATACTATAGGAATTAATATAAATCCTAACTTATAATGGAGGGTATTATGGATAAGAATAGAATAAAATATTTAACAAAAGCGGGTATTATAGCTGCTATCTATGCTGTTTTAACTATTTTTCTAATGCCTATATCCTATGGGCCAGTTCAATTTAGGATATCAGAAGCCCTAACTGTTTTACCTTTTGTTGAGCCTGCTGCAATTTGGGGGCTTTTTATAGGATGTATTTTTGCTAACTACTTTGGAGGTCTTGGATGGGTGGATATAGTTTTTGGAAGTTTGACTACCCTTGTTGCGGCTTATCTTACTTCAAAGATGCCAAATAAGTACTTAGCTGTTTTGCCGCCCATATTTTTAAATGCATTTGTTGTAGCAATTTGGGTTCAACAGTTTATAGGACAAGAAGTTAAGATAAAAGGATTAAGTCCGTATTGGATTACGGTAGGAACTATTGGATTTGGAGAGTTTGTAACTGCGGGTATACTTGGGATTATGTTGCTTACAATATATGAAAGAATACAAAAATAGCACTTTATTCAGCTAAGCTGAATAAAGTGCTATTTTTGCGCTTGAGGAAAACATTATAAAGTGTTATAATTTTGTAGGTTAAAAAACAACAAGATTCTACAAAATATTTCTACATGATTTGTGATAAAATAAATTGAGAATATTTTATGTTGCTGGAGGGAAAAATGAGTGCAATTGTTTATGATTATATTGAAGAGTATATAAGAAATTTAATTCCTGAGAGCAAAGGGATTTTGAAGGAGCTAGAGGAGTATGCCAAGAATAATAAAGTTCCTATTATTCATAAGGAAGTTGGTCAGCTGCTTAGGATATTGATAAGGCTTCATGGTATTAAGAATATTCTTGAAGTTGGAACTGCAATAGGATATTCTTCTATACTAATGGCTGATGCAGCAGGAGATTGCAAAATAGTTACTATTGAGCGAGATGAAGATATGGTAAATAAAGCAGTGGATAATATAAGAAAAGCTAACATGGAGGATAAGATACAGGTACTAAAGGGAGATGCCCTTGAGGTATTAAAAAGTTTGGAGGGAAGTTTTGATTTAATTTTTTTGGATGCAGCTAAGGGACATTACATACATTTTCTTCCAGAATGTTTAAGGTTGTTAAAAAAAGGAGGACTTTTGATTTCTGATAACGTACTTTTTAGAGGCATGATTGCAACAAACGACCTAGTTAAAAGAAGAAAAATAACAATTGTAAAAAGGCTTAGAAAATATTTAAGCGATATTTCTAATAATCCAGTTTTAGAGACGGTTGTTCTTCCTTTAGGAGATGGTGTTGCTATTACTTTAAAGAGATAGGAGGTGCAAAATGAAATTAGAGCTTTTAGCTCCTGCTGGAAATTTAGAAAAGCTTAAAGTTGCTGTTCTTTATGGAGCTGATGCTGTATATATTGGTGGGGAAGCTTACAGCCTAAGAGCAATGGCAGATAACTTTGATATAGATACTATGAAAGAAGCATTAGAGTTTGCACATAAGCATGGAGTTAAGGTTTATGTAACGGTTAATATATTTGCCCATAATGATGATTTAAAGGGTATTCCTAGTTATGTAAAATCTTTAAGTGAAATAGGTGTTGATGCTATAATAGTATCTGATCCAGGGGTTTTTTCTATAGTTAAGGAAGTTGCACCTGACATGGAGGTTCACATTAGCACTCAAGCTAATAATACAAATTACAAAACCTGTGAGTTTTGGTATAAACTTGGAGCAAAAAGGGTAGTTTTAGCAAGGGAACTTTCGTTAAAGGAGATAAAAGAAATAAGACAAAAAACTCCAAAGGATTTAGAGCTTGAAGCTTTTGTTCATGGGGCTATGTGTATATCTTATTCGGGAAGATGTTTATTATCTAATTATATGACTTATAGAGATGCAAACAGGGGAGCTTGTGCCCATCCTTGTAGGTATAAATATTATTTAGTTGAAGAAAAAAGACCTGGACAATATTTTCCAGTTTTTGAAGATGAAAGGGGAACATATATATTAAATTCTCACGATTTGTGTATGATAGAATATATTCCTGAGCTTGTTGAAAGTGGGATTACAAGTTTTAAAATAGAAGGAAGAATGAAAAGTTCTTATTATGTTGCGACGGTTGTTAAAGCATACAGGCAAGCAATAGATGCTTATTTAAAGGATAAAGAAAATTATAAATTTAATCCTAAGTGGCTTGAAGAAGTTTCAAAGGCAAGCCATAGGGAATTTTCAACAGGCTTTTATTTTGGTAAACCTCAAAAGCAGATTTATTCAACATCTTCATATATTAGGACCCATGATGTTGTGGGAATTGTTGTTGATTATGATGAAAAAAATAACATTGCAACTATTGAGCAAAGAAATAAAATTTTTAAAGGGGATACTGTTGAAGTATTAACTTATAAAGGTGAAAATTTTAAAATAACTTTGGATTATATGTGGAATTTGGAGGGAGAGGAGATTGACTCTACTCCACATCCACAGATGATATATAAAATAAAAACAAATAAAAAATTAAATCCATATGATATGCTAGTTAAGGAGAAAGGGGATAAAGATGAATAGACCTATTTTAATTGGTATTGCAGGAGGAACTGGTTCTGGAAAAAGTACTGTTGCAAATGAGATTTTTAAAAGCTTACCAGGAGAAAGCATAGCAGTAATCGAGCAGGATTCATATTATAAGGATCAAAGCCATCTAACTTTAGAGGAAAGAAAAAAGACAAATTATGATCATCCAGATGCTTTTGATACTGAGCTTTTGATTAAACACTTAAAGATGCTTTTAAACGGTGAAGCTATTGAAAAACCTTTATATGACTTTGAAATTCACACGCGCAAAAAAGAAACTGTAAGGATAGAGCCAAAGGATATAATTATTTTAGAAGGCATACTTATTTTAGCAGAACCTGAGATAAGAAATTTATTAGATATTAAGATTTTTGTGGATACTGATGCTGATGTTAGAATTATAAGAAGAATTCAAAGGGATATAAAGGAAAGAGGAAGAACAGTAGAATCTGTTATTGAGCAATATATGAATGTTGTTCGCCCAATGCACATGCAGTTTGTAGAGCCAACTAAAAGATATGCTGATATAATAATTCCAGAAGGTGGATACAACAAGGTAGCTATAGATATTTTAATAGCAAAAATTAAACAAATTTTATCTAAAAATAAGTAACAAAAACCCCCTAGTTGGCATATTATAATACATAGCCAACTGGGGGGTGAACTTTTGTTGATTGACATTATTATTTTGATTATTGAAACAACGAGAAACTTTATAGGTTATTTAACTAATGGAAAATCGTTTCCTCAACCTCTTTCTGAAGAAGAAGAGAGGGAGTTGTTTTTAGCATATAAAAATGGAGATCAAAATGCTAAAAATGAACTTATTACAAGGAACCTAAGATTAGTTGCTCATATAATAAAAAAGTTTAATCCTAGTCCTAAAGATGCTGATGATTTAATATCTATAGGAACTGTAGGGCTTATTAAGGCCATTGAAACTTTTGATAAATCAAAGGGAAATAGATTTGCAACCTATGCGGCAAGGTGTATAGAAAATGAAATTTTAATGTATGTAAGAAGTTCTAAAAAATCTAAATCTGAAGTTTACCTTCAAGATCCTATAGGAGTTGATAAGGAAGGGAATGAAATTTGTCTTATAGATGTATTAGGAACAGATAGCGAAAAGATAGTTGATGAAGTTGATAATAAAATATCTACAAGGAAATTAAAATCCCTTTTAAATAAAGTTTTAGATGAAAAAGAAAAAATCATAATAGAGCTTAGATATGGAATATCTGGCGAACCTTTAACTCAAAGGGAGATTGCAAAAATTCTTGGAATATCAAGGTCCTATGTATCGCGAATAGAAAAAAAAGCTTTAAAAAAGTTGGCTAAGGCTATGAAGATTTAAGTGCATTTCAGTAATCTGAAATGCACTTTTTATAATTTTTTGATATAATTAATGTTATTGTAAGGAAAAATTTTATAAAGAGGTGAGGTATGTTTAATAGATTAAAACCGGATTATTATGTGCCAAGCATTTATTCGATTGATTTTGATAAGTTAAAACAAAAGGGTATAAAATCTTTAATAATAGATATAGATAACACTTTAATGCCTTGGGGAGCTAAACAGGCTGATGATAACGTAAAGATTTTAATTGATAGTCTTTTTAAAAGAGGTTTTAAAATTTGTTTACTGTCTAATAGTTCAAAAAGAAGAATTAAAAAATTTATAGGTAATATTAAAATTGAGTATTATTCTGGAATAGGTATAAAACCTATGAAAAGGATGTTTAAAGGAGCTTTGAATATTTTAAATTCCTTACCAGGCGAGGTATGTTGTATTGGAGATCAGATTTTTACTGATATTTTAGGGGCAAAAAGGTGTGGAATAAGAACTATATTAGTTGATCCTATTTTTAAAAAGGAATTTATTGCTACTAGATATTTAAGAAGATTAGAAGATAAAATAAGAAAAAATCTAAATTATTCAAAGGAGATAATGAAGTATGAATAATATTTTTGGACTTTTAGGTAAAAAACTTTCCCATAGCAAATCTCCGGAGATTCATTTTGCTATTTTAAATGAACTGAAAATAAAAGGTGGATATTATATTTTTGAAGTAGATGAAATAAATCTAAAAAAAGCTTTTGAAGCTTTTAAGGTTTTAAAGGTTAAGGGAATTAATGTCACTATTCCATATAAGATAAAAGTAATGGAATTTTTAGATGATTTATCCTATGAAGCAAGGCTTATAGGTTCAGTCAATACGATAAAATTTAAAGATGGATATGCAATAGGATATAACACAGACTATTATGGTTTTAAATATTCTCTTGAAAGGTATGGAATAGAGGGAAAAAATAAAACTGTTTGTGTTTTAGGCTCTGGAGGTGCTGCAAGGTCTGTTATTCAAGTTTTTAAGGATTTAAATGCAAGGGAGATTGTTGTTGTAACAAGACAAAAAAATGGAAAAGTTATTGATGGCGTAAAGGTTATAGATTATGAGGATGTTTCTAGTTTTAAAGGAGCTGATATTTTAGTTAATTGTACTCCTTTAGGTATGTATCCAGATGTTAATTTTTCACCCTTAGATAAAAAAGATATAATTAAATTTGAAAAGGTATTCGATTTAATCTATAATCCTAGCGAGACTCTTTTAATGAAGTATGCCAAGGAATTTAATATTCCTTGTTATAATGGATTTTATATGTTACTTTTACAAGCTATTAAATCTCAAGAAATTTGGAATGAAATTTATATAAGTGATGAATTTGTAGATCGCATAATTAAAAATGTTAACATATATGTTTAAAACTACAAAAAACCTGTAAAAATTATTAATGAAAAATTTTTACAGGTGGTATGTATGGAATTTCAATTTGGATATGATGATTTTATTAGTTTAGATTTATTTTATTTTGATTCAACAAATCATGATTTTATAAAGAATAATATTTATCCTATTTATGAAAATAGCCAAAGAATTATTTTAGGCATAAATGAGAATTCTAATCTAGATTTTTTAAGGAACATAGAAAGCAATTTAGAAAAGGAGATAATAAAGTTAAAGGTTAAGAATAAATATAACCGTTTAGATCTTTCTTCAGCCTCTAACCTTTTAAATTGGATTATTGAATATGCTACAAAGCTTGAAGCTAGCGATATTCATATAGAACCTTTTGAAAAATATGTTAGAATAAGATACAGAATAGATGGAGAGTTAAGTGAAATTATAAGGATATCTTATGATGCTTATAATTTGATAATTAATAGAATAAAACTTTTAGCAAATATGGATATTGCAGAGAAGAGATTGCCCCTTGATGGTAAAATAATTTGGGAAATAGAAGGAATTAAATATGACCTTAGAATTTCTACTGTTCCAACTTACTATGCAGAAAAGATGGTTATTAGAATTTTGTATAGAAATAATGCTTTTATTGAAAAAAATGAGATTGGAATGTTAAAGGAACATTTAGAAATTTTAAATAGGGCCTTAAAAAGAAAAAGAGGTGTGATACTAATCACGGGTCCTACAGGAAGTGGAAAGTCTACAACGCTTTATTCTATATTAACAATGTTAAATAAAGAAAGTTTAAATATTTTAACTATTGAAGATCCTGTTGAATATATAATAGAAGGGATTAACCAGATAAATGTTAATTATAAGGTAGATTTAAATTTTTCAAATGGACTTAGGGCTATTTTAAGACAAGATCCTGATGTTATAATGATTGGAGAGATAAGAGATAAAGAAACAGCAGAGATAGCTATAAGAGCTGGAGTTACGGGACATTTAGTTTTATCAACATTTCATACTAACGATTGTTTTTCAACAATAACTAGACTTTTAGATATGGGAATTGAACCATTTTTAATTGGAGCGTCATTAAATTTAATAATATCTCAAAGATTAGTAAGAACTATTTGTCCGTATTGTAAAGAAAAATATTATCCATCAGAATTTGAAAAAAGTTTTCTTGAAATAGATGATGGTATTTTTAAAGGCAAAGGCTGTAGCAGGTGTAATTATACTGGCTATAAGGGAAGGACAGGTATTTTTGAAGTTTTAGAGATAAATGAAAAACATAGAGAAATTATTATGAAGGACTTTAATGAAGATAGAATTAGAAAATTAAATGATTTTAAAACTTTAAAGGAACATTGTAGGATATTAGTTAAAAAAGGTGTTACAACCTTTGAAGAATATATGAAAGTATCATATCTATTTATGTAAGGGGGAATGAATTTTGTTCAATTTTGATGATTTACTAAAAAAAGCAGTTGAACTTGAAGCATCGGATATACATTTAACTGTTGGTATCCCTCCTACATTTAGAATAAATGGGAAGCTTCAGCAAATAGGAGATAAAAAGTTAACATCAGATGATACAAGGATGTTTGTAGAACATGTTTTAAATGAATCTCAATATGAATTATATAATGAAAAAGGAGAAATAGATTTATCTTATTCTTTACAAGGAATTGGAAGATTTAGAATAAACATCTTTAAACAAAGAGGAAGTGATGCATTAGCTATTAGAAATGTTCCTCTACAAGTTCCTACTTTGGAAAAACTTGATATGCCTAAAGTTATAAAGGAACTTTGTACAAAGACAAGAGGACTTATTTTAGTTACAGGTCCTGCAGGAAGTGGAAAATCTACTACATTAGCTGCAATGATAAATGAAATAAATAATTTAAGAAATTGCCATATTATTACTCTTGAAGATCCTATTGAATATTTACATAAACATAAAAAAAGTATAGTAAATCAAAGAGAGGTAGGATATGATACAAAATCCTATGCTAGTGCTTTAAAAGCAGCGTTAAGGGAGGATCCAGATGTTATTTTGGTAGGAGAGATGAGAGATTTAGAAACTATATCTATTGCTTTAACTGCAGCAGAGACAGGACATCTTGTTCTTTCAACTTTACATACAATTGGTGCTTCAAAGACCATAGATAGGATTGTAGATGTGTTTCCGCCTCATCAACAACAGCAGATAAAGATACAATTAGCTTCAGTGTTAGAAGGAATTATTTCTCAGCAGCTTATTCCTCGTTCAGATGGAGTAGGAAGAGTATGTGCTATGGAAATTATGATAACCACTCCAGCTGTTAGAAACTTAATAAGAGAAGGAAAAACTCATCAAATCGATTCAATTATTCAAACAGGTGGAAAATATGGTATGAAAACCATGGATACATCTTTAGTTGAGTTATATAAAAAAGGATTAATAACGCAAGAAGATGCTTTAGCTTTTGCTGTAGATAAGGATATAATGGAGAGACTTATGAGACTTTAAAGAGGTGTTTGATATGCTGCCCCTTAAGATTGATTTAAATAAAAGAATCCTTAAGGGGGGTTCTGTTAGTTTATATAGATTAAATAAAAAAGAAATTGCAAAGTTTTTTAGTTATATATATTTTATTACTTCTTCAGGTATAAATTTTATAAAGGGTGTAAATATATTAAAGGACATGACTAATAATAAAAAATTAAATGTATTTATAAATGAATTGTTTGATCTAGTAGCCGCAGGAAATAGTTTTAGTGATTCAATAGAACGAGTAGGAATTTTTCCAAGTTTAGCTGTTGCTCTTATAAGAGTTGGAGAAAAAAGCGGTAGGCTTGAAGATGTTTTTTTAGAGCTTTCTAATTATTATGAAAATGAATATGAATTTGAAAGAAAGATAATGCGTTCATTATATTATCCGCTTTTTTTAACATCAACAGCATTAATTTCTATATTGTTAATTACAAATTATATAATACCTAAAATAATAAGGCTACTTAAGGAATTTAACATAACTCAAATTCCTAAATTAACATTGTTTATTCTTGATTTTTCTAAATGCTTTAGTAAACTAATTTTGTTTTTTTCCTTCTTGTTTTTTATTTTAGTTTTTATGTATAAATTTTCTAAAAATGGTATTAAGAGAAAAATAGACTTTATATTACTTTATATTCCGATATACAAAAGTTTAAAGATGGATATTTTAATGTCGAGATTAGGAAAGTGTTTACATCTTATGATAATAAGTGGAGTTCCTATTGTAGAGTGTTTAAATTTAGCAGCTTCCTTAATAGACAACGTTATAGTTTATGAAGAATATATGAATGCTTTAAATGAAATAATGTTAGGTAAGGGAATTTCTGAAGCTTTTAGAAAAAGAAAAATATTTCCTAATTATTTTGTTGAGTTTATTTCTATAGGCGAGGAGACTGGAGAATTAGATGATGCTTTAATTAAAATATCGGATTTTTTAAACAAGGAGGTAACAATAAGGCTTAATTCTTTAATAACTTTAATAGAACCCTTTATAATAATTATTATTTCATTATTTGTTTTTATAACTATGCTTTCGATTTTGTTTCCTATATTTCAAATTTATGAAAAGATAGGTTTGTAATCTGGGGGGAATTTATGCCTGTATTAGTTTTTATACTTGGACTTATTATTGGAAGCTTTCTAAATGTTTGTATATATAGAATACCTAAAGAAGAATCAATTATTTTTTCAAGATCTTATTGCCCATACTGTAAGCAGAAAATAAAATGGAGGGATTTAATACCTATATTAAGTTATATATTTTTAAAGGGGAGGTGTAGATTTTGTAAAAATAAAATATCTTTGATTTATCCTTGTGTTGAAATTTTAAATGCAACTTTGTATTTATTGCTTTATCTTAAATATGATTTTACAATATTGTTTTTAAAATATGCTGTATTATCTTCCCTTGCTATAGTAATAGGTTTTATAGATTATTATACTACTGATATATATACTAATACTATCATATTTGGAATAGCAACAGGAGTAATTTTTATATTGCTTGAATATTTTTTAAAAGTAAAAATTATTACTTATTTTTTAGGAGCATTGATGGGAGGAGGAATAATATCTGTCATCATATTTTTAACAAATGGAATGGGCTGGGGAGATGCTGAGTTTTTATTTGTTATAGGATTATTTTTAGGATTTGGACTTACTTTGATTACTTTAATTTTATCTTTTATAATAGGTGGTATTTTTGGAATTTTTCTTGTTGTATTAAAGTTTAAATCACATAAAGATTATATTCCGTTTGCACCTTTTATTTCTATAGCTTCTATAATAGCAATTTTTTTTGGAGATTGTATTACTAAATTCTTATGGGGGTGATTATGAAAAGAGGGCATGTTCTTTTAGAAATTATAATTGGATTTTGTATAGTTTTTATAATTTTTAGTTTTCTGTATGTAAGTCCTTCTGCTTTTTATAATAACTTATGTTTGGAATTTGTAGCAAAAGGTCTTGTAAGCGATTTAAAGTGGAGCAAATTAAATGCATATTCTAAGGGGGCTGATGTTTGTTTTTACTTTATAAAAGATAACCAATCTTCCGATTACGTTGGTTACTCCATATCTCAAAATTTAAAAACTTTAAAAAAAGTTATGTTTCCTAAAAATATAGTCGTGTCAAGAAGCTTAAGTACGTTCTCATCTTCAGGTATTTTGACTTTTAATCCTAATGGAAGTGTTTCGCCTTATGCTTGTTCCATAGTTGTTTTAAATAAAAGCAGTGGAAAAAACAAAAAAATTACTTTAACTATAGGTTTTACAAGAATAACAGAAAAGTAGTGATTGTAATGAAAAAAGGATTTATTCTTATTAACACTTTGTTGGTTTTTTCTTTATTTAGCATGATTATTATTTTGATTTTTGATGTTAATACAAATGTTTTAAATAAAGTTCAGCGTAGTAATGATTTAGAATATGAACTTTATGTTTGCAGAAGTATAATAGAGTTTTTTAAGGCTGAGAATAGAACGATGGATAACATAGAAGTAGAAATTGATTTCGATGATTTTTCTGAAGTTAAACAAGAAATATTGAAAAGAGGTTTTTATGAATACATAATACTTATGGATAAAAAAGTTGAACATAAAAAGTATAAAGTTATTATGAAGTTTTATATAAAAAATGAATTTAATATTATAAAAGTTAGATGTATGAATCAAAAAGGAGGTATAGAACTTATTTTTGCAAAACCTTATGAGATTTAGACATAAAGGGTATGTTTTGATGGAAGTCTTTGTTTGGATGTTTCTTATATCTGTGATGTTTATTTGTTTTTTTGATATGCTTATATTTAATAGTAAGTTTTATTTTAATATTATTGATTCTATGGATTCAAGAATAAACACACAAATTGCAATGGAATTTTTAATTGATAAAATAACTAATTCAAAAAATATAAGTTTTCAAAATGGAATTTTATATGTTGATGGTAAAAAGATTTATTTAAATAAAGATGTTTTGATATATGAATATGGTTCTACTCCTGTTGTTGACAAGATAAAAAATTTTACTGTTTTAGATTTAGGAAATGGTCTTTATGAAATAAGTGTTGAATCTAAACATGATTTTAAAAAGATTATAATTCAAAAGCGGTGATTATATGAAAAAAGGATTTATAGAGATAAGTTTTTTGGTCTTTCTTTTTGTCTTGATATTTTTTAGTTTATTTTTATTAGATATTGCTTTAAATAATTTATCTATACCTTTAATTTTAAAAAATAAAGTTCAATCTAGATATTATGCTGAAACGGGTATGAATTATGCAATTTATAAAATAAAAAACAAATTGATAAATGGCAATTCACAATTTTATGTTATATTTAAAGATGATGATGTATTTATTTATGATAAGCCATTAGGCAAAAGCTATGCTTTCGTTAAGATAAGTTGTACTATTGGAATAGGGTATAAAATATTTAATATATCATCAAAGGGTTATTATTTTGATTATTGTAGCTTTATTAATGATCAAATTATAGTTAATGAATAGGGGTGAGGCTGTGATAAAAAATTTTTCTTTAATTGGAATGCCAGGATGCGGAAAAACCACTATAGGTAAAATTTTGTCACAAAAATTAGGTATGGATTTTATAGATTTAGATGAATTCATACAGCTTAAAATAGGCTTAAGCATAAGTAACATATTTGATATTTATGGTGAAAAATTTTTTAGAAATATAGAGTCAGAATGTTTAAAAGAAGTTTTAGAAAAAGAAGGACAAATTATTGCTACAGGTGGCGGAATAGTGACGGTTGAGAAGAATATAGAGATTTTAAGGAATAGATCTATAGTATTTTATATAAAAAGAAACATAGAAGATATTTTAAAGAATGTAGATCTTGAAAATAGACCTCTTCTTAGGGATAATAAAAATAAGATATATGAGCTTTACAATCAAAGATATAAACTATATGAAAAATGTGCTCATTATGTTGTAGATAATAAATTAATAGATGAAGTTGTAAAGTCTATTATAAATATTATAAAAAATCAGGAGGTTTAAAATGACAGTAAAATTTGGACCATCTGGTATATCTAAAGCGTTTTATGAAGAAGGATATAAGTCATCTGTTGATTACCCTATGTGGTTAAATAGAATGGGACTTGAGCTTTATGAATATTCCTTTGGTAGAGGAATAACTTTAAGTGAAAAGACTGCAGAGAAAATAGGTGATAATGCTAAAAAGTATCAAGTACAAATGTCTGTTCATGCTCCATATTTTATAAATTTTGCTAGTGATGAAGATGAAAAAATAAAAAAATCAATTGAATATTTAAGAAAAAGCTCTTATTTTGCAAATATAATGGGAGCTGATAGAGTAGTTTTTCACCCTGGCTCCTGTGCAAAAATGGATAGAAAAAAAGCTTTTGAAAATTGTAAAAAAGGTATAAGTAGAGCAATAGATGAACTTATAAAGGATGGACTTTATCCTAAGATAAAGATATGTCCGGAAACTATGGGAAAACAAAATCAACTTGGAACTCTAGATGAAATAATTGAAATTTGTGGCATTGATGAAAATCTTATCCCTACTATAGATTTTGGTCATATACATGCTTTAGGTAGAGGAGCTTTAAATAGCATTGAGGATTTTAAGGTAATAATAGATAAATTAGAAGATTCTTTAGGTAAGGAAAAGATTAAAGATTTGCATTGCCACTTTAGTAGGATAGAATATACAAGTGCAGGGGAAAAAAAGCATTGGACAATAGATGATTTAGATTATGGCCCAGAATTCTCAGATCTTGCAAAAGTGTTAGTTGAGAAAAATTTATCCTTTAGAATAATATGTGAATCAAGAGAACATATGGCGGAAGATGCTTTAAAATTAAAAAATATTTATATTGAAATGCTTAAAAAATATAATGGTTAAATATAATAATTGCATTGTTGCCATAAATTTGATAAAATACAATTGTTATTTATCAGGATGTGATAATATGAAGCTTTTAGTATTAAATGGACCTAATTTAAATATGCTTGGTAAAAGAGAAGTGCAATTTTATGGTAGTATGTCTTATAACAAGCTTTGCGATGTAATAAGAGACTTTGCTAAAGTCCATGGAATTGAAGTGGATTTTTTTCAAAGCAACATAGAGGGGGAAATAATAAATAAAATTCATTCTGCAGAAGGATTATACGACGGTATAATTATAAATCCTGGAGCTTATACTCATTATAGCTATGCTATTTATGATGCTTTAAAGTCCATTTCAATTCCTGCAGTTGAGGTTCATTTAAGCAATATTTATGCACGGGAGGAGTTTAGAAAAAAGTCTGTAATAGCACCTGCTTGTATAGGTCAGATAAGTGGATTAGGTGTTTATTCTTATATTGGGGCTATACTTTATTTTAAATTAAAGGGGGAATATAAATGAACATTTTAAAAAGACTTGAAAATTTCAGAAGTAAATTTGATGAGCTAGGCATTGATGCTGCGCTTATAATTGGTGATTATAACAGAAATTATTTGAGTGGTTTTACAGGTCATGAAAGTTTTTCAGTTATTCTAAAAGATAAGGCTTATTTTTTAACAGATGGAAGGTACATAGAACAGGCTCATAAGGAAGTTGTAGGGTATGAAGTAATTGAGTATAAGCCACCAATATATGATGCTATTAAAGAAATACTTATTGGAAACAATGTAAAGGTATTAGGAGTTGAAGAGGATAAATTTACATTCCAAGATTTAGAAATGTATAAAGAAAGACTTGGGGACATAAAAATCGTTAAATTAAATCATACTATAGAAAAGATAAGAATGATAAAGGACGAAGATGAAATTGCTCTTATAGAACAAGCTGCAGCTATTGCAGATAAAGCCTTTGAACACATATTAAAGTATATAAAGGTTGGTGTTTCTGAAAGAGATATTGCTCTTGAGATTGAATATTTTATGAAAAAGCATGGTGCTCAAGGACTTTCATTTGATTCCATAGTTGTTTCAGGAGCAAGATCTTCTTTACCACATGGAACACCAACTGATAAGAAAATAGAATACGGTGATTTTGTAACTTTAGATTTCGGATGTATTTATAAAGGATATTGTTCAGATATGACAAGAACTATAGTAGTTGGAAAGGCTACGGAAAAGCAAAAGGAAATTTACAATGCAGTTTTAGATGCAAATGAAGCTGCTTTAAGAGCTATTAAGGCAGGAGTTAAATGTTTTGACTTAGATAAGATTGCAAGGGATATTATAAAAGAAAGAGGATATGGAGATAGGTTTAGCCATGGATTAGGTCATGGTGTTGGAATGGAAGTTCATGAACTACCAAGGGTTAACTTTAGAAGCGATGAAGTATTAGAAGCAGGAATGGTAATAACAGATGAGCCAGGAATATATATACCAGATTTTGGTGGAGTAAGAATTGAAGAGTTAGTAGTTGTAACTCAGGATGGATTTAGAGTTCTTTCACATTCACCAAAGCATTTAATAGAAATTGAATAATAAAAAACATAAGATGGAGGGATATCATTCATGATTTCAGCAGGAGATTTCAAAAAAGGAACTACTTTTGAACTTGATGGACAAGTTTTTACAGTTATTGACTTTATGCATGTAAAGCCAGGAAAGGGAGCTGCCTTTGTAAGAACTAAGCTTAAAAACGTTGTTACTGGTGCAGTTATTGAAAAATCCTTCAGCCCAACTGAAAAGTTCCCAGAAGCTGTTATTGAAAGAAGGGAAATGCAATACCTTTACAATGATGGAACATTATATTACTTTATGGATACACAAACATATGAACAAATACCATTAAATTATGATAAAGTTGAAGATGCTATAAAATATCTTAAAGAAAATATGACAGCTATTATAAAATTTTATAAAGGAGAAGCTTTCTCAGTTGAACCACCAACATTTGTTGAATTAGAAGTAGTTGAAACAGAACCAGGTGTAAGAGGAGATACAGCTACAACAGCATTAAAGCCAGCTAAAGTTGAAACAGGTGCTACATTTATGGTTCCTTTATTTATAAACGTAGGAGATGTTATAAGAATTGATACAAGAACAGGCGAATATATGTCAAGAGTATGATGCATACTAAAACTAAGCAGTGGTTTCTACCACTGCTTAAATTATATAAAATGAGGTGATATAATGAACATAGTTAAAGAAAGGGTTTCATATCTTAAAGGTTTAGCTGATGGTCTTGGAATTAATGAAGATACTAAAGAAGGAAAACTGCTTATTGCAATTATTGATGTTTTAGATGAAATTGCTGAAGAAATAGATAGAATTTATGGAGAGCAAGCTGACCTTGAAGAATATGTAGATGCAATAGATGAAGATTTAACAAGGCTTGAAGATGAGTTGTATGAAGATGATGATTATGAAGATGATGCTTTTGTAGAAGTTGAATGCCCCCATTGTAATGAAAAAATATTTTTAGATAAAGAGGTCTTTGAAGATGAGGAGGAAGAAGAAATAATTTGTCCAAATTGCAATGAGCCTATTTTTATTAAAGAAGAATGTGAATGTGATAGTGAAGATTGTAATTGCTAGCTCTGGATTTATTCCAGAGCTTCAGATTGTTGACAAAGTATAATTTTAAAAAGAGAATCCATCACAAAAAAAGGATTCTCTTTTTTTATGTCGAAATATAATAATATACGAAGTAATAAAGGAGGATAAGTATGCTAACAATCAACAAA